>Ga0164243_10001104_pt1 | contig 46609 bp, 41 predicted proteins | sample OricompcompostOP_FD_108781 | JGI IMG/M metagenome (GOLD analysis project Ga0164243, IMG submission 108781) | Organic Plus compost microbial communities from Emeryville, California, USA - Original compost - Organic plus compost (OP) | ecosystem: Engineered > Solid waste > Mixed feedstock >...
CCGGCTGCTCTGCGGCACGCTCGGCGGCAAGACCGTGGTGGCGATGCAGGGGCGGTTCCATCGGTACGAGGGCTACTCGCTCCAACAGGTGACGTTCCCGGTGCGGGTGATGCGCGCGCTCGGCGTCGACACGCTGATCGTGTCGAACGCCTGCGGCGGGCTGCATCCGCTCTGGCAGGCGGGCGATCTGATGCTCATCGCCGACCACATCAACCTGATCGGCGACAGTCCGCTCATCGGCCCGAACGACGACCGGCTGGGGCCGCGCTTTCCAGATCTCTCAATGCCGTACGACGAGGCGCTGCGCGCGTCGGCGTGCGCGGTCGCGTCCGAGCTGCGCATCCCGCTGCGCGAGGGCGTGTACGTCGCCGTGGCGGGGCCGAACCTCGAGACGCGCGCCGAATATCGCTTTCTCCGCGGCATCGGCGCCGACGTCGTCGGCATGTCGACCGTTCCGGAGGTGCTCGTAGCCGTTCATGCGGGGATGCGCGTGCTCGGTCTCTCGATCGTGACGGACATGTGCCTGCCCGACGCGCTGGAGCCGGCGACGCTCGAGCGCATCGTCGCCGTGGCCAACGGCGCCGAACCCAAACTCACCGCGCTGGTGCGCGGCGTTCTCGAACGCCTGTGACCGCGATCCGAATGACTCCGACCGAAGGCGCGCCGCGCCGCCGGGTGGAGCGGTAATTTGACCGCACCGACCTTGCCGAACTATCAACTGTTGCCGCCCGAGCGCTCGGCGAACGACGTCGAGCTCGAGCTTCTGGCCCGCTGGGAGGAGGAGAACCTCTTCAGGCGGACGATGGAGGCGCGCGAGGGCGCGCCGAATTTCGTATTCTTCGAAGGGCCGCCGACCGCCAACGGCAAGCCCGGCATTCACCACGTCTTCGCGCGCACGATCAAGGATCTCTTCTGCCGCCATCGGGCGATGAAGGGCTATCGGGTGCTGCGCAAGGCGGGCTGGGACACGCACGGTCTCCCGGTGGAGATCGAAGTGGAGAAGCAGCTCGGCATCAGCGGCAAGCAGCAGATCGAAGCGCTCGGCGTCGCGGAATTCAACCGGCTCTGCCGGGAGAGCGTCTTCCGGTATCGCACGGACTGGGAGAAGCTCAGCGCGCGCATGGCGTACTGGCTGGACTACGACCATCCGTACGTCACCTACACGAACGACTACGTCGAGAGCGTGTGGTGGTCGCTGAAGACGCTCTACGACAGGGATCTGCTGTTCCGCGGGCACAAGGTGCTGCCGTATTGCACGCGCTGCGGCACGGCGCTCTCGAGCCACGAGCTCACGCAGCCCGGCGCGTACCAGGACGTGGAGGATCCGAGCGTCTACATCGCGCTCGAGCTGGACGGTGGCACGGGGCAGCGCATTCTCGTCTGGACGACCACGCCGTGGACGCTCGTGTCGAACGCGGCCCTCGCGGTGCATCCGGAGCTCGACTACGTCGAAGTGAAGCGGCGCGAGGCCGACCGCGATCAGAGAACGCTCATCCTCGCCGAGTCGCGCCTGGGCGCCGTGCTTGGCGGTGACTACGACAAGCGCTGGGCGATCGTCGGACGGATGAAGGGCGCGGACCTCGTCGGCCGGCGGTACACTCGCCCGCTCGACTTCCTCGCGTATCCCGACGGCACGAACCACGAGATCATCGTCGGCGAGGACTTCGTGTCGGCCGACGACGGCAGCGGCGTCGTGCACATGTCGCCGGCGTTCGGCGCTGACGACTACCAGGCCGGTTTGCGCCACAATCTCGCGTTCCTCCAGCCGGTCGACGCGCGCGGACGGTTCCCCGCGTCGATGCCGGTGGCGGGCGGCGAGTTCTTCAAGGACGCCGATCCGCTGCTGACCGAAGAGCTGCAGAGGCGCGGCGTGCTGTTCAAGGCCGGGCGGATGACCCACTCGTATCCGCACTGCTGGCGGTGCGGCACGCCGCTCCTCTACTACGCTCGCTCGTCGTGGTTCGTGCGCACGACGGCGTTCAAGGATTCGATGCTCGCGCGCAACGCGCGGGTGAACTGGAATCCGCCGTCGGTCGGGGAAGGGCGGTTCGGCGAGTGGCTCAAGAACAACGTCGACTGGACGCTGTCGCGCGACCGGTACTGGGGCACGCCGCTGCCGGTCTGGGTCTGCGAGAACGACCCGTCGCACATGGACTGCATCGGCAGCTACGCGGAGCTCGCGGAGCGCGTCGGCCAGCCGCTGCCCGACGATTTCGATCCGCACAAGCATCACGTCGACCGGTACACGTGGAAGTGCCGCGCGAGCGGTTGCTCGGGAACGATGCGGCGCGCCCCCGAAGTGATCGACACCTGGTACGACTCGGGGTCGATGTCCTTCGCGCAGTGGCACTATCCGTTCGAGAACCAGGACATCGTCGCGGACCAGTTCCCGGCCGATTTCATCGCCGAGGGCGTGGACCAGACGCGCGGGTGGTTCTACTCGCTGCTCGCGATCGCCGCGGGGCTCGGCGAGGCGCTGCCGAACAACTCCGATCCGCGGGATGCTGCTCCGTACCGTGCCGTCGTGGTCAACGACCTGGTGCTCGACGCGAACGACCAGAAGATGTCCAAGCGCCTCGGCAACACGGTCGAGCCGTGGGCGGTGATCGAACGGCACGGCATCGACGCGGTGCGGCTGTTTCTCATGGCGTCGAGCAACGTGTGGCTGCCGCGCAGCTTCGACGAGAAGGTGCTCGCCGAGCAGGCCGGGCGTTTTCTGAGAACGCTCAAGAACGTCTACAGCGGGATCTTCGCGCAGTACGCGAACTTCGGTTGGACGCCGTCCGATCTGGATCCCGCCGTCGCGGAGCGTCCGTTGATCGACCGGTGGATGATCAGCCGGTTGGCGATGCTCGAGCGGACCGTCGACGATGCGCTCACGAACTACGACGCGACGGCCGCCGCGCGCGCGCTGATCGAGTTCGTGGACGACGATCTCGCGAACTGGTACGTGCGCCTGAATCGCGGCCGCTTCTATGAAGTGGACACGGCCGACAATCGCGCGGCGTTCGCGACGCTGCACGAGGTGCTCGTTTCCGTCTGCCGGCTGCTCGCGCCGATCTGTCCATTCCTTACCGATTGGTTACATCGTGAGCTGACGGGCGAGTCCGTGCACCTGGCGCCGTTCGTGGTGCCGCGACACGGGGCGGTCGACCCGTCGCTCGATTCCGCGATGGCGGCGATCCGGACGCTGGCGCGCCTGGGCCGTGCAGCACGTGAAGAGGTTGGGATCAAAGTGCGTCAGCCCCTGATGCGCATGGTCTGCGTGGCGCCCAACATCAGCGCGGAGCTGCTCGGGGAGCTTTCCGGGCTGCTCGCGGCCGAGTTGAACGTGAAGCGTGTGGAATTCGCCACGTCGGGCGATACGCTCGTGACGCTCGAGGCGAAACCCAATTTCCGTTCGTTGGGTAAGAAGTTCGGCAAGGCGACGCCGTTGGCGGCGCAGGCGGTCGCGGCCTTCGGTGCCGAGCCCTTGCGTGCCTTCGAGCGGGGAGAGCCGCTCGTGGTGACGGTGGACGGAGAATCACACGAGCTCGGGGTTGACGACCTCACCATCATTCGCCGGGCTTCGGGGGAGCTCGCGGTGCAGGAAGACGGAGGGTTCTTCGCGGCAATCGATGCCGCGGTGACGCCGGAATTGCGTAGGGAGGGATTGGCGCGAGAGCTCATTAGTCGGGTACAGCGTATGCGAAAGGAGACAGGGCTGGCGGTGAGTGACCGCATTGCTCTTGTCGTGGCGGGTGGGGAAGAGATAGCGGCCGTCGTCGAGGCGCATGGCGCCTGGATCGCGGCGGAAGTACTCGCAACCGAGCTAGAGCTGGTGAACGACGACACGTCGTCCACTGAGCGTCAAGCGATCGATCTCGACGGTATCACGGCCTACGTGGCCATCACGAGGATAGAGTAGCAATGCCGACAGCTAACAGCAGCGCCGCTCCTGCCAAGAAGCCAAAGGGCATGAACAAGAAGCAGCTCGCGCACTTCGAGAAGCGGCTGATCGACGAACGCAAGCGCGTCCTCAAGGAACTCGGCCGCGCCGACGAGGTGTTCGGCGGCACGCCGCAGAACGCCGACGGCGATTTGAGCAGCTATTCGTTCCACATGGCGGATCAGGGCACGGACGCGATGGAGCGCGAGAAAGCGTTCCTGTTCGCGAGTCAGGAAGGCCGGTTCCTCTGGCACATCGACGAGGCGCTGCGCCGTCTTTATAGAAGCCCGGAGACCTTCGGCCGCTGCCATCAGTGCGGCAACGAGATCGCCTTCGAGCGTCTCGATGCGCTGCCGCACGCGCGCTATTGCATCGATTGCAAGCAGCGCGAGGAAGATGCAAAGAAGTAACGCGGGGCTGTTCTGGCCCGTGCTGGTGCTGGTGACCGCGATCGACTTCTGCACGAAGGCGGTCGCGGCGGCGCGCCTGGAGTACGAGGGGCTGCCGCACCCGGTGCTCGGCGACTGGGTGCGCTTCACGCTGGTCCACAACCCGGGCGCGGCCTTCGGCCTTCACGTCGGCGTCTACTCGCGGTGGATCTTCACCGTGCTCACGATCGTCGCGCTCGTCATCCTCGGTCGCCTGTACGCCGCGACGCGCGCGGGTGACGGCATTCGAACCATCTCGCTCGCGCTGGTCTGCGGCGGCGCGGTGGGCAATCTGATCGACCGCATCACCACAGCGCGCGGCGTCGTCGATTTCATCGACATCGGCATCGGCGACTCCCGCTGGCCCACCTTCAATGTGGCCGACGTCGCCGTCAGCATCGGAGCGTTCATGCTCGCCTGGGTGCTGTGGGGCGAGGACGCCGAGCCCGAGATCGTCGCCGTGCACGCGGCGCCCGTGACGGTGAGCGCCGTCAGCGGCGTCGGCGGAGATCCGCCCGAGCTCTCGTAAGCCGCTACCGCAATGACTTCCACAAATCGTAACGCGGTGTTGTTCTGGACCACCGTGGCATTGGTCATCGTCGTCGATCTCGTGACCAAGGTGCTCGCGGTTCGGTTCCTGTGGCCGCCGCACGTGCCGCACCGGATCCTCGGCGACGCCGTCCGGTTCACGCTCGCGTTCAATCCCGGCGCCGCGTTCAGCATGTCGTTGGGGCCCAACTCGCGCTACATCTTCGGCGCGTTCGCAATCGTGGCGATCGTCATCCTCTATCGGCTGCTGCGTGTGACGGCGCCGGGCGACAGAGTGCGCGTGTTCGCGCTCGGCCTGGCGGCGGGCGGGGCGGCGGGCAACCTGCTCGATCGGTTCCGCGAGCCGCGCGGCGTGGTGGACTTCATCGACATCGGATGGGGCACGGTTCGCTTCTGGACGTTCAACGTCGCCGACTCGGCGGTGACCGTGGGGGCGCTGATGCTGGCCTTCGTGCTGTGGCAGGAAGATCGGCGCGAGCTGGCGATCGCCGCGGCCAAGGCCGCCGAACGCGACACCGTGCCCGCCGAGTCGAACGGCGGGTCGGGGTCGGTTTCGTCGAGCTGATTCGCGGTTCGTCGAACGAACGACGAGCGCAGAGGGCGCGGAGGACGAGGGACTCGAAGCGTCGCGATGATCGGCGCGGATCCTGTGATCCGCCTCGTCCTGGCGACATGCAGGTCTGAAACGGTGGGGGAGCGATCAAGCTAGGTTTGAGCGATTCGCTCGACCGCCTCCGACCCGCCGCAATGTCTTCCGATTCCCAGCCCCAGGACCACACCTTCGCCGCCCCGGCCGACGCTCCGCGCCTCGACCTTCTGGTGGCCGGCGAGATGGACATCTCGCGCAATCAGGCCGCGACGTTGATCGCCGACGGTCGAGTGTCGGTGAACGGTCGCCGGGAGAAGGCAGCGTACCGGCCCGAGGCGGGCGAGGTGATAACCGTCAAAATGCCGGAAAGACAGACACGGACCGTCGAAGGGGAAGACATCCCGCTCGCCGTCGTCTACGAGGATGACGACGTGATGGTCGTCGACAAGCCCGCCGGCATGGTCGTCCACCCCGCGCCTGGCAACTGGACCGGCACGCTGGTGAACGCCCTCAAGGGGCGCGGCGGACCGCTGTCCGAGGGGCCGGAGGAGGGGCGGGAAGGGATCGTTCATCGCCTCGACAAGGAGACCTCGGGGCTCCTGCTCGTCGCCAAGACCGACCGCGCTCACCGCATGCTGGGCGCTGCGCTCCAGGCTCGCCAGATCACCCGACGCTACGCGGCGCTGAGCTGGGGCCACCTGTCGGAGGACCGGATCACGATCGAGAAGCCGGTCGCGCGTGATCCGCGAGACCGAAAGCGTATGGCAATCGTCAGTACAGGTCGGTCGGCGCGCACGGATCTCACCCGGCTCGCCCGCTTCGACTCCGCCGATCTGCTGCGCGCGCACCTGTTCACCGGACGCACCCATCAGATCCGCGTGCATCTCGCATCGATCGGGCATCCGGTCGTGGGAGACGACACCTACGGCGGAGGGGGCGGGCGGAAGCTCGTGAACCTGCCGCCGCGCCGACACTTCCTGCATGCGGCGTGGTTGGCCTTTCGCCATCCGGTCACCGGTGAGGCGATCGACCTGCGCGCACCGCTGCCGGAGGATCTGCATCGAGCGCTCGTGGCCGCCGCCGGCTCCGACGTTCCTCTCGGTGACGTCAACCCCCTCGAATTCTTTGGATTCTTCAACGTCGACGGCTGAGGCGATCGCGTCTCCCACGCTGCTGTTTCGCGTGGGGGCGCATCTCTATGGCTGTGACGTTGCCGAAGCTCGCGAGATCGTACCTCTCCGGCCGTTGACGCGGCTGCCGGGCGCGCCGCCGTTCGTGCGCGGCCTCATGAACATGCGTGGCACCATCGTCACGGTGATCGACCTCGGCGCCCGGATCGAGCCGGCGCGCGGGCTCACGCAGCAGGGTTCCATCCTGCTGGTGCGCTCGCGCGACCGAGTGGTGGGGCTGGTCGTCGACCACGTGGCGGAGGTACGTGCGCTCGAGGCGGCGTCGGACAGCCGGGCCGTGGTGCCCGGCCGAGCGGGCACGGGAGGAATCGTGAAGGGCATGGCCACGATGGACGACACGACCGTGGTGATGCTCGATCTCGAGGCGTTGATCGATCAGGTCCTGCAATCCTAAATGCGCTTTTCGCGGAGGCGTGCTTGAGCCAGACGGTGCTGGTGTGTGACGATGCGATCTTCATGCGGACGATGGTCGGCGACATCCTGACGCAAGCGGGATTCGAGGTCATCGGCGAAGCGGAGACCGGCGTCCAGGCCGTGGAGAAGTACCAGCAGTTGAAGCCGGATCTGGTGACGATGGACATCGTCATGCCCGACATGGGCGGGATTGACGCGGTGCGCGAGATCTGCAAGTCCGACCCCCATGCGAAGATTTTGATGTGCAGCGCGATGGGACAACAGGCGCTCGTGGTCGAGGCGATCCAGGCCGGCGCGAAGGATTTCGTTGTAAAGCCGTTCCAGCCCAGCCGCGTGCTCGAGGCCGTGCAGCGCGTGCTCGGCTGATTGCGCGACTCTCGTCCGGGCCGTGGACAGCTTCCAGTACGCTGAGCTCTTTCTCACCGAGAGCCGCGAGAACATCGCCGCCGCCAACCAGGCGCTGCTCGAGCTCGAGCGCGACGGGGGGCAGGGGGGCGCGTCTCCGGCGGTCGGTGCGATCTTCCGCGCGGTTCACACCATCAAGGGGATGGGCGCGACGATGGGCTACGCGGTCGTCGCCGAGCTGGCGCACGAGATGGAGACGGTGCTCGACGGCGTTCGTCGCGGCGAGCTGGCCGTCGATCCCGGCGTCATGGACGTGCTCTTCCAAGCGACCGACGTTCTCGAGCGCGCGATCGAGGAGGCCGTAACCGGCCGGGAAGGCGGCGTCCTCCCAACGGCGCTCGTCGAAGCGCTGCGCGCGATGGGCACTCAGGCCCCAACCTCGACCGGTTGGACGGTCCCCGCGCCGCCCGGCCCCGGCACGCTGATTCGCGTCCGGCTCGCGCCCGACACGCCGCTGCGCGGCGTGCGAGCGTTCATCATCCTGCAGAATCTCCGACGGCTCGGCGAAGTGACCGCGACGGAGCCATCGGACGAGGCGCTGCAGTCCGACTCCTTCGGGGCCGATTTCGCGATTCGGGTGCTCTCCAACGCCACGCCCGCGGTGCTCGAGCACGCGATACGCTCGGCGGGGGACGTGGAGGACGTGCACGTCGGCGAGGATCGCGCGTCGGCGGCGATGCCTCGGGTGTCCGGCGCACGCGAGTCGATGATGACGCCGCGGTCGCAGCTCGCGCAGCCAACGCCCGCCCCCGCCGCGGGGCCGGCGCCGGCGCGACAGATTCGCATCGACGTCCGCCGACTCGACAACCTCATGAACCTCGTCGGCGAGCTGGTGATCGCGCGCGGGCGGCTGGCACAGATCGCCGGTGAACTGGGCGACGCGGCGCTCGTCGACACGGTGACGCAGGCGTCGCGGCTCATCACCGAGCTGCGCGACGAGATCACGTCGACGCGCATGGTGCCGGTCTCGCAGATCTTCGACCGCTTTCCACGCGTCGTCCGCGACGTGGCGCGCGGGCTCGGCAAACAGATCGACTTCGTCGTCGAGGGCAAGGAGATCGAGCTCGATCGCGCGATGCTCGACGACATCGCCGATTCGATCGTGCATCTGCTGCGGAACGCGATCGACCACGGCATCGAATCGCCGGCCGAGCGGGTCGCGGCGGGCAAGTCGCCGTCCGGGCGCCTGGTGCTCAGCGCGGCGCGCGACCGCTCGGCGGTCGTGATCAAGGTCGCGGACGACGGACGGGGCATCGATCGCAAGCGCGTGCTCGCGCGTGCGAAACGTGACGGACTGGTCGACACTCAGAAGCAGGATCTCTCGGAGGACGAGCTTCTCTGGCTGCTGGCGCGCCCGGGCTTCTCGACCGCCGAGCGCGTCACGGACGTTTCGGGGCGCGGCGTGGGCGTCGACGCGGTGCACACCCGCGTGCGGTCGCTCGGCGGCGCCATGGACATCCGGTCGGCGCCGGGCGAGGGCACGACCATGATGATCAAGCTGCCGCTCACGCTGGCGATCGTGCGAGCGCTGCTCGCGCGCGTCGCCGACGAGACGTATGCGATCCCACTCGCGCACGTGAGCGACACGCTCGAGGTCACGCCGGAGCTGGTGAAGACGGTGAAGGGACGCGAGGTGCTGCTCGCGCGCGACGAGGTGCTGCCGCTGCATCGCATGCGAGAGCTGGTGGATCTGCCGGCCTACGTGCCGGCGAACGAGATCGCGCTCGAGCAGGCGGTGGTGATCGACGTCGGAGACCGGCGCGCGGCGCTGGTCGTCGATGAGCTGAGCGGGCAGGAAGAGATCGTGGTGAAGCAGTTCGACGCGGTGAAGGACGGGCTGCCGCTGTTCGGCGGCGCGACGCTGCTGGGCGACGGCACGCCGTCGCTGATCGTCGACGTGAGCAGTCTCCTCTGAGGACGGCATGGAAGACCTACGGACGTTGAATCCCAATCAGCTCGACGCGCTTCGCGAGGTAGCGAACATCGGCGCGGGGCACGCCGCGACGGCGCTGTCGGAGATGATCGGCGAGACCATCATGATCAGCGTGCCGCGGATCAACGTGGCGCGCCTCGAGGAGGTGCCGCCACAGGTCGCGGCGCCCGACGAGCCCGTGGCGGCGGTCCTCATGCACATGCTCGGCGATCTCACCGGGCGCACGCTGCTCGTGTTCCCGCGGCGCACGGCGCATCGGCTCGCGTCGATGCTGCTTCGTCGCACCACGCCGGTCGACGCCGACTCCCGAGAGTTCAGCGAGATGGACCAGTCGGCGATCAAGGAAGCCGGCAACATTCTCAGCTCGGCCTACATGAACGCGCTCAGCGATTTCATGGGGATGATGCTCCTCCCGTCGCCGCCGAGCCTCGCCGTCGACATGTCGGACGCGGTGCTGACGACGACGTATCTCCAGTTCGGCAGCGACCGCGATCTGGTGTTCTGCGTCGAGAGCGAATTCATCATGGACGACACCGCGGAGACGCTGCGCGGGTTCTTCCTTCTGCTCCCCGACCCGGCGTCGCTGCAGGCGATCCTCAAGGCGATCCGCGTCGCGTGACGACCGCCGTGCTCACCTCCGAACGCGATCGCGACGTCCTGCGATCGTTCGCCCGCCGGATCGATCCGACGGACGCGGGGGCGCACAACAACCTCGGCGTCCTGTACTACAACAAGGGGCTGTACGCCGAGGCGGTCGCGGCGTTCATGAAGGCGCTGGAGCTCGACCAGAAGATGGAGGTCGCCCAGCGCAATCTCGAGGTCGCGTACTTCAACACCGGCTATTACGACACGCGCATTCCGGAGCTGAAAGAGCGCGTGCGCGTCCGTCCCGAGGACCGCGACGCCCGCTGGGAGCTGGGCCGCACGTTCGCGCTGCTCGGCCAGCAGGATGAAGCCGCCGAGGAGTTCCGCGCGCTGCTGCAGTACCATCCGGGGGACGTGGGCGCGTTGCTGCAGCTCGCGATGGCCGAGAAGCAGTCGGGCGACATCGGCGCGGCGCAGACTTACGTCGAGCAGGCGCTTCGCATCGACCCGGCGAGCTCGCTCCTGCACTTCACGCTCGGCGAGATTCTCTACCATCGCGGCCTGAGCGACGAGTCGCTGCGCGCGCTCGAGCGAGCCACGGCGCTCAATCCGGACAATCACGACGCGCTCTACCTGATGGGCTTCGTGCTGGGCGACCTCGGTCGCCAGGACGAAGCGCAGGCCGTCACCAAGCGCGCGATCAAGCTCAATCCGGCGCTGTCCCGCGCGCACGCGAATCTCTCGATCGGGCAGCATCTCACGCGGGAGACGCCGCCCGACGCGCGGCGGTCGGTGCAGGTGAGCGGCGAGAGCCAGCTCGCGCGGTACAATCTCGGTCTCGCCTTCCGCAGCCAGGGCTACTATCCCGAGGCGTTGCGCGAGTACCAGGCGGCGATCGACCGCGGCGAGGATCGCGATCTCGTACTGCAGGCGACCGCCGAGATCCATCTCCTCATGCGCGCGCCGGAGCAGGCCCTGGCGCTGTATGAGAATCTGCTCGAGCGTCAGGCCAACAGCCCGAAGCTGTGGAACGAGCGCGGGGTCGCGCTCCACCAGGTCGGCGACCTCGGCAGCGCCGAGGAGAGCTATCGCGAGGCGCTGCGGTGCGAGCCGTCGTACGCGATCGCGTACAACAACCTCGGCGTCGCGCTCTACCATCGCGGCGCGGCGGACGACGCCGTGCATGCCTTCCGCACCGCGCTGGATCTCCGGCCGGCATTCGTCAAGGCGCGGCTCAACCTCGCGCTTCTCCTCAGCCGCGCCAAGCGGCTGCCGCTGGCGCTCGACGCCTATCGCCAGGTGCTGACCACGGAAGGCGAGAACTCGGTGGCGTGGAACGGCATCGGCCTCGTGCTGACCGAGCTGCGCAAATTCGAGGATGCGCGGAACGCGTTCGCGCGCGCGATCCAGTCGAAGCCGGACTTCGCGGAAGCGCACTACAACATGAGCTTCACGCTCTCGAATCTCGGCGACTTCGAGGGCGCGTTGCGCGAGACCAAGCGCGCGCTGGAGCTCGACCCGTACTACGTCGCGCAGAAGTTCGAGCTCGCGATGGACGTGGAATACGAGGATCCGGATCTCTCGATCCAGCCGGATCTCGGCGGAGCGGAGCGCGCGGTCGAAGGCGCGGTCGCCGATTTCACGTTCGATCCCCAGTCGCTCGACTCGCTCTTCGCCGAGGCGGCCGCGCCGGCGCCGGTGCCGTCGACGCGCAACCGCGATTCGTCGCCCTTCGCGATGGCGACGGACTATCTGTCGAAGGGCTTCTACGATCGCGCGTCGGCCGAGATCAATCGCGCGCTCGCGCGCGGCCATGCGAAGGCCGACGGATTCGCGCTCATGGGCGAGGTTTTCGCCCGGCAGGGGCTGTTCGGCGAAGCGCTCGAGCGCTTTCGCGAGGCGCTGCGCATCGATCCGGATCTGCGATCGGCGCGCGTGGGCGAGGCGTGGGCGCTCGTCCGCCTCGGCCGGAGCGTGGAAGCCCGGCCGCTCGTGCACATGCTCGCGAAGGAAACGCCCGAGGATGTGGAAGTTCTGATGCTCGCCGCGACGGCGTACGCGGAGGCCGGCGATCCCGCCGCGGCCCTCGCCGTGCTGGACACCGCCCGACGCGTCGCGCCGATGCGCGCCGAGATTCAGCAGAAGATGGGCGACATCGCGCGCTCGCTCGGCGACAACGAGGGCGCGATCTCCGCCTATCGGCACGCGCTGCAGCTCGACAGCGACTTCGCCATCGTGCGCTTTCAGCTCGCGAAGCTCCTCCAGCTCAAGGGCCAGGCGCGCGAGGCCGAGCTCGAGCTGATCGCCGCGCTCGACGCCGTTCCGACCTACGCCGAGGCGACCCTGGAGCTGGCGACGTTGCGGCGGAAGGCGGGGCGCGCCGCGGAGGCGCTGCCGTTGCTGATCGAGCTGCTGCAGCGCGACCCCTATCACTTCGACGCCCTCATCGCGCTCGGTGAGACGCTGCTCGCGCTTCACCGGAAGCGCGACGCGATCACCGCGTTCGCGCGCGTGCTCCGCTTCGACCCCGAGCACATCGGAGCGCTGTTCCACGAAGGGACCATCCTCGCGGAGCAGCGCCGCTACCGCGACGCGATCGACCGGTGGTCGCGCGTGATCGAGCTGGACTCGACGAGCGACTATGCAAAGCGCGCCCGGCGCGAGATCCGCACCGCGTCGGACCTGCAGCGCGTCTTCGGCATGCGCGGAGCTGCCTGACCGATGGCGATCGAAGGACCGCTCCGCGAGCTCGGCATTCACGACGTCTTTCAGCTGCTCGATCTGAGCCGCAAGACGGGCGTGCTGCGCGTGTCGTCGGAGTTTCGCCAGGACGAGGGGATCGTGGCGTTCGACAACGGGCGCGTGGTGCAGGCGGCGATCCGCAGCAAGTCGATGCCGATCGAGCAGGCGTTGCTGCAGGCGGGACGCATCACCGAGGCGGACCTCGCGAAAGCGCGCGGGCGCCAGACCATGGCCCGCGGCACGCGCGACATCGTCGAGCTGCTCGTCGAGAGCGGCGCGATCACGCAGCGCGAGCTGGAGCGCCAACTGCGCCTCCAGATCGAGAGCGTGGTCTTCGAGCTGATGGCCTGGCACGAAGGGTTCTTCTCGTTCGAGGAGCGCGCGCGCGACGAGATGCCCGGCGACATTCGCATCACGGTGTCGACCGAGTCGCTGCTGATGGAAGGCGCGCGCCGCATCGACGAGTGGTCGCGCATCGAGGACGTGATTCCGAACCTCGAGGTGATTCCGGCGCTCGCGCCCGTCGACGAGGGGCGCGAGGGCGGCGGCGGCGCGATGCTCGATCTCCTGCCGCACGAGTGGCAGGTGCTCACGATGATCGACGGGGAGCGCGACCTGCGCGGGATCGCGGCGTCGCTCGGCCGCGACGAATTCGAGATCGCGAAGATCGCGTACGGGCTCGCGACGACCGGCGTCATCGCCGTGCGACAGCCGCAGCCGCGTGTGACGCCGCCGCGCGAGTTCGCGGCGGCCGATCCCGCTCTGCCGATGACGACCGTCCGGTTCCTGTCCGCGGACATCGCCACGGCGCGCGGCGCGGTCGAACAGCTGCTGCGGATGTCGCCGACCGGCCCCGTCTCATCCGACGCCCGCGACGCGCTCGCGGCCATCGCGAAGCTCCAGCACGCCCTGGAGGCGCGCCGATGAGCGACGACATCAGCCGCTGGAGCGACGAGCTTGCTCGCGATCCGTCGAGCCTCGTGTTTCTGCAGCTGGGCGAGGCGCTGCGCCGTCGCGGGCAGCTCGAGGTGGCGCTCAAGATCGCGATGCGCGGGCTGGACCGGCACGCGCGCAACGTCGAGGCGCACGATCTCGTGGCGCGCATCGCCGTGGACCGGCGCGACTTCGCGCGCGCGTTCGACGAGTGGGAAACGGTCCTGCGCATCGATCCGCGGAACGTGGGCGCGATGAAGGGCCTCGGCTACGTCGCGTTCCACCAGGGGCGCATCGAGGACGCCGAACACTATCTGACGAAGGCGGCGGCCGGCGGCGCGGGACCTGAGGTGCGCAGCGCGCTCGAGACGCTGCGCCGTTCGGCACTCGACGGCGGCGCCGCGCCGATCCCGATGCCCGCGCCGAACGCGCCGTCGTCGGCGAGCGATCCGCAGTATCTGTTCGCTGACGTGTTGCCGGACGAGGACCAGACCGCGCTCCTGCTCGATCCGAGCGGCCTGGTGATGGCCGGCGTCTATCTCGACGCCGACGGGAACGACGTGTCGAGCGAGATCGGCGCGCGGCTGAGCGGCATCTCGGACGAGGTGCGCCGGTCGACGCGCCATCTGGACATCGGCGCCTGGAAGGCGATCACCTTCGAGACGCACGCGGCGGTCGTCGCGATGGCGCCGACCGCCGACGATCACCTGATCGTTCTCGCCGCGTCGCGCGCGACGCCGCTCGGGTTGTTGCGCCGGTTGCTCGACCGCTGCGCGGCGCTCGCGGCCGACTGGATCGCCGGAGCGGGAGACCGGCGATGACCAGCCCGTTCGCATCCATGCTCGAGGGACTCACGCGGCAGCGCGGCGTGCGCGCGAGCCTCGTCGTGTCCGAGCGCGACGGCGTGATCGTCGACGCGAGCGTGCGCTTCGGCCAGGACGGTGACCGCGTCGCCGCGCTGGCCGCGGCGATGTACCGCAAGGCGCGCCTCTCGTCGCGAGCGGCGCGGCTCGGCGCGGTGTCGTTCCTCCAGCTCGACGCGGAACGCGGCCGGATCTGCGCCGCGGGCGGAGCCGGGGACCTCGTGATCGTCGTGGTCACCGACCCGTCGGCGAACGTAGGGCTGCTGCGTATGGAGATGCTCAAGACGCTGGAGCGTCTCGCATGAAGATCGCCGCCGTCGAGAGCTGGGTCGAGGCGCCGCTGCAGCGCTTCGTCGACGAGGCGCGGGCGCGTCTCGCGCTCCTGCTGCACCCCTCGGGGCAGGTGGTGGCCCAGGCCGGGTTCACGCGGCAGGTCGACGTGATGACCGCCTGCGCGCTGGCCGCGGCGTCGCACGCGACGGCGAGCGAGCTGGGACGCGCGATCGACGGCCAGCCGTTCCGCGTGCTTCACTACGCCGGTCCGGAGAAGCAGCTCTTTCTCGCGTCGGTGCGCACGCCGCGCGGCGTCTACATTTGTCTGACGGTCTTCGACGACGAGAGCTCGCTCGGGTTGGTGCGCATGTACTTCGACGATCTCGCCCGCGAGCTGGCCGCGGTGACCCCGACGATGCCGGTACAGCACGGTGCGGTGCTGGCGGTGGACTTCGAGGCCGATCTGAATCGGAATCTCGCGATGCTCTTCGGCCGTGGCGAAGAGATCATCATTCGAAACGCGTAAATCATCCCATTCGAAGCCGTGTCACTCGTCAACTACGCGACTCGCGAGATCACGTGCAAGATCGTCTACTACGGGCCCGGGCGGTCCGGCAAGACGACCAACTTGCACTACATCTACGGCCAGGTGCCCGACGACCGGAAGGGCAAGATGGTCTCGCTCGCCACGCAGACCGACCGGACGCTGTTCTTCGACTTCCTGCCGCTCGATCTCGGCCAGATCTCCGGGTTCACGACCAAGTTCCAGCTGTACACGGTGCCGGGGCAGGTCTACTACCAGACCACCCGCAAGCTCGTGCTGCAGGGCGCCGACGGCGTCGTGTTCGTGGCGGACAGCCAGAAACGGCAGCTTCAGGAGAACATCGAGAGCCTGCAGGATCTGCACGCCAACCTCGCCGACCAGGGTGTCGACGCGCGCACGATGCCGCTCGTCATCCAGTACAACAAGCAGGATCTGCCGGCCGAGCTGATTCACCCCGCGGCCGACCTGTCGGATGCCCTGAACTTCCGCGGCGTTCCCGAGCTGTCGGCTGACGCGCTGCATGGCCCGGGAGTGTTCGAGACGCTCCGCGCGATCTCCGAGCTCGTGCTCAAGCGGCTCAGCGCGGGCACGCCAGGCGCCGCCCCCCGATAGAGGCCTGTCGAGTGCATCGCGATCCCAAGCTTCGCTTCGACAACTTCGTCGTCGGCTCGGCCAACCGCCTCGCCGTGGCGGCCGCACGCGCGGTCGCGGACGCGCCGGGCACGGTCTACAACCCGCTCTTCATCTACAGCAGCTCGGGGCTCGGCAAGACGCACCTCATGAGCGCGATCGGCAATCACGTCGCGCTCAAGCCGGGCTTCGTCGTGACGCTGGTGACGCTCGACGACTTCCTCGGCGAACTGCACACGGCCGTCGCCGAGGGCGACGCCGAGCGGGTGAAGCAGAAGTATCTGCAGGTGGGACTCCTGTTGATCGACGACATGCAGTTCCTCACCGGACATCGCGAGACACAGTCCGAGCTGCTGCGCATCTTCAACGCCCTCCAGGCCGACGGCCGCCAGATCGTGATGACCAGCGACCGCCCACCGGCGGACATCGCGGACGTCGACGAACGGCTGCTCACGCGCCTGTCCGGCGGGTTGACGGTCGACATGGGGATGCCCGATTACGAAACTCGCATGGCGATCCTCAAGGCGAAGTGTGAGGAGCGGGGCGTGCGATTCAAGCCGGGCGTGATCGAAGAGGTCGGGCGGATCGAGTTCAACAACGTGCGCGAGCTGCAGGGTGCGCTGAATCGCCTGATCGCCTACCAGACGCTCGGCGGCGACCAGGTGGCGGCCGATCAGGTGCTGACGATCCTGGGCGATCTCGCCGAGCAGCGGAAGCGGGCAGCGCCGCCGCGCGCGAGCGGCGAATTCCTGCGCTTCATCACCGAGATCTCGTCGGTGGTCACGCAGCAGGTCGATCAGTGGAAGACGCGGCTTTCCGAGGGCATCGACTACTGGCGCGGCGAGGGCTATCACACCGGGCCGCTCGAGCGCGCGCTGAGCGAAACGCTGCCACCGCCGAGCGTCGAGGCGGTGCTTCGCGACTTCGAGGCGAGCGTGGCGCGGCTCCGGGACCTCGAGAAGCAGATCCTCCGGCTGGACCGCGCGCTTGCGGCGCACGACGCGTTTCGGGATCCCGACCGGCTGGCGGAAGCGGAGCAACTGCTCGAGCGTGCACTGCGCACGTCGGCGCCGCCGCCGGGTCCGTCGGCCGCGTTCACGCGCGGCGGCTTCGAGGTGGGCGCGAGCAATCAGCTCGCGGTGCGCGCGGCCGACGCGATCGTCTCCGCGCCGGGAACGCGCTACAACCCGCTCTTTCTCCATGGACCGAGCGGCGTGGGCAAGACCCATCTCGTGAACGCGATCGGCAACGGCCTGGTGGACGCGCTGGGCGGGGGCGTGGCGTGCGTGCCGGCGCAGCTCTTCGTCGATGAGCTGATCACGTCGCTTCAGGAGGGCACGGTCGATCGGTGGCGGGCGCGCTATCGCGCGGCGAACGCGCTCCTCCTCGACGACGTGCAGTTCGTCGCGGGGAAGGAGCGCACGCAGGAAGAGCTGTTCCACGTGTTCAACGCCCTCTACGCCGACGGCAAACAGCTCGTGATCGCGAGCGACCGGCCGCCGCGCGAGCTCACGGGTCTCGAGGAGCGTCTGCGCTCGCGCTTCGAGGGCGGTCTCGTCGTGCAGATGCAGTCGCCCGACCGCGTCCTGCGCGAGCGCCTCTATCAGCGTTTCCTCACGGACCTCGGCGTGGAGCCGACGGGTGAGATGCTCGCCTATCTCGCGGAGCGTCCGGCGGCGAGCGTGCGTGAGATCATCGGCACGGCGAACCGGATCATCGCGTCGGCCGAGGTGGCGGCGGTGCCCGTGTCCCTGGCCTTCATTCGCGCGCAGCTCGCGCCCGACGAGCAGGAGGCGTCGCGCGCGGCCGCCATGTTGTCGGCCGCCGACACCTTCTTTCTCGATCCCGAGAAGCTCATCTGGCGCTGGCCGGACTCGGCGACGCGACTCATCGAGGAGCTGCGCTGATGGCCATTCGCGGATCGCTCAAGGAGGCGAGTCTCCCCGACGTGCTGCAGCTCCTGGCCATGGGGAAGAAGACCGGCTGTCTCAGCGTCACCCACCGGAACAGCTTCGGCTACATCTACTTCGACAAGGGCCGGATCTGCTACGCGTCGATCGTGAATCGGCGCGACCGGATCGGCGACATGCTCGTGAAGGTCGGCACGATCTCGCAGGCGCAGCTCGACACCGCGATCGCGCTCCAGGAGAAGAAGCGCGAGAAGCGGATCGGCGAGCTGCTGGTCGAGCTGGGCGTACTCACGACCCAGCAGTTGCACGACGCGATCGCCGTGCAGATCCAGGAGGCGGTGTACTACCTGTTCACCTGGAGCCAGGGGACGTTCAACTTCGAGGCGGATGTCGCGCCCGACGCGCACGACTACGTCGTGTCGATCAATCCGGAGTCGCTGCTGCTCGAGGGCGCACGCCGCGTCGACGAATGGGATCTCGTCGAGAAGAAGATCCCGTCGTTCGATCTGGTGTTCGAGGTGGACCGCGGCCGGCTCGCGACGAGCGACGTCGCGCTGACGTCGGAGCAGCGCGTCGTACTCGATCTCGTCGACGGCGCGCGCGACGTGCACGAGATCATCGAGGCGTCGGGGCTCGTGGAGTTCGAGGTGGGCAAGGCGCTGTACGGCCTGGTGACCGCCGGCTTCATCCATCGCATCGGAAAGACCCAGACCGCGACCCCGCTCGCCGAGAGCCGCACCGAGGAGCATCGCAACCTCGGCGTGGCGTTCTACAAGACCGGCATGCTCGACGAGGCGCTGCGCGAGTTTCGCCGCGTGCTCGAGCTGCGCGGCGACGATACGTCGGCGCGCTTCTACGTCGGCCTCGTCCTGGCGCGCCAGGGACAGTGGGACGACGCGATCGCCGCGTTCGACGAGGTGGCCGCGCAGCCCACCGCGACCATGTCGGTGTTTCACAATCTTGCATACGCGCTCGAACAGCAGCATCGGTACGAGGAGGCGCGCGTCGCGCTCGACGAAGCCGTGCGGCGGGGCGGCGCGAGCGACCCGCGCGTGCAGACGTCGATCGGCGTCGTGAGCCTGATGACCGGCGACCTTCGCGCGGCGGATGCGGCGCTGACCGCCGCGCGTCCGCTGTTCGGCAAGAAGCCGCCGACCGCGCCGTGGTTCCACTACACCGGCCTGACGGCGGCGCTGCAGGGCGACACGACGCGCGCCGCGTCCATCCTTCGCGAGGGCGTGGCCGCGCATCCGCACGCGGCGCCGCTGTTCAACAATCTGGCCGCGGTGCTCGAGCGGTCGGGCGAGCACGACGAGGCGCGCGCGGCGGCCGACCAGGGCGCTCAGGAAGATCCCGGCTGCGCGCAGACGCACAAGAATCTCGGCGACCTGCACTATCGCGCCGCCCACTACGACGAGGCGCTCGAGGCGTATCTCCGCGCTCTGAAGACCGACGCCGCGCTCGGCCCGGACGTGTACCTCAAGCTCGGCAACATCCGCTTGCGGCGGCAGGAACGCGATGAAGCGATTCGCTGCTGGGAGCGCGCGCTGGAGCTCGATCCCGAGAACGCCATCGTGCGCACCAACCTCGAGGCCGTGCGCCAGGTCTTTTGAGATGCTCGATCAGCAGCACCTGGGCGATTTCGAGGCATTGACGCGCAAGATCTCGGTCGAGCGCGGCTTCGGCTGCGCGAGCTACAAGGAAAAGTGCCTTCGCCGGCGGATCGCCGTGCGCATGCGCGCGCGCGGCGTGCACACGTACGAGCAGTACGCGGTGGTCCTCGATCAGGACGCCGCGGAGTACGACCGTCTGCTCGACGCGCTCACGATCAACGTCACGAAGCTGTTCCGGAACTGGGAAGTGTACGCGGCGATCGCGGAGCAGGTGGTGCCGGAGCTGTGGGCGCGCCAACTCCCGGAGATTCGCGTGTGGAGTGCCGGTTGTTCGTCCGGCGAGGAACCGTACTCGCTCGCCGTGCTGTTCCACCGGCACGCCGCCACGCAGGGGATGCTCGCGCAGCTCCCGCGGGTCCGGGTCCTCGGCACCGACATCGACCGGCGATGCCTCGCCGCCGCCGAGCGCGGCGAGTTCGAGGAAGGGGACTTCGCCGATACGCCGGCAGATTTGCGGGCGCGTTACTTCGCGCCGGCGCCGCCCTTCACGGTGTCCTCGAGCGTGCGGTCGCTGGTCTGCTTTCAGCAGCGCGACCTGCTGAGCGAGCCGCCGCCCATCGAGGAAGGGCGGTATGATCTCGTGGTGTGTCGCAACGTGCTGATCTACTTCGATCGCGACACGCAGGAGCGGCTGTTCGAGATGTTTCATGAAGCCGTCGCGCCGGGCGGCTTCCTGGTGCTCGGCAAGGTCGAGACGCTCCTCGGCCGGGCCCGCTCATTGTTCGCGCCGGTCAATGCGCGCGAGCGGGTGTTCCGCCGCCTGTGAGAACGCCCGTCGACGTTCGCGTGAAGGTGGCCGACCTCGCCGTCGCCACGTCGGGCACCATCTCGACGATTGGCCTCGGCTCCTGCGTCGCGATCGTGCTGCACGACGCGACCGCCCAGGTCGGCGCGCTCGCGCACGTGCTGCTCCCGAATCCGGCGATGTCGCGCGACCAGTCCAATCCCGCGAAGTTTCCCTCCACCGCGATCCCCATCGCCCTGGCTGAGATGACGCGGCTCGGCGCGCGCCCGGAGCGCGTGCAGGCCAAGATCGCCGGCGGCGCGAGCATGTTCGCCAATCTCATTCCCGCGGGCGGCATCAACATCGGCGAGCGCAATGTCGCCGCCGTCCGCGAGGCGCTGGCCGACGCCCGCATTCCGATCGTGGCCGAGGACACCGGCAGCGACTACGGCCGCAGCGTCTTCCTCTACGTGCTGTCCGGACGGGTCGAGGTGCGGTCGCTGCGGAGGGGATCCCGTGTCCTCTAGCGCCGCATCGAGCACGGTACGGCCGCGCGTTCTGGTCGTCGACGACAGCGCGTTCATGCGCCGGATGACCTCCCAGATCGTCGACGCCTCCGGCGAGTTCGTCGTCGTCGGCACCGCGCGAAACGGGCATCACGCCCTCGAGCAGGTGCACGCGCTCGACCCGGACATCGTCACGCTCGACGTCGACATGCCGGAGCTCGACGGCCTCGGCACGCTCGGCTACATCATGAGCGAGACGCCGCGAGCGGTGGTGATGCTCAGCGCCGGCCGCACCGGTTCGGGGCAGGAGGCGACGCTTCGGGCGCTCGAGCTGGGCGCGGTCGATTTCGTGCTCAAGCCGTCGGGGTCGATCAGCCTCGACATCGCGACCGTCGGCGACCGGTTGCTCGACGCGCTCCGTGCGGCGGCCGCGGCGAATCTCGCGGGGCTGCGCATGCTGCCGCGCACCTCCGCACCGACGACAGCCGCGCCGCCGCCCGCGTCGGCCGGTGCGACCCACGCCGTGGTCATCGCCGCATCCACCGGCGGGCCGCGCGCGCTCTCCGCCGTCGTTCCCGCGCTGCCCGCCACTCTGGCCGCGGCGGTGCTCGTCGTGCAGCACATGCCGGCGGGGTTCACCAAGAGTCTCGCGCACCGGCTCGATCTCATGAGCGCGTCGACGGTCGCCGAAGCGCGCGACGGCGAGCGCGTCCTGAACGGTCGCGTCTATCTCGCCCCCGGGGGGCGACACATGACCGTCGTGGCGGGCGACGACGGCCCGCGGATCGCGCTCGACGACTCCGCGCCGGTGTGGGGCGTTCGTCCGGCCGCCGACATCCTCTTTCGCAGCGCGGTCGACGTCTTCGGCGGGCGAACGGTAGGAGTCGTCCTCACCGGAATGGGGCGCGACGGCGCGGAAGGCGCGCGGCTGATCCGCGCTGTCGGGGGTCGCACCGTGCTTCAGGACCGCGAGACCGCCACGATCTTCGGCATGCCGCACGCCGCGCTGCTGCACGCCGGCGCGGATCGCGTTGCGCCGCTGAACGAGATCGGTGGCGCGATCGTCGAGCAGCTCGCCGGAGTGAGCCGCGATGAGTGATGACGGCGAGCGCATGATCGTCTTTCGCCTCGGCGGCGAGCGGTTCGCGCTCCCGCTCGGCGCGGTCGACGAAGTGATCGAGCTGCCGGCGGTCCAGCGCGTTCCCGATGCGCCGCCGACGGTGCTCGGAATCGCGACGCTCCGCGGTGAGCTCGTGTCGGTCTACGATCCGCGCGAGTGGTTGCAGGCCGGCACCGGAACGTACGGGGCGGTGCTGCTCTTCTCCCGCGGCAAACGACGTATCGGAATCGCGGTCGACGACGTCTTCGATCCGACCACTGTGTTCTCGGAGGAGCGGAGAAACGCTCCAGGTGTCGATACCTCGGATGGGATTCTCGCCGGCGTGGTGCGCCGGGGGACGGATCTCATCGGCGTGCTCGATGCCGACGCGCTGGTACACGCGGCGCTCGCGATCGAAGGAGAGATGGCATGAAGGTCGAGATGGCGAAGCTGGTCACGTTCCGGATTGGCGCGGATTCGTTCGCGGCGGAGGTCTTTGCCGTCGAGCGCGCGCTGCGGTACGCGCCGCCGAACGTGGTGCCGGACGTGCCCGAGTGGGTCGAAGGCGTGATGGAGTACGGCGGCGGGGTCATCCCCGTCGTCGATCTGCGCCGGCGGATCGGGCTCGACGCCGCGGCACGGACGGCGGAAACGAGAATTCTCGTATTCGCCGCGCGCGAAGGCCGCGTGGGCGCGGTGGTGGACGCGGTCCAGGAAGTCGCGAGCGTTCCCGCCGCGAGCATTGCGCCGCCGCCGGCGATGTTCCGCGGACTCGCCGCCGAGTTCGTGCGCGGCATCGCGAAGGTCCGCGACCAGCTGGTCGTCGTCCTCGACGTGGATCGCGTGCTCTCGAGCGCGGATCGCATCGCCTTCGAGCGCGCGCTGGACGCGGTGGACGCGCGCGAGGGAGTGGCGTCGCGTGGCTGAGCGGTCGGTCGATCTCTTGTTACAGCGCCACGCGGAGCTTGCGGCTCGGCTGGACGACGTCCGCGCGGCCGATCAACTCGAGCCGTTGAAGGCGGACATCGGTGCGCTCTTCAAGGCCGTCGAACGCGAGCTGGCCGATCTCGGCGCGCTCAAGGTCAGCGTCCTGGAGCTCGTCGAGAAGTGGAAGCTCGTGAAGGCGGGGCAGCCGTCGACGAACGGAGCAACGACGACACCGACTTCCGCGGCGGCGAGCGTAGCACCGCACTTCGCGGATGCACGCCCCGTCGTCCATGCGGATCACATCGGCGCCTCGACCTACATCGAGAAGGGATGGAGCCGGATCTCGCTCGGCGACTATGCCGGAGCCGAAGAGGCGCTGACGAGAGCGCTCCAGCTCTCGCCCAACGACGCGCAGGCCGAGTCGCTGCTGGGCTGGGCACAGATGCTTCAGAACCGGTTCGACGACGCCCTGTTGAACTTTCAGAAAGTGCTGGTGCGGGAGCCCCAGAATGCGCTCGCGCGGATCAACGTGGGCTACATCTGCCTCAAGAAGCGGATCTTCGGCGAGGCGATCGAGCATCTGTCGCGCGCGATTCGCCTCGACAATGACCGGAAGGCGACGCTCTACGCGCACTTCTATCTCGGGCTGGTGTACCTCGAGCGAGACATGTTCGAGGACGCGCAGACCTTCTTTCAGAAGAGCATCGCGCTGGGCCCGAATCTGATCGAGGCATATTACGAGCTTGGCCGCGCGCTGTGGTTCAACGGGCAGCGCGAGGAGGCGGTCGCGACGTGGCAGAAGGGATTCGCGGCCAACAAGTTCAACCCATGGGGCAAGCGCTGCGCGGAGATCCTGAAGGTCGTGGAGGACGGCGGGGAGCCGTAGCCTGGTGGGAGGGGGTGGTGGGGCAGGGGGCAGGGAGAGCCCGCCGCGCCGCCCGCCGTCTTCTGATCGGCGCGGCCGCGGTTCTGGCGATGGCAGGCGCGCGGCCGCATGCAGCGACAGCAAGCCCGACCGCGCCGGCACCGGCGCGCGCGCAGTTCCAGGACGCTCCCGAGCGCCTCGACCGTGGCCGGTTCACCGCGGTGTTCTTTCCCAGCGAGCGGACTCTCGCGTCGACCCTGCTCGACGCGGTCATTCGGGCGGACACGTTTCCGGGGCTTCCACGTCCGCGCCAGCATGTCCTGCTCGCCATCGCGCCGGATCGCGCGCGCTTTCGCGAGTGGGTCGGTCCGGGGGCGCCGGAGTGGGGCGCGGCGATCACGTTCCCGGCGTCACGGCGGGTGATCATGCAGGGAAAGCAGGGTGGCTCGGAAGCGGGCGATCCGCGCGAGGTCTTCCGGCACGAGCTCGCGCATCTCGCGCTGCACGAGTACCTGGGCGATCTGCCGCCGCGCTGGTTCGATGAAGGCTATGCGAGCTATGCCGCTCGGGAGTGGCGACGGGAGGATGCGCTCGCGGCGAATCTCGCGCTGGTGCTTCGCGGGACGCCGACCTTTGACGAGCTCGACGCGGAGTTCGAGGAGGGGGCGGCGACGGCGCAGAATGCGTATGCGCTGGCGTACCGCGCTGTGGTCGAGCTCGCGGCGTTGGATACAGCGCGGGGGCTGGCGCCGTTGTTCGAGAACTGGCGAGCGGAGGGTCGGCTCGATCGAGCGGTACGGCGAACGTTCGGGATCACGCTCGACGGCTATGAGGCCTACTGGCGGCAGCGCACACGCCGACGCTATGGCGCGCTGGCGCTGGTGAGCGACGTGACGGTGGGCGGGCTGGTGCTGCTGGTGGTGATTCTACCATTGTATCTGGCGCGGCGTCGCCGGGACCGAGAACGGATGGCAGCACTGGTTGCGGCCGACGTGGCGGCGGAGCGGGAGATGCGGTCGGGGGTATTGGCGTGGTTGCTGGAGGGCGAGGGGGGGATGGGGTCGGAGCAGGGGAACGGGGATGAAAAGGCCGATGAGCGGCCAAATTAATCGGGTTTTAATGTGGCGCTCATGGTCGCGTAACTTCGCGTCAGAACGTTGCTTGACAGCATTCTCAGCGCGGCCTATCCTACAACCCCTATGGTCCACAGCGAGACGACGTCCCGGTCGCGGGGCTTGATTTGGTGGGGAGCCGCGGCGGTGGTGATCCTTGCGGGTTTTGCAGATTTGTGGCGCGGCGGTGAGACCATCGCGCCGATTTTGTTGACGATTGGTTATTGCGTGCTGGTGCCGCTGGCCATTCTGAAATAGAAGGATCGACAACGTCCGAGCTATTCGGATTTCGGGCGAATAGCTCAGTTGGTTAGAGCACCTGCCTTACACGCAGGGAGTCGGGGGTTCGAGTCCCTCTTCGCCCACTCGCGAGAGCTGTGAGTCCACAGCAGAACATGATGGCCGCATCCGGTGTAGTTCTGTCCAACGTTTGGGAGGTAGAGACTGTGAAGTCAACGCATCGCTTGGCGGCACCGGCTGCCGGCTTTTTGGCGCTTACGCTCGCCGCGGCGCCGTTGATGGCCCAGGGCCAGCAGCCGTTGCAGCGCGGCGGCCCGCCGACCGGCGACACGCCGTACATTCTGATCACGACGTTCCACAGCGACGATCGCAAGCTGGGCGTCGAGATGGCGGACGAGCTCCGCAAGCGCGTCTCGCAGGAGCACTCGGCGAAGGAGCTCTTCGTCATTCAGAAGACGCCGATCACCAACACGCTCGAGGCGTCGGGCTATCGTCCGGATTCGGCGCTCAGTTCGTCCGACCTGATGGAGCTGTCGAAGGCGCTCCGCGGTGAGCTCGTCGTCGACGGCACGATCAGCAAGGCCGGCGAGCGGGTGAAGGTGGAATCCAAGATCCTGACCAAGTCGGGCCAGGCGACGCTGACGCAGCCGCTGCCGGAGATCGACGCGAAGGACGCGGGTGACGCGGCCAAGCAGCTCGAGAAGGCGATCTCGGAGGCCAACAAGGCGGCCACGTCGTTCAAGCAGTGCAAGAACAACATGGTCGCGGCCAAGTACCCCGAAGCCGCCACCGCCGCGCGCGCCGGCATCACGGCGTATCCGAATTCGTCGTTCTCGCGCGTGTGCCTGCTCCAGGCGCTCGTCGCGCAGAAGGCCCCGTCGGACGAGATCATCGAAGTCGCCTCCCAGATCGCGACGGCCGACCCGACCTCGGTCATCGCGCAGGCCAACCTCGCCGACGCCTACATGGCGAAGGGCGACACGACCAAGTCGATCGAGCATCAGATCGCGCTCTGGCGCATCGACAACACGAACACGCAGCTCGTTCGCAGCATCGTGCAGACGCTGGCCCAGTCCGGCGCGCCGGACAAGGCGATCCAGATGATCGACACGCTGCTCGTGAACAACCCGGCTGACCCGGAGATGCTGCGCACGAAGTGGCTGCTCCAGCTCCGCGCGAATCAGTTCAAGGCCGCGCTCGTGACCGGCGAGGAGTACATCAAGGCCGTGCCGGATTCGGCGAACGTCGGCTACTTCGAGCGCCAGATCGGCGCGGCGCAGTCCGACAGCAACGCGGCCGCGGTGCAGGAGCTCGTGAATCGCGCAGCGGCGAAGTTCCCCACCAACTCCAGCTTCAATCTCCTGCTCGCTCAGAGCCAGTTGAAGGCGGGACAGCTCCAGCAGGCGATCGAGTCGGCGAACAAGGCGACGCAGGCTGACCCGAAGGACACGCGCGGGTGGCTGCTGATGCTCGCGGCATACAACCAGATGAAGCAGGGCGACAGCGCCGTTGCGGTTGCGCAGCGCGCGATTGCCGCGGGTGCGTCGAAGGATGACATCGGTGGTCAGTTGTCGGCCGTCGCCGGCGAGGCGGTCAAGAAGGCGCAGGCGAGCAAGGCCCGTGCGGACTGGGAAGACGCGCTTCGCGCCTCACAGCAGGTCGACCAGATCGCCCCGTCCGCCAACAGCGCGTTCTTCGTCGGCGTCTCGTCCTTCAGCGTCGCCCTCGATGCGCTGAACAACATTCAGACGCTGTCCAAGTCGAGCAAAAAGGAAGACAAGGCGGCGGCTTGCGCCGAAGTGAAGGTGGTCGAAGACAACTTTGCCACGGCCCAGATCTCCATGCCGAAGGGCGGCTCGGTGAGCCCTGAGGCGGCAGGGACGATCATGCAGGGTATTCAGCAGTACGGCGAGTATATCCCGCAGTTCAAGAAGGCGCTCGCCTGCAAGTAAGCCCGTCCGGCCTGCGGTCTTTCTGAGACTTCAGACCCGCGACCCGTGACCGAGAGACCCGCCTGCACACCGCAGGCGGGTTCTTTCATTTGCACCGCCAGGAACTACGCATCCTCTGCGTCGTCCCCCGGCATGTATGCCACGTGCACGTACAGGTCGCGCGACCGCGCGCGATACACGAGCCGCGTCGCGTTGCTCGTCTCTCCGTCCACGTTCACCGCGATCGACTCGGCGCCGTCGATGGTCACCGCCTTGAGCTGCGCGTAGTGCACGCCTGGATGGCCCACGTGCTCGCCACGTTTCACCTTGAACACGATGCGCGCGAAGTCCGAGCGCGACATGCCCTCCACGATGCACAGGTCGAAGTAGCCGTCGTCGGCCGAGGCGCGCGGCGTCACCATCGTGCCGCCCCCGGTCGATCGCGTCAGCCCAACGGCGAACATCAGATACTCGCCCTCGTAGCAGAACGACTCGCCCGAGAACCGTGCATGGTTCGGGCGAAAATCGGCGAACTTGCGCAGTCCCGTGATCGCGTAGGCCATCGACCCTAGCGCTTCCTTCGCCGAGGCGGGAGTTTCCGCCGTCGCCTCCGCTCCGATGCCCCCCGTCGAAACATTGAGGAACCGGCGCCCGTTCAGCGTAGCCGTATCGAAACGGCGCGGCTTACGTTGCAGGATCACATCCATCGCATGATCCGCGTCGGCCGGAATGCCAACCTGGCGGGCGAAATCATTCGCCGTGCCCAGGGGAATGATGCCGAGCGGAGTATCGTAGCCATCCAGACCATTCACGACTTCGTTGATCGTCCCGTCGCCCCCCGCCGCGGCCACCACATCCACTCCGCGGCGCGCGGCATCCGCAGCGAATTCGGTCGCCTCACCCGCCTCGAAGGTCACCAACGGTTCGACGTAGTGCCCCTTCTCGCGAACCCAATCCACGAGATGCCGAACGTCCTCGCGCCCGGCGCGTGCGCCGTGCAGCACCAACGCGATATGCTTTCCGGTAGCCATGTCGTTCGATAGCGCATATCACGCGCCTGTGCTCGCCACCGAGGTCGTCGATCTGTTGAAGGACGCTCATACCGTCCTCGATGGGACGCTGGGCGGCGGCGGTCACAGTTCTGCGCTGCTCGCCGCGGGTGTGGAAAAGGTCGTCGGACTCGACCGCGACTCTGACGCCCTGGCGGAATCGCGCGCACGGCTCGCCGAGTTCCACGCGGCCGGCCGTTTTACCGCCGTGCACGGCAACTATGCCGCGGCCGACGAGCTTCCTGAGCTCGACGGCCTCGCGTTCGACGGGATCCTGCTCGACCTCGGCATCTCGTCGCATCAGATCGACGAGACGGCTCGCGGCTTCAGCTTTCGGCAGGGCGCGCCGCTCGACATGCGCATGGACCGTGACGGTGCTGCCGACGCGGCCGATCTCCTCAACGCCGAGGATGAACCGACGCTCGCCGCGATCTTTCGGGATTTCGGGGACGAGCCGAGGGCGGCGCGTCTCGCTCAGGAGATCGCGCGCCGGCGTCGCACCGCGCCCTTCCGGACGAGCGACGACCTGGTGGGCGCGATACGCGCCGTGCTCGGCCCGCGGAGCGGTGCCGCGGAGTTCGCGCGCCTGTTCCAGGCGGTCCGCATCGCGGTGAACGACGAACTGCCCGGGCTCGCGCGCGCGCTTCCGATGCTCCGCGACCGACTCACCGCCGGCGGACGTTTCGTGGTAATATCGTATCACTCCGGTGAGGACCGATTGGTCAAGCACGCGTTCCGCGAGTGGAGCGCCGACTGCATCTGCCCGCCGCGACAGCCCGTCTGTACGTGTCGCGGCCGGCCGCTCGGCGCGACGCTCACGCGGCGCGCGCTCACCGCAACCGAGGATGAGACTATTCGTAACCCGCGCGCACGCAGCGCCCGACTTCGCGCATGGCAGAAGGCGATCTGAAAGGCGAGTTCTCGAGCGGGCGTGGTGCGCGCCGGACCGTGGGCCGATGAGTCCTTCGCGCAAGCGCGCGGCCGGCGCCGGCCGATCGCTCATCGCCGTCGCGCTGGTCGGTTTCGTCGTGGTGGCGTCGGGCGTCATTGCACGCAGAGTGTTGGGGGTGAAGTGGCAGGGCGAGTTGCGCGCGCTGCGGGAGAAGCGAACCGCGCTCGAGGGCGAGCGCATTCGCGTCGAAGCGGCGATCCGCGACGCCTCGAGCCGCGCCCGCCTGCAGCCGATCGCCGAGCAGCGTCTGAACATGCACATTCCGACCGCCGACCAGCAGGTCATCCTGCCGCGCCGCACGACGCATGATTCGCTCTAGTCGAATCGGGCTCGCGCACACGCTGCTCGCGGTGTTCGCGATCGCGATCCTCGTGCAGGGGGTGCGTGTGCAGATCCTCCAGTACGAGACGTGGAGCGATCGGGCGTCGCGCCAGCAGCGCAGCGAGACGCCGTTGCCGGCGCCGCGCGGCGAGATTCACGACGCGAGCGGCCGCGTCCTCGTCGAGAGCCGGGATCAGGTGCGGCTCGAGATCGCGCCCAACGAGGTGCGCGATCCGAAGCGGCTGCGCGCGGCGCTCCAGAAGCTCGGCGTCGATCGCGCGCTGATCGACCGCGCGACCAATCCGAAGGCCAGGTATCTCACGATCCCGGGCCGCTTCAGCACGACGGCGGCGGCGCCGGCGACGCTGCTGCGCGGCGTGCATGCGTTCCCGTCGCAGTCGCGCTCTTATGCGGTCTCCGAGGGCGCGCGGGGCATTCTCGGGCACGTGGACGCGCAGGGCAAACCGGTCGACGGCGTCGAGCTGTCACTGGACGAGGTGCTGCGCGGCACGCCGGGCGAAGCGGCGGCGGTGCGCGACTCGCGTGGGCGCCGGCGCGAATCGCCGACCGCGCCGAGCGTCGACCCGACGCAGGGCAACACGATCGTCCTCACGATCAACGCCGACCTCCAGGAGATCGCGGAGAAGTCGCTTGCCGACGCCGTGCAGCGGATGGGCGCGGAGGGCGGCGACATCGTCATCCTCGATCCACGCAGCGGCGAAATCCTCGCGATGGCGAGCCGCCGGCTCGATCCGCGGCAGACGTCGGCCACGGTCATCACGGAGCCGTTCGAGCCTGGATCGACCTTCAAGCCCTTCATCGCCGCCGGGCTGCTCGAGCGCCACCGCGTGAAGGACACGGACTCCGTCGACACGGGCAACGGTGTGCTCGAGGTGAAGGGACGCAAGAATCCGATCCGCGACGATCACCTCATCGGCAAGGCGCCGCTCTCCACCGTGCTGCGGTGGTCGAGCAACATCGGCATCATCAAATTCGCGGCGCGGCTCACGCCGGACGAGGAGTACGAGACCATCCGCGACTTCGGCTTCGGCACGCCGACCGGTCTCCCGTATCCGACCGAATCGGGCGGCATCCTGTCGTCACCCAGGACGTGGTCCAGCCAGTCGGCGATCTCGATGGCAATGGGCTACGAGGTGGCGGTCACGCCGTTGCAGCTCGCCGCGGCGTATGGCGTCTTCGCGAACGGCGGCCGCCTCATGCAGCCGTCCCTCATCAAGCGGATCGTCGCGCCCGACGGCTCGGTTCGCTATGAGCACCGCCCGCGGGTCGTGCGGCAGGTCGTGTCGCAGGCGACGGCCGACAAGGTACGGCGCCTCCTGCTCGACGTGGTCGACGAGGGAACGGCGCTCGAGGCGGCGCTCGACGACTACATGCTCGCCGGAAAAACCGGCACGCCGCGAAGCACGGTGCGCGGGCGCTACGTGGCGGGCCGCTACAACCCGAACTTCGTCAGCCTGTTTCCGGGCGACAATCCGCAGTACGTGATCGTGGTGAAGATGACCGCGCCGCGCAGCTCGATCTACGCGTCGAAAACGGCCGCGCCCGTCACAAAGACGATTCTCCAGGCGGCGATCGCCGCGCAGAACGCCGCGCTGGATCGAATGCAGCTTGCGTCCAGCGCGCGTCCGGTCAAGCGCGATTCCGTTCGACAGAGCGGTGACCCCCGGCAGATTGCGATCGCAACCCAGGGCGCCGAGACGGTGGCCGTGGCGCCGCGGCCGGTGCGGGAAGATCGCCGCAGCGCGGTGCCGTTCGTGGTGACGCTGCCGTCGGCCGGGGAGAAGCCGGCGCCGCGTCCGGCGCGCGTCGTTCCAGACGTCCGCGGACTGGTGCTGCGTGACGCGGTGCGTTCGTTGCACAATGCGGGGTTCCGCGTGCAACTCGGCCCCGGCAACACGGCGAGAGGTACGGGCGCCACCGTCCCGGCGGCGGGGGCCATGGCTCCAGCCGGCTCGCTCGTTCGACTGACCTTCGATCATTGAATGCTCTCTGACATCGAGTCGATCGCTCTGGCGCTCGACGAGGCAGGCCTCCTCGTCGAGCGCCGCGGCGCGCTCCCGAAAACGATTGCCGGCATCACCGACGACAGCCGGGCGGTGGTCTCGGGCGGGTTGTTCGTCGCGGTACGAGGAACCACGCGCGACGGCCACGATTTCCTCGATACCGCTTCGGCGAGCGGTGCGGCGGCGGCGATCGTCCAGGATCCATCGCGGACGTCGCTTCCGGCGTTGGTGGTGAACGACGCGCGCCGGGCGGCGGCGGTCGCTGGCGCGGCGGCCTACGGCTTTCCCGCACGAGAGCTGCGGCTCGTCGGCGTCACGGGCACGAATGGCAAGACGACCACCGTCAACATGCTTCGTCATCTGCTCGACGAAGCGACGGTTCGGAGTGCGTCGATCGGAACGCTGGGCGTCCTGATCGGCAGCGAAGGGATGCCGCTCGACGGTGGCGGCGGCCTCACGACGCCCGGCCCGATCGAGCTGCAGCGAATCTTCCGCGCGCTCGTCGCCGCCGGTGTCCGCCGGATCGCGATGGAGGTGTCGTCGCACTCGCTCGACCAGGCGCGCGTCGAGGGCGTGTGCTTCGACGTGGTCGCGTTCACGAATCTCACGCGCGACCATCTCGACTATCACGGCACGATGGAGAAGTACTTCGCGGCAAAGGCGAAGCTGCTGGACTATCTGCTGCCGCACGGCACGGTCGTCTTCAACGCTGATGACCCGGCGTGGCGCGCGCTGCGGACCGACCGGCGTCGCGTTGCCTTCAGCGAGCGCTTGGCGTCCGAGGTGCATGCGAACGACATCCGCTTCGGCCCACGCGGAAGCGAGTTCTCACTGGCCCTCGGAGAAGAGAGCGCGCGCGTCCGTCTCCCGCTCATCGGCAACTTCAACGTGATGAACGCGCTCGCCGCGGCGGCCGCGGCCTTCGCGTTCGGCGTGCCGACGGCGACCATCGCCGGCCGGCTGTCGACGATGCCGCAGGTGCCGGGGCGACTCGAGGTGCTGCGCGAGGCGCCGACGGTCCTGCGCGACTACGCGCACACGCCCGACGCACTCGAGCGCGCGCTCGACGCGGTGCGACCCTTCGCGCCGGAGCGGCTGATCGTCGTGTTCGGCTGCGGCGGTGATCGCGATCGCGGCAAGCGTCCGGTCATGGGCGAGATCGCCGAACGCCGCGCGGACCTGGCGATCGTGACGAGCGACAATCCGCGCACCGAGGACCCCGAGAAGATTCTCGACGACATCGAGCGGGGAATGGTGCGGGACAACCACGAGCGCATCGAGGATCGTCGCGCGGCGATCGAACGGGCGCTCTCCATTGCAACGCCGGCCGACGTCATCGTGCTTGCCGGCAAGGGTCATGAGGACTATCAGATTCGTGGAACGGAAAAGCTACCCTTCGACGAGAAGGTCATCGTTGGCGAGCTGTCCGCGGAGTTGGGGCTGACGCGATGAGCACACCACATCCCCGGGCCGCCGCGTCGGACTTCTGGACCGCCGACCGAGTCGCTGACGCGCTCGCGGCGCTCTCGCCGGCGAATCCGCCGCGCGGCGCATGGGTGTTCAGCCGCGTGTCGACGGATACGCGCACCATCGAGCAGGGCGATCTCTTCGTGGCGCTGGTTGGCGAACGGTTCGACGCGCACGATTTTCTGCGCGATGCCGTGGCGAAAGGCGCGACGGGAGTCGTCGTGTCGCGCGCGGAGGCCGCGGCGGGACTCGGCGTACCGGTCTACGAGGTGCCCGACACGCTCGTGGCGCTCGGAGCGCTCGGCAACTATCGGCGGCGCGCGGCCGGGAAACCGGTCGTCGCGGTGGTCGGGTCGAACGGCAAGACGAGTGCGAAGGAACTGATCAGGGCGGCGCTCGGTGCGCGGCTCGAAGTCCACGCCACGACCGGCAATCTGAACAATCTCATCGGGGTGCCCCTGACGCTGCTGGCAATGCCGGACGATGCGGACGTCGCGGTGGTCGAGATGGGCACGAATCAACCCGGTGAGATTCCGCGGCTGCGGGCGATCGTCGAGCCGGAGATCACGGTGGTGACGTCGATCGGCGAGGAACACCTCGAGGGCTTTGGCGATGTGGCCGGCGTGCTGCGCGAGGAGATGGCGGCGACCGACGACGTGCCGGTCGCGATCGTGCCGTCGCTGCAGCCCGAGGTGGTCGCCGCGGCGCGAGCGCGAGCGCGGCGCGTGGTGGTCGCCGGGGTCGACGACGGCGCCGACGTGAAGCCGAGCGCGTGGTCGATCCGGCCCGACGGCCGAGTGGCGATGACGCTCGACGACGTGGAGATCCGGCCGCCGTTGTGCGGCCTGCACAACCTTCGAAACGCGACGCTGGCGTTGGCGGTAGCGCGCGAGCTCGGCGTGTCGATCGAGGATGCCGCGCGCGGGATGGCCGCGATGCCGGTTCCGCCGATGCGCTCGAACCTCGAGGAGCTTGGCGCGGTAACGCTGATCAACGATGCGTACAACGCCAATCCGGCGTCGGCGCGTGCGGCGATCGAGCTGCTGGAGCATGCGGGGAAGGGCCGGCAGCGCGTCGCGGTGCTCGGCACGATGCTGGAGTTGGGCACGCAAACGCCCCGTCTGCACGACGACGTCGTGCGTGCGGCGCTCGACGCGGGGATCGAGGTCGTCGCGGGGGTCGGCGAGTTCGCCGACGCACTCGGGCGTGTGGCGCCGAGCGATCCGCGGACCGTCGTCGCCGCGGATGTCGATGGCCTCTGGTCGGCGTTATCTTCGCGGCTCGCGTCGAACGCCGTGATTCTTCTGAAGGGGTCGCGCGGTATGCGGCTCGAGCGCCTGGTCCCGCCGATCACCGAATGGTCGCGGGCTCGCGCGTCCACCCACTAAACGATTCCGCGGTGCTCTACCACTTTCTCTATCCACTCCAGCAGCACTTCGCGGTGTTCCGGGTGTTTCGCTACACGTCGCTGCGTGCGGTCGGCGCGGCGGTCACGGCGATCGTGCTGTCGTTCGTACTCGGCCCGATCATCATGCGCGCGCTGCGGCGGCAGTCGGTGAACCAGGTCGTCCGCGACGGGACGCCGCTGACGCACGCCGGAAAGGGCACCACTCCGACGATGGGCGGTCTGATCTTTCTCACGAGCGCTCTCACGTCGGTGATCCTGTGGGGGCGCTTCAGTCTCAGCCGGCCATATCTGCTCATCGCGATGTTCGTGATGATGTGGATGGGCGTGATCGGCCTGCTCGACGACTACCTGAAGCTGCAACAGAAGAAGCGCGGCGAGCGCAACACCGGCTTGATCGAGAAGTACAAGCTGGCCGGCCAGTTCATCGTCGGGGTGTCGCTCGGGTGGTATCTGCTGCGCAATCCGCTCGCCCCGAACCTCCCCGGCGCGTCGACGACGCTGCCGTTCTTCAAGTACTACCTGCTCACGTTCATTCAGGGCTTCGAGTTCGTGTACGTCGTCTTCACGACGTTCATCCTGATCGGAACCACGAACGCCGTGAACATCACGGACGGGCTCGACGGACTCGCGGCCGGCCTCTCGGCGATCGCGTTCGGCACCTTTGCGATCTTCGCGTACATTCTCGGCCGCAGCGACTATACGACTTATCTCAACCTGTTCTTCCTGCCGGATTCGGGCGAGCTGGCGATCTTCTGCCTGGCGGTAGTGGGGTCGCTGTTCGGGTTTCTCTGGTACAACACGCATCCGGCGCAGGTTTTCATGGGCGACACCGGCGCCCTGGCGCTGGGCGGCGGGCTCGGTGCCGTAGCCATTCTCCTCAAGTCGGAGTTCGTGCTGGCGTTCGTGGGCGCCCTGTTCGCGGCCGAGATGATGTCGGTGATCCTGCAGCGGTACGTGTTCAAGTTCCGCCGTCGACGGCACGGGCTAGAGTATGCCCAGACGCATCGGGTCTTCCGACGAGCGCCGCTGCATCATCACTTTGAGGAGATGGGTTGGAAAGAATCCCAGGTCGTGGTCCGGTTCTGGATCATCGGCATCCTCTGCGCCTTTGTCGCTCTGAGCACTCTCAAGCTGCGGTGAACGACCTCAACGAAATCGAGCGCACGTCCCACGTCGCGATGGAGGCATCGTGGGCGCATGGTGAGATCGCCGTCGTCGGGCTGGCGCGCAGCGGCAAGGCCGCGGCGCAGTTGCTGGCGCGCGCCGGTTCGGAGGTCTACGCGTCGGACTTCGGGACCTCCGACGAGCTCTCGGAAACGGCGGACCTGCTGCGCGCCGACCGCGTGGACGTGCAACTCGGCGGGCACGACCTGGCGCGCATCGCCAGAGCGGGGCTGGTCGTCGCCAGTCCGGGTGTTCCGCCCAACGCGCCGCCCTTCGTCGCGGCGCGCAACGCCGGCGTTCCGATCGTGAGCGAGATCGAGATCGGGCTGCGCTTCCTGCCCGACCTCAAGTACATCGCGATCACCGGCACGAACGGCAAGACCACCACCACGGCGCTCACGGGCCATCTGCTCGAGGCGCTCGGCCGGCGCGCCGCCACCGCGGGGAACATCGGAACACCGCTCGCCGAGCTGGCGCTGTCCGCCACGCCGCCGCAGTGGGTCGCGCTCGAGGTGTCGTCGTTCCAACTCCACGACACGCCGAGCATCCGGCCGCTCGTCGGCATGTTGACGAACCTCTCGGCCAACCACCTCGATCGATACGAGAGCGTCGCCGAGTACTACGGCGACAAGGCGCTGCTCTTTCAGAACGCGAGCGTGGCGTCGCAGTGGGTGACCAACCTCGACGATCCGGACGTGCAGGCGATGGTCGACCAGGTCGCCGGTCTGCACGCGACGTTCTCGGTTCACGAGAAGGCCGACGCATACTACGACCGCGCCGCCGAGGAACTTGTCGTGTTGGGCCAGCGGTTGATTCATCGCGGCCAACTGTCGCTACTCGGCGATCACAATGTGGCGAACGCGCTGGCCGCGTCGCTCGCCGTTCTCCTGTCGGACCGCGAGCACCGAACCGAGCGCTGCATCGCGAACGTCGCGCGCGCTCTCTCGACCTTCAATGCGCTCGAGCACCGGATCGAGACGGTCGGCGAATTCGGCGGCGTCACGTGGATCAACGACTCGAAGTCGACGAACGTGGCGTCGACGCTCGTGGCCATGCGCGGCATGACCAGGCCGACGGTTCTGCTGCTCGGCGGGAAGCACAAGGGCGAACCATACACGGAACTGCGGGACGAGTTGCAGCGGACCGGTCGCGCGGTGATCGCCTACGGCGAGGCCGCGCCGCTCATCGAGCAGGATCTCGCGGGCGTCGTTCCGCTCACGCGCCTCGGCTCGTCGTTCCAGGAAGTGATCGACACGGCCCGGCGGATCGCGCAGACCGGCGACGTCGTGCTCCTGTCGCCCGCCTGCTCGAGCTACGACATGTTCGACAACTACGAGCATCGCGGCGCGGAGTTCAAGCGGTTGGCTCCATCATGAGTCGAGAACGATGGCCGTCATGAGGGGAGGCGCCACGCCGGCGAGGGCGCACGCCGTGTCGCTCGACGTGCGCGAGCGCTGGCGAATGGGGGCGGAAGCGCGTCTCCTCGTGCTCGTGAGCGCCGCGCTGACGGCATTTGGGCTGGCGGTGTTGTACAGCGCGAGCGCGTTCGTCGCGGCGAACGAGCACGACGGCGCGAGCGCCTACTTTCTCTTCCGGCAGTTGGGGGGCGTGGGCGTCGGGATCGTCGTGTTCGCGATCGCCGCGAAGCTGGACGCCGACAGGTACCGGGATTGGGCGTGGCGGCTGATGGGCTTCACCATCGTGTGCATGATCGCCGTTCTGGTGTTGCCCGAGCGACTCGCGCCGACGATTCACGGCTCGCGGCGCTTTCTCGTCGGGGCGTCGTTCCAGCCGACGGAGTTGGGGAAGCTCGCGGTCGTGATCTGGGTGTCGATGCTCATCGAGAAGAAGGGCGACAGCATTCGACGGCTGACGAAGGGGCTCGTCCCGTTTCTGGTCGTCGTCGGGCTGCTCGCGGTACTGGCGGCGCTCGAGCCGGATCTGTCGGTCGCGATGCTCTACGCGCTGCTGATGTCGCTGCTGCTGTTCGTCGGCGGCGCGCGCATGAGCCATTTCATCGCCCTCGGCGCGATGGCGCTGCCGTTCGCGCTCACGAAGATCGAACGGTGGCGATATGCGGTGGCGCGCCTGAGCGCGTTCTTCGAGCCGGGCACCGCGCCGTCGCAGGTGAGCTATCAGCTCAACCAATCGCTGATCGCGGTCGGCTCCGGGGGGCTCTTCGGCCGCGGCTTCGGCATGGGCTTTCAGCAGGACAACTTCGTGCCCTTCCCATACAGCGACTTCGTGGCGAGCAACGTCGGCGAGGAGTGGGGGTTCATCGGGATCGCGGGGATCACGATCGCCTTCGCGATCTACGCGCTGTGCGGCTTTCGGATCGCGCGAAAGGCGCGGACGCCGTTCCTCCAACTGGTCGCCGTCGGGTTGACCTTCACGACAGTGCTCACGGCGTTTCTGCACATCGGGGTCGTCATCGGCCTGCTGCCGACGACGGGGCTCACGCTGCCGTTCATCTCGTACGGGCGATCCAACCTCGTGCTCACGATGCTGTTCACCGGCATTCTGGTGAACATCGGCAGCGCAAAGGAGCGGGTCATCGGAAGCGGCGCGACCGATCCACTCGCCGCGGCGCCGGCCTGAGGGCGGATGACGCGCGTCGTCTTTGCCGGCGGTGGGACAGGCGGCCATCTCTATCCGGGCATCGCGATCGCGCGCGCGCTGGTGCGCGCGGATCCATCCATCGAGCCGTTCTTCGTCGGTGCGCGGCGGGGGATCGAGCGCACGGTACTGCCGACCACGGAATTTCCGCATCTCCTGCTCGACCTCCATCCGCTCTACCGCTCGGCCATCTGGAAAAATGCGCGGACGCTCGTCGGCGCGGTGACCTCGTGGCGGCACATCGGCCGGATGGTGAAGCAGGAACGGCCGGCGATGGTCGTCGGCACGGGCGGTTACGCGGCCGGGATGATGCTGGCGTACGCGACCGTCCACGGTATTCCGATGGTCCAGCAGGCGGGGGATAGTCTGCCGGGGCTCACGGCGCGCGCGTTCAGCAAACGCTCACGTGAGATCTATCTCAACTTTCCCGAGGCGGCCGCGGCGCTGAAGGCGCATCACCCCGGGTCGCTGATCGACACGGGCGCCCCGATCGAGCCGCCACCTGAGCCGCGTCCGGATCGTGCGGCGGCGCGCGTCCGCTGGAACTTTCCGGCGACGGGCGGCCACGTCCTGCTGGTCTACGGCGGCAGTCAGGGGTCGCTTGCGATCAACCGCGCGGTGGCGCAGTGGATCGACCGGGGCCTCCCGGACGATCTCTACATCATCTGGGGAACCGGTCGCGCGACCCATGCGCAGTTCGCGCACCTCGAGAGCGACCGCGTTCGAGTGCGCGACTATCTCTCGCCCATCGCCGACGCGTACGCCGCGACGGACATCGCGATCGCGCGGGCCGGGGCGATGACCACCGCGGAGCTCTTCGCCTGGGGGATTCCCGGCGTGCTCGTCCCGCTGCCGACGGCCGCGGCGGATCACCAGACGACCAACGCGGCGACGCTCGAGAAGGCGGGCGCCGCCATCCATCTGCCGCAGTCGCGGCTCACCGCCGAGAGTCTCGATCAGACGATTCGCGGTCTGCTCGACGCGCCGGCCGAGCTGCGTCGTCTCGCCGAGGGGGCGGCGCGGCGCGCCCGTCCGCACGCGGCGGCCGAGATCGCGCGGCGGATCATCGCCCTCCTGCGGGAAACCGCGCGAACGTAGCATCTTTCGTCGGTATGGCGGTGCCGACCTTCGCGTTTCGCCGTACGGTTCACTCTTCCACGCTTCACGCGAATGTCACTGATCGACCCCACCGATCCTCGTCCCATCCATTTCGTCGGAATCGCGGGCGCCGGCATGAGCGGCCTCGCCGAGCTGTTTCTCCGACGCGGTGCGCGGGTGACGGGCTGTGACGCAAATCCCGCCGGCGCCGAGGATCTGCGACGACTCGGCGTGGTGGTCACCGAGCATGATCCGTCGCACGTCGACGGGGCGCGCGCTCTCGTGGTGACGTCGGCGATGCCGAAGGACCATCCGGAGCTCGTGCGCGCGCGAGAGCTCGGTGTGCCCGTCGTCCGTCGTGCCGAGGCGCTCGGGGAGGTCACCGCCGGGCGCGAGTGCGTCGCCGTCGCCGGCACCCACGGCAAGACCACGACGACGGTCATGGCGACCGTCGCGCTCGCGGAGGCCGGGCGCGATCCGACCGGAATCGTCGGCGGCCGCGTGTCGATCTGGGGCGGCAACCTCCGCCCGGGGAGTGATCGGCTGTACGTGGTCGAGGCCGACGAATACGACCGCTCCTTTCTCGCGCTGTCGCCGACGGTCGCGGTCGTGAACAACATCGACGCGGACCATCTCGACATCTACGCCGACCTCGCGGACATCAAGCGGACCTTCGCGCAGTTCGCGCGCGGCGCGCGCACGATCGTGCTCTGCGCCGACAACGACGGCGCGAACTCGATGCCGACGCCGAGCAGCACGCAGGTCATTCGCTTCGGGATCGTGTCGCCTGACGCGCGCGTGGTCGCGAAGGACCTCGCGCTGGAGCCGACCGGGTCTCGGTATCGTCTCGTCTACGACGGCGAGGATCTCGGTCCGATCGAGGTGAAGATTCCCGGACGTCATAACGTGTTGAACTCCCTCGCCGCGCTCTCGGCGGGGCTCGCGCTCGGCGCCGACGTGGCGGCGATGGCGCGGGGACTCGCTACGTACGCCGGCGTGGAGCGTCGCTTCCAGTGGCTCGGCGACCGACGCGGCGTGACCGTCATCGACGACTACGCGCACAATCCGGAGAAGGTGAAGGCCGCGCTCGAGACGGCGCGCATCGCGTATCCGGGGCGCCGTCTCATCGCCGCGTTCCAGCCCCATCTCTACTCGCGCACGCGCGATTTCGCGCGCGAGTTCGGAGCGTCGCTCGCGACTGCCGACGTCGTCTTTCTCGCGGAGATCTATCCGGCGCGCGAGCAGCCGATGGAAGGGGTGACGTCGGGGCTCGTCGCCGACGCGCTCCGCGCCGTGGGGCGTGACGTCCGGTGGCGGGGCGAGCGTAGCGCGCTCGCCGACGCGTTGGCGCACGAGGTCCGCGAAGGCGACGTGGTCGTGACGATCGGTGCTGGCGACATCACCAGGACCGGCCCGGAGCTGCTCCAGCGGCTCGAGACGAGCGGCGCCTAGTGCCGCCGTCCGCGAAGGATGCGAGCGCGATCGAGTCTCCGCCGCGTGCGGCGGACGCGGGCGCGCGAAAGTCGCGTGGCGGCCTGGTGACGCGGCGCATGAAGCTGGCGTTCGGCGGGATTCTGCTCCTGCTCGTCGTCGGGTCGCCGTTCTGGGCACCGCTCGTGCTGCGGCGCATGGCCTTCTTTCGTGTTCGCCGGGTCGAGATCGTCGGCGCGCACTACGTGGCGGCGAGCGAGATCCTCGCTCGGCTGCGCGTCGATACCACGATCTCGATCTGGGATCCGACCGGGCCGCTCGAGGCACGCGCCAGGGAGCACGCCGAGGTGGCCCAGGCGGTCGTCCGGCGAAAGCTGCCCGGGACGCTCGTCGTCGAGCTGACCGAGCGCATTCCCGTGGCGCTCGTGCCGGCGAACACGGGCTTTCGCGCGTACGATGCGCTGGGGAACGCACTGCCGATCGATCTGACGCGCGTGGCTGTCGACGCACCGATCGCCTCGCAGCGCGACACGGCCGTGTTACGATTGCTCGGCACCATGCGTATGGAGATGCCGGCGATGTATGCGCGGTTGAGCGCGATCTCACCGGTGGGCGTGGACGAGCTGCGGATCGAGCTGCAGTCGCATGTCGTGCGCGCCATGAAAGACGTTACTTTGGAACGACTCGCCGATATCGACCCCGTCGAAGCAGACCTCGAGCGGAAGCAGCTCCGCGCGGCCGAGATAGATTTGCGTTACCGTGACCAAGTGATCGCCCGACTGCCTTGACGTTCCGCGTCTCGGTGCCTCGCCGCGGCGCTGGAAATTCCGTCGATTAGAGATTTTATGAATCCCGACCGCCTCGTCGCAGGACTCGACATCGGGTCCGCGAAGACGACCGCCATCATCGCCGAGCTCGAGGGCGAGCTGCCGAAGCACCCGAAGATCAAGATCCTCGGCGTGGGGCAGGCCCGGACCACCGGCATGCGCCGCGGCGTCGTATCCGACATCGAGGAAACGACGCGCTCGATCCGCAAAGCCATGCAGGACGCCGAGCACATGGCGGGCGCGCAGATGACCGAGGTGTACGCGGGGATTGCGGGCGAGCACGTGCAGGCGATGACGAGCAAGGGGATCGTTGCCGTGAGCCACGACGAGATTCAGAAGTCCGACGTCGACCGCGCGAACGAGGTCGCGCGCGCGCAGGCGATCCCGCAGGACCGCGAGCTGCTGCACGCGATTCCGCAGGAGTACAGCGTCGACAAGGACCAGGGGATTCGCGATCCCATCGGCATGAGCGGCACGCGGCTGGAGACGGAGATGTATCTCGTCACCATCGGCAGCTCGCCGGCGATCAACCTGCGCAAGTCGGTGGAGCGCGCGGGATACAAGGTTCGCGAGCTGGTGCTCGAGCCGCTGGCCAGCGCCCTCGCGGTCCTCACCGAAGACGAGAAGGAGTTGGGCGTCGGCCTCGTGGAGATGGGCGCGGGGACGACCGATCTCGCCGTCTTCCACGAAGGGAAGATCCGGCACCTCGGTACGATCGCGTTCGGCGGCAACAACGTGACGAGCGACATCGTGCACGGTCTTGGCGTGACGCAGGCGGACGCCGAGCGCCTGAAGGAGCGCTACGGCTGCGCGTACGAGCCGCTGATCGATCCGAGCGAGGTGATTCAGCTGCCGAGCACCGTGGCTCAGGGCGATCGGCAGATTCCGCGCGAGCTGCTCGCGCACATCATCCATCAGCGGATGGACGAGATCTTCGATCTGGTGCAGCGCGACATCGCGTCGGCGGGGTTCGCCGGGAAGTTGAGCGCGGGGATGGTGCTGGCCGGCGGGGCCGCGGCGATGCAGGGGTCCGCCGAGCTGGCGAGCGACGTGTTCGGTACGGGCGTTCGGGTCGGGGTGCCGTCGGAGAATCTGGGGGGCCTCGTGGACTCGGTGGAGGCGCCGCGCTTCGCGACGGCGGTGGGGCTGGCGCAGTACGGGGCGAGCCGGCTGGCGCTGGGCGGCGCGACCGTGGCGCGACGGATTCCGCTGGGGAAGGGGATGGAAGGGATCGGGGCGAAGATCAAGTTCTGGCTGCAGGACTTCTTCTAGGTCCCCGCGGATGACGATCGTGATCTGCGTGTCGCAGCGCACATCGGCGGTCCGGCGCGCGACCTAGGTTGCGGGATCAAAAACCTGCTCGCCGCACCTGATGTTGTGGATAAGTCGAGCACGCGGAAGTTGTGATATCTTCACATCTTCCTCGTCCTAAACTCGGGGTAGTCGGCTGGCCGGAACGCGTTATATTGGCGAAGCGTTTCGGATCGGCCGCGGGTTCCAGCTGACAGCTGGAGCGCGTGGCGATTGGCGGCGCACCAGAGTTCCTTCCCGCTGTTCTTCGATCATCCACTTCGAGTTTCCGGACCGTTCGCTATGATCTTCGAGTTCGAAGAGAGCGCGACACAGAACGCCCGCATGAAGGTGGTGGGCGTCGGCGGTGGGGGCGGCAACGCCGTGAACCGCATGATCGACGAACACCTCGAGGGCGTCGAGTTCATCTCGGTGAACACCGACTCTCAGGCGTTGCTCAACTCCAAGTCCGATGTGAAGGTGCAGATCGGGAAGAAGCTCACGCGCGGACTTGGCGCGGGCGCTCGTCCCGACATCGGGCGTCAGGCGGTCGAGGAGAACAAGGACGAAGTCGCGCGCGCGCTGACCAACGCGGATCTCGTCTTCATCACCTGCGGCATGGGCGGCGGCACCGGAACCGGCGCGGCGCCGGTCATCGCCGAGCTGGCGAAGGAAGCCGGCGCACTCACCGTCGGCATCGTGACCAAGCCGTTCCTCTTCGAGGGACGCAAGCGCATGCGCCAGGCGGAGCAGGGCATCGCCGAGATGCGCAAGAACGTCGACACGATGATCGTCGTGCCGAACGAGCGCCTCCTCGCGGTCGTCGGCAAGGGCATCCCGTTCCAGGACGCCCTCAAGAAGGCCGACGAAGTGCTCCTCCACGCCACGCAGGGCATCTCGTCGCTCATCAGCGTCACGGGCCTCGTGAACGTCGACTTCGCCGACGTGCGCACGGTCATGCAGGCGGGCGGCTCGGCGCTCATGGGCACGGGCGTGGGCCGCGGCGAGAACCGCGCGATGGAAGCGGCGCAGCAGGCCATCAGCTCTCCGCTGCTCGACAACGTCAGCGTCTCCGGCGCGACCGGCGTGCTCGTGAACATCACGGGCGGCGCCGACCTCACGCTCGGCGAGGTGCATCAGATCAACGAGATCATCCACGACGCGGTCGGCGACGAGGCGGAAATCATCTTCGGCGCCGTCCACGAGCCGGCGATGCAGGGCGAGATTCGGGTCACCGTCATCGCCACCGGCTTCGATCGGCAGTTGGGGCAGACCACCCAGCCCGTGGCGCACGAGGCGCATCACCCCATCGCGGCCAACAAAGGCGCGCCGGTGATTCCTTTCCCGGGGAACAATCGTCCTACTCGCGGGTCTGGCACGGTCGTGCCGCCCGCAGCGACGCCGCGTGGACTGGACATCACGCGCGGACGCCCCGCAATCGAACGGACCAGCGCGCCGCAGGATCTCAGTGACATGGAGATCCCGACGTTCATCCGGAGACAGATGGATTGAAGACGGTTCTCGCTCGCGTTGGCCTCTACTCGCTCATCGCGCTGGCACTTGCCGGCGCGATTCGTTTCACCCCGCAGCTTCCCGATCCGTCAGCAAAGGCCGCGGACGTTCTCGTCACCCAGGCCGCGACGCCCACCTGGAAGCTGAGCTTCGACACGCTGGCGCGCGGTGAGTCGCTCCGCTCCGTCCTGCGTCGCGGTGGCCTGACCGACGACGCGGCCGCCGCCGCCCTCCAGGCCGCGACGACGCTCGACTACCGGCGCATCCCCGCCGGCATGCCGATCACCATCAAGTCCGAAGCGGCTGACTCGGCGCCGAGCGAGATCACTCTGCAACTCGGGATCGACCGGCTCCTCAAGCTGCAGCGCAGCGGCGATGCGTGGACCGGCGTCGAAGAGACGCTCCCGTGGACGACCGACACGATCGTCGTCAGTGGCACGATCGCCTCCAATCTCTATGACGCGATCAACACCAGCGCGCGCAACGACCTCCCCGCGAGCGCACGCCAGCAGCTCGCCTGGGCGCTGGCCGACGTGTACGACTATCGCGTCGACATGAGCCGGGATCTCCAGCAGGGCGACGAATTCAAGGTCATCGCGCAGCGTTCGGTCGCGCCGACCGGCGCGGTGAAGATCGGCGACGTCATCGGCGCCACGTTCAAGCTCTCGGGCGACGTCATCAGCGCGGTGCGCTTCAACAGCGCGTCGGTGAGCGGCGGCTTCTTCGACCAGACCGGCAAGTCGATGCGCGCCGCCTTCCTGCGCGCGCCGCTCGAGTTCCGGCGCATCTCCAGCGTCTTCGGGCGTCGCGAGCATCCGATTCTCGGCGGGGTCCGCGTGCATCAGGGCACCGACTACGCGGCCGACTACGGCACGCCCGTGCGCGCCATCGGTGACGGCGTCGTGATCCGCGCCGCCTGGAGCAACGGCTACGGCAACGTGCTCGAGATCCGGCATCGCAACGGATTCGTCACGCGCTACGGCCACCTGAGCGGCTACGCGAAGGGCATTCACGCGGGCAGCCGCGTTTCGATCGGCGACGTCGTCGCGCGCGTCGGAAGCACGGGACTCTCCACCGGACCGCACCTCCACTTCGAGGTGATCGTCAACGGCCAGCAGCGCGACCCTCGCGTCGCGCTCAAGTCGACGGGGGGCGACCCGATTCCCGCGGCTGAACGCAGCGCATTCGACGCGCTGCGCGACCGGATCCTCGGCACGATCGATACGACGCACTCCGGCGTTACCAAGCTCGCGATTCACTGAGCGGTCGATGTACCACGGCATTTCCCGGCTGACGTTCATCGGCGCGATGCTGCTCGCCGCTCGGGTCGCACCCGCGCAGGCGCAGTCCAGGAGCGTTTCCCCGATCGTGCGCGTGACGTTGAGCCTCGACTCAGCGACGACCGCGCAGTTCGACGCCCGCGACTTCGATCTGAACGCGTCGCAGCGCGTGGCCGCGCAGGATGCGTCGACCGCGGGGGCGGAGATTCGCCTCGTGAAGCGCGCCGGCGCCTACACCGCGACGCTCGTCAGCCTGAGCGTCAGCGGCGCGCGGCTGCCGGCCGCGGTGATCGAAGTGCTGGATTCGATCGGCGGGCCTGCGGTGACGTTCCGGCTCAGCGACGTCACGGTGGTGTCGAACCATCTCTCGCTGTCGTCGGCGCGGGCGAGCCTCGAGCAGCAGCGTCTCTCGCAGCAGGAAGCCCTTTCGGCGTTGACGGCGGATTTTCGTGAGGCGCAGCGGCAGCTCGCGACGATCGAAGAGCTGAACAAGACGCGCTCGACGACTCGCGCCGATCTCGACCGCGCCCGCGATCGCGCGAACGACCTCGATCGGCGCATCGACCTGCTGCGCCAGCGCCAGGCGCTGCTCGGCCGGCAGATCGAGGAGCAAGGGCCGCTCGACGAGACGATCCTGCTGCGGTTCGGCCGTCTGTCGATCGAGACGCCGGAGCCGGGCGGAGTCGCCGCGATCGAGATCGCGCCGCGGGCGCCTCGGCGCTGATCGTCGGCGTCGGTTCCACCGTGGTGCCGCGCCGGGACATCTTTCGGGCGTCCACGTTCCTCGCGTCCCGAATACGTACGCCATGACGAGCCTCGCCCCGCGTCCCACCGCCGAATCCATTCGTGAGCAGGTGATCGATTGGCGGCGCCACCTGCACCGCCACCCCGAGCTGTCGTTCGAGGAGGAGCGGACGTCGCGCTTCATCGCCGACCGCCTGGCCGAGTTCGACGGACTCGACGTCGAGCGTCCGACGGTGACGAGCGTCGTCGCGCGGCTGGTCAGCGGGCGTCCGGGGCCGGTCCTCGCGATCCGCGCGGACATCGATGCGCTGCCGATCGTCGAGAAGAACCACCACGACTTCGTGTCGAGTGCGCCGGGCGTCATGCACGCCTGCGGGCATGACGGACACACCGCCATGCTCCTCGGCGCCGCGGCGATTCTCGCCGCCCGCCG
>Ga0164243_10001105_pt1 | contig 46608 bp, 44 predicted proteins | sample OricompcompostOP_FD_108781 | JGI IMG/M metagenome (GOLD analysis project Ga0164243, IMG submission 108781) | Organic Plus compost microbial communities from Emeryville, California, USA - Original compost - Organic plus compost (OP) | ecosystem: Engineered > Solid waste > Mixed feedstock >...
GGCGCCCGCGGCACCGGAACGACCCGCGATCCCGCCCGAGATCGATCAGCGCGACGTGGCGACGTTCGCGCCCGAGGCAATAGCACCCACGATCGAGCCGTTCGGCGTCGCGATCATGAACGCGCCGATGAACGTGGCGTTCGACATCGCGCCGCACACGGTCGGCGGCAGCCTCTTCGATCTGCCCGTCAGCGTCACCTTCACGCCGGATCTCGTCACGATCGACTACGGTGATGGCACGCAGACGCAGGTGACGGGCTCGGCCGCGACCTGGAGCGGCCTCGGCCAGCAGCAACTCACGCCGACCGCGACGAGCCACACCTACGGAGAACGCGGCACCGTCACGGTGACGGTCGATGTGGCCTACGTCGCGACCGTCGATTTCGGCCAGTGGGGCGTCTACCCGGTATCGGGCCACATCGTCTCGCGCGGCGCGGGCACCGAGGTGCGGGTGTACGAGAAACAGTCCTATCTCGTTGAGCGCACGTGCCTGGAGGATCCGCGGGGTCCGGGGTGCTGAGCCGGTAACCTCGTAGCTATGCCGCTCATCGCCCTGACCGGAGGAATCGCCTCGGGAAAGTCGACAATCGCCCGTCGCCTCGCCGAGCACGGCGCCGTTGTCATCGACGCCGACCGCACGGTGCGCGAGTTGCAGGAGCCCGGGCAGCCGGTCTTCCGGAGGATCGTCGAGGAATTCGGCACCGGTGTCGTCGCCGACGACGGATCGCTCGACCGCGCGGCGCTCGGATCCATCGTGTTCGGCGATGCCGAGAAGCTGAGCGCGCTCAACACGATCGTGCATCCGGCGGTGAAGGAGGAAACGCAACGCCGTTTCCGCGAGGCGCTTGCCGCGGATCCGGACGCCGTCATCGTGTACGACGTGCCGCTGCTCAGGGAAGCGCGCGGAACGGGGGAGTGGGACACCGTTGTGGTCGCCCACGCGCCCGCCGAGGCGCGCATCCGGCGCATGGTCGACGACCGCGGCATGACGGAGGAAGACGCCGCCGCGCGCGTGCGCAACCAGGCGTCCGACAAGGAGCGCCTCGCCATGGCCGACATCGTCATCGACACGGGCGGGACCCTCGAGCACACGCTCGAGCAGGCCGATCGGCTCTGGGATCAGCTGAGCAGCCGCGTCGCCGCCGCGTAGCGCTCCTCTTACCCGCCGATACGGTGGGCCGGCTCGGGCCGGTGTACGCCGCGCGGACGATATCCGAGCGCGTCCGCCTCGCCGAGAATGTCGGCCAGGTACCAGATCGTGGCGAGCCACATCTCGGTACCCTGCAGGCCCGCGTTCTCGCCGAGGTGGCCCGGCGCGGCCTCGCCCGATGCTCGGAAGCCGAAGCCTTCGTCGTCGCGCCAGCGGGCCAGCGCCCGCTCGATCAGCTCCGCGGCGACGCGGCGCGTCTCGTCGCTGCGGTAGCGGGTTCCGCGGGTGAGCCACAGCGGGTGAGCGACGTCGAGCACATTGCAGGCGTTGTGCGAACGGGCGTCGAACCAGCGATCGTCGCGGTAGTGGCGCAACACCGTGTCGACGACGGCCTCCGGATACGGCAGCGGCTCACCGAACTGCGCGAAGGTGCCGCGTGAGGCGCGGTAGAACCCGTTGACGAGCTGGAGCAGCCCCTCGGCGGTCGCGTTGCCCCACATGCCCGAGCGCGGATCGGCGTGGGTCGACAGCCACCCGAAGAGCACCTCGGACCACCCGGCCGGAACGCGGTCGCCGCGGCGCAACGACCACAGCAGCGCCGTGCCGCGGGCGTCGACGTGGTGACCGCCGTTCCACGCATTGTCCGCCCAGGGCAGGGCATCCAGCTCGCGGGCGAGGGAGGCGGCATCGCCCTCCGTGATGAATGCGAACGGGTGCGGGTACTCCGCGCCCAGCAGATCGAAGGCGTAGCCCAGGCAGAGCACGTGGTAGGCCACATCATCGTGGTCGATCGTCGGCGCGATGCCTGCTTCGCGTTGCGCAAGTGTTGCGGCGAGGCCCGTCTCCGGGTCCACCCAGCCCGTCAGGAGCTCGAGATAGTCGTCGCGGCCTCGCTGGGGAGGCAGCGTGCCCGTCAGCAACTCGGCGATCTCGAGCGCGTCGCACTGGGCGCGCAGGGTCGGTTCCGCGCCGGGCTCGTCGGCGAAGAGAGCCCGCTCATCGTTCCAGCAGCGGGCGAGGATCGCATGCGCCTGCTCGCGCGCGGTCTCGCCGAACGCGCGCAGGCGTGACGCGAGGGCGCTCTCGGGGGTACCGGTGGGTTCCACGCGCCACTTCACGCGGCGTGCGGGGTTGCCGACGACGACCGCTCCCGCCTCGACGTCCTTGGTGACGACAGCTCCGGCACCAATCACGGCGTGGTCGCCCACTGTGACGCCGTCGAGGATGACGACGTGTGAGCCGATCCAGACGTCGTCGCCGATGACGATTCCCTCCGACACGAGCGGCTGGCAAAACACGGGCGTTCCCGGCTCCATCGAGTGGTTGAAACCGAGGATGGACGTGTGTGCGCCGATCCGCGCCGCATCGCCGATGCGCACATTGCCGCGAATCGCGATGAACGGGTTCACGCTGCAGTCCTCGCCGAGACGGATATCGCCCGTGATGTATGCCGACGCGGCGATGTATGAGCGGTCGCCGAGCACGAGCGAGTCGGCGTCGAGGGCGGCGAGATGTGAGACGAAGCAACGCTCGCCGAAGGCCCAGGTCGGGTGCGCGTTGCGCAGCGAGCGCTGAAGCTCCTCCTGCGCGACGCGTTCGTCGTCGGACGCGTCATTCCAGAACGACCAGGGGGAGTGTTCGAAACGATTGATCATTGTCCTCTTTCTGCCGGCCGTCTCGAGCTTATGAACGGCGCCGGCGCTGGGCAACGGTGGCACATGTGTGAGGCTGTTCGAATCAGTGCGACCGAGACCGCGCGACGAGGCTCCGCGCGACGCGATCGCATTCGCGTAGCATCGTGGCGTTCGCACCGGGCATCGGGCTGATGAGCGCGTCGTGCATCGTCTCGTCGAGCGGGATTCCGACGAGGTGAAGCGCCGGATCGAGACCGCCGTCCACGCGCACGACGCGGTGCGTCGCCGGGTCCACGTCGATGCCGCGCGTCGCCACCTCGCCGTGCGTGCGCGACCGTAGTGCGAAGGGCCGGATCCGCCCCTCGTCCGCGAGGGATCTCAACAGCGGATCCGCACTGTTCCTCGCGTCGTGGGGCCGGACGAGCGCGTCGATCAGCACCTTGGCGCTCGCGACCGTGTCATTCGTGAGGGTCGAGCGCACCCGAAAGACACCGCCCGTGACGGAAACGGTTCCGGGGCCGAGGAAGCGCACGAGCCCGGCATCGTGGAGGGCGAGGAGCTGGCGGTTTCGGAACGCCGGCGGGCCGGATCCTGCGCTGCCGCCGACCGACTTCAGCTCGCTGTAGCCGAGAACGGACGACTCGTGATCGAACCTGCCGAAGCTTCCCGCCCGATGTGCGACACCGCGCGCCTGCGAGAGCGACCAGAGAGCGGCCTTCTCCGGGCTGCTCGTTCCCTTCTCCGCCTCGGCGAGGTCGTGCGCGACGAACCGGGCGATGGATCCGTCGACGTCGGCGGCATCCACCGCGGGACGAATCAGAGCCTCGAGGTCGAGCACATCGGCCGAGTGAGGGGCGACGGCTGCCGCGAGGCCCGCGAACGATCCGTCGGAGGCCGCGATGGCATCGAGCGCGGCGGGAAGCTCGACGGAGCCGGGCCTCACGCGTTCGAGCGTGACGTAGTACGCCTCGTACGCGTCTTTGCGGATGAGCGGCCACATCTCGCGATCGACGTCGATGACGTCGCGCGCGTCCCAGCCGGTGCCGCGCAGGTGCCGCTGCGGCGAGCTCGGCGGCAGAGACCCGTAGACGGACTTCGCGCGGTATGGCAGTCCGCGCGGGGAGGTCACGAGCAATCGCGGTTCGCGGCCGGAGGGCACGTAACGGTCGCCCTCGAAGCGCCCGCCGCGGCCGATCGTGAGGAGCGCCATGGCATCGAAGAATCCCATGCCGAGGCCGCGCACGATCGCATCGGTGCCGACGGGAACGCGGTCGAGATCTTGTTCGATCGGGCTTCCGGGCCGGATCCAGATGGGGCCGGAGGCGGGGAGGGAACCGGCGACCTGTCGATCGTGGTGGACGGCGTCGTCCCCGTCGGCATCGAAGAACGGCTCACCGGCAGGTGCCAGCCATCCGGGCGCGATCGCGATCGCGCGCGCGTCCAGGGCCGATCCGTCGGCGAACCGCAGCGTGTCGCCGTCGAGGCGGATCACTCGGCCGAGCCGCTCGTGGATCCGGACGGTGCGCGGAGCGCCCGCGGCGGCACGGTCGAAGCACCAGCGGACGTACTCGCCGAAGAGCGCGCGGCTCGGGTGCGACTCGGGGCGCTGGGCGGCGAGCTCGTCGCGGTAGTCATCGACGAGGCCAGGGCGCACCCGGATCGAGCCGGTGAGGGCGCCGCGCGACCACTCGTGGAGGTTCGGCCCCGGGACGACGGAGCCGTCCATGTCGACGGAGTCGTCTGTGAAGAGCGTGACGGCGGCCGCGAGGGTGTTCATGCACATCTCGCGCGTCTGGTCCGTGCGCCACACGCGGCCCGCACCGACCTCCGTGTCATCGATGAGGGTGATGTCGACGGGCGAGTCGTCGTCGAGGTTCGCGAGGATCCGCTCGACGAGCAGCACCCCGCGCGGGCCGCCGCCGATGATGGCGATATCGGTGCGGGAAGTCACCCGACCATTCTGCCCGGATCCGATGTCAGTGGTTCGGCATAGCCTTGATACATGGAAACGACACGCAGCGTGCGGCCCTTCGAGGTCATCAGCGAGTATGAGCCGTCGGGCGACCAGCCGAAGGCGATCGCCGAGCTCGCGGCGCGCATCAATGCGGGCGAGACCGACATCGTTCTGCTCGGCGCGACCGGTACGGGTAAGTCCGCGACGACCGCTTGGCTCATCGAGCAGATCCAGCGCCCGACGCTCGTGCTCGCGCACAACAAGACCCTGGCCGCGCAGCTCGCCAACGAGTTCCGCGATCTCATGCCGAACAATGCCGTCGAGTACTTCGTGTCGTACTACGACTACTACCAGCCCGAGGCGTACGTGCCCCAGTCGGACACGTTCATCGAGAAGGACTCGTCGATCAACGCGGAGGTCGAGCGCCTGCGCCACTCGACGACCAACTCGCTGCTGAGCCGTCGCGACGTGATCGTGGTGAGCACGGTGTCGTGCATCTATGGACTGGGATCGCCGGAGGAATATCTGCGTTCGCTTGTCGCGCTGCAGGTCGGGGAGCAGTACGACCGCGATGCGCTCATCCGCGCCTTCATCAACATGCAGTACAACCGCAACGACGTCGACTTCTCGCGCGGCAATTTCCGCGTGCGCGGCGACACCATCGAGATCATCCCCGTGTACGAGGAGTACGCGATCCGCATCGAGATGTTCGGCGACGAGATCGAGCAGATCCTGAAGCTGCATCCGCTCACGGGCGAGGTCATCGAACGCATGGACGCCGTCGCGGTGTTCCCCGCCACACACTACGCGGCGGGCGTCGACACGGTCGCGCGCGCGATCAAGACGATCGAGGAGGAGCTCGCCGAGCGTCTCGCGGAACTCGAGCAGCAGGGCAAGCTTCTCGAGGCTCAGCGCCTCAAGATGCGTACGACCTTCGACCTCGAGATGCTGCAGCAGATCGGCTTCTGCTCGGGCATCGAGAACTACTCGCGGCACCTCGACGGCCGCGGCCCCGGAGAACCGCCTCACACGCTGCTCGACTTCTTCCCCGACGACTTCGTCATCGTCATCGACGAGTCGCATGTGACGGTTCCTCAGATCGGCGCGATGTACGAGGGCGACGCGTCGCGCAAGCGCACCCTCGTCGATCACGGCTTCCGTCTGCCGAGCGCGCTCGACAACCGTCCGCTCCGCTTCGACGAGTTCAAGGAGAGGATCGGACAGGCCGTCTATCTCTCGGCGACCCCCGGCCGTTACGAGATGGACATCGCCGATGGCGTCGTCGAGCAGATCATCCGCCCGACCGGCCTCGTCGACCCGGAGGTCGTCATCAAGCCCATCGAGGGGCAGATCGACGACCTTCTGGAGGAGATCCGGGTGCGTGCGGCGAGGGACGAGCGTGTGCTCGTCACGACCCTCACGAAGAAGATGGCGGAGGAGCTCACCGACTTCCTCGACGAACACGGCGTGCGCGTGCGCTATCTGCACAGCGACGTCGACACGCTCCGCCGAGTCGAGTTGCTGACCGAGCTGCGCCAGGGCGTGTACGACGTACTTGTCGGCATCAACCTGCTGCGAGAGGGCCTCGACCTTCCCGAGGTGTCGCTCGTCGCGATCCTCGATGCCGACAAGGAAGGCTTCCTCCGCAGCACGACCTCGCTCATCCAGACGATCGGACGCGCGGCGCGAAACGTCTCGGGTGAGGTGCACATGTACGCCGACAAGATCACCGACTCGATGAAACGGGCCCTCGAAGAAACCGAACGCCGCCGTGACATCCAGCTCGCCTACAACCGCGAGCACGGCATCGACCCGCAGCCTCTGCGCAAGAAGATCGCCGACATCACTGACCAGCTCGCCCGAGAGGAGGCCGACACGGCCGAACTGCTCGCGAAGCGCGACAAGCGCGTGAAGGACGGCGGACGCGGCAGGGGCAAGGCCGCGACCCCGCTGAAGAAGCACGATGGCATCGGCGCCGAGGGGGCCGAACAGCTTGAGGAGACGATCGCCGATCTCACCCAGCAGATGGTGCAAGCGGCGGAACAGCTCAAGTTCGAGCTCGCCGCGCGCCTCCGCGACGAGGTCAGCGACCTGAAATCGGCCCTGCGGCAGATGGAGCAGGCCGGTCACGCCTGACGCTCGTGGCGCGCGCCGACGCCGTGCAGTGTCGTGCCCAGCCGCACGGGAATTCGGGCACGGGACACGAGCCGGGACGCTAGGGTGAGAGGCATGCACTGTCGCCGCCTCGTGAGTCTGCGCGCATGAGGCGCTGGCTGGCTCCCGTCGGCGTGATGGTGTTCATCGCGGTCGTGATGGCTGCGGCCTCGCTTCAGGGCACGCCCGCGTTCGACCCTCCGGACTGGGACATTGGCGGCGGGCCTGGCAACGAGAGGCAGACGCCTCCGGCGGCCCCCACTGAGGACCCGATGATGGAGCTCCTACCCGACGACGCGACCGGAGGCGGATCGGTCGTCGGTTGGATCCTGCTGGCGCTCGCCGCGGTGGTCGTCGCGGTGCTGTTGTTCTTCCTGGGACGGGCGCTCGTGCGCGCGTGGCTCGCACGCACCCCGCGTCGCGAAGTCGACGCACCGGGCGTCGAGACCTTTGTGTCCGAGGGCGAACCGGACCCGGAGGCTGCCGCACCCGAGATCCGCCGCGGCATCGCGTTCGCACGCCGCGTGATCGACGAGCACGAGGCGCCGTCCGATGCGATCGTCGCCGCGTGGGTGGGCCTCGAGCAGAGCGCGTCCGACGCGGGGCTCATGCGTGGCGCCGCCGAGACGCCGGCCGAGTTCGCGCTGCGCATCGTCACGCATCGGGAGACGATCGCCTCCGACGCACGCGCGCTGCTCGGCCTGTACGAGCTCGTGCGCTTCGCGGGCCGTGTCGCGACCGAGGACGACCGCGCCGCCGCGCGCGCCGCGCTCGGCGCGATCGAGGAGGCGTGGCGATGACCCTCATGCGCCTCGTCCGGGCCGCCGTGACGACGATCCTCGCGACCGTCGCGATCACGGTGATCGGCGTCGAACCGCTCTTCGCGCTCGGTTACGGCCTGTTGGCGGGCGTCATTGCCCTCCTCATGATCCTCCGGCGCGCGGGATCCGCCGTGCCGCCGTCGCCGCACCATCGCCGCGAGCCGGTCGCCCGCGGATCCGAGATCTCGCGCCTCGCCTGGGGCTTCAACCCGCGCACTCAGCTCGCCGGTGAGATCGTCGCCCGCCGCGCCCGCGCCGTGCTCCGCCGGCGCCTCGCACGCATCGGCATCGACCCCGACACAGATCCCGAACGAGCCTCCGAGATCCTGGGAGCCGGCATCTGGGATCGCCTCTCGACCCGAAAGGCGAGCGCGGCCGATATCAACCGCGCCTTCGCCGCCACCGACCCTCAGGAGAAGACTCGATGAACACGACCGAGATCGCCGATGCCGGACGCAAGATCCTCGACGCCGTGAAGACGGTCGTCGTCGGCATGGACGATCCGCTGGAGATCGCCCTGGGCGCGATTCTCGCGGGCGGGCACGTCCTCTTCGAGGACGTGCCGGGCCTCGGTAAGACCGTCGCGGCGCGCAGCCTCGCCTCGGCGCTCGGTCTCGACTTCCGCCGCCTGCAGTGCACGCCCGACATGCTGCCGGGCGACGTCACCGGCTCGTACGTCTACGCACCCGACACGGGCGAGTTCGTCTTCCGTCCCGGCCCGATCTTCACGGGGCTGCTGCTCGCCGACGAGATCAACCGCACTACGCCCAAGACGCAGTCGTCGATGCTCGAGGCGATGGCGGAGCGCCAGGTGACGGTCGAAGGCACGAGCTTTCCGCTCGCGAGACCATTCCACGTCATCGCCACCTCGAACCCCGTCGAGTACGAGGGAACCTACACCCTGCCCGAGGCGCAACTCGATCGCTTCATGGTACGGCTCTCGGTCGGCTATCCCGACCCGACCGATGAGGCACAGATCCTCCTGAGCCGCGTCGCCCGCCGCACGGAGGAGACGCACGTCGAAGCCGTGATCGACCAGGCGCAGCTCCGCGAGATCCAGGCGGCCGTGGAGGCGATCCACGTCGACCCCGACGTCGCGCGCTACTGCGTCGATATCGCCCGTGCCACCCGCGCCGCGCAGCACGTCGCCGTCGGCTCCTCGCCGCGCGGCTCTCAGGCCCTGCTGCTCCTCGGACGCGCCCTCGCTGCGCTCGACGGACGCGAGTACGTGCGCCCCGACGACATCAAGCGCGTCGCCGTTCCCGTGCTCGCCCACCGACTTACCCTCACGCCGCAGGCATGGGCGCAGGGCGTCGACCCCCAGCGCATCGTCGAGGGCGTGATGCGCGAGGTCGCGGTTCCCCCGACCGTCGGCGCCGCGGTATGAGAAGCCCCGCGCTGCTCGCCGCCGCCGGGGGAGCGATCGCGCTCGCCGGCGTCGGTCTCATCGTTTCGCGTCCCGACGTCGTCGCGCTTGCGCTGCCGCTCGCGCTCTGGGCCCTCATCGCACGCCGTCCGGCACGCGATGAGTCCGTTGAGCCGGTGCGGATCCGGGCGCTTCCGGACGAGGCCGAGGGCGTACTCAGCGACGAGATCCTCGTCGACGCACCGGGAGAGATGGCCGAGATCGAGATCGTGCAGTCCGCTCGCCGCATCCGCCGGGCGATCGTGCCCGGATCCGCGCGTCTCACGGCTCACACCGCGGTCCTCCACTCGGGCCCTGTCGAGTCGAGCCGCGTCACCGGGCGCTCGCTCGACCGCGACGCTGCTCTCATCGGCGACGAGTGGCGATCGGTCGTGCAACGGCGCTCGGTGGCGCCCGCACAGCGAGCTTTGCCGGAGATTCCGCTCGCCCCGCGGCTGACGGGGCTGCACGGCGCCCACGACGGATCCCGACCCGGGCAGGGTGGCGACTTCCGCGACATCCACCCCTTCGCACCCGGCGACGAGTTGCGCCGCGTCGACTGGCGTGCGACCGCTCGCGCCGCGCGCCGCCCCGGCGAGATGCTCGTGCGCCGCACCGACTCGCTCAGCGATGCCTCCGTCGTGATCGCGGTCGACACGGCCGACGACCTGGGGGAGGTCGTCTCGACCTGGGGCGACGACGACCTCGAGCGCAGCGGCACGACCTCCCTCGACCATGCCCGTGAGGCCGCCCGCTCGCTCGCTGCCGCCGCGACGGCGATGGGCGACCGCGTCGCGTACCACGTGCTCGTGCAGGGCGGCCGGTCGGTGCGTGGCGGGACCGGATCCCGACATCTCGCGCGCCTCGTCGCGGCGATCGCCGACACGGGGCAGGCGGGCGACGACGCGCGCTATCGGCGTACGCCGCCCGTGCCGCATGGATCCGTGATCGCCGTGCTGTCGACCTTCTTCGACGGTGCCGCCGCCGAGCTCGCGCTCATGTGGCGCGCTGCGGGGCACCGCGTCGTCGCGGTCGATACGCTTCCCGACCTCGACCGCGCGCGGCTCTCCGAACGTCAGGAGCTGGCGCTGAAGATCGTGCTGGCCGAGCGCGACGAAGTCTTCCGCGATCTCACCGCCGCAGGTGTCGAGCGCGTGCGGTGGGACGCGGACGCGGCGCTTTCGCTGGGCGTCGTCGCCCGTGCGCGGGCGGGCGGCGCGCGATGAGGCGAGACCGGATCGTCATCGGCCCCGCGATCCCGGGCTTCGTGCTGCGCGCCGGCGGGGTGCTGCTGGTCGCCGCGGCGGCGCTCGTCCTCCAGCCCGCGATGTTCTGGCAGGTATCGTTCGTCCTCGCGGCGATCGCCGGCGCGGTCTTTCCGCGCACAGGACTCGCTTGGGTGGCGATCCTCGTCGCACCGCTGGCGTTGCTGATGCAGGACATATCGCCGTCGCGCACCGCAATCGCGATCGTCGTCGTACACCTCGGACACGTACTCGCCGGCTTGAACCTCGTGATCCCGGGCCGCAGCAGGGTGGCGCTCGTCGCCCTGAGACCCACCGCACTGCGATGGCTCGCCGTACAGCTCGCCTCGCAGGGCGTCGCCGCCGCGGTCCTCACGATCCCGCGAGCCGACGGATCCGGGATCGCCTGGGTGGCGCCCGTCGGCGCGCTCGCCGTGGCGCTCCTCGCGGTCGTGTTGCTGCGCCGCACAGAATGATGGCGGCATGCGGCCCTCGCGAACAAAGTTTCGAATAGGATAGAGATCGTGCCGATCATTCCCGTGGAAACCGACCAGAAGATCACCGTGCGCGGAGCCCGCGTACACAATCTCAAGAACGTCGATCTCGAGATCCCGCGCGACAAGATGATCGTGTTCACGGGCCTCTCCGGATCTGGAAAGTCGTCGCTCGCCTTCGACACCATCTTCGCGGAGGGGCAGCGCCGCTACGTCGAATCGTTGAGCGCCTACGCGCGCCAATTCCTGGGGCAGGTCGACCGACCCGACGTGGACGCGATCGAGGGACTGAGCCCCGCGGTGTCGATCGACCAGAAGTCGACCAACCGCAATCCCCGCTCGACCGTCGGTACGATCACCGAGATCTACGATTACATGCGCCTGCTCTGGGCGCGTGTCGGTATTGCGCACTGCCCCGAGTGCGGTGCCGTGATCGAACGCCAGACGGTACAACAGATCGCCGATCAGCTCATCGCCCTGCCCGAGGGCACGCGCTATCAGGTCGTTGCGCCCGTCGTCAGCCAGAAGAAGGGTGAGTTCGTCGACCTCTTCGCCGAGCTCGCCTCGAAGGGCTTCGCGCGCGCGATCGTCGACGGCGAGATGGTGCAGCTCTCCGAGCCGCCGACGCTGAAGAAGAGCTACAAGCACGACATCTCGGTCGTCGTTGACCGCCTCGTCGCGCGCGGCGAGAGCATGATCGGTCGCGTGACCGACTCGGTCGAGACGGCTCGCGATCTCGCGGGCGGCGTCATCCAGGTCAACTACGTCGACGAATCCGGCGACGACGCCTGGCAGTCGTTCAGCGAGAACCTCGCGTGCCCCAACGGCCACGCGCTGCAGCTGACCGAGATCGAGCCGCGTACGTTCTCGTTCAATGCGCCGTTCGGCGCGTGCCCTGCGTGCTCGGGGCTCGGCACGAAGATGTCGGTTGACGTCGACCTCATGCTCGCCGACGACGAGCTCTCGATCGCCGAGGGCGTGATCATTCCGTGGTCGACGCAGGGTAAGGGCCTCGCGCAGTACTTCGAACGACTCATGGTGGGGCTCTCGGAGGACCTGAACTTCTCGCTGAACACCCCCTGGGCCGGCCTTCCGGAATCGGTGCGCGAGGCGGTCCTCTACGGTCAGGACTACAAGGTCAACGTGCGGTACAAGAACCGGTGGGGCCGTGAGGTCCGCTACGCGAGCGGCTTCGAGGGCGTGGTGCCCTACATCGAGCGTCAGTACGCCCAGGCGGAGTCCGATGCTCAGCGCACGCGCTGGGCAGATTACCTGCGCGAGATCCCGTGTTCCGTGTGCGGCGGCGCGCGCCTCAAGCCCGAGGTGCTCGCGGTCAAGGTCGCGGGGCGCTCGATCGCCGAGACCGCCGATCTCAGCCTCGACCAGACGATGGAACTCGTGAACTCGATCGAGCTCACGGAGCGCGAGGCGCAGATCGCCGCGCAGGTGCTTCGCGAGATCCGCGTCCGCCTCGAGTTCCTGCTCCGCGTGGGCCTCAACTACCTGACACTGAGCCGCGCGGCCGGGTCGCTCTCGGGCGGGGAGGCGCAGCGCATCCGTCTTGCGACGCAGATCGGTACGGGGCTCACGGGCGTGCTCTACGTGCTCGACGAGCCGTCGATCGGCCTGCACCAGCGCGACAACCGACGTCTCATCGGTACGCTCGAGGCGCTGCGCGACCTCGGCAACACCCTCGTGGTCGTCGAGCACGACGAGGAGACGATCGAGGCAAGCGATTGGATCGTCGACATCGGGCCGTTGGCCGGTGTCGGCGGCGGTGAGGTCATCCACTCGGGGCCGTACGAGGAGCTGTCCGATGAGGAGCGTTCCATCACGGGCGACTACCTCTCTGGCCGCCGCGTCATTGAGACCCCGAAGAACCGCCGCAAGATCGACAAGAAGCGCATGCTCAAGGTCGTCGGCGCCCGCGAGAACAACCTGAAGGAGGTCGACGCCGAGATCCCGCTCGGCGTGATGACGGCCGTTACGGGAGTCTCCGGATCCGGCAAGTCGACCCTGATCAACGACATCCTGTACCAGGTGCTGGCGCAGAAGCTCAACGGCGCGCGCACCGTTCCGGGCAAGCACAAGCGGGTGACGGGCCTCGAACACCTCGACAAGGTCGTGCACGTCGACCAGGCGCCCATCGGCCGCACCCCGCGTTCGAACCCGGCGACCTACACGGGTGTCTTCGACCGGATCCGCAACCTCTTCGCCGAGACGCCCGAGGCGAAGGTTCGCGGCTACCAGGCGGGCCGCTTCAGCTTCAACGTCAAGGGCGGTCGTTGCGAGGCGTGCTCGGGCGACGGCACGCTGAAGATCGAGATGAACTTCCTGCCGGACGTGTACGTCGACTGCGAGGTGTGCGGCGGCAAGCGCTATAACCGCGACACGCTGCAGGTGCACTACAAGGGCAAGAACATCGCCGAGGTGCTCGAGATGTCGATCGCCGAGGCCGCCGAATTCTTCGAGCCGATCCAGGCGATCCACCGCTACATGAAGACGCTCGTCGACGTGGGTCTCGGCTACGTGCGCCTGGGCCAGGCGGCGACGACCCTGTCGGGAGGCGAGGCACAGCGCGTCAAGCTCGCGACCGAGCTGCAGAAGCGCAGCAACGGACGCAGCATCTACGTGCTCGACGAGCCGACGACGGGTCTGCACTTCGAAGACGTCAGCAAGCTGCTTCAGGTGCTGAACGGGCTTGTCGACAAGGGAAATTCGGTTGTCGTCATCGAGCACAACCTCGACGTGATCAAGTCCGCCGACTGGGTCGTCGACCTCGGGCCAGAGGGCGGATCCGGCGGTGGCACGATCGTCGCGACCGGCACCCCCGAGCAGGTCGCGAAGAATCCCGACAGCCACACGGGCGCCTTCCTCGCCGAGACGCTCGGATTCACCACGCGCGGGAAGTAGCCGATGGCCGACGTTCTTCCGTACAAGCCGGCGCCGGGGTCGATCCCGACGAACCCGGGCGTCTACCGCTTCCGCGGCGACGATGACCGGGTGCTCTACGTGGGTAAGGCGAAGAACCTGCGCCAGCGGCTGTCGAACTATTTCGCGCCGCTCGAGACGCTGCATGAGCGCACGCGCCGCATGGTGCTCACGGCGACGAAGGTGGACTGGACGGTCGTCCCGACCGATGTCGACTCGCTGCAGCTCGAGTACCAGTGGATCAAGCAGTACAACCCGCCCTTCAACGTCAAGTACCGCGACGACAAGTCGTATCCGTTCCTCGCGATCACGCTCGCCGACGAGGCGCCACGCGTGATGATGACCCGCAATCGAAAGATCCGCGGCGCGAAGTACTTCGGGCCGTACCCGAAAGTGTGGGCGGTGCGCGACACGATCGACCTCATGCTGAAGGTCTTTCCGATCCGCACCTGCAACGACTCGCAGTACCGGCGTGCCATGCAGACGGGCCGGCCCTGCTTCCCCGGCCAGATCGGCAAGTGCGGCGGCCCGTGCTCGATGAGGGTCTCGATCGCCGAGCACCGCAAGATCGTCGAGGATTTCGTGGCCTTCATGCAGGGTGGCGACGAACGCTTCACGATCGAGCTGACGAACCGGATGAAGGCGGCCGCGGCCGCGCTCGATTTCGAGCAGGCGGCGATCTACCGCGACAAGCTCGAGTCGATCGACGCGGTCTTGACGAAGAGCGCCCTCGTGCTGCCCGACCACGAGGATGCCGACCTGTTCGGCATCGTGGGCGATGAGCTCGACGCGGCGGTGCACCACTTCATCATCCGCGGCGGACGCGTGCGCGGAGCGAGCAGTCACATCGTCGAGAAGGAACTCGACCTGAGCGAGGGGGAACTCGTCGATCAGGTGCTTCAACGCACGTATGGTGATGCGAGCGGATCCGACATCCCGCGCCGCGTGCTCGTGCCGCAGGCACCGACGACGAGGGCCGAGCTCGAGGAGTTCCTGAGTGAGCGGCGCGGCACGCGCGTCGAGATCACTGACGCGATGCGTGGTCAGCGGGCCGAACTGATGCGCAACGCGACGCTCAACGCGCAGCAGGCGCTCGTGCGACACAAGTCGCAGCGCACGAGCGACTACTCCACTCGCACACAGGCTCTCGCGGATCTGCAGGAGGCGCTCGGCATGGCCAACGCGCCCCTGCGCATCGAGTGCTACGACATCTCGCACCTGCAGGGCACGAACGTCGTCGGATCCATGGTCGTCTTCGAGGACGGCCTGCCGCGCAAGGACCAGTACCGGACCTTCGGCATCGCCGAGACGACCGACGACACCGACAGCATCTATCAGGTGCTCTCGCGCAGGCTTGCCCGCCTGGACGAGGGTGGGGATCCGGAGCAGACCGGCAAGCCGCGGTTCTCCTATCCGCCGCAGCTGTTGCTCGTCGACGGCGGCCAGCCGCAGGTGAACGCCGCGGCGCGCGCACTGGCGGAGTCCGGTCACACCGAGATCGCGCTCGCGGGCATCGCGAAACGACTCGAGGAACTCTGGCTGCCGGACGACGACTTCCCCGTCATCCTGCCGCGCACGTCCGAGGCGCTCTATCTCGTGCAACGGCTGCGCGACGAGGCCCACCGCTTCGCGATCACCCATCAGCGCGCGCGACGCAAGCGCGACATCCGCACGGTGCTCGCCGAGGTTCCCGGGCTGGGGGAGTCGCGCATCAAAGCGCTCCTCAAGCACTTCGGATCCGTCGCCGCGCTCCGCGAGGCGACACCGGAACAGATCCAGGAGCTCCCCGGCATCGGCGCGAAGCTCGCCCAGACAGTCCACTCGCACCTCGCACGCGGGTGAGCGGCGCGATAGTGTGGCTACCGTGAGCGGCACGAACCAGACGCAGGGCGAGGTTTTGATCGTCACCGGCATGTCCGGTGCGGGGCGCTCGACGGCGGCCGACGCGCTCGAGGACCATGGCTGGTACGTGGTCGACAACCTGCCGCCGCAGATGCTGCGCCCGCTGCTCGAGCTGGCGGGGCGCATCGACGGGAAGCTGCCGCGCATCGCCGCGGTCGTCGATGTGCGTGGCGGCGAGATGTTCGCCGATCTGGCGCAGATCGTGCACCAGCTCCGCGAGGCGAACAACCTGCGCATCGTGTTCCTCGATGCATCGGACGACGCGCTTGTGCGCCGTTTCGAGCAGGTGCGCAGGCCGCACCCGCTGCAGGCCGACGGCACGATTCTCGATGGAATCCACGAAGAGCGTCGTCAGGTGCAGGCGATCCGCGACCGCGCCGACGTGACGATCGATACGTCGAACCTCAACGTCCACCAGCTGGCGAACCGCATCGCCGACCTGGTGACGGAGGACGGCGCCCCGCGCCACCGCACGACCATCCTGAGCTTCGGCTTCAAGTACGGGCTCCCGGTCGATGCCGATCTCGTTGCCGATATGCGCTTCCTTCCGAACCCCTTCTGGATCGACGACCTGCGCTCGCTCACGGGAGAGGACCAGGCGGTGAGCGACTACGTCCTCGCACAGGAGGGCGCGCAGGAGTTCCTCGACGCCTACGTCGACGCGCTGCGACCGATCCTCGCGGGCTATCAGCGGGAGAACAAGAGCCACTCGATGATCGCCATCGGATGCACGGGCGGCAAGCACCGATCGGTCGCGATGGCGCTGGCGCTGGGCGAGCGCCTCGCCCAGGAATCGGATCTGCGCGTGCGGGTCCGACACCGCGATCTCGGCCGCGAATAGCGGCGGTCATACCGTTCTCCGCTGGGAGTTCTGCCACGGTTTTCGCGGGGCTGGGCCGGTAGGCTTAGTGGCCCGCTCCCGTTGGAGCGCACACGATTTTTGAGTGAGGAGTTCCGTGGCACTGACTGCCGAAGTGAAGGCTGAGCTGATCTCTGTCCGCGATCCGCGACCGACCGTCCGCGTTGCCGAGACGACCGCGCTGTTGCGCTTCGCCGGGGGGCTGCATTCGATCGCCGGCCGCGTCGCAGTTGAAGCGGAGGTCGACGACCGCCGTCTCGCGATCCGCACCGCCCGCGACATCGCCGAGATCTACGGGGTACGTCCCGAGCTCGCGCACATCCAGTCGTCGGGCGCCCGCGAGGGCGAGCGTTTCGCGGTTCGCGTCGTGCACGGCGGCGAGCAGCTCGCCCGCCAGACGGGACTGCTCGATCAGCGCCGCCGCCCCGTGCGCGGCCTGCCGAACCGCCTCACGACCGGCAACTCGGAAGATCTCGCCGCCGTCTGGCGCGGCGCTTTCCTCGCCACAGGATCCGTGTCGGAGCCCGGGCGCTCGGCATCGCTCGACGTGGCCTGCCCCTCCGGCGAGGCCGGCATGGCTCTCGTCGGCGCGGCGCACCGCATTGGCATCCAGGCGAAGCAGCGCGAGGTGCGCGGCGTTCCGCGCGTCGTGATCCGCGACTCCGAGGCGATCCGCTCGATGCTCCTCGCCATGGGAGCCAAGCAGGCCGCAGCCAGCTGGGACGAGATGCGCCAGCGCCGCGAGGTGCGCGCGGGCGTGAACCGTCTCGTGAACTTCGACGACGCGAACCTCCGCCGCTCGGCCCAGGCCGCGGTCGCCGCGTGCGCCCGAGTAGAACGCGCCCTCGAGATCCTGGGCGAGGACGTGCCCGACCACCTCAAGCAGGCGGGGCAGCTCCGCCTGTCGTACCGGGACGCGAGCCTCGACGAGCTCGGCCAGCACGCCGAGCCGCCGCTGACGAAGGACGCGGTTGCCGGCCGCATCCGCCGCCTGCTCGCGATGGCCGACAAGCGTGCCGCCGCCCTCGACATCCCCGGGACGGAATCGGCCGTTCCGGTAGAGGGCGCTGCGAAGTAGGCGGTCACGTGGCGTCATTCGTGTGCGCCGCAGGCGCTCAGCTTCAGTAGGATGAGTATGTCCGCTCGGATCGCGAGGTGCGATGCCGAGAAACCGGCAAAGAGAGAAGGCACAATGGCCACGTACACTCTTCCCGAACTCAGCTACGACTACGGTGCGCTTGAGCCGCACATCAGCGGTCGCATCATGGAGCTCCACCACTCGAAGCACCACGCCGCGTACGTCGGCGGCGCGAACACTGCTCTCGAGCAGCTCGCCGAGGCCCGTTCGACCGGGAACTTCGGCGCCATCAACAAGCTCGAGAAGGACCTCGCGTTCAACCTCGGCGGACACACCAACCACTCGATCTTCTGGACCAACCTGAGCCCCGAGGGCCAGGAGCGTCCGGAGGGCGAGATCGCTGCTGCGATCGAAGAGCACTTCGGCTCGTTCGAGGGTTTCCAGGGCCAGTTCAACGCTGCCGCTCTGGGCATCCAGGGCTCCGGCTGGGCCGGCCTGTTCTGGGACTCGATCGGTGAGAACCTCATCATCCAGCAGTTCTTCGACCAGCAGTCGCAGTTCGCTGCCGGCACTGTGCCGATCCTGCTGCTCGACATGTGGGAGCACGCGTTCTACCTCGACTACCAGAACGTCAAGGCCGACTACGTCAAGGCATTCTGGAACATCGTGAACTGGGACAACGTCGCCGAGCGCTTCGCCACGGCCCGCGAGAAGACCTCGGGCCTGCTGATCGCACGCTGACGTGACACCGGGCCCGACGAGTGCGGTTCTGAGGGCCCGGTGCTTCCTCATCAACCCATAAATCGCCTGTTCGCAGGCACATACCCCTAGGAGACACAGAGTGTCCGCACGGATCGGTATCAACGGCTTCGGCCGCATCGGACGCAACTTCCTTCGCGCCGCGCTTGCTCAGGGCGCGGACTTCGAGGTTGTCGCTGTCAACGATCTCACCGACAACAAGACGCTGGCTCAGCTTCTGAAGTTCGACTCGGTCGGCGGCCCCCTCGGCCGCGAGGTCGCCTACGACGACGACTCGATCACGGTCGACGGCAACGTCATCAAGGCCTTCGCCGAGCGCGACCCCTCGAAGCTGCCGTGGGGCGAGCTGGGTGTTGACATCGTCATCGAGTCGACCGGCTTCTTCACCAAGCCCGAGGCCGCCGAGGCGCACATTGCCGCCGGCGCCAAGAAGGTCATCATCTCGGCTCCGGCCTCCGGTCCGGCCCCGACGTTCGTGCTCGGCGTGAACGAGCAGGACTACAACCCCGAGACCGACCACGTCATCTCGAACGCGTCCTGCACCACCAACGCTCTTGCCCCCCTCGCCAAGGTGTTCAACGACGCCTTCGGCATCGAGCGCGGCTTCATGATGACGGCCCACGCCTACACCGCCGACCAGAACCTGCAGGACGGCCCGCACAAGGACCTGCGTCGTGCGCGCGGTGCCGCGATCAACATCGTCCCGACCTCGACCGGTGCCGCCAAGGCCATCGGCCTCGTCCTGCCGGAGCTCAACGGCAAGCTCGACGGCACCAGCTACCGCGTGCCGGTTCCCACGGGCTCGATCGTCGACCTCACCCTCATCACCAAGGAGGGCCTGACGGCCGAGGAGATCAACGAGGCCTACAAGAAGGCCGCGTCGGAGGGTTCGCTCAAGGGCATCCTCGAGTACTCGGACGACCCGCTGGTCTCGAGCGACATCCAGCAGAACCCGCACTCGTCGATCTTCGACTCGGGCCTCACGAGCGTCTCGGGCAACCTCGCCAAGGTCTCGGCCTGGTACGACAACGAGTGGGGTTACTCGAACCGCCTCGTCGGCCTCGCGTCGTTCGTCGGCTCGAAGCTCTGAGCTCGCACCCTCATCACAGATGACCGAACGCCCGTCCGCACCCGCGACATGTCGTGGGCGGGCGGGCGTTCCGCATAGTTAGGTGTCCCCATGACTCTCCGTACCCTGGAATCGCTGGGCGATCTCGCCGGTAAGCGCGTGTTCGTGCGCTGCGACTTCAACGTGCCGCTGTCCGACGGCGTCATCACCGATGACGGCCGCATCCGCGCGGCGCTGCCGACCATCACGGCGCTGCTCGAGGCCGGCGCGAAGGTCGTCACGAGCTCGCACCTCGGCCGTCCGAAGGGCGAGCCGGAGGCGAAGTACTCGCTGGCTCCCGTCGCCGCCCGCTTGGGCGAGCTCCTCGGATCCCCGGTCGCGTTCGCGACCGACACCGTCGGATCCTCCGCGCAGGAGACCGTCGCGGCGATCGAGAACGGCCAGGTCGTCGTGCTCGAGAACCTGCGCTTCAACGCGGGCGAGACGAGCAAGGACGACGCAGAGCGCCGCGCCTTCGCCGAGCAGCTCGCGCAGTTCGCCGACGTGATGGTGTCCGACGGCTTCGGCGTCGTGCACCGCAAGCAGGCGAGCGTCTACGACCTCGCTCAGATCCTGCCGTCCGCGGCGGGCAAGCTCGTCGCCCACGAGGTGAACGTGCTCGAGCGCCTGCTCACGTCGCCCGAGGCGCCCTACACCGTCGTACTCGGCGGCTCGAAGGTCTCCGACAAGCTCGGCGTGATCGACAGCCTCCTGCCGCGCGTGAACAAGATCCTGATCGGCGGGGGAATGGCCTACACCTTCCTCGCCGCGCGGGGGCACGCGATCGGCAAGAGCCTCGTCGAGGTCGACCAGATCGACACAGCCAAGCGTTACATGGCGCAGGCCGTCGAACAGGGCGTCGACCTGCTCGTCCCGATCGACAGCCTCATGGCCGCCTCGTTCTCGGCGGACGCGGGCTTCGAGAATGCGCCCAGCGAGGATCTCGAGGGAACGCAGTACGGTGCCGATGCGCTCGGGCTCGACATCGGCCCGGCGACCGGCGCACTGTTTGCAGATGCGATCCGGTCGTCGAAGACGGTGTTCTGGAACGGTCCCATGGGCGTGTTCGAGTTCCCGAACTTCGCCGGCGGCACGAAGGCCGTCGCCGAGGCACTCACCCAGACCGACGGCCTCACGGTCGTCGGCGGCGGCGACTCCGCCGCAGCCGCCCGCACGCTCGGCTTCGCCGACGATCAGTTCGGCCACGTGTCGACCGGTGGCGGCGCCAGCCTCGAGTTCCTCGAGGGTAAGAAACTCCCCGGACTGGAGGTCCTCGGATGGGCATGACCCGTACCCCGCTGATCGCGGGCAACTGGAAGATGAACCTCGACCACCTGCAGGCGGTCGCTCTCGTGCAGAAGCTGCACTGGAGCCTGAAGGATGCGGGCCACGACTTCGACAGCGTCGATGTCACGGTCTTCCCGCCCTTCACCGACCTGCGCAGCGTGCAGACGCTCCTCGACGCCGACAAGATCCCGTTCGGCCTCGGGGCGCAGGACCTATCGGTGCACGACTCGGGCGCCTACACGGGCGAGATCTCGGGCGCTTTCCTGTCGAAGCTCAACGCGTCGTCAGTGATCATCGGCCACTCGGAGCGCCGTGATTATCACGCGGAGGACGATCAGGTCGTCGCCGCGAAGACGCAGGCCGCGCTGAAGCACGGCCTCGTCCCGGTCATCTGCGTGGGCGAGACGAGCGAGGACCTCGAGAAGTTCGGTGCGAGTGCCGTGCCGGTGGGGCAGCTCGAGATCGCGCTCGAGAACGTCGCGTCCGACGCCGAGATCGTCGTCGCCTACGAGCCGGTGTGGGCCATCGGCTCGGGTCAGGCGGCGACGCCCGAGCAGGCTCAGGACGTCTGCCAGAAGCTCCGTGAGGTCATCCGCGCGAAGCTGGGCGACGATGCGGCCGACAAGACCCGTGTGCTGTACGGCGGATCCGTGAAGTCGGACAACATCGCGTCGTTCATGCGTGAGCCCGACATCGACGGCGCCCTCGTCGGCGGCGGCAGCCTGAAGGTGGAAGAGTTCAGCGCGATCGTCCGCTTCCAGAACCACGTCGGCGTCTGACGACACCCCTGTGGCTCGCCGTCCCGAAGCGGGGCGGCGAGCCACACAACCCGGTAGACTTGCACCTTGTGCGGCCAGAACGGGCCGCACGACGGAAAGGCATCCCTCGTGCACATTCTCGAGATCATTCTGCAGGTCCTGCTCGGCCTGACGAGCCTCCTGCTCACGCTGTTCATCCTCATGCACAAGGGCCGCGGCGGCGGTCTCTCCGACATGTTCGGTGGCGGCATGTCGCAGGCGATGAGCAGCTCGGGCTCCGCGGAGCGCACTCTCAACTACATCACCATCACGGTGTCGCTCGTCTGGTTCCTCTCGATCGTGGGCCTCGGCCTCATCACGAAGTTCCAGGTTCTGGGCGCCTGATGGCCGGCCAGGGATCAACGGCGATCCGCGGCACGCGGATCGGTTCCGGGCCGATGGGTGAAGAAGACCACGGTCACCATGCCGAGCGGAAGGCCGTCACCTATTGGGACGCCGAGGGTAACGAGATCGTCCGATACTATGCGGCCGACGTTCCCGACGAGGAGATCCCCGAGGTCGTCGACCACCCGCAGTCGGGCCTCCCGGCCGGGCGCGATAAGGACAACCCTCCCGCGCCCGAGAAGCTGCAGGCCTACAAGTCGCACCTCGAGTACGTGAAGGAGCGCCGCACCGACGAGGAGGCCGAGTCGCTCCTCGAAGAGGCGCTCACGAAGCTTCGGGAGAAGCGCGGCGAATAGACCGACGACGAACGCCCTGTCCGATTGGACAGGGCGTTCGTCGTACCCGGTTCAGTTTCCGGCGGCAGCGTGGTCGAGGAAGAGCACGGTCTCGATGGATCCGCGGGCCTGCGCCGCGGGCGCGTCCTGTGGCGCCGCGTTCGCCCGGATCTTCGCGACCGCCTCGGCCTTGTCGGCACCCGCGACGACCATCCAGACGCGCTCGGCGCCGTTGATGATCGGCAGCGTGAACGTCACGCGCTCGGGCGGCGGCTTGGGAGAATTGCGGATCGGCAACACCGTCTCCTCGGCCCGGAGGATCTCCTCACGACCCGGGAAGAGCGACGCGATGTGCGCGTCGGGGCCGACGCCCAGGAACACGACGTCGAAGACGGGCGCGCCGCGACCCTCGGGTGCGGATTCGCGAAGCTCGGCGGCGTACGCAGCCGCAGCCTCGTCGAGCGGCCCGTCCTCGGTGCCCCACGGCTCGTGCACGACGGCGCCGCGGAGGGACGCGAGCAGCGGACGGGCGGGCGTGATGTTGCGTTCGTCCGAATCGCGGGCGACGAAGCGCTCGTCGCTGTACCAGAAGTGCACCCGGGACCACGCGACATCGCCGAGGCGTTCGTGGGCCGTGAGGGCCTCGAGGACGGCCGAGCCCATGGATCCGCCGGTCAGCGAGACGTGCGCGTCGCGCGATGCCGTCGCCGGCGCGAGCACGTCGATGAGACGGGACGCGGCGACGGCCGCCAGCTCATTCTTGCTGGCGGCCGTCACCTCGATGCGCGCGCTGCTCATGCGGTGGCCTGGGGCAGCGAGCGCCACCCGTCGGTGATGACCCGTCCGTAGAGACGGTCGGGGTCGAGACGGCGCAGTTCCTCAGCGATGCACTCGCGCAGCGAGCGCCGGGGGAGCAGCAGATCGTGGTCCGGCTGCCCGGGCTGGGTGAGCACGGCGTGCGTCTCCGTCTTACGCTCCAGCACGATGTCGCCCGATGCACGAGACAAGCGCACGGAACGCATGCCGTGCGACCACTCATCGGCGCTCTCGTTGCGCCACGTCACGGGCGCTTCGAGCGCCATCCCGAGCCAAGCGGCGAGCAGGGCCGTCGACGGCGAGTCGGCCGCACCACGCACCTCGATGCCCGTGACCGGCTCGAACGGAGGCTGGTCCAGCACGGCGGCGAGATGCTCCCGCCAACGCGTCAGGCGCGTCCACGCGAGGTCCGTATCGCCCGGGCGGTAGGTCTCGTCGAGGCGTGCGAGGCGGTCATCGGCGTGTTCCGAAGCGGACGAATCGGTGATGCGGCGCTGCGCGATGCGACCGAGCGGCGACAGGGCGGGCGCCTCGGGGGCGTCGTCGCCGGGCCACCACACGACGACGGGAGCGTCGGGGAGCAGCAGGCCGGTGACGAGCGACTCCGAATTGTTCGCGGCCTCGCCGTATGCGTGGAGGATGACGACCTCGCTCGCGCCGGCGTCGCCGCCGACGCGGATCTGTGCGTCGAGGCGCGACTCGTCGGCCTCGTCGGTGATGAGGACGATGACGCGCATGGGGTGTTCGCGCGAGGCGTCGTTGGCGGCCTCGATGGCCTCCTCCACCGGGCGGCCGTCGCTCTTGATGATGAGCGTCAGCACACGGCCGAGCGCGACGGCGCCGCCCTCCTCGCGCACGCTGACGAGCTTCTTCGCGACCTTGCTGACGGTCGTCTCATTCAGATCGATGATCACGGGCGCCTCCAGACGCGGCCATCCTGCTCGAGCAGGGCATCGGCGGAGGCGGGCCCCCACGAACCGGATTCGTACTGTTCGAGCGGCTCGTCGAGCGAGGCCCAGTACTTTTCGATGGGGTCGAGGATCCGCCAGGACAGCTCGACCTCTTCGTGACGCGGGAACAGGGGCGGATCGCCCAGCAGCACGTCGAGGATGAGGCGCTCGTACGCCTCGGGGCTCGCCTCGGTGAACGCGTGGCCGTAGCCGAAGTCCATGGTCACGTCGCGCACGTGCGTGCCATTGCCGGGCACCTTCGAGCCGAAGCGCAGGGTCACGCCCTCGTCGGGCTGCACGCGGATGACGAGCGCGTTCTGGCTGAGATCGGACGACTGGCCGCGCGAGAACAGGTGCGTCGGCGCCTCCTTGAAGACGACGGCGATCTCTGTGACGCGGCGGCCCAGGCGCTTGCCCGTGCGCACGTAGAAGGGCACGCCGGCCCAGCGACGCGTGTCGATCTCGAGCTTGATGGCGGCGTAGGTCTCGGTCTTCGACTGCGGATCCATGCCGTCCTCGTCGAGGAAGCCCGTGACCTTCTCGCCGCCCTGCCAGCCGCCCGCATACTGTCCGCGCGCGGTGGCCTTCGAGAGGTCCTCCGGCAACACGACGGCTTCGAGGACCTTCTCCTTCTCGGCGCGCAGGTGCTCGGCCGAGAGACTGATGGGCTCCTCCATCGCCGTGAGGGCGAGCAGCTGGAGGAGGTGGTTCTGGATGACGTCGCGGGCCGCACCCACGCCGTCGTAGTAGCCAGCTCGGCCACCGACGCCGATGTCCTCGGCCATCGTGATCTGCACGTGGTCGATGTGGTTACGGTTCCAGATCGGTTCGTACAGCTCGTTGGCGAAGCGCAGCGCGAGGATGTTCTGCACCGTCTCCTTGCCGAGATAGTGGTCGATGCGGAAGATCGAGTCACTCGGGAAGGCGGCCTCGAGCGAGTCATTGAGCTCGCGGGCCGACTCAAGGTCGTGGCCGAAGGGCTTCTCGATGACGACGCGGCGCCACCGGTCGCCGTCGGAGTTCTCGTCGACGAGGCCCGACTTCAGCAGCTGCTGTGCGACGACGTCGAAGGCCTTCGGCGGGATCGACAGGTAGAAGGCGTGGTTGCCCATCGTGCCACGTTCGCGGTCGAGGGTGTCGACGGTCTCGCGCAGGCGCACGTAGGCCTCGGGGTCGTCGAACGTGCCCTGTACGAAGCGAATGCCCTGGGCGAGCTGCTGCCAGGTCTCCTCGCGGAACTCGGTACGAGCGTTCTGCTTGACGGCGTCGTGGACGACCTGCGCGAAGTCCTGGTCTTCCCAGTCGCGTCGGGCGAAGCCCACGAGCGCGAAGCCCGGGGGGAGCAGGCCGCGGTTGGCGAGGTCGTAGACCGCGGGGAGGAGCTTCTTGCGGGCGAGATCACCGGTCACACCGAAGATGACGAGGGCGCTCGGACCCGCGATGCGATTCAGGCGACGATCGTCGCTATCGCGCAGCGGATTGACGCCGCGCGTGATGGGAGCTGGCATGGATTCCTTCTCATCGCGTGGGGCATAAGCCCACACCGGGCCCCTCGCACTCAGGCGAGGGGCCCGGTCACATAGGGGTTTAGCGGGCCGCTGCGAGGGCGTCGGCCACGGTCTTCTGCAGGTCGTGCCACGAGGCGATGAACTTCTCCACGCCCTCGTCTTCCAGCACCTGCGTGACGTCGGCGAAGTCGACGCCCACGGCGGCGAGCTTCTCGAACACCTCGTGGGCGTTCGCGTAGTTCGGCGTCACGGTGTCGCCCGTGATGGTGCCGTGGTCGTGCGTCGCCTCGAGGGTCTTCTCAGGCATCGTGTTGACCGTGCCCTGTGCGACGAGCTCCGTCACGTAGAGCGTGTCGGGCAGCGACGGGTCCTTGACACCCGTCGATGCCCAGAGCGGGCGCTGCACGTTGGCGCCGGCCGCGACGAGCTCGGCGGCACGCGAGTCGGCGAACTTCTTCTCGAAGAGCTCGTAGGCGAGACGCGCGTTCGCGACGCCGGCCTTCGAGGTGAGGGCGAGCGCCTCGTCGGTGCCGAGCGCCTTGAGGCGGTTGTCGACCTCCGTGTCGACGCGCGACACGAAGAACGAGGCGACCGAGTGCAGCTTCGACAGGTCGTGACCGGCCTCGCGTGCCTGCTCGAGGCCGGCGAGGTAGGCGTCGATGACCTCTTCGTAGCGCTCGAGCGAGAAGATGAGCGTGACGTTCACCGAGATGCCGGCGCCGATCACCGCGGTGATGGCGGGCAGGCCGGCCTTCGTCGCGGGGATCTTGATGAGGGCGTTCTCGCGGTCGACGCGGGCCCAGAGGTCCTTCGCCTGGGCGATCGTGCCCTCGGTGTCGTGCGCGAGGTCGGGGGAGACCTCGATCGAGACGCGACCGTCGACGCCGTTCGTGGCGTCGTAGACGGGACGGAAGATGTCGCACGCGTCCTGTACGTCCTTCGACGTGATGGTGAAGATCGCCTCGTCGGTCGACGCGTTCGCGGAGGAGAGCTCGGCGACGGCGTCGGCGTAGCTGGCGCCGTTCGAGAGGGCGCCGGCGAAGATCGTCGGGTTCGTCGTCACACCCGAGACGCTGCGCGTCTCGATGAGCTCGGCGAGGTTGCCGGTCGTGATGCGGTCGCGCGAGAGGTCGTCGAGCCAGATGCTGACGCCCGCGGCGGCGAGCTGTGCGGTGTTGGCGGTCATGCGTTCTCCTTGATGGTCTCGCGAGCGGCCTCGACGACCGCTTCGGTCGTGACGCCGAACTTTGTGAAGAGGGTCTGGTAGTCGGCCGAGGCGCCGAAGTGCTCGATGGAGATCGAACGGCCGCGGTCGCCGACGATGCCGCGCCACGGCGAGGCGATTCCCGCCTCGACCGACACGCGGGCCGTCACGGCCTTCGGCAGCACGCTCTCGCGGTAATCGGCGTCCTGCTCGGCGAACCACTCGAGCGAGGGGGCCGACACGACGCGGGCGTTCACGCCCTCCTCGGCGAGCTTCGCGCGGGCCTCGACGGCCAGCTGGACCTCGGATCCGGTAGCGATGAGGATCACGTCCGGAGTGCCGTTCGGGGCGTCCTGCAGAACGTACGCGCCCTTGCCCGTCAGCGCCGCCGAAGCGAACTCGTCGGACGAACGGTCATAGGTGGGAACGTTCTGGCGCGTCAGAGCGAGGCCGACGGGGCCGCCATGACGCTTCAGCGTCTCGAGCCACGCGTATGCCGTCTCGTTCGCGTCGGCGGGGCGCACGACGGCGAGGTTCGGGATCGCGCGGAGCGCCGCGAGGTGCTCGATCGGCTGGTGGGTCGGGCCGTCCTCGCCGAGCGCCACGGAATCGTGCGTCCAGACGAAGATGCTCGGGATGTTCATGAGTGCCGCGAGGCGGACCGCGGGGCGCATGTAGTCGGCGAACTGCAGAAAGGTGCCGCCGTACGAGCGGGTCTTGCCGTGCAGGGTGATGCCGTTGAGGATCGCCGCCATCGCGTGCTCGCGGATGCCGAAGTGGAGCACGCGGCCGTACGGCGAACCGTTCCAGTCGTGCGTCGACCACTCGGCGGGGATGAACGACTTCGCACCCTCGATGGTGGTGTTGTTCGAACCCGCGAGGTCGGCGGACCCGCCCCAGAGCTCGGGGAGTTCGGGGGCGAGCGCGTTGAGGACCTTGCCGCTCGCGGCACGGGTCGACGACGAGCTGCCGCCCTCGAAGACGGGGAGCGCCTGCTCGATGTTCTCGGGGAGCGCGCCCGCCTCCAGGCGGTCGAGGAGCGCCTTGCGCTCGGGGTTCGCGGCGGCCCAGGCGTCGAAACGCTCCTGCCACGCGGCGTGTGCCTCGGCGGCACGCGCCGAGAGCTCGCGGGTGTGGGCGATGACGTTCTCTTCGACCGCGAAGCTCTGCGTCGGGTCGAAGCCGAGCACCTCCTTGGTCGCGGCGACCTCGTCGGCACCGAGGGCGTTGCCGTGGACGGACTCCGAGCCCTTCTTGTTGGGCGCGGGGTAACCGATCAGCGTCTTCAGCACGATGAGCGTCGGCTTGCCGGTCTCGGCCTTGCCCGCCTCGATCGCCGCGTTCAGTTCCGCGACATCCTCGACGTACTCGCCCGAGGCGGTCCAATCGACGTGCAGAACCTGCCAGCCGTACGACTCGTAGCGCGCTGCGACGTCTTCCGTGAAGGCGACGTTGGTGTCGCCCTCGATCGAGATCTGGTTCGAGTCGTAGATCGCGATGAGGTTGCCGAGCTGCTGGTGGCCCGCGAGCGAGGAAGCCTCGCTCGTCACGCCCTCCTGCAGGTCGCCGTCGCCGGCGATGACGTACACGAAGTGGTCGAACGGGCTCTCGCCGGCGGGAGCCTCGGGGTCGAACAGGCCGCGCTCGTAGCGCGACGCGTACGCGAAGCCCACGGCCGACGCGAGACCCTGGCCCAGGGGACCGGTCGTGATCTCGACGCCGTCGGTCTCGCCGTACTCGGGGTGGCCCGGGGTCTTGGAACCCCAGGTGCGCAGCGCCTTGAGATCGTCGAGCTCGAGACCGAAACCGCCGAGGTACAGCTGCACGTACTGGGTCAGCGACGAGTGGCCCACCGAGAGGATGAAGCGGTCGCGACCCAGCCAGTGCGTGTCGGCGGGGTCATGGTTCATGACGCGCTGGTACAGCAGGTACGCGACGGGGGCGAGGCTCATCGCCGTCCCCGGGTGTCCGTTGCCAACCTTCTGAACGGCGTCAGCCGCCAGCACGCGCGCCGTATCCACGGCTCGTCGATCGATGTCGTCCCAACGCAGTTCTGCCACGGGACCGCCCTTCCGTCAGTGGTGATGCGTCGCGGCTTTTGCGCACGGGCGATGTGCCCGGGCGGCCTCGACGCGCGTTTCCACCTCTAGCTTAGTGAAAGCTGAGGGTGCTGGCGTCACCTGGCGGCGCCGGATGACGATCGATGTGTCACGACGCACGTGGGAGATCCCTGATGGGGCGAACTTCTACGTGTCATAGAATGAGTTCGTTTGGCGGAAGAAAGATCCGGAGGGCACGCGTTGTCGACGACTTCACGCTCCGAGCAGGCCTCGATCGAGGCCGAGTTCGGCACACCCCGCGCCGAGAAGCGCGGCTTCCGTCGCACTCTCGCCGCGTACGTCGCGCTGACCAAGCCGCGCGTGCTCGAGCTGCTGCTCGTGTCCACGGTGCCGGTGATGTTCCTGGCGGCCGACGGCCTGCCGAATCTGTGGCTCGTGCTGGTCACCGTGATCGGCGGCGCGATGAGCGCCGGCTCGGCAGCGTCGTTCAACATGTATCTCGACCGCGACATCGACGTGAAGATGAAGCGCACGAAGAACCGTCCGCTCGTGACGGGCGAAGTGACGCCGCGTGCCGCGCTGATCTTCTCGTGGTCGCTCGCGGTGATCCAGGCCGTCTGGTTCCTCGTGTTCACGAACGTGCTCACGACCGTGTTGAGCTGCGTCGCGATCTTCTTCTACGTCGTGATCTACACGATGATCCTCAAGCGCCGCACCGAGCAGAACATCGTCTGGGGCGGCATCGCCGGCTGCTTCCCCGTGCTCATCGGCTGGGCCGCCGTGACGAACTCGCTCGACTGGGCACCGTTCGTGCTCTTCGTGCTGGTATTCCTCTGGACGCCGCCGCACTACTGGCCGCTGTCGATGAAGTACGCCGGCGACTACGACGAGACCGACGTGCCGATGCTCGGCGCGACGCGCTCCGGCCAGCAGGTCGGCCTCCAGGTCGTGCTGTACGCCTGGGCGACGCTGGCCTGCTCGCTGCTGCTCATTCCCGTGGCGAACATGGGCATCGTCTACACGGCGTCCGCGCTGGTCTTCGGCGGATGGTTCATCTACGAATCGCACCGCATGTACACCATGTCGGTGCGTGCCAAGGCTGGCGTCGAGCAGGGCTCGGAGGCGCGCCCCATGCGTGTGTTCCATGCGTCGATCACGTACCTGACGCTCGTCTTCCTCGCGGTCGCGATCGACCCGTTGCTTCCGTTCTGACGGGTAGCCTGAAGGGGTGAGTGCCCCTGACGACGAGCCGCCCGTTACCCGAACGATCGCCCTCGACCACGGCGCCAGGTGGCGGGCGTTCGGCGCGAGCGTCAGCGTCTCCGCGCTGACGATCATGGACGTCTCGAAGGTCAACGTCGGCCTCGCCTCGATCGAGGAAGCGCTCGGGGGCGGATCCACCGAGCTGCAGCTCGTCGTGTCGGGTTACATCCTCGCGTTCGGCCTCGCACTCGTGCCCTTCGGGCGCATCGGCGACCAGCGATCGCGCCGCACCCTCATGATTGCGGGCCTCGTCGGCTTCACGCTCGCGAGCGCGCTGTGTGCCCTCGCGCCCAACATCTGGATCCTCATCGCGGCCCGATTCCTGCAGGGCATCGCGGCGGGCGTGCAGATGCCGCAGGTGATGGGCACGATCCAGCAGATTTTCACGGGCCGCGAGCGCGGCATGGCGTTCGGTCTCTTCGGCGCGATCATCGGCCTTTCGACGGCCTTCGGTCCGACGCTCGGCGGACTCATGATCGCCCTCGGCGGGGCGCAGGACGGATGGCGCTGGATCTTCTGGATGAACGTGCCGCTCGGCATCGCGGTGATCTTCGTGCTCTGGAGGGTACTTCCCGAGGTGCGCCGGCCCGACGGCGCGAGGATCTCGCTCGATCCGGTGGGCCTGGTGCTGTTCGCGATCATGGTCGTCACACTGATGTTCCCGTTCCTCCTGACGACCGGATCCCCGGATGACTCGCCGCTGCGCTGGTGGCTGCTCGCGCCCTTCGCTCTCGTCGCGATCGGCTTCGTACTGTGGGAGAACCGCTATGCGTCGCGCGGTGGCGCGCCGCTCGTGCCGATGGGGCTGTTCCGCATCGCGTCGTGGCGCAACGGCACGATGCTCCAGGCGCTGTACTTCGCCGCCATGCCCTGCGTGTTCCTGCTGACCGCGCTCTATCTGCAGCAGGGTCTCGGCCTGTCGGCGCTCGCGACGGGCGTCGTTACGATCGGCTTCGCGCTCCTGAGCGCGTATTCCTCGTGGCAGAGCGGAAAGCTCGTGGCGCGCTTCGGTCGTTCGCTCGTGATCTTCGGCCTCGTTCTCGTGCTCGTCTCGACGGTGGCTCTCATCGCGACCGCGCACTACGTCCCCGACGAGGCGACGCCATGGGTGATGGCGGGCATCATGGTCGTCGGCGGTCTCGGCGGCGGCTGCGTGATCTCGCCCAATCAGACCCTCACCCTCGCCGAGATCCCGCCCTCGGAGGGCGGCCTCGCGGGATCCGTCGGCCAACTCGGGCAGCGCGTGGGCAACGCGATCGGCGCGGCGATCGCGCTCAGCCTCTTCTACTCGACGATCTTCCGGGAACAGGACAGCACCCCGCACGCCGAGGTCTACAACGACGCCTACGCGACCGGGTTGCTCGCGGTCGTGCTCTTCCTGGTGGCCTCGCTGGCCGTGGCCCTCACTGACCTCGGCGCGCGCCGCCGCCTGGCCCGGGCGGAAGCGGCATGAGCGCGGGCCGCCGCCGGTGGATCCCGTGGGTTGCGGTCGCGGCGGTCGCGGGCGTAACGGCGGTATTCGTCGTCGCGCCGATGCTCGAGCATCGCAATGCGGAGCGCCGCTACGAGGCGGCGCGGATCGCGTGGAACGAGGCGCGCGACGCGTGGGAGCAACAGCACGCCGAGTGGGATGACGCCCATCAGTCGGCGCGCGCGGCGACGGACCTCGCCGCCGCCGTGACGTCGGAGCAGGCGCTGCCGTACCTCGACGACGAGCTCGCCGCCGACGCGCAGCGGCTGGTCGGTCTCATCGACGACGCGATCGATGCGGTTCCCGACGCGCGCGAACCGGACGCGACGGCGCCCGATCCGGAGACAACCGACGAACTCATCGACGCCGCGGAGGCGCTCGACGAACAGGAAGCCGCGTACACGGACGCTGCCGGCGGCTACGCCGAGGCCGCCGAGGCGCTCACGGGCCTCGTCCCAGAGCTCGAGGGCGCCATCGGCGACCTGCGAGCGTCGATCCCGGAGCAGGCGGCCGCGATCGAGGAGGCGAACATCTCTTCGTCGACGGAGTCGCGGATCCGGCTGTACTACGCCGCGGAAACGGCCGCCACAAGCGACGACAGCGTCGACTACTACGTCGATGCCTATGCCGAGGCCGCCGCGGCTGTCGAGCAGTCGCAGCGCGACGAACTCGCGGAGAAGGACCAGGGGGACGGACTGCTCGAGACGCGCCTCGAGGTCGAGGAGTTCGTGCGTTCGATCACCGGCGGCGTGCGTGTCGACTTCGATTGGGAGCCGGTCGTGAACGGCCTGGGTGACGGCGAGTCCGCGGGCGGGCGAGTCACCTGGCAGTACCTCGACGGCGGATCCGCGACGATGGAACTGTCGAACTCGGTCGCCGCGCACTGGCCCGACTCGCGATACGAGTCGCTCGTCGCCCATGAGTCGGGCCACGTCATCACGGCGAAATGCCAGGACCTGCTCGTCGACACGTTCGACGGCGATGCCGAACTGATGGCCACCGCCTGGGCGATCGGAATGGGCTACACCGACGCGTGGGGAAACGGCGTCAACTTCTACTACGACGGCATCGTCCCCGCCGACGACCTGGTCGAGGCGACCCTGGCCTGCCGCTGATGGGACGCCGGATCAGGCCGCGACCGGGCGCTTGAGCCGGAAGACGATCATGACGAAGGCGGCGGCAGAGAGTGCGGCGAGCACCATGTGGATGCCGACGAGGAGCGGCGGCAGGGCATCGCGGGCCTGGATGACGCCGACGATGATCTGAACCGTCAGAAGTGCGATGAAGGTCGTCGCCCATCCGCGTGTCGGCAGGCCTTTCAGCCACGCCACGACGAGAAGCACGAGCGTCAGAGCGAAGAGTGTGTATCCGGGCCACGAGTGCACGTGTGCGAGGAACGAGGCGTCGAATCCGTCGCGCTGAACGTACTTGTCGCCCGAGTGGGGGCCGTTGCCGGTCGTCAGCACGCCGAAGACGATCGTGACCGCGAGCACGAGCGAGGTGACGTGGGTCAGGATCATGTACCACTTCGGCGTCGCGAGCTCGCGCGCGCCGGGAACGGCGTGCAGGCGCACGATGAACGCGGCCGTGACGCATACGAGCGCGAGCGACGAGGCGTAGTGGAAACCGACGATGAAGGGGTTGAGACCCGTCAGCACCGCGCTGCCGCCGACGACGGCCTGCGCCATGACGCCCGCCAGCACGATCCAGGCAAGGGTGAGCAGATCCCGGCGCACGGGCGTGGTCTTGAGTGAGTAGATCGCGCCGATCACGACGGCGAGCAGCAGGATCACCGACATCACGACGGCGCCGACCGGACCCTGGCCGAGCAGGTAGAAGACCGCATAGGATCCCGCGGCGGCGGCGACGCCGCCGAGCGCGAACCACAGCGCCGGGAGCACGGCGCGTCGGCCGCCCGCGGCCGCGAGCGCGAAGAGGAGGACGAGCAGCGCGAGGATCCCGACCGCGCCCGTCATGGTCCGGTTGCCGAACTCGATCAGCCCGTGGATCCCCATCGCCTCGGTCGGCACGAGCGATCCGGGCGTGCACAGCGGCCACTGGTCGCAGCCGAGGCCGGATCCGGTGAGTCGCACAGCGCCGCCCGTGCCGATGATGATCACCTCGGCGAGGAACGATAGCCAGGCGAAGACCCTGAGTGCGGGGGAGATGGTCATGCGTGATGCTCCTGAACCTGCCCTGAGAGCTACGCCGCGCCGGGCGAGCCACAGGGCGAGACCTGTAGAATTGAGCGATGAAGGAGAAGGTGCGCGAGAGCGCGCTGGATCCGACAAACAGTCTAGGCGCAGGGCCTGCGTCGAAAATGAGGGTCCACCCACACCGCGTCCCCTCCGACGCGGTGGAACAGCTGACACTGTTCGAGACCCGCTGAAGGAGAGTGTGAGCCGACATGTCTGATGTGTTGATCGACCGCCCAGAGCTCGAAGGGCTGGGGGTGTATGAGTTCGGCTGGCACGACTCCGACGTCGCCGGTGCGAGCGCACAGCGCGGTCTGAGCGAAGCCGTCGTCCGTGACATCTCGGGGCTGAAGAGTGAACCCGAGTGGATGCTCAAGACCCGTCTCAAGGGCCTGAGCCTCTTCGAGAAGAAGCCGATGCCGACCTGGGGTGCCGACCTCAGTGAGATCGACTTCGACAACATCAAGTACTTCGTCCGTACGACGGAGAAGCAGGCGGACAGCTGGGAAGACCTTCCCGACGACATCAAGAACACGTACGAGCGCCTGGGCATCCCGCAGGCCGAGCGCGAGCGTCTCGTCGCCGGTGTCGCCGCGCAGTACGAGTCGGAGGTCGTGTACCACCAGATCCGTGAGGATCTCGAGGCGCAGGGCGTCATCTTCATGGACACCGACACGGCGCTGAGGGAGCACCCGGAGTTCTTCGAGGAGTACTTCGGCACCGTCATCCCCGCCGGCGACAACAAGTTCGCCGCGCTCAACACGGCCGTCTGGTCGGGCGGATCCTTCGTCTACGTGCCCAAGGGCGTCCACGTCGAGATCCCGTTGCAGGCCTACTTCCGTATCAACACGGAGAACATGGGCCAGTTCGAGCGCACGCTCATCATCGCCGACGAGGACAGCTATGTCCACTACATCGAGGGCTGCACGGCCCCGATCTACAAGTCGGACTCGCTGCACTCGGCCGTGGTCGAGATCATCGTGAAGAAGAACGCCCGCGTGCGCTACACGACGATTCAGAACTGGTCGAACAACGTCTACAACCTGGTCACCAAGCGCGCCATCGCGGAAGAGGGCGCGACCATGGAATGGGTCGACGGCAACATCGGGTCCAAGGTCACGATGAAGTACCCGTCGATCTTCCTCATGGGCGAGCACGCCAAGGGCGAGACGCTCTCGGTCGCCTTCGCGGGTCCCGGCCAGCACCAGGACGCCGGCGCCAAGATGATCCACATGGCGCCCTACACGCAGTCGTCGATCGTGTCGAAGTCGATCGCCCGCGGCGGCGGCCGCGCCGGCTACCGCGGCGAGGTGCGCGTCGACGAGAAGGCACACCACTCGTCGAACTCCGTGATCTGTGACGCCCTGCTGGTCGACACGCAGTCGCGCTCCGACACCTACCCGGCCATCGACATCCGCGTCGACGACGTGGTGCTCGGCCACGAGGCGACGGTCTCGAAGGTCAGCGAAGAGCAGCTCTTCTACCTCATGAGCCGCGGGCTCGAGGAGACCGAGGCGATGGCGATGATCGTGCGCGGCTTCATCGAGCCGATCGCCCGCGAGCTGCCGATGGAGTACGCGCTGGAACTCAACAAGCTCATCGAAATGGGCATGGAAGGATCGGTCGGCTGAGTATGACGACGCAGATGCAGACCCACGAGGATCCGGCTCGCGCCCTCACCGACGGGGCCTTCGTCCCCGTGCAGACCCGTTCGGAGCGCCCGCGCTCCTTCGAGCCCGCCGACTTCGGCACCCCCACCGGCCGCGAGGTCAACTGGAAGCACACGCCGATGCCGCGCATCGCCCCGCTGTTCGCGTCGGCGACCGCGAACGATGGCGTGAGCTACTCGTTCAGCTCGGGCGCCGAGTTCCAGGCCCCGGGTCTGAAGATCGGCGAGGCCCCGCGGGGCGAGTTCTTCGTCCCCGAGGACATCACGGGCGCCATCGCCTGGCAGGGTGCGAGCGAGGCGCTCCACATCCGTGTTCCGCGCGAGGCCGAGCTTGAGGCCCCCATCGTTCTCGACATCACGGGTCAGGGCGCGGACAAGCGCGCCGACGGCCACATCGTGATCGAGGCCCAGGCGATGAGCAAGGCGATCGTCGTGCTGCAGCACTCCGGCGCCGCACAGTACAACCAGAACGTGGAGATCCTCGTTCGCGACGGTGCCGATCTCACGGTCATCGCGGTGCAGAAATGGGACGACGAGACGATCCACGCGTCCGCCCACCAGGCGACGGTCGGTCGTGACGCCAAGCTGACGCACTTCGTCGTCACCTTCGGCGGCGGCGTCGTGCGCGTCAACCCGAACCTCGACCTCACGGGCCAGGGCTCCGAGGGGCAGATGTACGGCCTGTCGTACGCCGACAACGGTCAGCACCTCGAGAGCCAGGTGTACATGCATCACAACGGCCCCGAAACGACCGGCGATGTGCTGTACAAGAGCGCCCTGCAGGGCCAGACGGCCCGCGCCGTCTGGATCGGTGACGTGCTCATCGGCGCCGGCGCGACCGGCACCGATTCGTACGAGGCCAACCGCAACCTGATCCTCACGAACGGCGCGCGCGCCGACTCGATCCCGAACCTCGAGATCAAGACGGGCGACATCGAGGGCGCCGGGCACGCTTCGGCGACCGGTCGCTTCGACGACGAGCAGCTGTTCTATCTGCAGGCCCGAGGCATCGACGAGCTCGAGGCCCGTCGCCTCATCGTGCTCGGCTTCCTCGCCGAGATCCCGCAGAAGATCCAGGTACCGGAGCTGCAGGAGCAGCTCCTCGCCGACATCGAGCGCGAGATCGCGGCGGGAGTCGCGGCGTGAGCGCTGAGCGCGTGTGCGGCCTGAGCGAACTTGTTCAGGACGAGGCGCGCCGTGTCGAGGTCGGCGGCGTTCCCATCGCCGTCGTGCTCGATTCGAACGGTGAGGTGCACGCCATTGGCGACACCTGCACCCACGGCGAGATCTCCCTCTCCGAGGGCTTCGTCGAGGGCGACACGCTCGAGTGCTGGGCACACGGATCCGCATTCTCGCTCCGCACCGGCAAGCCCCTCAACCTCCCTGCTTACGAGCCCGTCCCGGTCTACGCCGTCCAGATCGACGGCGACGACGTGCTCATTGACATCAACGTGAAGAAGGAAAACTGACATGGCTGTCCTCGAAATCCGAGACCTGCACGTCACCGTCGAGACGGACGAGGGCACCACGCCCATCCTCAACGGCGTGAACCTGACCATCCGCAGCGGCGAGACGCACGCGATCATGGGTCCGAACGGATCCGGCAAGTCGACGCTCGCGTCGACGATCGCGGGACACCCCAAGTACACCGTCACGGGCGGAACCATCACCCTCGACGGCGAAGACGTGCTCGAGATGAGCGTCGACGAGCGTGCGCGCGCGGGCCTGTTCCTCGCGATGCAGTACCCCGTCGAGATCCCGGGCGTCACCGTCACAAACTTCCTCCGCACCGCCAAGACGGCGATCGACGGCGAGGCACCCTCGATCCGTACGTGGACGAAGGACGTCAAGGAGGGCATGGCGAACCTCCGCATGGACCCGAAGTTCGCGCAGCGCAACGTCAACGAGGGCTTCTCGGGCGGCGAGAAGAAGCGCCACGAGATCCTGCAGCTCGAGCTCCTCAAGCCGCAGATCGCGATCCTCGATGAGACCGACTCCGGCCTCGACGTCGACGCGCTCAAGATCGTGTCGGAGGGCGTGAACCGCGCGAAGGAGAACACCGGCCTCGGCGTTCTGCTCATCACGCACTACACGCGCATCCTGCGCTACATCAAGCCTGACTTCGTGCACGTCATGGTCAAGGGCCAGGTCGTCGAGGAGGGTGGTCCCGAGCTGGCTGAGCGCCTCGAGAACGAGGGCTACGCCGCGTACCTTCCCGAGGGCGCGCCCCTCGAGGGCTGAACGGTATTAGGGTAAGCCGTATGACCGCCACCCTCTCGCCCGAGAAGTACGACGAGGTCACCGAGGCGCTCAAGGACGTCATGGATCCCGAACTCGGGGTCAACGTGGTCGATCTGGGTCTCATCTACGACCTCGCGTGGGATGACGAGAACGATGCTCTCGTCATCCACATGACGCTGACGAGCGCCGGTTGCCCGCTGACGGATGTGCTCGAGGAGCAGACCGCGCAGTCGCTCGATGGCGTCGTCGAGCAGTTCCGCATCAACTGGGTGTGGATGCCGCCGTGGGGCCCGGAGCGCATCACCGACGACGGACGCGACCAGATGCGAGCCCTCGGCTTCGCCATCTGACGCAGAACAAGAGTCCCCGGTCTGATCTCTCAGACCGGGGATTCTTGCGTGCGTTCGAAGAGCCGCCGCGCCCGGCAGCGCTCGATGCGCTTACCGCGGCCGTTCCGCATCGTCCTCTCACCGAGGGATGCCCGCGCGACGCTATGCGAGCTTGCGGAGAAGCTCCTCGAGGCGATCGCGCTCGGCGCGGTCGAGGGGCGCTAGGAGCTGTTCCTCGAGTTCGAGGTGGGCCGGGTACGCGGCATCGATCAGGTCGCGGCCCGCCGGCGTCAGCTCGACGGTTCTCCCGCGCGCATCGTCCTCCCGCAGATGGCGTGCGACCAGGCCGAGGACCTCGAGCCGGTCGACGCGCTTCGACGTGGCACCCGCAGTCACCATGGTGTGGTCGGCGATGTCGCTCTGACTCATGGCGAAGGGTGCCCCGGAACGGCGCAACGCACAGAGGACGTCGAACTCGCCCTCGCCGAGACCGAAGCGGCGGTAGTTCGCGGTGAGTTCGGCCGTGAACGCGTCGGAGATGCGCCGCATTCGGCCGATCACCGCGATTGGTCGGGGGTCGAGATCAGGTCGCTCTCGGCGCCATTGATCGATGAATGTCGCGACGCGATCGCTTGCGGCCATGCAGCCATTATAGTTTCCGCGCAAACTATAATGATTTCCATGGAAACTAAAACGCGATGGGTGCGCGCATGGCGGCGAGTGCGGTGGCCGCTCGTGACGGCGATAGGCCCGGTGGCATTCGGCACCGCCTACTTCGTGACGCACGAGTACCTGCCGGTCGATGCGCCGCTCTGGGGGTCGGCGATCCGTGCCTTCCCCGCCGGACTCGTCCTCCTCGTGTTCGCTCGTCGTCTGCCCGCGGGGGCGTGGTGGTGGCGGTCCGCGGTTCTCGGGACCCTGAACATGGGGGCGTTCTTCTTCCTCGTCTACGTCGCGGCTCAGCTGCTGCCGTCGAGCGTTGCGGCGTCCGTGATGTCGGTGAGCCCCTTCGCCATCGCTGCATGCGCGTGGGCCCTCCTGCGGGAACGGCCGACGTCGCGGGTCGTCGTTGGTGCGGTGGTCGGCGCCGCCGGGGTGCTGCTCATCGTCGGAACCGCGCGCGGCGAGCTCGACGGATGGGGCATCGCTGCGTCGCTCGCCTCGATGGTGCTGTCGTCGATCGGTGCGATCCTGACGCGGCGTTGGCGGGACGACACGCCCATCCTCGCGATCACGGCGTGGCAGCTCGTCGTCGGGGGCGTCGAGCTGATCGCCGCCGCCGCGCTCGTCGAAGGAGCGCCACCGGCTCTCGCCCCCGTCGAGATTGCCGCCTTCGCATATGTGAGTCTGGGTGCGACCGCCGTGGGATTCGTGTGCTGGTTCACGGGCTTCCGCCACCTTCCCGCTGGGGTTGTCGGCGTCATCGGCCTCTTGAATCCTCTGACGGGCGTCGCCCTCGGAACCGTCCTGGGCGACGAGGTTCTCACATGGCTGCAGGTCGTCGGGGTGTGCCTCGTGATCAGCAGTATCGCCGTGGTGAATCTGCGGCCTCGGCGTACCCGGGTGCGCGTCCGTGCGACGGGATCCGTGCGGTAGTCGGCCCTCGTCCTGTTGTCGGCGCGATGCTGGCCGGTGACGACGGCAGCGCGGGGCGTGTGCGCACCTCGGAGTCGTACGATCGATCGGTGACGATATCTTCGCAGCGCGGATGTATGACATGACGCACGCAGATCCGGCGAGCTTCTCGGGCGCGATTCCGCTGCAGCCGCCTGCGGGCACGAGCATCTGGAAGAGCCCGTATCTGCTGACGACGATCGGCGCGGTATCGCTGATCTTTCTCGCGGCGATGCAATCGCTCGCCGTGACGACCGTCATGCCGACGGTCGCCGCGGATCTCGGCGGCACGTCGCTGTACGCGGTCGCGTTCAGCGGGTCCTTCGCGACGAGCATCATCGGTATGGTCGCCTCGGGAGCCTGGAGCGACCGGAAGAGCCCGGCGCAGGCCATGTGGTGCGCCGTGGTCGCGTTCGCGGCCGGTCTCGTGGTGTGCGCCGCCGCGCCGACGATGCTGGTGCTGGTGCTGGGGCGTCTCATGATGGGCCTCGGATCCGGCGGCCTCGTCGTCGCGCTCTACGTCATCGTGGCCCGCGTGTATCCGCCGAATCTGCATGGCCGGGTGATGGCCTCGTTCGCCGCCGCCTGGGTCGTGCCGTCGCTCATTGGGCCCGCCGGCGCGGGCGCCGTGACCGAGTTTCTGCACTGGCGATGGGTGTTCGGCGGCGTCGCCGTGCTGGCTGCGGGGGCGTTCGCGATGCTTGCCATGAGGCTGCGCTCGCTCGACCTCACCGCGTCGCATCCCGACACCTCGCCCGTCGCCGGGCGACTCGCTCTCGCCTTTGTCGTCGCGGTGGGCTTGCTCGCCGTCAGCCTCGCGGGGGAGACGCGTGGCGGACTTCCCGTCTCCGTGCTGCTGGTCATCGCCGGATTCGTCGTCGTCGTGGTTGCGATGCGCCCCCTGGTGCCGCGGGGTACGTTCGTCGCGCGCCGAGGGCTGCCGAGCGTGATCCTCACCCGTGGCCTCATCGCGGGCGCCTGTTTCGGTGCCGAGATCTATCTGCCCTACCTCCTGCAGCAGCACTACGGTTTCTCTCCGACATGGGCGGGGCTCGGCCTGACGGTCGGCGCGATCACCTGGGCGCTCGGATCCGAAATCTCGGGGCGTTGGGGCAATCGGATCGGCAATGCGCGCCTCGCGGTCGCGGGTGCGGGAACGTTGGCGATCGCGGTCGCGGTGCTCGCGGTGTCCGCATGGCTCGACCTGCCGGTGTGGGTCCCGATCGTGTTGTGGGGGCTGGGGGACCTGGGTATGGGCATGCTGTATCCGCGCACGACCGTCCTCGCGCTGGCCTACTCGACGAGGCGCAACCAGGGTTTCAACTCGTCGGCCGTCCAGATCTCCGACGGCGTGGGGACCTCGAGCTCGATGGCGGTGATGGGCCTCGTGTTCGTCGCCGCGCCCGCCGCCTGGGCGTTCCCCGCCGTGTTCGCGATCGGTGTCATCATCGCACTGGTCGCGCTTGTTCCGGGACTGCGGCTGGGACACGCTGCAGAGAACGGATCCTGAGGCTAAGATCTATCGAAATTCGATAGACTCTTGTTGTTGTTCGATAACAGGAGGTCTCTCATGACGACATGGGCAACGCGCGCCGCCCAGGCGCTCCTCATTCTCGGCGGTCTCGGTTCCCTGGTGGTCCAGTTCGCCATCGTGATGAACGTCGTCTACGGCTCGCCGCACGATGCGCTCTCATGGGTCCTGGCTGCGCTCGCGCTTGTGTTCGTCGCCTGCGTCGAGGTCGCGATCGTGTGCCTGTGGCGCCTGCTGACCTTCGCGCGCTCCGACGCGATCTTCTCGACGCGCGCCTTTCGCTTCGTCGACGTCATCGTCGGTTGCTGTGTTGCCGCCGGTGCGCTGATCCTTGTGGTCGCCGCGATCCTCGCTCCAATGCCCGATGTCGACGGACCGCCGCCCGGCATGATCCTGATCTTCGGCCTCGTCGGTGCGGGGTGCTGGGGGATCGGCCTGCTGGTCGTCGTCATGCGGGGCCTGCTGACGCGGGCGATCGCCTGGCGTGACGAACTCGAGGCGGTGATCTGATGCCCATCATCGTCGATATCGACGTGATGCTCGCGCGTCGCAAGATGGCCGTGGGTGAGCTCGCGGAGCGCATCGGCATCACCCCGGCCAATCTTGCCGTGCTCAAGAACGGCCGCGCGAAAGCCGTGCGTTTCGCCACTCTCGAGGCACTCTGCCGCGAACTCGATTGTCAGCCTGCGGAGCTGTTGCGCTACGAGCCCAGCGATCCATCACTTTCGCCACGCGTCGTCAGATCTCCGACGAGCCATTCCTCGAAGACGGATGAACCGTCGGAGACATTTCGAGTCGCCAGGGAATGGATGAGCTAGCGGCCGGCGAGGGCCGCGAGGCCCGCCCCGAAGTCCGCGCGCGTTGACGCCGCGACCTCGTCGGGGGTCGCGGCATAGGCGCCGATCGCGGCGGCCTGCATGCGCTGCTGCACGAGATAGCAGTGGCCGAGTAGGAACTGCGCGAGCACGGTCGCATCGCGGGCGGGATCCGCGGATCCGGCCGCCGCGTAGGCGTCCCGCAGGCGCTTTTCGAGGGTTTCGGATCCGAGGCCCAGTGCCGCGGTCGAGACGACGACCTCGGCGCCGTCCCGATGCGCGAGGAGCGCGGTGCGCAGCGCCCAGGCGGCGTCCGTGACCGTGGCGCCGGGAGCGGCTTCCGCGACGATGCGGTCAGCGATCGCGGCGAGCAGGGTCTGCTTGTTCTCGACGTGCCAGTACAGGGCGCTCGGCTGCACCCCGAGGGCGCCCGCGACGCGTCTCATCGACAGATCCGGCAGTCCGATCTCGTCGAGCAGTCCGAGCGCCGTCTCGACGATGGAATCGAGGCTGTGTCCGGATCCGCGCATGGATCTGATTATACTTGAACAACGTTCAATGAACACTGTTCAGGAAGGTGTGCTCATGAGGGACAACTGGGAGGCACGCGACATCGCTCGTGTCGCCGTGTTCGCGGCCCTGATCGTCGTGCTTGGATTCATCGGCCCCATTCCGGTGCCGGGGCTCGTGCCGATCACGGCGCAGACGCTCGGCGTCATGCTCGCGGGCGTCGTCCTCGGCGCGAAGCGCGGGGGAGCGGCGGTCCTCGTCGTCTTCGCGCTCGTTGCGATCGGTCTCCCCGTGCTCTCGGGCGGCCGCGGAGGTCTCGGCGTCTTTGCCGGACCGACTGCCGGCTACCTCATCGGATGGTTGCCGGCCGCGATCGTGGCCGGGCTCATCGCCCACGCGGGCGCGCGGCGGCTCTCGGCCTGGCGGGTCGCCCTCGGCGCCGTCGTCGGTGGCATCGGCTGCGGATACGCGCTCGGCATTCCCGGTGTCGCGCTCGCGACCGGCATCTCTCTGCCGGAGGCGGCGCTCTCGGCGCTCGCGTTCCTGCCCGGTGACGCGATCAAAGCGGTCATCGCGACCCTGCTCGCGATGGCGCTGTATCGCGCCTATCCGCCCGCCTTTCCTGTCCGGATCCGCCGGGCACGCGCGAGCGTCGCCGCATGATTCGAGCGAACCGGCTCGGCGTCGACATCGACGGTTCCCGCATTCTCGCGGACGTCACCGCTCACCTTGACCAGCCGCGCGTCGCGGTGATCGGGGCCAACGGATCCGGGAAATCGACCTTCGCCCGAGCGCTGAACGGGCTCGCGCGGCCGAGCGAGGGCGACCTCGAGGTCGCCGGCGTCGACGTCCGTCGGGACGTGAAGGCCGCGCGCGAGGCCGTCGGCGTCCTCTTCTCGAACCCCGATGCGCAGATCCTCATGCCGACGCCCGCGGAGGACATCGCCCTCTCGCTCAAGGCTGCGGGTGTGCCGCGGGAAGCGCGCGCCGCGCAGGTGCTCGACGCACTGTCCCGATTCGGGCTGGCAGAACGCGCGCACCAGCCCGCTTACAGCCTCTCGGGCGGTCAGAAGCAGCTACTCGCGCTCGCGGCCGTGCTCGTGCGGCGCCCGCGTGTGCTCGTCGCCGACGAGCCCACGACCCTGCTCGACCTCGGCAACGCCCGCATGATCGGCGAGCTGCTGACGAGCGGCGTCGCCGAGCAGGTCGTCATCGTCACTCATGACCTCGAGCTTGCCGCGCGCTGTGACGTCGCCTTGCGCTTCGATGCCGGAAGGCTCGCACAGCTCGGTGAGCCCGGCGAGGTCATCGACGCCTATCGGGCGGCCTTCGCATGATCCCGCTCGCGCTCGCACGCCGGACACCGCTGCACCGCGTGCCCGCCGGAGTAAAGCTCACCGCGCTCGTCGTGCTCTCGATCGCATGCACGCTCGTCGCCCACCGACCGATCGGCGCAGCCACAGCGCTCGCCGCAACGCTCGCGATCTATCTCGTCGGCGGCATCGGCCCGCGTGAATGGGGCCGTCAGCTGTGGCGGGTGAAGTGGCTCGTGGTGCTGCTCGCGGCCATGCAGGCGATCTTCCTCGGGTGGGAGGCCGCGCTCACCGGCACGGTGCGCATCGTCGGCATCATCCTGCTCGCCGCCGCCGTCACCTTGACGACGCCCATGGGCGAGATGCTGACCAGCGTCGAGCGGATCCTCGCCCCGCTCCGCTTCGTCCGTGTCGACCCCGCCCGCGCCGCCTTCACGATCGCGCTCGCAATCGCTGTGATCCCCGTGATCGGGTCTCTCGCATCCCAGATCCGCGAGGCGCAGCGTGCCCGCGGCGTTCGCCTCGGCGTGCGGTGGGTCGTGACTCTCCTCGTGAACGCACTCCGCCATGCCGACGATGTCGGCGACGCCCTCACCGCCCGAGGAATCGCATGATCCGTGAGCGGCCCGCTGGCGGCGTTCTCGTCGCTCGTCGCACCCCGGTGCGCCGTCGCTCCTCCGCCTTGCCATCGAACCACTCACGAAACACGCGCATGATCACCACTCACACGATTCGAGGATCCGCGATCGACGACGAGAGTCGTTGCGTGCACTGGCACGGTCCGAATGATGTGCTCGCGATTCTCTTCCCGTGCTGCCGCGAGTGGTATCCGTGTCACGACTGCCACGAAGAGTCGGCCGGTCACCTCGCCGCGGTATGGCCCGAAGGAGCCGGCGCCGAGCACGCGATGCTCTGCGGCCGGTGCGATCGGACCACCTCGATCGCCGACTATCGCGCCACCTCCACCTGTTCGCACTGCGGCGGCCCGTTCAACGAGGGCTGCCGCCTGCACGCCCATCTGTACTTCGCATAGATCGTTTGCCCGGCCAGGTCTCTCTATACTGGGAGGCTGGCCCGCTCTGGGCCGTCATCCTCCCGTAAAGAACAGGTGTCCTCTCCGTGCTTGCCGTTAGTGACCTCGAGATCCGCGTCGGTGCGCGCCAGCTGATGAGCGGCGTGAACTTCCGCGTCGCCGCCGGAGACAAGGTCGGCCTCGTGGGGCGCAACGGTGCCGGTAAGACGACGCTGACCAAGGTGCTGTCGGGCGATCTCGTGCCGGCCGACGGATCCGTGAAGACGTCGGGCGAGCTCGGCTATCTCCCGCAGGATCCGCGCTCCGGCGACCCGGAGGAGCTGGCGCGCACGCGCATCCTCAACGCCCGCGGACTCGGCGACCTGCAAGCCGGAATCAAGAAGGCAACCGAGGAGATGAGCAGCGACGACCCGAACGTCGCCGACAAGGCCATGCGTCGCTTCGGCCGCCTCACCGAACGCTTCGAGGCGATCGGCGGCTATGCGGCCGAATCCGAGGCCGCCGTCATCGCGAACAACCTGTCGCTGCCCGACCGCATCCTCGACCAGCCCCTCAAGACGCTGTCGGGCGGTCAGCGCCGGCGCATCGAGCTCGCGCGCATCCTCTTCAGCGACGCCGACACGATGATTCTCGACGAGCCCACCAACCACCTCGACGCCGACAGTGTCGTGTGGTTGCGCGACTTCCTGAAGTCGTACAAGGGCGGCCTCATCGTGATCAGCCACGACGTCGAGCTCGTCGGGGAGACGGTGAACCGCGTCTTCTATCTCGACGCGAACCGGCAGGTCATCGATATCTACAACATGGGCTGGAAGCACTACCAGCGCCAGCGCGTCGCCGACGAGGAGCGTCGCAAGAAGGAACGCGTCAACGCCGAGAAGAAAGCGTCCGCTCTGCGCCAGCAGGCCGCGAAGTTCGGTGCGAAGGCGACGAAGGCCGCCGCGGCGCATCAGATGGTCGCCCGCGCCGAGAAACTGCTCTCCGGTCTCGAGGAGGTGCGCCAGGAGGACCGCGTCGCCAACATCCGGTTCCCGAAACCCGCGCCCTGCGGCAAGACGCCGCTCATGGCGAAGTCGCTGTCGAAGTCCTACGGGGCGCTCGAGATCTTCGCGGGCGTGGATCTCGCGATCGACCGCGGATCGAAGGTCGTCGTGCTCGGCCTCAACGGCGCCGGAAAGACGACGCTGCTGCGCATCCTCGCGGGCGTCGACGAGAGCGACACCGGCCAGATCGAGCCCGGTCACGGCCTCAAGATCGGCTACTACGCGCAGGAGCACGAGAATCTCGACGTCAAGCGCAGCGTGCTCGAGAACATGATCTCGGCCGCGCCGAACCTCAACGAGACCGAGGCGCGCAAGGTGCTCGGGTCCTTCCTCTTCACGGGCGACGACGTCCTCAAGCCGGCCGGCGTGCTCTCGGGCGGCGAGAAAACGCGCTTGTCGCTCGCGACGCTCGTCGTCTCCAGCGCCAACGTGCTGCTGCTCGACGAGCCCACCAACAACCTCGATCCCGCCAGCCGCGAGGAGATCCTCGGCGCGCTCGCGCACTACGAGGGCGCCGTCGTGCTCGTCTCGCACGACGAGGGCGCCGTCGAGGCGCTCAACCCGGAGCGCGTCCTGATGCTCCCCGACGGCGTCGAGGACATCTGGAATAAGGACTACCTCGACCTCATCACGCTCGCGTAGCGCACCGCGGCACGCACATCGCTGCGTTGTCGGTCGGTCGGCGCACTTTCGTGCGCCGCCCTCCTTCGCCTTGCGCTGCACGCACCGCGGCACGCTAGGAGGTACGAGCGCGCGCTCCGTTGCGTTGTCGGTCGGTCGACGCAC
>Ga0164243_10001107_pt1 | contig 46584 bp, 75 predicted proteins | sample OricompcompostOP_FD_108781 | JGI IMG/M metagenome (GOLD analysis project Ga0164243, IMG submission 108781) | Organic Plus compost microbial communities from Emeryville, California, USA - Original compost - Organic plus compost (OP) | ecosystem: Engineered > Solid waste > Mixed feedstock >...
CTGCCATGCATTTTTGCATAGCTCCCAGCGCCTTCGAGGGGGTGGGGGGCAAAATTTGGGCCGGGCCTGGTCGCGGTAGACATCCCCACTATACAAATTCATGATTTCCAACTATCATATTTTTGCTGTGCGAAGCACTATCATACCGGAGCGAAGGGGCTTGACTTTGCGGACCGGCGGGTAGAGAGTGGTTGGCGAGAATGGAGAGAATCATGCCCATGAATGATAACGAAGCCAAGGAAATGATGCAGCGTTGCATTAGCGAAATTGAAAGTCTGCGGAGGGAACGCGATCGGCTACAACCACATGCGGAAGCTTATCTCACGATTCAACAGATCATGTCCTATCTGCCTCAGCGTGCCCAAGGATACGGTGAGGATTTGGTATGGCGGTTGAAGAAGCGCATTGAGGAATTGGAAAAGGCCAATGTCAATCCGACTTGACGAATTCGAGGAAGTCACGCCGATTCTCCGGGCCGGGGTCTACGCCTTGGTCAAGGCCGGGGTGGTGATCTATGTCGGGAAGTCGAAGTCGCTTTACCAGCGAATCTACGCCCATCGGACGACAGCGAATGCCAAGGCCCGAGGGAAGTCCATCCCTTCCTGGCTCCCGGCGAAGGGCTTCGTCTTTGACCAAGTCTTCGTCCGTACCTGCACTGTTGATGAGCTCGACAAGCTCGAAGCGGAAATGATCAACCTCTACAAGCCTCGATATAACGAATCTCTCAAGCGCGCCGGGAAGGTCACCGCCGAGGTGAAGATCAAGATCGGCAATGCTATCATCCCACTCAATGCCAAGGGCGACAAGATCGAACGTCGGATTTAACCATGCCTATCCCGCGCCAGAAAATCGCGCCGAAACGTGAAGTCCTCTCTATCCGCCCCATCCAAAGGGAGGACCTCCCGCGTCTGCTCAAGCCCCGAGACAAGTCGGCTTCGATTCCGCACAAGCTCCGCGAATCACACCACACGATCGCTCGGCTCCTGGCGACCGGCATCGATTACATGCGCGTGGCCGCACTCACGGGCTACTCCTACAACCGTGTTTCACAACTGGCATCCGCTCCAGCGATGCAGGAACTGATCGCTAAGTATCGCGACTCAGTTGACCAAACATGGATCGAATCCCTCGACTCCTACTACGAACTCGCCACACGCAACATGCTCAAGGCCGAGCGAATGCTCGCCGACAAGCTTGAAGATGCCGAGGAGGCCAACGAGCCGTTGCCGGTCCGTGACCTAATCTCAATCTCTCGCGATGCAGCCGACCGCTTTGGCTACGGCAAGCGCACAACCCAGACGAACGTCAACATCGACTTCGCTGCCGAGCTTGAGAAGCGCATCGCCAGGCGTGAAGGCAAGGTTGTTGAACTAAACCCGAATCCGACCTCCATCAGGAGGATCGGATGACTAGGGGCACTCGCTGTGATTCCTGTGTAGGGCGTGCACGGTTGAGTCCGGCGGGTGTCCCGAAATCATCCGGAGCGATCCATTGAGCGAAAACCAAGACCCGATCCTCTTGGAATGGTTGGCGTCCTGCACGAAGGACCCGATCAAATTCGCCTATGAAGCATTCCCTTGGGGCGAACCTGGGACCGTCCTTGAGGACGAATCCTTGGATGAGTGGCAACTCAAAATCCTGGGCATGCTCCGGGATGGCATCATCACTCTCGATGAAGCCGTTCAAATCGCCGTCGCCTCTGGCCACGGTGTCGGCAAATCCGCCCTGGTCGCCATCATCATCCTCTGGGCATTCTCAACCGCCCCTGACACTCGTGGCGTTGTCACAGCCAACACCGAGACTCAGCTTAAGACCAAGACCTGGGCCGAACTCGGCAAGTGGTTTAACCTCTTCATCGCCAAAGACCACTTCACCCTAACCGCCACGGCGCTCATGTCTCGCGACCCAACTCGCGAACGCACATGGCGTATCGACATGATCCCGTGGTCCGAAAAGAACCCGGCCGCCTTCGCCGGCCTCCATAACAAAGGCAAACGCCTTCTCCTCATCATGGACGAGGCGTCCGAAATTCCGGACATCATTCATGAGGTCGCAGAAGGCGCCATGACCGACGCCGACACTGAGATCATCTGGCTAATGTTCGGTAACCCGACCCGCAACACCGGTCGGTTCAAAGAAGCCTTCCCTGGCGGCAAGTTCGCCAAGTTCTGGCAGACCTTCCAACTCGATTCGCGTACAGTCCGCATCACCAATAAGCGGCGCCTCAACGCCTGGATTGAGGCCTACGGCGAGGACTCAGACTTCGCCCGTATCCGTGTTAAGGGTGAATTCCCTCGCCACGGCTTTATGGAATTCTTCTCGGCCGCCGACATCGATGCGGCCATGACCCGTGAAGTCACCGTCTCTAGGAACGATCCGCTGGCGATCGGCGTTGACGTCGCCCGCTTTGGCCACGCCAATTCTGTCATCTTCCCGCGTAAGGGCCGTGATGCCCGGACCCTGGTTCGTGAAGTCTACAACGGTCTCTCGACAATCGAACTCGCCAACAAGGTCTTCAACTTCAACAACAACTACCGGCCGGATGGCATCTTCATCGACGGTGGCGGCGTGGGCGGTGGCGTGGTCGACAACGTCCGCAACCAGCGACTCCATTGCTACGAAGTCCAATTCGGTGGCAAGGACGATGTTGGCGGATCGCCTTGGGGCATCACCGGTGAGCGTTATGCCAACAAGCGTGCAGCCATGTACGGCGCGGCTCGGGAGTGGATCAAAACCGGAGCCTTGCCGAACGACCCAGAACTCAAGACTGCTCTGCTCGCCATCCGCTACACCTTCAACACCAAAGACGAAATCCTTCTGGTCCCCAAGGACGACATTCTCGAGGACAACCCAGGCATCATCATCGACGATGTCGATGCCTTCGTCCTCACCTTCGCGTACCCTGTAGCCCCATCAGTTGACGCTGGTGGTCCCCACAAACAATTTGAGAAGGTGGAAGCTGAGTACGAATACGACCCCTTCTCACAGGAAAGGATGTCTGCATAATGGCTGGTCCCGCAAAAACTGTTCAAAGCTTTGTGTCACATATGACCGCACCACTGACTAAGCAATTTCAGCGTGCGTTCACGCCGCCCGGTCTTGGCGGTCCGCCTCAGCCGGATACTCCCCCGCCGCCTCCGCAGGCCGGCCCGATGCAGGAGCCGACTGGACGCAGCAACACTGAGCGACTCGCCAAGTCCCAACTCTCCTTCTTGACCGCGGCCTCTAAAGCCGCTGCGGCCCTGGGCTCTGGTGCTTCGTCCGGCAAATCTCTCTTGGGTCAGTGATGCAAGTCCCCGGCACCAAACCCGAATTTGAAATGCCTGGGCCGCCTCCGCCCAAGATCGAACCTGTCTACATCGCTATGGCGGCGGCCCAAATGCATGCCGAAGGTAGGTGGCCTGAAAATGTTGCCTTCCATGATTCTCTACTTCGCTTTGGCAGGCCAAATGTGAAGCCTGGGGTGGCAACCAAAGATCGCCTTAAAGGCATCACAGACGACATCACCAAGAAGCGAATGCAAGGCTCTGGCGTTGACGAGAACCTTCCGATCGCCAGGACAACCGAGGCAAATATCTAATGTCCAACCGTCTCCCTGCAGGCGTTAGCGCCACCGACTACCGCTGGTACACCTTCGCCACAGGCCGACTTCTTGGTATGCGGGTGAACCGCTATTCGTGGTGGACCCACTGGCGCGAACTCGCCGACTTCTTCCTTCCTCGGCGTTATAAATGGATCATTACGCCGAACCAGATGTCGCGTGGTTCGCCAATCAACCAGCACATCATCGACGATACCGGTACCTTCTCGGCCCGCAATCTCGCGGCCGGCCTTTTGTCGGGCAAGTCCTCACCGCTTCGGCCGTGGTTCAAGCTCCGCATCGGGCGCCAGACCTCCGCAGAGACCAACCCGGTCTCGCTGTGGCTTAAGGCCTGTGAAGAAATCCTCTACGCCATCTTCCACGAATCGAACTTCTACAATTCGATGGCGCAGTTCTACTACGACCTTGTCATCTTTGGCACGGCCGTGATCATCATTTACGAAGACTTCGACAACGTCATCAATTGCTACAACCCCTGCGCTGGTGAGTACTACATCGACATCGACGGCAAGTACCGTCCGTGTATCATGTATCGTGAATTCACCATGACGGTCGCAGCGGTCGTTGACGAGTTCGGTATCGACAACGTCTCGGCAAACGTCAAACAACTCTACCAAACTCCAAACACCACCGGCTCGTCAGGCTCGAACCTGACCCGTGAAATCATTGTGGCTCACGCCATCGAGCCCAATGATGACGACCGTGACTTCGGTATCCCAAAGGAATTCAAGTTCCGCGAATGCTATTGGGAATGGGGCGGCAGTGCCTCTCCGCAATCCGGTTCGCAGATGCCTCCGGCCTTCCTCCGCAAGCGCGGGTTCTATGAACAACCCCAAGCCACCGTTCGTTGGGACCTAGTCTCAAACGATCCCTACGGTCGATCGCCTGCGATGGATGCTCTTGGCGACCAGAAGCAACTCCAACTGGAAACCAAGCGCAAGGCGCAGGCCATTGACAAGATGGTCAACCCTCCGCTGGTCGCGGACATCCAACTCAAGAACCAACCCGCGTCCCTGCTTCCTGGTGGCGTGACCTACGTCACTGGCTTTGCCTCAACCGGCAAGGCCGCAATCGGCACCATCTATGACACCAAGTTCCCGGTGGCCGAGATTACTCAGGACCTGGAGGAAGTCCGCAACCGAATCAACCGTGCGTTCTTCATTGATCTGTTCCAGACGATCTCTCAATACGAAACGCGGTCCAACATCACCGCAACCGAAATCGACGCTCGTCGGGCGGAATCAATGATAATGCTCGGGCCGGTTCTGGAACGTATCGACAACGAAGGGCTCAAGGTCATCCTGGAGCGCGTCTTCAACATTGCCTCGCGCGCCCGCATCTTGCCCCCGCCGCCGCCTGAAATCGCCGGTATGAATATCGATGTTGAGTTCGTTTCCATGCTGGCCCAGGCTCAATCGGCAGCAGCCGCAGGAAGCATCGAACGCGTACTCGGCATCGCCGGTAACCTTGCGGGCGTTGATCCTTCGGTTATGGACAACGTTAACGTTGACAAGGCTATTGACATTTACAGTACGCTACTGAACAATGATCCTCGAATAATGCGCAGTCCGGAAGAAGTTGCGATGATCCGTCAACAGCGTCAAGAGCAACAGCAGCAGGCGGCTATGGCTGAGCAAGCCGAGGTCGCTTCGAAGCTGGCTACTGGCGCTAAGACGCTGTCTGAGACTCCGACCGGTGGCGGCCAGAATGCGTTGGCCGCCCTGATGGGAGGCGGCCCGTGACCCTGAATGCCGCAGATCGCAAGTCAATTCGGGCGGCTGAAAAAGCTGCGGCCCTGGCGGAACGCAATCGAGGTGAGGTTCTCATTTCCCTGATGGCCACTAACAATGGCCGGAAGTTCGTCTGGGACTGGCTTGAATCCCTTCACATCTTTGGGACCCCTGTCGACCCTGACACGCACCGAACTTACTTCCTGCTCGGCGAACAAAACGCCGGGAAACGCCTTCTGGATTCCATACTTCAATGGTGTCCAGATCAATTCATCCAAGCCATGAGAGAAGCAAATGAGCGAAGAACAAGCAGCCCCGGCGCCGGCCCAGCCGGCCTCCCTGACGACCGAACCGCCGCAGCCGAATACGATGGAGGCGAGGACGCCGGACGGGACCTTGAAGGACCAGAGTCAACCTACGGAACAGAAGACTGAGCCGCCGGTTGATCCCAAGACAGAAGAGAAGACCGAGGAAAAGCCTGCGGTCCCCGAGAAGTATGAATTCAAAGCGCCTGAGGGCCTGGAGCTTGACCCTAAGGCTATCGAGGCCGTCACTCCGATCTTTAAGGAACTTGGTCTCACTCAGGAACAAGCTCAGAAGCTTGTCGACTTCCAACTCGCCCGCGATAAGGCCGTGATGGATGCAGGCCAGGAAGCCTTCAACGAAGTCAACAATGGTTGGCGTAAGGAAGTGATTGCCGACAAGGAACTCGGCAACGGCAAGGACGGCCTCGCCCCGGCTGTGTCTCAGGCCGTCGCCAATGCCATCAATTCCATGCCCAATGCGGATGCCTTCCGCAACGTCCTCGATCTCACGGGTGTTGGCAACAACCCCGAATTCATCCGCGGTATGTATGCCATCGCAAAGAACCTTGGCGAGGGCAAACACATCGTCGGTCGTGGCCCTGCTGAACCAGGGCAACAGAAGCCTGGAACCGCCCGCACGGCGGCCCAGTCCATCTACCCGAACCTCCCTTCCGCAGCAAACTAGCCCCAGAGGGGTTGAACAGCTAGGCTCAGATAGGATGCAGCGAAGCCACCCGAACCATAAACAATCCGGAGCAAACCATGTCTACCGTTGGTAGTCTGGCCCTGACCTATGCTGACTGGGCCAAGCGAATGGAAGAAGGCTACAAAGTCTCGGCCATCATCGAGCTTTTGTCGCAAACGAATGAAATCCTTGACGACATGTTGGTCGTCCAGGGCAACCTCCCGACTGGTCACAAGACCACAGTCCGCACTGGCCTTCCCCAGGCGACTTGGCGCTTGCTGAACCAGGGCGTCCCGAACGCGAAGTCGACCACGGCACAGATCGTCGATACCTGCGGTAATCTCGAGACCTATTCGGTCATCGATAAGGACATCGCCGATCTGAACGGCAACACTGCCGAGTTCCGTCTCTCCGAGACGCGTGCCTTCCTCGAAGGTATGTCTCAGCAGGTTGCGTCGACCTTGATCTACGGCAACCAGTCTGTGAACCCCGAACGGTTCACCGGCTTTGCCCCCCGCTACTCGACGACCAACACGGCCAATTCGCAGACCGCGAATAACGTGATCTCGGCGGGTGGTACCTCCAACACGAACACCTCGATCTGGGGCGTCGTTTGGGGTTCCGACACGTGGCATGCTACCTTCCCCATGGGGAAGATCACCGGCCTCCAGCATCGTGACATGGGCGAGTGGCCCGTTCAGGATTCGGCCGGTAACACCTATCAGGCCTACCGCGATCACTACAAGTGGGAGATCGGTCTGGTCGGCCGTGACTGGCGTTACTGCTTCCGCATCCCGAACATCGATGTCACCCAGCTGACCGGCGTCAGCGCTGCGAACCTGATCAATCTGATCGTTCGTGGCCTGTACAAGCTGCCGACGGCGCCGGTTTCTGCGACTGCGATCCAGACATCGGATACTCCGGCGGTGCGCGCTGACATGGGCCGTACGGTTCTGTACTGCAACCGTGTCATCCGCACCTACCTCGATCTCCAGGCGATGAACAAGACCAACGTCTTGCTGCGCCTCGAAGAGTTCGATGGCAAGGTCATCACGACCTTCCGTGGTATCCCGGTTCGCACCGTGGATGCGATCCTCAACAACGAAGCCCAGGTCCAGTAAGGAGCCTACAATGATTCTCGATGGCCTGCTTCAATTCTGCGGCACTTCGAATGGTGCCACTGGTGGCATCACCTCTGGTGCCAATACGGATGCTCCGACGACCGGCACTCAGGTGGCGTCGAACATCCTCGACCTCGGCATCACCAATGGCATTCCGACTTCGGCCAATGGTGGTGGTGCTCGCGACATGGGTATCGGCGATGACCCGATGCTCAAGCTCCTGGTTCAGGTAACCACAGCCTTTGCTGACGGTACCTCGCTCCAGGTGATCCTGTCTGGCGCGCCTGACAATGGCTCTGGCGCCCCGGGCGCCTACACTACGATGTACACTTCGGAAGCGGTCCTTGAAGCATCGCTTATCCCTGGTGCTTACATCGCCAACGTCGATGTCCCTCGTACTGTCCCGGGGCAGCCGCTGCCGCGCTTTCTGCGTCTGCAGTTTGTCACGGTCGGCACCCACACTGCGGGCACTGTACAGGGTACTATCGTCCTGGATCGTTTCGACCAGATCGTCGGCACGACTGGGGCGCTGTCCGGCTATCCCGCCGGCATCAACGTCGCCAATTAAGGAGGGACAGATGCGATTCCGCACCCTCTTTATCGCTAGCGTGGTGGCAGTAGTCTCCGGACTACTCGCTGCCCACGCGCAGGTGCCGGGAGTGAATTCGACCCTCCAGTCGATCTTCACCCTGGCTTACGAAGTCTCGACATCGAAGCCGACCTATTCAGCTTCGTATATCGTGACTCCTTCGGGCGCAATGAATGACATCTGCGTCCTCACAGGTTCGGCAACGAAGACTATTCGTGTCCGACGAATCTGGTTGAACGGCTACACTGCCACGGCCATGACCGATCCGGTTTCGGTTGTGAAACGCAGCAGTGTATCGACCAACGGTACGGGTGTTACAGTCACTCCTGTATCGTATAACTCACAGAACGCGGCTGGTACTGCTGTAGCCGAGTTCTACACTGCCTCGCCGACGAATGGGACTGCGGTGGGCGTCCTTCTGGACGTTTATCAGGGCTTCACGACTTCGACCAGTGGTACCGAGGAACCAAACCACACGTTTGAGTTTGGTCGCCTTGGGTCTCCGGTCTTCCTGCGTGGAGCTTCGCAGTCGATCGCGGTCAATCTCTCTGGCCTGACGTACACAGGCGCATCGTTCGCCTGCGGCTTTGAATGGACTGAGGATAACGACTCGTGATGCCAATCACCACCGCCGGTATCAGTTTTGTTGTCTACGCATTGACCTCCCTTGCGTGGGCACCCGCCATAAACTGGCTGGCGGTGGTGAACCTTTTTGGAATGATCGTCGCATACTTGGCTGGGGTTTGGCTCTCAAATCCTCGCCAGGTATGGACGTTCTTTTTGTGGATAGGTCTGGCCTTTGCAATTGACTATATCCTATCCCCGGATGTGAACCCTAATTATGCAGGTGCCTTCTTCGCTCTGGCACTAGCTGTTGCGCTGATAGAACTTCCGCTGATGGCGATACCTTACGCAGCCGCATTGCTTTATACGCAATCTCGTGGTGCGATTATCGCTGGAGCATCAGCCATCATCATTCGCTACGCCTTTTGCTATCCGCTAGCCTGTCTCTTCATTGCCGTTGGCGCTCTTATCGCTGTGATGGAACAGAAAGTCCTTGGTGGTTCAATGTATCAGCGGATTGGTGTATGGCAAGATACCCTGTCTCATCTAACCTTATTCGGCCATGGCCTTGGAAGCTTCCAGGCGGTCTATGAAACCTTTCCTGTCAAGACCAACATGGCAATGGCGCTTGCGCCGCACGCCTATAACGACTATCTCGAGGTTCTATTCCAATTCGGGATTGGTGGAATCTTCGGTCTGATCTTCGTCATGCTGATCATGGTTGAAGGCACTGGCCCTCGAGTGGTCCCAGTTACATTCTTGATCCTGGGCCTCACTTACTTCCCCCTATCAATCCCTGTCGTGGCGCAGGTCTTCACCTTCGCTCTAGGCACTCTCTCACAATCACTTCACGCCAACTATAGGAGCTTCAAATGGCGCGCTGGAGACTGACTGCCCCTCACTACCTCATGGTGCAAGGGACCAACTGGGAATATAAGGAAGTCGATCGCAAGACGGGCCGACCGCAGACGGTTCGATTCCCTGTCCCGACTCTGCTCGACCCGAACGATGTTTCCTATTGGACCCATCGCGAAGGTCCGGACTTCGGCATGATCATCGTGTCGAATGGCAACAAATCCGATCCGGCCGACATCATCTTTGTTGGCGATCCGACGCCGGATATGGTTCCCTTGGACGATGAAGCCAAGGAAATCTCTGCAAGTTTTGCGGAGAAGTGGAACCTCCCGGTCAACTTGCCTGACAACTACAGCGAAGTTATTCTGGACACTCTCCAGAAAGAACTCGACGACGTTCGTACCAAGTCGCAGACTGTGCAGCTTGAAGGCATGGCCGAAATGCTCGGGGCCATGACTCAGATGATGCAACAGAACCAGGCCATCATTGCGGCCCTTACCAAATCGGAGACTCGACGCTAATGCCCAGCAAGACACCGAAGCAGAAACGAACGATGGCGGCTGCCGCCCACAATCCGAAGTTCGCCAAGAAGGTTGGCATCCCCCAGAAGGTTGCCAAGGAATTCAACCGCGCGGACAAGCGGAAGGGTAAGTGATGACTGAGGAGGATCACAAGCTTGATCCTTCTCTGTCCGAGAAGGACCTCCTTTTCCGGATCGCCCGCGAACTCACTACCATTCGCCAACAGATGTCGAAGGTCCTGTTTGCGATTAGCGAGGCGGAATCGGAGGTCCCGGAGAAGATGCGCCGGTTCATTATGTACATGCATGATATGCATGACGTGAAGAACCTCTACGACGAGCACGGCCTCGAAGTCCCTGCACATGTGCTCCGCGAAGTCGAACGGTGTGACGACCGTCTGCGCCAGCTTCTCACAGGCCTTCACACAGACGGTGGTGCCTTCGAAAAAGTCCGGCGAGAAATGGCCAACGATCCGCTTAATCGTTGGGACCACACTCGCCTCCTTCCGAAAGGATAACACATGGCTATTATCTCCGGGGTAGGTTCTTCCCCATCCGTAGGCCCTACCTCCGGAGGTAAGGTCTACGCCTTCAATGCCCTTGATGCGGTGACGCCGGTGCAGGTTGCTCCGGCGAATCCTAATCGGCGCAAGATCACCTTCCACAATCCCGGCTCAGTTGATGTACTGATCTTTCCGCAGTATCAGCAGACCACCGGGTCGAACACTCCGCTGAATGTCACGACCTCGGCTCGTGGCGGCTCATTCCTTCTCTATGCGAATGGCGCCGATCGCACGATCGAAGGTGAATGCCAGGGCGCATGGTTTGCCTTGGCCGTCTCCGCAACCGGTAACCCTCTAACCGTGATGGATTCCAACTCATGAAGCTTCGTTGTGATGGCATTACCTCCCTTATTCTGGGTGGCATTCTCTACTTCGGCTGCTTGCTGCCGGCAGATGCCCAGAACCCAACGTGTCCGACGAGGCCTCCGGGAGATAGCACTAATGCCTGCGCCAGTACGGCCTTTGTGCATTCGGCGTTGCCGGGTCAAATCCCGCTGACGCAATATCACTTTCTAATTGGTGATGCTTCAAACAAAGCTGCGGATACTGCCCTCGGTGGCGATTGCACCTATACATCTTCCTATGGGATCGTCTGCACCAAGACGAATAACGTCCCCTTCGGGCCGTTCGCTACAGGCACTGACTCAGCCAATCTTACCAACCTAGGTGCGGACCTTTCGGCCTCTGGCGGCCTGCACGTAGGTGCCTTCACTGGCGACGTGTCCAAGTCGGCAGGATCGCTGGCAACCACCGTTACGGCGGTTCAGGGCAAGGCTTATCAGAACACGACCTATTCCAACGGCCAAGTTCCTACGTGGAATAGTGCAAATAATCGATTCCAACCTGGCTCTGGTGGGGGTGGTGGTGTATTCCCTGTATCGAATTATGGGTCTGTCTGTGATTACCGAGCCGCCAGCGATGGTGCAATGGCATCTGGGTCATCGACACTCACTACCTCAACCGGCCAGTTCCTCAGCACTGACGTTGGTAAGTACATTGCTGTCCAAGGCGCAGGCACGGCAGGTGCTACTCTATTTACGACCATTGCGGGGTATACGAACTCCAACACAGTAACACTGACCAACCCGAATGCGTCTGGCGGTGCTATTTCAGGCAAGTTCATTGAGTTCGGTACCGACGATACCGCGGCATTCCAGGCGGCTATTAATGCCGCCATAACGAATAGCGGCGGCACAGTACAGATGCCGATGGGCTCTTGCTTCGTTACTCGACTGAACCTCGCTGGAATTTCTCTCTCAATCAATCTGCAGGGGTTTGGTGTCAATGGCACCAGAATTTTCCCCTTGCACAATTCCAGCTATGGAACCTCTAATGGTCATGTGATTGACCTCACTGGTTCTGCCTTTGTGAAGCTGAGCAACTTCCAGCTTGGCGCTTACTATACGTTGGCTCAACCTACGACCGGCATCTTTATGGCCCAGGTGGCTAGCAACGTATCGAACAGGATTGAATTCTACCGACTGTATATCTCTGGTCAATACTCTGTGGCCACGCTGTATGATTACGGTGTGCCGTCGTCTGTGGCATGGGCGTCAGACTTCTACAACTATACCCAAGGTGCCGGCTCGCATACGGTGATGTACTACACCGCCAATAATGCGGCCTCACTCACCTCCAGCTTTGCTACAGTCACATCTGGCACATTCTCTACCGGCGATTGGTCATTCTTCAAATGCGAGTTCCATAGGTTCGCTGGAGTGGGTGCAGCGTCGTCTGTGATCATCACAGAGGGCGTTCAGCTGCTTGGCTTCTATGGTGGTGTCATTTCCGGCGGTGCCAGCAGCTATGTACAATTCAACGGCACAAATGAGAATGTCCTATTCTCCAACATCGTATTCGAAACCGAGAGCGAACCCGTTGTTCCTGCTAATGCATATGCCATCAACGGTTCCCTTCGTGGATTGTATGCTCCACAGAGCTATTACATTCTCAGCGGGCAAATGTTTGGTGGCTCTGGAGCCCTGTCGGCTCTGATCAACAACACCCCATATCTGGCCAACTCTGGGTCAGCTATCAATCCAGGCACAACGTATGTTGGAACGGGTATAGCTGATACTGTGGCTGCATCTAACGTCGCGTCGTTGATGACGGACACAGGTGTTGTTGCCAATATGCGGGCTACCACTTCGGCCTCGCCTGGTAGCGGGCAGTCTTATACGATTACGCTGCAGATAAACGGTGTTGACACAGGCATTACTTGTTCGATGTCAAATGCCGTTAACAGCTGCTCTGACACGACTCACTTTGCTAACGTACCTGCAGGTGCAAGTATCAACTTCAAGATCGTGTCGAGCGGTGGGGCTAACGTAACTAGGCTAGCTGCTTCTGTCTCTTTCACCCCCTTCAACTAAGGAACGGAGCATGAAACAAGGTAAAGCAACTCATTCGGGGACGGGTTCTACCAAAGTGGAACCCAAAGGCCACGCAGTCCCTCCGGCCTATGCGGCCTCGCTGGGATCGATGCGCGGCAATCACAGTGAGCGTGGAACCACCAAGCTCCAGACCATCCCAATGTACGAGGGCCGTGGTCTGCAAGCGCCGATGAAGTCCACCACCATTCACAACAAAGGCAGCCAAGGAAAGCACTAATGGAACTCTCAAAGGTCTACCTCCTGTTCGAAATCCTGCGTGAGGCGCGCGGGTATCCGAACCTCGGCAACATCGCCCGTGAGGCTCAGAAGCAGCTTCAAACGATCAATGACAATGTGGGTGCTCCGGCCGAGTCGCCGATGGATGCAGTGAACAAGGCTCAGTTCGTCGAGGAGCCGAAGTCCATCCCATCGGCTCAGTTCGAGCCGGAACCGACTGCGTTGGAGAACATCGTCGAACAAGAACCGATTGAGCGGAGGCTCTAATGGCGAAAGACATTCTCTCGCACTACGGACGCGATTCGACCAATCCGCAGTCTCCTCGGGCCACTTGTGGCGGAGTTAAGGAAGCCAAGCCGCTTCCCTACTCCCCGCCGAAGGGTCCGACGAACCAGATGCGCCAGGGCCCTGGCCTTGGCGGGACTGTTCACCCTAAGGGATCGCAGGGGAAGTAAATGACCACCAACGTTGATGTTGTCAATCGTGCGCTACAGGTGATTGGCACGCGAACCACTGTCACAACGCTTGAGCTTGCGAACAACACAACGAACGAGGCCATTCAAGCGAACCTTATCTTGGAGAAGTACCGCGACCAGCTTCTCCGCATGGCTCCCTGGAACTGCGGCATTCGGTATACCAATCTCTGGTATATCACCTCGGTTCCGGGGACGCCTGAGAACACATCGCCAGCAACGAATCTGTGGACCCCCGGCCAGCCTGCCCCGCCTTGGGCCTACGAATACTTCTACCCAACTGACTGTCTTCGTATGTGCTGGCTTATCCCGTCGACGCAAACGGGCTTTGCTAACGGCGTTCCCATTACCACCGCTGTCACTGGCGGCGCCCCCGTATTCTGGCAGGGCCAGCCGGTTAAGTACAAGGTCTCGACTGATACATTCCGTCAGGCCACAACCCACACGCTTGTTTCTGGTGGCAGTGGCTATCAAGTCGGTGAGATCGTTACGCTTGGTGGCAAGCCGTCTATTCAGGGCGAAGTCCCGGCCGGGCTTGTGCAAATTCAAGTCTTGACTGTCGATGGCACCGGCTCAATTCTGACCTACTCCTTGTATACATCGGATGTCATCGGCAAGACCGGATTCTTCTTCGCCGTCCCGACCTATCCGTTGGATCAGGTTTACACCACCGGCTTCGGCACCGGCGCCCAGCTGTCTGTCACAGGTGTTGATCTCAACACCTTCGCCTATCGCACGATCTTGACGAACGAAGAATACGCTACCTGCGCCTATGTCCGCCGGGTCACCGATCCTAATGCGATGGATGACGATTTTATCGAAGCCTGGGCCACAGTACTTGCTAGCGGATTGGCAATCGCCCTCACTGGCGATAAGCCTCTGGCGAACATGGCTGTTGGCTTAGCAAATAAGAAGATCGAACTCGCCCGGCAGCAGGATGGGAATGAAGGGCTTACTGTTAATGACGTAACTCCTGACTTCATCCGCATCCGTGGCATTGCCTGGACTGAATACTACAACAACGGTCCCTGGTCTGGCTTTGACTGGGGTGGTCTCTGGAGCAGCTACTAAATGGCCCAACCTATTATCCAATCCTCCTTTAACTCGGGCGAATGGTCTCCCAACCTCTACGCCCGGGTTGATATCGAGAAGTTTCATTCTGGTGCAGCCCTGCTCCGGAATTTCTTCGTCGACTATCGTGGTGGGGCTAGCACACGGACCGGAACGAAGTACTGCCTACGTGGGTACAAGGATTCCACAGCCATTCGGCTCATCCCTTTCCAGGCGACCTTCTCGCTGGGCTATGTTCTTGAATTCGGTGACCAGTACATTCGATTCTATCGAAACGGCGAGCCTGTCCTGGAAAGCGGCCTGACGATCACCGGGATCAGCAACACCAATCCTTGTATTGTGACGGTTGCGAATACTTACAGTGGTAGCGGCGTCGATTGGGTTTATATCAGTGGCGTCAATGGTATGACCCAGATCAATGGGAAGTACTTCAAAGTCCAGGTTGCTACCAGTGGTAACATCACCCTCTACGATCTGTTCGGCAATCCTGTCGACGCAACGGGTTGGGGAACGTACACAGGTGGTGGCACGACGCAGCGCATCTACACCTTGGCGTCGCCCTACGCTGCCGCGGACTTGTCGATCGTCAAGTACGCACAGAACGTGGTCGATCTGATCCTCTGCCATCCGAACTATCAGCCCTATGTTCTCACCTACTCTGGGCCAACAAGTTGGTCACTGTCCCCTATTGTATTCGGAACGTCACTCAATCCACCTTCGCCTGTCTTTGCGTCTTCAACATTCGCACCGGGTTCGACTTACTACAGCTACGTCGTAACCTCTGTAGATGTTAACGGACAGGAAAGTGCTCCATCTACACCTGTAGCTTTGAATGGTCTGCAAAACATTGCTTTGGTAGCAGGCACAATTAGTATCTACTGGAATGGTGTTCCAGGCGCTGCCAGTTATAATGTCTACCGAACAAATACTACTCAGTACAATCCGGTTCCGGCGGGTGTGCCTTATGGATTCATCGGCACAACTACGTCGACTATTATGACTGACACTAACATCGCGCCAAACTTCGAAATATCCCCTCCGGTTGTTAGAAACCCATTTCTTACCGGCTCTGGCGTTCAGTCCGTTACTGTTACTAGTCCCGGTGCTTACACAACCGCGCCGACTGTGACCTTTAGTCCTCCAGGCGGCACAGGTACCTTAGCAACTGGCTTCCCGGTTCTGACGGGTGATACAATAACCCTTGTCAATGGTGGGTCCGGTTATGTCGTCGATGATTTGGTCGTCTTGTCGAACACAATCATCATTCAAGTTCTGACAGTATCATCCGGCACCATTCTTACATTCGCTGTTATCAACAAAGGTACAGCATCGACTCTACCTGCCAATCCGGTTAATCAGGTTTCGACATCTGGGGCAGGCACAGGCGCTAGTTTCAACATTTCCTGGGGTGTGAATTCTATCACTATCACAGACCCGGGGTCTGAATATGCGTCTCCTCCATCTGTAACCTTCTCTGCGGGCACGGCAGCAGGCACGGCAGTGTTGGGTCCTACTGGAAATGGTAATCCTTCCGTGCCCGCCTTTTTCCAGCAGCGCTTGGTATTGGCAGCGCCGAACTCGTCTCCGCAGACACTCTATATGTCTCAGCCAGGGCATTACTATAACTTCAATGTCAGTTCGCCATCCCGGGACGATGATGCTATCACAGCGCAGATTGTCTCTGGGCAGTTGAACACGATTAAGGCAATGATCCAGCAACCGGCTGGATTGATCGTCCTCACAGACGGTTCGTCCTGGCTCGTCAACGGCGGTTCGTTCGGTTCGCCTGTGACGCCGTCGACGATCGTTGCCAACGCACAGTCGTTCAACGGAACAAATGACATCCCGCCGATCGTGGTCGTCTTCGACATGCTCTACGTTCAATCGAAGGGCTCAGTCGTTCGTGACTCACTATACAACTTCTATGCCAACGTCTACACCGGCACAGACATCACCATTATCCCGTCCCATCTGTTCTTCGGCTACCAACTCGTTGAATGGACCTGGGCCGAAGAACCCTTCAAGCTCGTCTACGCAGTTCGCAATGATGGGACCATGCTGACCCTGACCTTCATGAAGGAACAGGAGTTTGTTGCCTGGACACACTCCGATACCGATGGTGCTTTTCAGTCAGTGGCCTCTACGATTGAACCAGCCGCTCAGGGTCCGGTGAACGCTGTGTACACGGTGGTCTCTCGTGTTATCAACGGTGTAACGGTGAAGTACATCGAACGGTTTGCGGAACGGTATATGCCCAATGGTGTTGCCGATGCTTGGACCGTTGACTGTGGGCTCCAGTATGTTGGCGCTCCGGCGACTTCATTCTCGGGCGGTGAACACCTCGTCGGCAAAACCTGTACGGGCCTTGCGGATGGCAAAGTCATCACTCCCTTTGTGATGCCTGCCTCTGGTACCTTCACACTCCCTACGGCTGCATCGAAGGTGACGATTGGCATCGGCTACACCTGCCAACTCCAGACCCTTCCGCTTGATACCGGCAATCCGACGATCCAGTCGAAGATGAAGAAAATCTCGGTAGCCAATATCCGCGTTGCCGAAACCCTGGGTCTTAAGACGGGTACGACCTTCTCGAACCTTGTGCCGATGAAGGACCTCGTCATCGGCAACGTCGGATCAATGACGAATACACTGGTTACCAACCTCGTTACCGGTGATGCACAGACGGTTCTTGATCCAAAGTGGCAAGAGATCGGTCAGTTCTGTATTCAACAGGACCAGCCGTTCCCCGCGACAATTCTGGGTTTGATGCCCGAACTCACAGTTGGAGATACGCCAAAATGACGAAGATAGAAAAGGTCTCGCGAGAAGAAATTGAACGCTTGATTTCTTCTGGAGAATGGGGGACGCTAGACGATACTCAAAGGGCCCGTCTTGCATCTTCTCTCAGTGCTACCACAAAGTTCTGGGTCGGCCTCGTGAATAACGATCTCATCTGTGCCTTCGGGATTGCGACGCCGACGCTGATCTCCAACCGTGCGTACTTCTGGGTCTGGACGACTGAAAAGCTGAAAGACCATCTGTTCATCTTCACCCGTCGTTCGCAGATAGTTGTGAAGACCTTGCTTGAGGAAGTCGACGCGTTGTACGGCTATTGCGACACTTCTATCCCTGGCAGCCAACGTTGGCTCAAATGGCTGGGTGCGGAGTTCGAGGAGCCAGAAGGCGAAATGATTCCATTTGAGATTCGGAGGGCCTAATGGCCGCGTTGCCAGCAATTGCGATTGGTACCTCTGTTGCCGGCGGTCTTGTTAGCGCCTTTGGTCGAGCGCAGCAGGGCCAAGCCGAAGCCAACATGTACAACTACCGCGCCGGACTTGCGGATATTAATGCCAGGATTGCGGCTCAGAATGCTGAGTATGCAATGAACTCTGGGCAGATGGAAGCTGCTCGGCGGGGCATGAAGACCGGTCAACAGGTAGGTGCGACTAGGGCCAAGTTTGGCGCCTCCAACATCGCCGTAGGTGAAGGCTCTGCAGCAGACGTTGAGGGTTCGATCAAACAGATTGGCGCAATCGACAATGCGACGATCTTGAACAACGCCGCTCGGGTGGCCTACGGCTATCAGGTCACCGAGCAACAAGAGAAGACCCAGGCATCTATGTATCGGTCTGCGGCTGAGGACACGAAGAAGGCCGCAAAGATCGGTGTGATTGGCAGCCTTCTTTCCACAGCTGGTTCGGTCGCTGGTAAATGGTCCCAGTATTCTCAGACCTTCGGTTCTGGCTCCAGCGGATCATCCGGTTCCGACTTTGATCCCACATACTCTAACTACGGATTTGGGTATACCTGATGCCACAAGTTCCCTACACAGGTGTTCCTGAGGAAAGCCCGACTAAGCAAGGTGTGCCTGGGTTTCAGCTAGCAACTCCGGGCGCTGCCTTTGGCGGTTCCTCTGCCGCAGCCACTGAACGACTTGGTGGCGAAATGCGTCAGGTCGGGGATGAACTGTTCGCCCGCGCCATCGCGATGAAGCAGCTGGATAACGAAGCCACTGCCCGCGACGCTGACGTTCAGTACATGATCGAATCCGGCAAGCTCCATGCCGAGTTCTCTTCTCTGGAAGGTCAGGCAGCCGTTGCGGCCTACCCGAAATACGCGCGTGATCTCCAGGAACTCCAGAAGAAGATTCGCAACGGGCTGGACAATGACCAAGCCCGGAAGATGTTCGATTCGTATTCCAAGAATACGATGGGGCGAGCGATCTTCAATGGCGCCGGTCGCGCTGCGTCTGAGAATCGTCAGTGGAATCTTAACTCAGCAAAGGCACAGGTAGAGCTTGATCTTCAAGCATTGGAAGACGATCCTAACAATGAGGCTCTGTTCCAAGACAAGCTTACACGTATCAGGACCAGCACCCGTCAGCAAGCAGCAATCCAAGGTGCGCCGGAAGGGCCTATCGCGGATGCCGCGGAAAAGACCGCTGTTAGTAAAGCCTGGGCTTCAAGACTGATTGGTATGTCGCGGACTGATCCGATCAAGGCGACGGAGCAGTTGGCGAAGGCCAAGAAGTTCTTGAATGAAAACGACTACCTCCGGGTGGATCAAACTGTTCGGTCCTCGGCACGTGCCGTTGGTGCCGCTAACATCGCCAACGATGTCTGGCTTGGTGGCCAAGAGTCGCCAACCGCTCCGGCGAAGTCGTTGAAGGAAATGGAGGCTGAGGCCGAAGCTAAGGCAAAGAAGCTCTTTCCTGAGGACCCGATTGCGGCTCAACATGCTGTCACAACGCTTCGCGGAAAGTACAACCAGGCGAAGTATGCGGAGAAGCAGGAGCAGCAAGAGAACTTGAGCATCGTCAATGACGCCATCCTTCAGGGGGTCAAGGATGAACAACAGCTTCGTGCCAACCCCAAGGTAGCAGCGGCGATCGATGCCTTGCCAGAGAAGGAACGTCTGGCTCTGCCTGGCCGCATCAATCGGTACAACGAATCCCGGAACAAGGCCGCGAACGAAGAAGCTTACACGACCCTCCGCGGAATGGCGAACAACGACGTTGAGCAGTTCCTCAACCAAGACTTCACCGACGAGAAGTGGAAGCTCAACCAGAGTCAAATCCGCAATCTCAATGACATCCGGGCGAGGATCGCTAAGCAAGCCAGTTCTGATCCGCGAGTGAATAAGGCTCAAGGGCTGATCCGTGGCAGCTACGCCGCGCAGCTTGAGGCCCTTGGTATCTACCGCCGAACCGAAACAAATAAAGATGACTACGATCATTACACTGGTGCGTTGCAGGCTGCGCTGGATGATTATCTTGAGGCAAATAAGAAACCAGCGGATGACAAGACCATCCTGAATGAGATCGCGCCTAAGGTCTTGCAGCAACGGACTGAGCCGGCTTGGTTCGGTTTGACCACGCGCCAGACGCCGTTCTTCAAACAAGATGTTCCGGAAGGCTTTGCGGCAGCGGCCAGGGCGTCGGCAGCCAGGAATGGCGAAGCCGTGCCGACGGACGCGCAAATCTATCAGTCCTATCTCCGCTTCCAGTGGAAGAAGCTTCAATCAGGCCCCACACCCCCGACATCTAAATGACCTCTGAATACGAACAATTCTTCGAAGTAGATCGTGCACAGGCGGCTTCTACGGCCGTCTTTGCTTTAAACGATAAGCCTGACGAGGCCGCTCGAGCTCAGGAACTGGGCGACGTTACTGGCGTCAATCCTGCGCTTATCTATCCCAATGTGAAGCAGTTTGAGGACCAGCAAAAGGCCCTCGTCACAAAAAGATTGTTCGACCAAAACAGGTTCCTGCGGGAATACGTCTCCAATGATCCCTTGGCGGCCAAGGTGTCTAACGACGATTGGGGACAGTTGGACGTTGTCACCGAGGCGGTGCAGAAGCACAATAAGGAATCGATCCTTGTAAATGCCCTACGTGGATTTGCTGAGGGCTTTGGTGAGGGCGGCCTCGGGGCTACCTGGATCAAGCCTGAGGACATGGAGAAGGCGCCTCTAGCAGCTTCGGCATGGTCGGTTCTGGGTGCACCGATCGAAGGCTTCTTCCGCTTTGGCTCTGGCGCAATCACCGGTATTGCACGGGCAGCCGAGGCAGCGGCGGTGAAGGCTGGGTTGAGCCCTGATGACGCTAAGACCCAGGCGGACAACTTCATCCATGCCGCAGGCGATCCTGGCTTGTGGGCGTCCCTTGGGCCTGTGCTTCACACCGTTGGCCAGCCATTCATGATGGCAGCGCACAATGCTGCGTTGCGTGAGGCCGCTAAGATCGAACCATTCACCAGGGACGGTCGCATTCCGCCTCCTGGGATTTCGCCAATCACCGACGCGTTGCATGTAGCCCAGGCCGAATCGGATGCCGCGACCCTACAGGCGGCCCTAAAGGAATCCGTTGCCTCCGCTACGCGTGAACGGTCCCCTGAGTCGTTCAAGCGATTCATGGACCACGTTGTTGGGGATACTGAGATCGGCATCACCCCTGATGCTGTCCGCCGGTTGTATGGCGAGAAGATGCCAGAAGCCGGCGATAACATCCTCGGCTGGGTTCCGGACATTCAACAGAAGCTGGAAATCGCCGAGGCAACCGGCACTGATATTCGGGTTCCTCTTGCGGATTGGCTTGCCAAAGTCGATCCGACGGTCGCTAAGGAACTGGAGAATGATGTCCGGGCAAGGCCCAATGGCCTAACGTTAGAAGAGGCAAAGACATTTCCAACCGAAGATTTTGGCAATAAGACTGGGTTCTCCAAATCGGAACTAAAAGAACTACTTGATGCAGAGGACGCCCAACTCGTCAATATGTGGAATGAAGTACAGGAGGCCAAGGATAAGGCCCTTCCTGAAGGAACTATGTATACGAAGCAACTGCAAGCCTACGCCAAGCAGTTGGATGAACTTGGCGTTCTTAATCTTTCCTCTGAGGCTGAAGTAAGACAGGCTCTTTTGGACAGGCGTCTTCGTGGTGAGACTGTTCAGGCAACCGGTGGCGAGATTATTGATCTCGCTCCGAATGTGGCTGATGAATTAGTGACCTCTGTTCGCGAGGCCACGGGTGTCGAGCGAGTATTGACTGAACAAAGGATTCAGGAGAAGCAACTCGAACTCCCTGTTGAAGGCACCACCCGTCTCGAGGACCGTGACATCTTCGAGAAGGCCTCGGCTATTGGCATGACTGTTGATCAATATCAACGGTATCAGGCATTGATTGAAAAGCGTGCAGCTGAGGATTTGCAGGCCCAGACCAAGCGGCTTATGGCAGCCGAGAGGCGTCGCCAGACTGCGGATTGGAAAGCCAAGCTTGCGGATATCCGTGGCGAGGTTACCAAGGAAATCGAGGCCCTGCCTGAGTTCGAGATTGATGCCGCTCTGCGGAATGGTGAGTTCAAGCTCCGCGAAGAATTCCTCACCGAAGAGCAGAAGGCCCTGCTGCCGAAGAATTGGGTAGCCGCCAGAGGCATCCACCCCGACGACCTTGCGCAACTCTATGGCGTTGAAACCGGCGCCGAGGCTGTGGCCCAACTCGCCAACATGGTGGAACAGCGGAAGGCCTCCGGTCTGCGTCCGATCGAATTCACCCGTGAGGTCATTCGCCGAGAAGCCGAACGGCGGATGGAAGAGCGGTATGGGAAGCTTGAGGAGAAGATCATTGAGGAAGTGAAGGATCAAATCCTCACCCAAACCCAACTTGATCTTCTGCACGAGGAAACTCTGGCTGCGGCTACCCGCGCCGGGACCGAGCTTCCTATTTCCAAGGAACAAATCCTGGATGGTGTGCGAGACGCGGTCAATCGCACGACCATGAAGGAGATCAGTTCCGACCGCTTCATGGCAGATGCTGGGCGGGCCGGTAAGAAGGCTGAAATGGCCCTTCTCAAGGGCGATGCGGCTGAGGCGTTCCGCCAGAAGCAGCGCCAGTATTTGGCTGTTGCCATGGCTGCCGAGGCTCGCCTCTTGGAAAAGGATATGGCCGCCCTGGATAAGACGGCGAAGCCTTACGAAGCTCGGGATATGGGTCCGAAGGTTGACCCGGCCGGGCGGTTCTATATCCAAGGTCTGCTCCAGCAAGCTGGCTATAAGGTCAAGCTCCTGCCTGAGGAGATCACCAAGGAGATCGAGGCCTATGGCCATGGGTCCCTTGCGGACTTTGCGGCCTATAAGCAGGGATATGGTTGGGAACCGGCGGTTGCGGATTGGCTTCTGGAAAAGGGCGCTAAGCCGATTAAGGAAATGACGGCCGAGGAATTTCGTGGCTTCAAGGATGCCATCGACTCCCTGAACTTCATTGCTAGGGAGGAACAGAAGATCGAAATCGCTGGCGCTAAGCAGGACTTTGCGGACTACAAGCGCAGTGTTATTAATAACTTGAAGGAACGCCCGGTAAGGCCGATCGAGGAACTTGAGAAGGGCGGTAAATGGCTCTATCGCCTCGACGCCCCTATGACGCGCATGGAAGAGATCGTCAAGGACATCGACCTTCGAAAGGACCTTGGGCCGCTTTACCAAGGCCTGATCGTTCCGTTCGAGCAGTCCAAGGCCAAGTCCTATCAGATGCTTAAGGACCTCGCTGCGCAGTTTAATAAGATCGATGGCTTTGATAAAAAATGGCAGCGCTCATTGGACGTCGCCATCCCCAATGACTTCGTCTTCGATACCTACAATCAGTCGATGTTCCGGCTCACCCGCTGGAACATGATTAAGATGATGCTCAATTGGGGCAACGAATCAAACCGTGGGAAGCTTGTGGATGGCATCGCGGATGCTGCCTTTGGTGGCCGGGCTACGCCTGATCAGGCTCAGTTCATCCGGTCCAAGATCGAACGGCTCTTTAACCAACACGCCACAAAGGAAGACTGGACCTTTGTGCAGAAGGTCTGGGACATCTTCGAAGGCTACCGTGGCGAGGTTGAGACTCTTGAACGGAATATGGGCGGCCGGGTTCCTAAGTGGATTTCCGGCTCTGAGATTGAGACGCCACATGGGAAGTTCAAAGGTGGGTATTTCCCACTGATGCCGGACTTCAATCGAAACCCGAAGCTCCGATTGGAAGATGCGCCTGAAACTTCTGGGCCGCTGGGGAAGGACTACTTCCGGGCAACCACGAATCAGAACCACCTTATCGCGCGTAAGGGTGCCCGATACTTTGTGGACATCACCAACGGACCGGAACAGCTTGTCGGCCGGATGCAGCAGATTATCCACGATCTGTCCTTCCGGGACTTCGTGAAGCAGGCTGGTAAGATCATCTACGATCCGGAGATCAGACATGCAATTAAGAAACACTACGGGCCGGAATATCTTGGTCAGATGGAACCTTGGTTGAAACGCGTTGCGAATATGGCAACAATCAACGAGGCTGAGCTTCAATGGTTCAATGACATCCTCGGCAAGGCCCGTTTGAACCTAATCGCTGCCGCACTGCCGCTGAACTACTCGGTTATGCTCTCTCCCTCTCTCGGCACCTTGAACCCTGCGGCGATGTTCCGGTTCAACTCCAATCGTACTGCGAACATGAAGATGGTGATGGAGAATTCGAAGGAAATCCCGAACCTCCTTTACACCCTGGATCGTGACATCAACAACGCCTTACGGACTCAGCTTGGTAAGCAAGGCTGGACCTCGTTCCAGCTTCATGCCATGGAGACGATGTTCAAGCCCTTGATCTGGATTGAACAACAGTTCCGTATGGTGACCTTCTATGACGAATTCACCAAGCAGAAGGCCAAGGGCCTGACAGACTTTGAAGCAGCCACCCTTGCCGACTCCCTTGTGCGTGAGCGTCATAGCGTCAGCCACACCGGCGATCTTCCGGCGATCCTTGCGTCGAAGAATGAGTTCGTGAAGATGTCGACTGTCTTCATGGGATACTTCTCGACACAGCGGAATTGGATGAGGCAGGTTCCTGAACTGGCCCGCCAAGGGGAGTACTCTCAGGTCGCCAAGGTTCTTTGGGGCACCATGGGCATTGCCACGCTCTACAACGCCGCCCTGTTCACCAAGCGCAAGGAGAATGAAGGCTTCTTCCATTGGATGGGTCGGGCGGTTCTGTCGACCCCTCTGCAGATGGTTCCCTTTATCCGCGATGCCTGGAACTATGCCAGCGAAGGCTTCCAACCAACCTCGCCTGTGGCGGGCCTCATCACCTCGGTTTATGAAGTCGGCATGGACGGCTACACTGCTTTGAAAGGGAAGACCGTTAAGAAGCCTGCGAAACATATCCTCAATGCCGCTGGTCAGGTCCTCGGCCTTCCCGGTGCAATGCAGATCGGGCGCACTGGCGAGTTTATCCATGACGTTATCACCAAGGAACAACGGCCTCGTGACATCGTCGAATGGATGCGCGGCATTGCAACCGGTGAAGCAAAGAGACAAAAGAGGTAAACATGAACTGGCGTTTAGCGGAAAGCCTTATCGTCCTTCGCAGGCAGCTTGATGAACGGTGGCCCAAACGCGATCGGGCCAGTGACGGGTCTATTGGCGACCAATCTCATGCGGCCAGGAAGTCGGATCACAACCCTGACAAGGATGGCGTCGTGACGGCGATCGACATTGACCGTGACATCGCGCCTGGGGTCAACTCCCGGATGCTCGCAGAGGCCCTTGTGGCGTCTCGGGATCAGCGGATCAAATACATCATTTCCAACGCCCAGATTATCTCAGGCCCAGGTGGGCCGAGCCCTTGGGTATGGCGCCCTTACACAGGAGTGAATGCCCACAAGGAGCACATGCACATTTCGGTGAGGGAAGATCGCCGGGATGACAAGTCCCTGTGGCGGATTGTCATCAGCCCGACGGAACAGCTTCCGCTTCCTCTGGGGACACGCCCCACGATCCAGCTTGGATCGGCCGGAAGTGACGTCGAATTCCTCCAGCGGGTGCTCGGGAACCTCCGAGTTGACGGGGACTTTGGTCCTAAGACCAAGGCCGCTGTGGTGGAGTACCAACAGTCTGTGGGGCTTAAGCCTGATGGAATTGTTGGCTCGATGACTTGGAAAGCTCTCACAAAGGAGAAGTAGATGAATAAGAGTCAGGTCTCTGGTATCAGCGAACGGCTTGTGTACGGTGTGGCGGTTGCCATCGCTGGCCTTGGCGTTAAGTGGGGCTGGTACGACAATGAAATGGCCGCCTATGTTGCGGGCGGTTTGGTTGCTGCGGCTGGTGGTATCTGGGCATGGTGGATCAACCGTCCGCAGGCGCTGATGAAGGCCGCTATCGATTCCCAAACGAAGGACGCGTAGAATGAGGAAGCTGCTCTTTGTCGTAACTCTGTCCCTAGGTCTGACAGCCTGCCAGACCTTGGACAACATTTCAACAGCGGTAACAATCGCCACCTCTGGCGTCGCCAATCCGGTGACCAAGAACGATTTGTATGCGTTTGAGAATTCCCTGATCGTCGCCTTTGCTGGTTTGAAGGCGTACCGTCAGGCCTGTCTCGCCGAGGCTGTAGACAAGAATTGTAAGGCCAACATCCGGGCCATGCAGGTCTACACCCGGCAAATCCCGCCCCTGCTGACGCAGTTGCGGAACTTCGTGAAGAACAATGATCAAGTCAATGCGGCGGTGATGTTCGCTCAGGTGAAACAGCTTTACACCAACTTCAAGAACATCGCTCTGGCAAACGGAGTGGCTGTACAATGAATGTCGTTGGGGTACTACAAATCATCGCCAAAGGCATTTCCATTGCGGAGGCCTTATACAAGGCTGGCATGGAAGCTGAACCTGCCTTCGAAGCCTTGAAGAACCTGATCACCGGTGCCCAGGAAGGCAACGTGACAGACGCACAGCTGGAGGATACCGAAGCCCTTCTTGACCAAATGATCGAAGACTTCAACCTCGACATCTAGGTCCATCATGACCGAAATTACCCAACTCATCCTTGCCATCATTGGGGCAATTCTCGTCTGGACCACGTCGATTATTGGAGGGATGGTTTGGTTGACGGGTAGGTTTCGAATGTTGGAGGCTTCGATCCACCGCGAATCAAACAAGAATCGCCAGATGTTTGAGGCTCAGTTGCATCTTCACTCCTCAAGGATTCAACGTCTGGAGATCAAAGCGTTTGGGTTTACGGCAACAAATGGCGGGGCGAGTATCCCGGATGATGGAGAGTCATTCCCCGGGTAACCCTGCCTCAAAATAACGAATACCCTTTACATTCCTTATGGAGCGGATCATACCAGACCGCTCCATAATTTCTATCACCCTCATCACAGACATCGCCGGAACAAGTTGTCGAGCCCGCTGAACCAAGAGCGGCTCAGGCACACCATTGCCTTTGTTCATCACGAGACAGTAGTGGACAATCTCGTCCATGGCCTTCGAATCCGCACCCGACACACCGGCCTTGAAGATTTCACCCATGTCGGCTTCGGCCCCAAGAAGCCAGCCCATGGCGCGGTTGAAATCGTCTTTAGTCAGGAGGAGTGTGTTTGACCGATCCACGCAACTAACCATGGACAGTTTGAACAGATGGGTGAGTCGGCGGGTATTGTAATGGAGAAGCTTGGGATGGGTTGGTAGCGGAGGTTGACCAAGTTTTCGCCAGTTGTTAATCGCGTCTTTGTAATCTTGAGTGACTTGGAAGGGGCCACTAAGACCTGATATAATTCGTAGGTCATGCAGCATCGGTTCGGGCAACCCCCGCTTTTCATGGGAAAAGATGTCGGTGATAATTCGTTCATCGGAGAACACCATGATAACACGGGATGTGAGCCCTTGGTCCCAAGCATTCTCAGGCATAAACTTGAGAAGGTTGGACGGGGTCGTGCCTGTGAGGATGGAAAGCTGGGGATGCTTGATCTTAATCTTCAAATCCCCGCCGCGCCGGCGTTGGGCATAGGGGATCACAACGTCATAGAAGGTCGTCAGATTGCCGACCATTTCGTCGTCATACTTATGCATGAACGCCGAGAGTTCGTCGGCACAGATCATCATGGAATTGTATTCAAGTGGTGGATCAGGGAGGCGGATAATGGACCGTTTAGCTTCCACAAGTGCATCAACGAGGGATGCTGCGGACATGGAAGTAGGACTAAAGTGGAAGTCGGGTACCTCGCGGAGAAACGCCGAAGCTGCGTTGATAGTCCGTGTTTTGCCGACCCCCGGATGGCCGACAAGGAATACGTATAGATTAGGATAAAGTGGGGCAGACGTTTGCAGCCACACCTTTTGTTCCAGTGCCGCGGCGATGGTTGTGATCGCCGCCCACCGGCGGAATTGTTCTGCACTTTCGAGATTGTCTGCATGTTTGATAAATGCCTCCACCCATCCATCTTTGCATTTACGTTCACCGAAGCCGTTGACGCCTGTCATTGTTCCCCCGAATTACTTCCGTTTGCGATCGAGGAAGTGGACCGGCGGGGTCCGCTTTCGATCATCGTGTCCTTTGTAGTCTTTCAGGCCATCAGGATTGTTGGGGCCGAAGTCTCCCCTGTTCCATCCGACCTTAGCGTCGTATGGGATTTTCATTGTGCGGCCGTTTTTGAGGGGGATTTCTTCTGTGAGTTGTGCTTGGAGTTTGGGGACGATTTCGTCTTCGAGTTCTTCGGGGTACATGAAGGTCAGGGCGTCGTGGTCTTGCAGCATGATAAGAGCGGTGCGCTCTCGCCAGATACGAAGCATGGCACGGTTGACGATATCCGCAAGGCTGCTTTGTGGATCGTAGGCGATCGCCTCGCGGAGGGTGGCCTCGTCATTCCGACGGCCCCAGAACTGGCGCTTTCTTCCCATAAGGGAGACTAAGGTTCCAACTCGCCGGAGTTGGTTATCCACCCATTCATGCCAGCCCATATGAGCCGGAAAGGCTCGGAAGTATTTGGGCTGGAAGTCTTCAACTACGGCGACTGGAAGTTTGGTCTGTGAGGATAGAGTTCCAGGTTTACCACCATAGTTAGAGCCGTGTCCGAGCTTCTTACACATGAAACGGTAAGAATAGTGTCGGTAGTAAGGTTGCTCTGCGATATCTTTATCCCGCTTGAGATCATTTGTCCAGGGCAGATTTGGCCAGCATATTTTTGCAACTGCTGTATGAACGTCTCCGGAGTCAACGGCGTCGAGGTACTTTCCGTCTCCGAAGAGATTCCATTCGATGGCTCCGACGATGTAGGACTCTCCGGACTTGGCGTCGAACTTGGCGAACTTGTAACCGGGATCAGATATAAAGATTGACCGGAGTGACTCCTCAACATTTTGAAGATTCCCACCTGTTCCAAATTCAGAAAAGGAAGAAGAGAACCTCCCTGTAGATGTACCAGCGATGTTGTATGAAGTTCGTATCCGTCCATCTGAATCAATCCCTGTCTTGAGGACCCCGATCTTCTTACCGAGGTCGCGCATGGCGATGATGTGGCGAACGATCTGCCTTGCGATAAGATAGTTCTCCATCTTCTCTAAGGCGTCACGGTTTACGGTAGGCTTGCCGCCCTTGAGAATTGGCGTGATCTTAAGGCGATCGTAGAACAGAACCTGGAGGTCGGTATTAGACCGCCAGTTGAACCCGGCCATTCCAACGCCTTCGAGAACGATGCGTTCCAGTTGGCTCTCGAGGAGTTCGATCTTTTCGTAGAACTCGTCAATGACTTCCGCCTTGCGGGCATGGTCAATGAGGATACCACGTAGGCCCATTTCTAGAACAGGGCCTTGAAGGGCGCGGGAGAAGTCATAAGTCGGGCCGGTGTAGCCATCGATTTGGTTGCGGATGTCGTTGAATATCTCAAGCGTGACACAGCAATCCAGGCCGTTGTAAACCCACTCACGATCCATTTCGGACACGGAGTCGGGGCGCTCAAGGTGGGTACGGATGATTTTCACTGATAGACATCCTTGACACACCGGAATGAAGCCCTCATATTGGTGACTTCAGGGGTGCAATACAGCCTGTTGATCTTTCCGCAGGAAGGACACTTCCACTGACCTTCGCCCCTCTTCCAGTAATCCCCGTCGGTGCAGCCACTGGGGCTGACGTACCAATGAGTTTGGATGTACTCCAGAGTGTTGATGGGGAACCATTTGTTACAACCCTTACCGGTTGCCGTTTGATCCACACACTGTACGAGGGTTTCGCCGGTCGCTTTCTTGGCTGCCTCTTCATGCCTCTTGATAATCTCTTCGGCAGCCTTAACTTCCTTAAGAGTGGGTCCTTTTACCTTGGCACGCTTAAACGGAATGCTGTTCATTCGTCCCTCTTAATCGTTTTCGTCCCACGGCGTTCAGTCTTCCAGGCGCTTTCGTCGGAGTAGATCGAACCCAAGTAGCCGAGGCCCTTCAAACTTTCTGGTTGAAGCGCGTGGTGTAGAAGCATGGTGTCTTCGGCTGCTCCACGAACTCCAATTCCGACAGAGCGCATGAGGAAGGCGATGTCATAGAGTCCGTTTTGGAAGAGCTTAGGGATTTCTCGATCGACAAGAACTCGTCTAATAACTTTCCAAACACTGAGTTCAGTTTGGTGATCTCTCCAGTAACTTCCATCTTTTGCTCGAGAGTCATAGAAAGGTATAACGAGCGCATTTTGTGGGGATGGCGAGAAACCGATGCATGTAATCTGGTTGCCAGCCGTTTCAATGTCAACAGAAAGAAGGCAATCTCGACTGATGTATTTGGCACAGAATTCCTCCACATCCTCTAGGGTTGGCTCGATCCAAATCTCACGTTCGGGTCGGCGGATTTCAGGGAAGTGACACTCACGGCTGGCCTTAACGAAGTCGGCTACCGTGGTCGGACGAAGTTCCCATTGGCGAAGGACGGCAGCCGGGTGGTATGTTGGAAGAACCTTAAATCCAGCAGCACAATGAGTGGATAGCCGGGTAGTTCCTCGAACGCGAGATATTCCCGTGGCCCCGCAGAGCGCCCATAGAGCGGCGTTGCCCATGGCGATAACCAAGTTCGGGTCCACTTCGATGAGTTCGTCACCAAGCCTGTCGAGTTCTGGGGCGTATTCTTCTTGGACATATCCAGGTCCTTTGGTGGAAAGCTTTGGGTACCCAGGAAGGGCGGTTCCCTTCGGCCCGCAAAAGGCTTCGATCCTGTTCCCTTGTGGATGGCGATTGAAGACGTTGGTCCGGTAGAATTCAGGGTGAAGGCGCCAGACCATTTCGATTTGGTTCGGGTCGGACGTTGACCAGAACCGGGAGATATAGCTTTGGTCTTCGGAGGTTAGAGTGAGGAGACCGGAGTCGTTAAGCATTCGCAGAAGTTCGATGCCACTGGCGCCAACGAATGAGGATTTGATACGTTCTTCGTTGGCACCAAGGGCTTCGCCGAGGAGGACGATTGGTTTCATGGGACCTCTAATGCATCAATAGCATTAAATAGTGCGATGTCCAATTCCGCGTTATTGTGGAATACTTCCACGCTAAGGGTCTCACTTTTACCTGAATCATTCAGACCCATTTCAGTTATTCGAATGTCGCCATCTGGTTCTTTGGTTATTACGATCTGCAACAGCTTCATTCTTTCCTCCAGGTAAAAGAAGCCTCCCCGGACCGAAGCCCGGGGAGGTACGCGGGACTTACTCGGCGGCCGAGGTACCACCGATCGTGGCGAACACTGACGTACCGTCCTGCGACGGCTCGTGCTTGATATAGATGTTCACCGAACGGCCGGTCGAGGTCTCGATCATTTCGCGCAGAGACTGATCGCTGCTGTCCACGTCGAAGCCGCAGTCACGCAGGAACTCCTTGAGGCGCCAAGCGGAGTTCTCAGTGAGGTAGAACGTGTTGCGCATGACGATGTCCTGCAGAGACTTCGTGGTGCCATCCGGCATCGTGAGGACCGTCTCAAGTTCCTCCTGGTCCACGTCGTCACCGGCCGAAATGATCTTGTGGGTGAACTCGACGAAGGGCGTCTGCTTCTTCGCGGACTTATCCTGGCGGGGCATGCCCTGGAGGACAGTCAGGTAGGTGCCGGTCGGAAGCGGTTTCGGCTTGTCGATCTCAGCCGGGGCGCGATCAAGGATGTCGGAGAAGTTGGTCTGGGTGTTCATGTGTTAAGCTCGTTTGAGTTGCGTGTTGGGTTTGATTTCAGTCTGCTTGAGGGCCTTGAACAGGTCCGCAAGACCGGTTTCTACCGGAAGCGAGTCCGGGATATGTGACGGTGTCGCGAGGTCAATGGTTGTGTCTGATTTTAGCTGGAGGCTCCTCTTGTTGTTGACGTTCTTGTAGCGGATGTAAGTCGGGAAGTACTGCGGGATTTTGGGCGACAGCTTCTGACCTACACCCTGAGGGAAAATCTTACGTGTCCCGTCGGGCATGTCCATGTAGGTTCCATGGGCAATAACGATTACATTAGTATTAAACGCCGCAGATGTCAATCCTGCTAGGACAGATTCCACAGCGTCCTGAGCCGAGCCATAGATGGCACGTCCATCGGCCTTTGGGCCGGCCATTGCGGCGCACCAGTCGTAAGCGGCATCGCACAGGCGAGAGAGGGAGTCGATGACGACAACGGAGTCCTCGCCCCATTCGGAGGGTTTGCCGAGATCGATCTCCTCGCCTTCGTCTTTGTACTTCCAGCGATCGAGCATCTTGATGGCGTCGGTGAATGCCTTCGGCGCCCCGTCAATGATCGGTCCGCCGTCGGTCATCTTCCGCTTATCCCGAAGGGTGCGGGCATCGACGCTGTCGATCTTGTCCGGACAGACCTCACGGATTTTGGCGACGAGATTGTCCAAGAGGTTGTCCATGTCAAGGATGCGGAGCTTGTACCCAGCGTCAACGAGTGAGACAAGGGACGTGGTCTTGCCGACCTTGGCATCGCCGAGGGCGAGGAGCTTGATGATGGATGTGGATCGGTGCTTGGAAAGGGATGGCATTAGGCATCCTTAGGCATGAGTAGTTCATCAATCATAGCTTTGTAGGCCATGACCAGATCATAACTATCCAATTGATAGTCAACCTCTCGCAAGGCTCTGTCGATCATGGCTTGAGTAGGTTCGCGAATACTCTTAAGCAATTCTTCACGGGTCATGTTGCGCCGTCCTTCTCGAAGGTTATCTTGACCTGATCACCAACGTTGAACTCTGGCTTCTCTGCGCCTACGTAGATCGCTTCGAACGACCCGCCCAGGTAGAGGAACCAACCAAGGGAGCGTTGGCGGAAGACTGCCTCCTTGCCAACGCCAACAATCCACTCTTGCGTAAAGCGTTCGTCGACTCCACGAACAACTGAATGAGTGACGTATCTCACCCGCGGCTTTTCAGAGGTAGACATTTTATATTCCTATAATGACTGATGGGCTTGCATTTTCCGTGTGGAGGCTGCCAAATTCCATTTTCAATCTGATCGAATAAGTTATCTTGATAGGTACCTGTTATTAGATGATCAGGATTTACACAAAGCTTTTCATTACATGTATGCCTCACAACATGGTTTGGGTGTATTTCACCCTTTACTTGTGTGTACACATATCTGTGTACAAGCCAATAAACAGGGCCGCGTTTTAATTTTCCATATCCGCTGTTTACTGTTGCTCCTGTCCACATCCAACATCCATTGTCCAAGATTTTAACACGAGTTTTCAACCACGTGAGCGTAAAGGGTTCCACTTTTCCTCCGGAGGCAGTTTGATGAACTTAGAGCGAAGCAGATTGTCGCGGACCTGCGGAGATCGCGAGCAGACTTCCCGGAAACGGCAGCCACCGAACTTGTCGCAGGCGGTGTCGTTCATGGGGAAGTAGTTGTCGATGGCATAGCGTTCCTGGAGGCTGAGCCAATACCGAAGGTCGGCAAGCCATTCCTCAAGTTGATCTGGCGTACGGAAGGTTATTCCGCGAACGAAGTTGTTGGGCTTCTCGAGCAGGACCTGAGCAGCGTCGATGATGACCCCGCGGACCGGCGCATCGAGGATGATCTTGGCGGCCAGGGAATAGAGGGTCATCTGGTTGTGTGGCTGGTATTGGTCGAAATAGTAAGAGCCCGGTGTTGTGGTCGTGGTCTTGCGATCCATGACGTAGAGGTCATCGTCAAGGGAGACCACACGGTCGAGGTGGCCGCAGAGAAGGTAGGGTTGGGGCGTTAGTCCTGGCTCTGGAAGAATCTCAAACCCCTGAGAAAATCCTGCACTCGGCCCCCAATCAAGCTCGAACCGGAAGCTAAGTTCGACGGCTGGGGCGCCATCATCCTTGATGTACGTCTGGGCCTTGTCTTGAATGTAGTGATCCAGGTAGTCGATGACCAGCGCCAGGAGTGTTCGGCGGTTCTTGTACTTCCCGGCCTTGGTGGTTGTGTCAACCTCCCATCCATAGGTACGGACTAGGAGTTCGTAGACGACTTCACGAATGGCATCCAGCCGCTCTGTACCTGCCGCGATCTTGCGGTCGTAGTCTTCCAGGGCTTTGTGGAACTCAATACCGAACCGAAGGTGGACCGACTCGTCAGACGAAGACCAACCCTCGATCATGATGTACTGATAGAGGCGTGGGCATGTCTTGATGTATCCAAGGGACGTCGAGTCCCAGGCGAACTGGATGTTGGTGCCGGGGATGAATGGGGATGGGGCGTGAGTGTCGGTCATCGCCGGAAGCTCCCTGAGGTTGTTGGCGCGGCCTTGGGCTTCGAGTTCATCAACTCCTCGAGGTTAATCTTCGGCTTGGCCTCGGTCATTGCGGCGCCACGCTTGGGCTTGCTGGGTGCCTCAATCAGATTGGCCCGGCGGTTCCGGTGATAGGCAATGATGGCGTCGAGTGCTCCGTCGATCTTGGAGAGTTCGAGCGGATCAAGGTCCATCAGAATGTCGATGTCATTGGCCATCGTTGTCCCTCATCATTTGTTCCAGGGTCTTCTTGTGCTTCTTATATTCCTTGCAGTCATCACGGACCATTCGGCGAAGGTGTTCGGTCCAACCGTGGCCGTAACGCTGACGCATTAGTTCGACGTCGGACTTAAAGAGCACAGCGGTTACGCGAACTGTGGGTTCGGGGAGTGGGGCGGTCATGTGAAGTCACTCATGTCTGTTGCCTTACGCACGATCCAGAGTTCGTTCGGAGCATCGCCAGGACGTGCGATCATAAAGGCGTCAAGGGACTGATCGCCAGATTTCTTACGGGCCTCATACAAGACGTTTTCAATCTGGCGCTTGTCCTTGGGATCAAGTTCGAGAATGACACCGATCTCTTCCTTCTTGGCTCGGTGCCAAATCGCGAGAGCGGTTTCGTAGTTCATAGCTCAGCAACCTTCTCCTCCTGAGCGGCCTCTTGCTCCTTGGGCCGGTAAGCAGTTGTCAGGTACGTCTCCGCCTCATAGCACGTAACTTCTGCCTCGTACTCCCAAGGAGATTCGTCCTGCATTTCAGTGGCACCACGAGAGTAGAATGTGATCCACAGTTTGCCTTCATGATTGAAGACGAGTTCGTATTGGAGGGACCAACGAGTAGAACTGATGATTTTGTTGGACACTATGTCTTTGGAATCGTATAAAAGGTCCAACATCCACTTTCTTGGTTGTATCATTTTTATCATCGCCGAAAGCCCTTAGGTTGGCCTGGAAAAATTTCTTCTTCCTCAACTTTCATATCGTTGAAAGCATCCAGCATATCGTCCTCGGACGGAGGCGCTGCCGGCGGCTTTGTGGGGAGGGTTTGCAAAGAAAGTTCGAGCTTCTCGCCAGTGGATAGGGATTCAATCTTCCCAGGAATGACGGCGGTCTGTTCAATGTACAGCCACCACTCACCTTCGATCCGCCGAGGTTCGCGGATGGTGAGCCGGTCGTATGCCGAGGCATTGTGGAGAGGGCTTTCCTTTGGATAGGACTCAGCATTTTGCCGGCGGTCAATGACCCTGGCCTGATGACAGCGCATCCGGAAATGGGTGGCGCTCTTTTGATCTTCGAACCGAATACGCGCACCAGCCGGGTCGTCAAGGGCGGCCTGCAGTACCTGGATGCAGTCCTCATAAGAAAGTGGGGAGTTAGAGAGTGCCATGTTTTGGTTCCAGTTGTTTGGTCGGGCAGCGGTTACATGCCCAGGCGTAATGAGGTGCGATGTTGATGTAGTCTATTCGTCGCCAACCATGTTGGTAGAGAATACTGCGGAGGGTATTCGGGCGCTTGGCTTTGATCTTGCTATGCGTTCCGCAGACATCACAGACACCTTCGTATACACCTGTAGACAGTAACTCTATGCCCACCTAATGTTCTCCGACTCGATGTAGTACAGTCGCTCCTGTGCCCGAGTCTCGATAACGTATTGAAGGTTCATATCCTGTTCGTTATCGCGACACAGTTGCGGATCAAGGAAGTAAACGGTCGGGAATTCAAGGCCCTTGGCCTTATGCCCGGTCATCAGTTTGATTGAACCCTGCTGAGCGAACAGGTGTTCGGCGTATTGGATAGCTTGGCCCAAGCTTGAGCCGTGATGGGCAAAGACCCGCATACAGGCGGCGAGATCGTGGGCCGTGGTAGAACCACGATCGACCTTCTGTGCCTCCCAATCGGTGATAGCGGAGAGGACTGACTTTTGGTCCATGGACATGTCACCAAGGCGCTTCATTTGCCCGATGAGCTTGGGGCCAATGTCAGACCCAGCAACAGAAACACTACGCCCGCTGCTAAGTAGCTGCATTGCGCATCGGAAAAGAGGGGCGTTATTGCGGCAAATAATAGTAGCGTCAGGCCTAATAGCAGTGCTATCCAACTCCTTAAGGACTTCCACATGGCCGCCTTCCTTCATCCATTTGAAATGCGGCACCCGCCATCGAGCGTTTTCGACGATGGCCCTGGGGCACCGGAAGCTGACGGACAAGTCCAGTTCCTTCATGCCGAACCGCTTGACCGCCTCTGCCATGCCGCCTTGCTTAGCTCCCCGAAAACCGTAAATGTTTTGCCATGGATCACCAACGCCAATGATCCGATGACGGACGAGCTTGTCGAGCAGCGCATGGTTGACGGGATTAAGGTCTTGGTATTCATCGACCGCGACAAGGGGAAATTGTGGGTATGTTCCTCCAAACAGTGCGGGCATGTATACTTGATCGTTAAAGTCAATTGATCCTTTGTACGCCGCTTGGATGGACCGGAAGAGGACGAGGTCGATAAGATCGGCGGTGAGATCGTCCGGCGCTTCGTCGAGGGTTGCGGCAAGATCAGATGCTGTTGCGAGGCGCCGAGCGTTAGGGAATTTTCCGTCAGGGACATAGCCAATGGCTTTAGCAGATGCGACTCCGGCGAGGACGTTCCAGTAGACTTCCCACATTGCGTCTCGCGCTTGCTTGTCCTTCGTTTCATCGATGATCCCCTTGAAGATGTCGTTGCACTTCTTGGAATTCAGCGTAAGGTTCTCACGCGTTGAGGAGGCCCAGATACGGTGGCCCAGGGAGTTGAAGGTACGCACGGACGTTGTGGATTGCATGCGACTGTCGGCGTTGGTCGCACGGGCTTTGTATTCGATATCGCTGACGATCTTCTTGTTGAAGGCGAGGTAGAGGATCGGCTTGGTCTTGACGGCGCGTTCAATTAGGCGCAGCGTGGTGGATTTGCCACAACCGGCGAGAGCGTTGAGCATAAGGTTTTGGTCTGTACCCTGGGCGTGGGACAGGATGATTTGCTGTTCATCGGTTGGGTTCATTGGGCGCGTCTCAATTCATAAGCTTGTTGTTGAGGTTCTCGATTTCCCACAGACCATTGCCAACGATCTTGACGAAGGATTCGAAGGAGGCACCTTCCTTCTTGGTCTGCGTATGCAGATACCAGAGGGCGCAAATGAGTGTAGTGGCCATTGCCGCTGAGTTGTTGTCGTTCAACGTAGCCAGGATGCCGATGATCGTGTCGACCTTAGCGTGTTCTGATGCTTTGATGTCTTCGATTGTCATTGCTGGGTTTCCTTTTTGGAGGGCGTGAAGGAAATGTTCAAGGTGACTTGGGTCAGTTGCAGTTCGGGGACGGTCTTGAGTTCGCAGGAAATGAACATCGTTTCCTTGTGGCGATTGATCCATTCCAGGTGGGAAAGGACCGCCTCTCGTTGGGCTGGCGTGGTGCCCGGAAAGAGGAACTCGATTAAGACCTTGCGGACAAGGTCTAGGATTGGCGCTTTGTCACGGCGGGAAGACAGTGCAAGAGGCATTCGTTAAAGCCCTGATTATACCTGATTATATCAGAGGTTATTGGCGATGTCAAGCGCCTTGATCTTCCTAAGGACTTCTTGTGGCGATTCCCGAACGGTGACTTCGTTTTTGTTGTCGAAAGTTATCAGAGTTTCCTTGTCAGCAAGAAAAAGGATTGACGTGATCAGTTTGGGGTTCACCCATATTTCTCTATCGATGAAGTGAAGGGTCAGCCTAATCATCGAATCCTCCCTTGCGCCAGCTTATTGATCTGATGAATGACGCGAAGGAGTAGCTCCCCAACGCAAATCCATCCGTCCGCGACGGCGTTGTCTTTGGCGGGGTTGCGGGCGCTTGAGGCTTGGGCCCGAACGAGGTGGGCGCAGACGTAGGCCTGATCCCGGGCTTGATTGAGGAGGTCGACGAGCTTTGAGTAAGCGAGGGCGAGGGTAACGTTCCCGCCTTCGGTTTCGTATTTTGACATTAGAAGTAATCCTTTTCATCATAGCGATGAGCGCGATTGCGGTGAATGCGCATCTTGGACGATCTGTCCTTCTGTAAGGCGCGCGTTCTCTTGGTGTATTTGGCTTCCTTCATAGTACGACGAAAGGTAGCTCGGCGGACTTGGCGGGATTCAGTCATTGGCGATCCTCTTCTGTTCGGGGTTCGGGGTATAGGTGTCAATCAGTTCCTTGCGGACGATCTCACCAATTCGCTTGGACTCCATAACCTTGCGGGCGATCATTTCCTCATACAGCTTCTGGAAGTGCGGAAGCTTGCCGTTCCAGTCGATCCGCTGCGCCATGTTCCAGATTTCTTGGTCCATGTCACGAATGGTACGGACGAGGTATTCGACTTGGTTGCGGAGGGCTCGATTGGCTTCTTCGAGTTCTGCCAATCGAGGGTCGGGGGTATTTGATTTGAGTTTAAAGAATCTCATCGGCGTGTGACCTTATCTTTGACGGCGCTGAGGCCAAGGGCGGCCAACAAGGACATGCCTTGTTCGATGTCTTTGGCGCTGGGAACCTTCTCGGCAGCTTTCTCGATCTTCCGTTCTTGGGCGGCGGTGACCTGATAATGGTCCGGAAGATCGTCTGGCATCGGACCTAGGTCTGGGATAGACAGTTCCATTGACCAGTAGGGATATGCCCGGTGCCCTGAGGTTGGAATAATCCAACCCTGCTCGTCGCCAATTTGCAGGCGATGAGCGGTATCGAACGCTAGCTCACCACGTACTTTGTGAGCGATCAGGAATAGTGTGGGCGACTCGGTTCCCATTGGGGTCTACTACCACAAAGCCACGCAAAGAACGGCGATGTCGACGAGTACGATGGCCACCAGAATTAGGGTCATAGGCCATAACAGTGCCGTCAGAGAATACGTCTTCGATATAGAAGACATGGCCTCTTCGTACAGCAACTGTTCCTGCCACAGGCGACGAGACACGAGGAAATTTGAACCAAGCTCGGGCTTGCCAAAGGGACCGGATTGGTTGGCCGAAGACTTTGACAGCGACTCCGCAGCCACAGAAGGCTCGTTTAGGGCACCCTGATGGGTGGGGCAGGATTTCAGCAGCATTTGCGGACCCAAGGAGGAAGGCCGAAGCGAGGGCGGCATACAGAACACGCATTTAGGATCACCTTGAATTGACAAAGACCCTTTAAGGTGCCTGAGGAGGGAGGATTTGTCAATCATTTTAAGATTCCTAATGCGTCTCCGTAGGAGCTATGGGTGCTAACTAGTCTTCCTCTGCTTCGGACTTCCCAACGGCCTTCGGCCTCGTTCCACATAATCCATTCCTTAACAGGTTCCATGGTCGTTGTGTCGATAATTTTATACCAATCGTCTTTAAGGGCTACGGCAGCGTCTACTGCTTCCGCCAGAGTGTCGTAGTTGCCAGCAAGGTCGCTCCAGCCACCGGCGGGGTAGTAGGAGGACCCCGCAAAGAGGAGGTAGCGTTTCATCGGCTAGTCCTCGCAATAGTCTGCGTATGATCGATAGACCGTGGTGTTTCCTACAGTCCACTTGGGCGGCGGATTGCCTTCACCTTGCCACGCGAACTTAGGATTGTATCTGGCATCGTAGCAATAGATGCAGATTTGCTGAGATTTTGGGTATTTGCATTCATTTGGCGAAGGGCAGCCTTGGGTGCAGTACCATTGGACGGTCATTTCAACATCCTCCGTACGATCGCAGCAGCGGCGTTACGGGCTTCCTCAGACACCTCGACCTTGATGCGTTTAATCTTCGGATGATCGGCGATGACTTCGGCCTTGGGCGTCAGGGTTGGCGCGGGGTGCTCGATCATAATGTTCAGGGCCTTGGCGATATTCTCCATCGTGCAGGCCATGGCGATGATGTAGGGAGGGCCATCCTTGACGGGATATTCGATGAAGAGCCGGCCGTTGGCGGTCCAGCAGATGGCGGCGGTAGGTGGGCGGGCGGAGATGGCGGTGGTGGTCATTGAGGTGCCCTCTTATTCCAAGCCTCAATTGCTTCTTTGCGGGTGTTAAACTCAGTGAGGCTCTGATATCCATAGCACAAAGCTTCAAACTCACTGTCACAACCCACAGAGAACATTACTCCGTCTCCTACTGAACTACCCTGAGGGCATTCTTCGATTGAGGCAGGACTTCCACAGAAAGGGCAAGGCTTTATTTCAGGAAGAAGCATCTCAACCTCCAGTCAGCTTGAGCCACTCCGGCTCTTTGGTGGGCCATACGTAATTGATCTCCGGCGCTTCGCTCCAGCCGAACTGGCCGTAGTGTTCAGGTGCCTTGGCGAGCAACGCCGCGCGGTGGGAAGCGTGGAAGTCTTCGCGGCCGAACCAAACTGGGTAGCGGGAGTCATCCCAGTCTGGGCAATCGGCGAGGTAGTCTTCGAAGGCTTTGGCGCATGAGTCGCGATAGCCGAGTTCGGTCCAGATTTGGCAAGCCCAAAGGCCGTAGGAGGCGAGGGCTTGGGGATAGGGTTTCCACATCCTCGTGGCCGGGTGGTTGGCCCAACCGTCGGGGGTGCGGCCAAGGATGCAGTAGAGGATTTGCATTGCCTCAACCCGCTGCTTACCAAGCCGGCGGTAGTCGAGGCAACGCAGGGAGTCCTCGAAGTCAGGGTATGGGAGAAATGTCTGCACGGAGTTTGAATAGTCCATCAGGAGACGACTTTGGAAATGTGGATATCGTCGAACTTGTCGCTGTGTTCGCGATGGTTGTTCGGGTTCTGGAGGCGGGCCAGGACGTCGTAGCTTGTGGTCAGGTCTTCGACGGGGCGGAACATCCTGGAGTATATACCACGCATATACCAAGCAGTTTGAGGCTGAGGGTATTCGACGAAGTCTAGGAGAATGAGTCCCGGAAACAATGAAAGTTCCGGGACATCAATCCAAGAGATTGTAATGACTTCATTTAAAGGTGGGAGCTTAGCCAGTCCATCGCTACGAATGCCGGAGGCAGGACCCTTGACGCGAGTTACTTTCTGGCCAACATACGCTGTTCTTTCCCAACTCATTTTCATTCTCCCAATTCGTACCGGCGGTAGCTGCCTACGAGGTCATAGTCGGAACTGTCAACGGGAAGATCGATGAGCTTGACGGCGAAGTATTCCTTGGTGAGAGCAAAGCAAGAATGTTCGCACCTAGGGCTGTTGCAGGGGCGCTTATCGGTGAGGGCGGGGCATTCGCGCATAGGTCGTTCCTCTTTTTCCCATTTTACATTATCATTATACCATATCCTAAGAAAATGTCAAGCCCTTATTTTCCCTCAATATACTAGAAAGCCCCCTAGGCGAAGTGCCTAGGGGGCTGCTTATCTTGTAGTCCGTGGATGGAATGTGGGTCAGGACGCATCACCTCCTTTCAGGTAGATGCCGACGCAATGCTCGCCATCGTCGGCTTGGCCTTCGAGGTAGAAGGCCAAGTGATGATCGTCAAGTACGTAGGGTCCCATGGCGTAGGCATAGACGGTGTATTCCTTATCTACCGTCAGGTTGTCAAAGCCGTCGTCAGGGATGACCACATCCCCAGCTTTCAGCTGCGAGAGCTTGGCGTACGGCCTTCCATCGACGTCGTGTGTGGACATGGTGTTTCTCCAAAGAAAAAGCCCGGTAGGGGATACCTACCGGGCCGTTGTGAGGGTTAGAACTCGTTACGCTTGTATCCCCACAGACCTGTTTCTGTGTTCAGAGTGTAGGAATACCCAGGCTGCCATTCACTCACCCACTCCGCAGGAGGGGCTTCGGACTGCATAGCCGGCTCAGGAGCCGAAGGTTCAGCAGATACTTCCGACGCAGGCTCGTTCTTGGTGATGAACTGGGGAAGGTCCACAGGTTCCGGTGCAGGGTTGAGAGCCGGATAATCCACCGGCTCCGGCACAGGTTCCGGCTCCGGATCGGGGGCCAGAAGGTTGAGCGTGTCTTGCAGGCGCTTACGACTTTCTTCCGCCCGGGACTTCCAGATAGTCACTTGATCTTCGGCTGCCAGGAGGCGCATTCCGTAGTCGTCCCGTTCCTTGCGAGTGGCGACCAGTTCTTCCTTGGTTGCCTCGAGTTCGTTGCGAAGCTGGTCAAGTTCGATCTTGTCTTTCTCGACCACGCCTTCCAGTTCGTGGATCCGGTCCAGTGCCTGACTGGCTTCCTGATGCCAAATGTCCCGATCAATCCGGGCCTCGCCAAGAAGCTGGTCAAGTTGATTGGCGTGAAGAGACTTGGTTTCGAGTTCCTGGCGGAGCTTGTCCACCTGCGCTTGAAGGTCGCTGATGACCTTCGGATATTCTGAGGCGTCCACGATTGCCTTTGCCGCACGCTGGAAGATTGCGGAAAGACCCATAGCATCCTCCATAGTCGACGGGGTAACCTGATTACCCATGTTGCCGTCTGACATAGTTTACTCCTGTTTAAGGTTTGCGAGAAGTAAGACCCTCTAAGTCAAACCCGCTGGCATGTCTCAGCGTAGCGAACCTAGGATTGTTCCGTAGGTGTGGTAGCTACACGTCTGCGCGTGGTCCTTGAGTAAGACTTAGAGGGGACGTGGGACCCTGAACCTACGTTATTCGTCAGGGGGACGGGACGAAGCGTTGTTCATTGCTCCCACGTTTGCCCCTACTGGGGGCGCCTTCGCCGGGGTATCCTGCACATGTGGCCACAAGGCTTTGCGCATTGCTACGCCCGGTTGGACCTACTGGGTCCGGTTAGCTAGCGACGGGCTGTTCAGCGCCCTTCCGCTTCTTCGGAATACCAGCCTGCTTGGCAGAAAGCTGGGATTTCTTCTTGGCCTTCTCTTCCTCGGCCTTGGCGACCAGCTTCGGACTCTCCGAAATGATCGACGTGATGTCGAGGGCGATGGGCGTCTTCTCGCGTTCCTTGAGGTTGGTCTCAGCTTGGGCGATGATCTCCTTACCCTGCTCTGTCTCAAGCAACGCGTTTGCAGCCTTGGTGATCTCCGACGCTTCATAGTGGCTGACCTTGCCGCCAGCCGCCTTGATGGCGTCCTTGACCATGGCCTTGGCGATGCGACGCGCTTCCGTCATCACCGCGCCGGAAGCCTTCTTGGCCTTACCACCCGTCAGCTTGATCTTGCCCTCGTAGACCATTTCAAGCTGCTTGGCGGCGACGGCCATCGCTTCGGCTTTCAGTTCCTCAGCGTTCGGGTACGCTGCCGCAGTGACCTTGGAGGCACCACGGTTCAGCAGGACCTTGAAGCCTTGGATAAGAGCTTCCTTGTACACGTCGTCCGGCACCTTGGCCAGATCGACATTGAGGGTGCTCTTGCCTTTGGTGATGGCGATATCGAGACTTTCAATAGCCATGACTTCTCCTTTCACGGCTCTTAGATGCGGCACCATTGCCGCGAGTTGGACGAAGCGAACCTTGCTAGATTGCTGTGGTCACAGGGGTATGCTGGGCAGTGACCCCTACACACCGGCAAGCTGTCGTCGTCAATTGTGCGGGATTGCACAGCGAATAGGGAGGGAAGTGGGCGTTTAGCGAGTGTATTTGATGATGACGAAGAGGAGTTCTCGCCAATCAGGACCGCGTTCGAGGATAGATTGAAGCTCAGAGATTTCCTCGACCTCGTATTCTTCGACACGGCCGGATTTCAGCCTCACGCGTACGTGCCAGCGTTTCATTACCGCCTCCATCCGTCAGACGGAAGTCCAGATGCAAAGGGCATCCGTTTGACGATCTTGGCTGCCACAGGTTTGGCTTCCCACGGCTTAGGGCGAACATGGCGTTTGTATTCGCCCTTGGTGATGTATTCCCAGCCATAGGAGGCTAGGCGCTTGGCTTCAGTTTCGGTGACCCGACATATCTCGCCGGACACCGGGTTACGGAGACACTTCATCAGTCTCTCCTTGAAGATAAGCCAAGGCATCTTCTTCTGTCTTGAACATAAACCAATCGTTGTATTCATTCAGTTGGTCAATGTTCATGTCTTTCAAAGAGCCTTTGTAGATGGCTTCTTCACGGTTGTAGGTCTTGTATTCGTAGTAACGATATTCCAGGGTCTTACCGACGTGACGGATACGACTGTATTCTACTCCCGTATGACCAGTAAGAACAATGCGTCTGAGAGCACTGCCATTGTACGTTTTGCTCGCACAATAGACAACTGTCCCCCCTGGCATATCGAGGATTTCGTCGCTACTACGAATAGCTCCCTTAGGATAGTCACTCATCGAACACCTCCTTGCACTCCCATGAAGCAATCATAGCGTTACTTGTGGTATGGGCAACATGGGGGCCATCGTGGCCAATGTCGCGAGTGCAGCCGAACCCATTGCATTGGTGATAACACCAATGCGACGAGGTACCCTCAAGGATAAACCCCAGGTCCCCATCGCGTAGCATAGGTTTGTATGTGGTGAAGTTGGTGACACGTTCGCTCATGGGTTCCTCCGCTCTGCCACGATGTTGCAGACCCGGCCGGACCAATGGGCAGTGGTACCGTCTCGCATCTTGGTAGATGCAGATTGGTACGTCGTGTTGGTGTGGTTGCGCTCTTTGTGAAGGTACTTGTAGGGAGTTTTCCCATATTTGAGATATGGGCTTTTACCTTTCTCAGGCATGATAGCCTCCAGGCTAGGGTTGATCCCTCCCTATCGGCTATGCAATCCGCAAGCTATGCCTATGCCGGCTATAGCCTTTGTTCGATTGTCAAAGAACCCAACCCGGATGCCGTGGCCCGACCGATTGCACAGGGCATAGCTCGACCCTGCACCGATAAGCTTAGCACATGCTGCGGTGCAGCACAACCTATTTGTTTGCATACCAGCTATGCGTCTGGCGCATAGCTCTTGGCACGATTCTTGCATGGTAATTTTATTGTGTTCGCGTTACGATGTTTTGGGTTTGTTCTGTTTCACCTTAGCAAGCCCACAGGTGCGTTTTGGCCCCGTCCGGCTATAGGGGTAGCCAGCGGCCGCGCCAGCCGCATGGGCGAGCTCGGCTAGGCGATTGCGGGGCATGCCAGGGCCGGGGGTAGGGTCGCCTAGGGAGGGGTCGTGAATTCAGGTCCGCAAATGCAAATGGCCCGGCTTGTGAGGCCGGGCCATTCAGAGGGCAGGTCGTGAATTCAGTCCGCTGAAGTCAGAACGAACTCGAAGCGGGCTATCTCATTATTCTTGCGCCCTGTGTGATTATCACGCATCATGCCTTTGATATACTCTGCCGCCTGTTCGTGTGTCCACGGGCCTTGTGAGAATTTGTCTTTATGCCCGCCTTTCCAGAGTATTGTGGCGGTTATGTTCCACATCAGTCTCAGGTCCCCTTGATGAAGCTCATCAGATCGGGCTTGTCCGGGGTGGCCTTGGCCTTGGCATCGCCCACCGCGATGGAGAGCTTGCCGAAGTTGTACCCGAACTTGATCTCTTTCCCCTCGCCAGGGTTAGGCAGGCCAGAGCGAGCGATCTGCTCGAAGGCGTCCTTGCAGGCCTTTGCCATGCGATAGGCCTCCTTGTACTTCGCATACGCGGCTTGCGCATCGGGCAGCAGCATTTCAGGGTTGATTTCCAGCCACTTCAATTCAGTCTTAGCCATATCAGTCTCCCTTGGGTTGGGCCTTGGCCCGTCGGCTTGATTGCCGATCTAACCTATCACAGCGGATAGGCTAGGGCTGCAATCACAGCAAGCAATCCGCAGTACCCGGAACAATCCACAGACATTCACTGCCGCTAAGCATGTAATCCAATTCATTCAGTTCCCGCACATCATCAGCCGCGATTAGATACGCCGCATCATGGTTGCCTGCGGCAGGATTGCCGTATTGTTCGGGCCTTGCGGGGCAGCTCATGTAAACGACAAACATTAAGACCTCCATTTGTTGATGCCACCTATCAGCACCTACATTGTGGCAAGATTAAGGCATTTGTGACCTAATCCCGCATACCAGCCATGCATCGCAGTCATAGCCCGCATTTCGCTTCACTCCGGGCCTGAATATCCCCTCAATCTCCCCTCAATCCGTCCTCAATTACCCCTGATAGCCTCATCCAGCCAACCTGCCTTCCGTGTCCCTCTATGCCTCTGTCCTTCTGAAATATATATAGAGAGAGGAGAGAGACAGACAGACAGAGACAGACAGACAGGGACAGGGAGGGAGAGACACCCAGGGAGGGACGGACGGACGAGAGTTTGGGAATAAGGCTATCAGGGTTGTTTGAGGGGACATTGAGGGGTAATTGAGGGGAGCTTCAGGCAGCTGCAATAGAAAAGGGCAGGCAAGCCCTCGCCTGCCTGCCCTTCGCCTGTTTGCTACCAAGTGATGTGCAGAATGTTCGCCACGTTGACGACGATGGCCAGGAACAGCCCGCCACAGACGACCATGCCGATGCTGATCCACTCGATGGCCTTGGCTACCTTATCGCTTCCATACCGATCCATTGTTCCCTCCTACGGATGACCAGCCAATC
>Ga0164243_10001108_pt1 | contig 46567 bp, 30 predicted proteins | sample OricompcompostOP_FD_108781 | JGI IMG/M metagenome (GOLD analysis project Ga0164243, IMG submission 108781) | Organic Plus compost microbial communities from Emeryville, California, USA - Original compost - Organic plus compost (OP) | ecosystem: Engineered > Solid waste > Mixed feedstock >...
CAGCGCGCAGTCGACCGCATTGCGGGCAGCGCCCGGTGGCAACAGGTCCTGCAACTCGATGCGTGTCAGCCCGTCGCCCAGCTTTCCTTCAATCTCCCGGATCTGATCGGTAACGCTGTCGACCGTCTCGCCATAGCGGGCATAGGGCACGGACTCACCGGCACCCCGTGCGCCGTCTTGGCTTAACTCCACCGTCACGACCTCCGCGACGGTCTTGACCCCGCGCGAGATCCTGAATGGAGAAGCGAGCGGCCAGCGCTCTATGCGAGTTCGGACGTCGCGAAGCATTGCTGCATGTCTACTTTGTCGAAAAGCGATAGACGATGCTGTGCCGGTATGTCTCGCCGGGGCCGAGCCTTGCCGATCCGAAGGTGGGCTTGTTGGGGGTGTCGGGGAACAGCTCCGGCTCCAGGGCCAGTCCGTCGCTCTGGCGATAAAGCGTGCCCGACACGCCCACGACGCTGGCGTTGACGAAATTGGCGGAATAGACCTGAAGGCCGGGCTGATTTGACGAAAGTTCGAGCACCCGCCCGGAAACAGGATCCTCCACACGCGCCATAAGGTGAGGTTCCGGTGTCGGAGCCTTTGTCACGACATAGTTGATATCGTACCCGCGCCCCAGACGAATTTGTTCGTTTCGTCCGTCGCGAATGCGCGCGCCCAATGCCGTCGGCTGGCGAAAGTCGAAGGGCGTGCCGGCGACGGGCATGAATTCGCCCGTGGGAATCTGCGTCTCGTCGACCGGCGTGATGGTCTCCGCGGGCACCGTCAGCAGATGATCGAGGGTGGACCGGCCCGAAGCCTCTCCGCCAAGGTTGAAATAGCTGTGGTTCGTAAGGTTGATGATGGTCGGCTTTGTGGTCGTCGCCTGATAATCGATGTGAAGCGCGTTATCGTCGCCCAGCCTGTAGGTCGCGGTCACCTCCACCGCGCCGGGGAAACCTTCTTCGCCATCCGGACTGCTATAGGCCAGGGCCACGCTCGCCTCGGTACCGCTTTTTACCGAGACGATCCGCCAGAGCTGTTTGCCGAACCCTTGCTTGCCGCCATGACTGGAGTTCCGCCCGCCATAGAGCGGCAGTTGGTAGGTTTTGCCGTCGAGCACGAAGCGGCCTTCGCTGATGCGGTTCGCGTAGCGGCCGATGGAGGCACCGAAATAATTGGGATTGGTGACATAGGTCTGGGCATCGCCATAACCCAGCACGACATTCTCGGATTTTCCCTGCCGGTCAGGCACCTCGAGCGATTGAAGCACCGCGCCGAGATTGATGATGCGGGCCCGCATGCCTTTGCCATTGTCCAGGGTCACGGCCTCTACGGTGCGGCCGTCCGTCAGCTTGCCGAAGGTCGATCGCTCTGCTGTCGCCGCCAGCGCCGTCGTGCACTGTAGGGCAGCCGTAATCGCCAGAATGGTCTTGATTTCCCTCCGCACGCACCGCTCCCTTTGCCATCAGACAAGCGTCTTGTGTCGGCTGTGGCGCGATTTGCCAAGGGACAGTTCAGGACTGCAGAAGTGCGACCGTTCCCAATCCTCCGTCGGCGCAGATGCTGACGATCGCGCGCGAACCTTTCGGCCGTGAAGCCAGCTCTTTCACCGCCTGGCTGAGTATGCGCGCGCCGGTCGCGCCGAAAGGATGGCCGAGCGCGACGGACCCGCCGTTCGGGTTGACCCTGTCGCGGGGAAACCGGCCAAAGGTGGTATCGATTTTTACCCGGTCGCGCAGGAAAGCTTCATCTTCCCAGGCCTTCATGTGGAACGCCAACTGTGCGGAGAAGGCTTCGTGGATTTCCCACAGATCGATATCCGCATAGGTCAGCCCATGGCGAGCCAGAAGCCGGGGCACGGCAAAGGCGGGCGCCATGAGCAGGCCTTCGACGCGGAAATCGACCGACGCCAGCTCGTGGTCGATCAGACGCGCCGTTGGTGTGCCGGAGGGCAGGGCGGCCATTCCTTTCTCCGATCCGACCCAGAGCGCAGCGGCTCCATCAGTCAACGGCGAGGAATTACCGGCGGTCAGCGATCCTTGACCGGATTTGGTGTCGAATGCCGGCTTCAGCTTCGCCAGGCGATCGAGCGACGTATCCTTGCGCGGAATATTGTCGCGCGCGACGTGCCCATCCGGCGTCGGGATGGGCAGCACCAGATCGTCGAAGAACCCGTTCTCCCATGCATGCACCGCTCGCTGATGGCTGGTGAGCGCAAGCTCGTCCTGCTCTTCGCGGCCGATCTTCCATTCCCTGGCCGTGATTTCGGTATGCTCGCCCATGCTGAGGCCGGATGTCCGGTTCACGACCTTGGGCACCCACAGGCCGATGTCCTTCCTGTTCAGCGTCGAAAGATGCTGCAGCTTCTGGGCGACGGTCCTGGCGCTTTGGAAGCCGCGCATCCAGTCGGACAGATTCTGGTCAAGGCCGATCTGAACCCGGCTCATGCTTTCCACGCCGCCCACAAGCGCCAGATTGCGGCTCTCGCCATCGATCATTCCGGCGGCCTGGAAAGCCCCCACCATCGACGTGGAGCATGCCATGACGGTCGAATAGGCGGGAATGGTCGGATCGGCGCCAGCGTCGAGCAACATTTCGCGCGCGATATTCGACCAGGTCAGGTTGGGAATGACTGTGCCCCATATGGTAAAATCGGGGCGGCCACCGCCCTCCAGCATCGCCTTGATGACGGGCACCGACAGGGCGATTGCGTCCAGATGCGAAAATGCGCCGCCCACCTTCACGAAAGGCGTACGCACACCTGCCGCCAGGAAAACCGGAACGGCGGTATGCAGACCCGATTTCGAACGGGCGAGAGGGCGGGACTCGGCGCTTGGTTCCGAGTGACCTGGGCCTATCGCTGGCGATATCGGATCGCTCGCCGGAAAGCTTTCTTCCAGCGCTTCGTCCAGCAGCCTTTCGCGCCGCTCGATGTCCTGCTTCCTTTTTCTATCAGCCATCTCATCCTCCGGATCTCGCTAACCCGCGATGCGCCAACTTTGATGAAGATGTGATCGTTGCTGGCGCCGATCAATGTGTCGTGGACTTCAAAGTCGTAAATGCAACGATACCCGCCCCTACAGCGAAGGCGGAGCCGATCAGCGCCGCGACGTGAAAAGCTGAAATGAGCGCCGGTCCACTCTGCGCAATCACCGCCCCTGCAAGCGCTGTCGCGATCAGCCCGCCGGTGCGCGCGATCGCGCTGTTGAAGCCGGATGCAGTGCCGGTATGCCGGTCATCCACCGACGAAAGCACGGCGGTGGTGAGCGGTGCAACCGCACCCGCCATGCCGCATGCGATCACCAGCATCGCGGGAAATACATTGGTCCAATAACTTGCCTGCGAGTCCACGCGCACCAGAAGCGCGAAGCCAATTCCGGTAATCAGCGACCCTATCGTAAGCGGCCAGCGCGGCCCGATACCTTCGGCAATCCTCCCCATCTGGCGCGACGCGAATCCCAGGACGATCGGGAATGGAAGTACCGCCATTCCGGCATTCAGCGGAGTATATCCGCCTGCCTCGATCAAGACATAGGGGAGCAGCATCAGAACGCCGCCCAGTGCGGCATAGAGCAGGAAAGTGAGCCCGGTCAGCCCGATGAAGGCGCGCGAACCGAACATATCCAGCGGCATCATCGCGCCATTTCCGCGCCGATGCTCCACCAGAAGGAACAGGGCGAGCGCGAGGACGCCGATGACGATGCCGATCCAACTGGCGGAACCCAAGCTATGGGTGCTGGACCAAAGGGTCAGCGCCCATGTCAAAGCACCAAGAGCGATCGTGGCAAGCGTCGCGCCCGGCCAATCGAGCGGCTCGGCCTCTTCCGTACTTTCCGGGATGAACCGCAGCGCGATCATCATGGCCGCGCACGCGATCGGCACGTTGAGGAGAAAGATCGCCCGCCAACTGACGGCATCGACCAGCCAGCCGCCCAGTGGTGGGCCGATTGCGCTCGCTATCGCTCCGGCGGCCGCCCAGGTTCCGACCGCGCGACCCTTTGCTTCACCCGTGAACGCGGTGCCAAGGATAGCCAGGCTCGCGGGCATCAGCATTGCCGATCCAATTCCCTGCAACGCCCTGGCCGGCAACAGCACATCGAGCGTCGGTGCCAGCGCGCATGCAATCGAGGCAAGCGTGAAGATCGCCGTCCCCGCGATCAGCATGCGGCGTCGGCCATAGCGATCGCCGGCCGCGCCGCCGAGCAGGAGAAGCGCGCTCAGAGGAAGCAGATAGGCATTGATCGTCCACTGGAGGTCGGCTGCAGAGGCGCCATAGCTGTGGCCGATGGCTGGAAGCGCAACATTGACCACCGACCCGTCGATGAAGGCAAGGCTGGAGGCGAGGATCGTTGCGACCAGCGTCCACCGTGGGTGGAACATAGCTTTTTCGGGTTTTGCGGCCGCATCGCTCATCGCGTGGACAGGAACTGAGCTGCTTGGGCCGGGGTGGCCTTGGCCTGGTCGCGATCGACCATATAGTTCGCCTCACGCATGGCTGACACATCGATGCTGTCGATCAATGGTTCCAATGCGCCCACAAATCTGCGGTCCCGGCTCCGCTTCGGCGAGACGAGGAGCAGCGCGTCATAGCTTGGAACAGCGCCTTTCGGATCGGCAAGGATGGTGAGGTGGTCGGCGGCGATCCGGCCGTCCGATGAAAAGGCTGAAATGACGTCGACTGCGCCACTTTCCAGCGCGCGATACATGAATGTCGGGCTGTAGGAGCGGGTGGAGGCGAACCGCAGGGGATAGGCGCCTTGCACCGCGGCCCATTCGGGACGCTTCAGAAATTCGAGGTCGGAGCCGAGCCTGAGTGAGGGAGCCGCACCGACCAGATCGGTCAATGAAGCAATTCCCCGCTTTTTCGCGTCCGCCTCACGCATCGCAAAGGCGTAGGCGTTTTCGAAGCCCAGTGGCCCAACCAGTCGCACGCCGCTCGATTGCTCCATCCAGTCTCCGATCGTGCGGAGCATCGCCGCGCGCGGTGGAATATCGTCCCGCCGCATCTCGTTGGTCCAGATGGTGCCAGCATAGTCGACATAGACGTCGATATCATTGCCCGTAAGCGCCTTGTAGATGACAGCCGATCCCAAACCCTCACGATAGCGAACTGAATATCCTAAATTTTCCAGCCGTTCGCCGATAACCCGCGCCAGAATATATTGTTCGGAGAAGTTCTTTGCGCCGATCGTCACCACCGGCCGCGCCGATGGCATCATCGCTGCGGCTGCAACCGCAAGGATTGCCGCAATCGCTCCAAGTCCCAGATAGATGCGGCCGCGCTGGCGCACCCTTATACCTTGCTCGATAAGGCCGAGCACGCCGTCCGCCGCAAGTGCGAGAGCCGCTGCGCAAAGGCAGCCTGCCAGGACAAGCGCCCAGTTCTGCGTCTGGAGGCCAGCGAAGATCGGGTCGCCAAGGCTCGGCTGGCCCACGGTGGTGGACAGGGTCGCGGCGCCGATGGTCCAGACGGCAGCCGTTCTTATGCCTGCCATCAGCACCGGCGTGACCAGCGGTACTTCCACCCACCAGAGCTTTTGCCAGGGCGTCATGCCAATTCCGTCGGCGGCTTCGAGCGCGGCGGGATCGAGCCCCTTCAATCCGGTCACGCCGTTGCGAAGGGTCGGCAGCACGGCATAGAGCGACAGGGCAAGAAGCGCCGGCAGAAAGCCGAGCGCCGGTATTCCTCCGCCGACCAATGCCGACAGCCAGAGCAGCAGCGGATAGAACAACGCCAGCAGCGCGAGCGCGGGAATGGTCTGGACGAGGTTCGCTGCCCCCAGGCACCAGCGAGCAACGGCCTCGTTCCGCGCAGACCAAAGGGTGAGGGGCAGGGCGATGGCCAGCCCTAGGATCAATGCCGCGACCGTGATCAGGATATGCGCCGCGATCGGCTGCCCCATTTCCTGCAGGGCGCCGATGAATTCCATCACGAACCCAATTCGGCCAACCGCCGCGCCTGATCCCGCGGGATTGCCACCAATGCGTCGGCCACCGCGCCGCCCTTGCCCGCGAGCAGATCGGCAGGGGAGGCGTCGCCGACAATGGCGCCTTGCTCCATCACCAGCACTCGATCGGCGAGCAACAGTGCTTCCGCCATGTCATGCGTGACCATGATGGTGGTCAGGCCAAGACGATCGTGGATCGCGCGGACCTCGCGGCCCAGCGCGTCACGCGTTACAGGATCGAGCGCACCAAATGGCTCGTCCATAAGCAGGATTTGCGGGGCCGGCGCCAAAGCCCGCGCTACCCCGACACGCTGGCGTTGCCCGCCTGAAAGAGCATCGGGCATCCGCAAGGCAATGTCCGGCGCCAGATCGACCAGCTGCAGCATTTCCTGAAGGCGCTCTGCGGAAAGTGTCTCGCCCGCGACCTTCAGCCCCATTCTGATATTCTCACCAACGCTCAGATGGGGAAACAGGCCGATATTCTGGAAGACATAGCCGATCTTGCGGCGAAGCTGCGGCGGCGGCTCCGCTGTTACCGGCAGCCCATTGAGATCGATCGAACCGGAATCCGGGTCTTCCAGACGGTTGATCATCTTCAGAAGCGTTGATTTTCCCGAACCCGAAGGCCCGACCAGCGCGACAAAGCTTCCGGCAGACACGTCCAGGCTTACCGAATTCACCGCCGACACGGCGCCGAAACGCCGGGTGACTTCAACGAAGCGAATGGCAGGGGCGGTCGTCGCCGTGGACATGGCTGCAGCTTGGGTGAAGCGCGCTCGCTCGTCAAATCATGCCGTTAGTCGGTCCATGCTGGACTTTCGGCGCGTCATCCTGTCACACGATGATATGAAGTATCTGGAGGGTTGGCCCATGCAACGGTCCCTGATTTTATTGCTATCCACCGCGCTGCTTTCGAGTTCCGTTCTCGCCCAGCAAGCGCCTGTCCCACCCAGCGCCCAAACAGCGCAAGCACAGGCAACGGGCGGAGACATCCCGCCCAAGTTCGTGCAGTCCACGGCTGCGTACGATTATGACAAGCGCGTGGTCATGGTGCCGATGCGCGATGGGACGAAGCTGTACACCGTCATTGTCGTGCCGAAAGGCGCATCGAACGCGCCGATCGTTCTGACGCGAACGCCCTATGACGCAGCAAGCCGTGCGAAGCGCATGGACAGCCCCAGCATGCTGTCGACGCTGCCGCTTTCCGACGAGATATTCGTGAAAGCCGGCTACATCCGTGTCTATCAGGACATTCGCGGCAAATATGGTTCGGAAGGGGATTATGTCGTCACCCGTCCGGTGATCGGTCCGCTCAACCAGACGAAGGTTGATCACGTCACTGACGCTTATGACACGATCGACTGGCTGGTGAACAAGGCGAACCTGCCGGAATCCAATGGCCGCGTGGGGATGATCGGTTCCTCCTATGAAGGCTTCACCGTCGTGATGGCGCTGTTGAATCCGCATCCTGCGCTGAAGGTCGCCGCGCCCGAAAGCCCGATGATCGACGGTTGGATGGGGGACGACTGGTTTCACTATGGCGCGTTCCGCCTTGCCAACATCGCGTGGATCGGCGGCCAGACCGGATATAAGGGCGCGGGCAAGGCGCCGCCGACCGGCGGGTACGACGATTATGAGAATTTCCGCCGCATCGGATCGGCCGGGGATTGGGCCAAGGCATCGGGCTATGACCAGCTTCCCTATTGGGAACGCATGTCCAAGCACCCGGCCTATGACGCATTCTGGCAGGGGCAGGCGCTCGACAAGCTGATCGCCGCCAATCCGTCCAACGTGCCGACGCTCTGGGAACAGGGATTGTGGGACCAGGAGGACATGTACGGCGCGATCACCAGTTGGGAAGCGCTGAAGGCGAAGGGAAAGATCGGCAATAATTTCCTGGTGATGGGGCCTTGGCGCCATAGCCAGATCAACCGCGAGGGCCGTTCGCTTGGTCCTTTCCAGTGGAATGGCGATACGGCTGCGCAGTTCCGGGAAGAGATGGTTCTGCCGCTCTTCAACCAATATCTGAAGGATGGCCCGCCCGCGAACCTGCCGGCGGCGGCGATCTATAATACTGGCGAGAACCATTGGGATCGCTTCGCCAACTGGCCGTTGGCCTGCGAAAAGGGGTGCGCCGCTCCCCTGAAACCGATCTATCTTCAGGCTGGCGGCAAGCTGGGTTTTGAAAGCGCAGCCCAGGGCAGCGACAGCTATGTCTCCGATCCCGACAAGCCGGTTCCTCATCTGCCAAGGCCGGTAAATTTCGGCGACGGGCGCTGGGGCGACTGGCTGGTGAGCGACCAGCGCGGCGTGGATGGCCGCGGTGACGTGATGACCTATCAGACGGAACCGCTGAAGGAGGCGGTGAGGGTGTCAGGCGCGCCGATCGCCGACATTTTCGCGACCACGACGGGCACGGACGGCGACTTCGTCGTCAAGGTCATCGACGTCTATCCCGATGAGGTGGCGTCAGATCCCAAGATGGGCGGTTATCAATTGCCGATCAGCCTGGACATCTTCCGCGGCCGCTATCGCAACAGTTTCGAGAAACCCTCGGCAATCCCGGCGAACAAGGTTCAGGAATATAAATTCCGACTGCCGACGGTGAACCATGTGTTCCAGCCCGGACACCGCATCATGGTGCAGATCCAGTCGAGCCTGTTCCCGCTCTACGATCGCAATCCGCAGACTTATGTCGACAACATCTTCTACGCGAAGAAGGGCGATTATCGCAAAGCGACCGTGGGCATTCAGCGGGGCGGATCATCGGCAAGCGCGGTTCTGTTGCCGATCGTTCCGGTGAACGTCCAGACGCGCTGATCCCGGGATGAACTCGACCGACCCACCGGCCTGATCGATCATTGGGCCGGTGGAACGGCGATCACCTTTCGAAGTCCGCGAATACAGCTTGATGAACCTCACCAAGGGGCTCGAGCACAAAGAGCTGCGCCCCAGGCAGCGGCCTTGCCGGCAATCGATTTGGCCACCGGTTCGGTGCACGATATTGCCCATCGAAGGCAAAAATTAGTTTTATTTATCAAAATCATACTGAAAATGTGCGCCATCTAATTACACCGGTTGGTACAAAAGAGTTGACAGCCGGTGCCCGCCCCGCGCTATTTCTAATGTACCACAGGGTACACGAACGACTCGTTCAAGCGAGCAACGCCCGTCCAAGCGAGGACAGGGCGGGGTCAAGGGAGGGGATATGAGGAACTTCATCGTCAACCGGCGCATCGCGCTGTTCACTACGGTCTGTAGCATGTGGACCGTTGCCGCTCACGCGCAGGAACAGGTTCCTGCAGCGCCTTTGCCCGCACCGGCAGAGACGTCCGGTGAGGAAATCGAGGCAATTGTCGTCACCGGCACGGCGATCCGCGGCGTTGCTCCCGTCGGCTCGGCCACCGTCAACCTGACGCGCGACAGCATGCTCGAAGCGCCGGTACGCAACCCGTCGGATCTGCTCGTCAATCTTCCGCAAGGGTCGGGGCTCGGCACCACGCTCGCCCAATCCGGCGGCGGCCGCGCTGGCGTGAATCTTCGCGGGCTTGGCAACAATGCGACGTTGCTGCTGATCGACGGCCATCGTGGCGTCTCACAGGGCGTGACAAGCCAGATTTCGGACCCAAACACCATCCCGTTCGCCGCCATCGAGCGCGTCGAGGCGGTGACGGACGGCGCCTCCGCCATCTATGGTTCGGATGCGGTGGCCGGCGTGGTCAATTACATCCTCCGCAGGCCCTTTGACGGGCTGGAGATGACGGCACGCTACCAGAACAACCTGTTCGACCAGTTCTCGGGCGAAGCGGTCGGCGGCAAGCGCTGGGACACCGGCGGCATCCTCATCGGCGCGGCCTATGAGCGCAACGACCTGGTCCGGCGCAGCGAAGTGCCTCTGCTGGCGGACGATCTGCGGCCGTTCGGCGGCAATGACAACCGCTTCCAGGGCACCACGGTGATGCCGGGCGCGGCAGGCGCGCTGATTGCCGGCGGCACCGTATACGGCATTCCCAATGGCCTGAACGGCCGCGTGCCGACGGCCGCCGAGATCACGGCGCTCCGCAACAATCCCGATCTGATCGATAACAGCAAATATCTGGGCTATTACGCCAAGCGCACGCGCTTCAGCGGTATCGTTCGCCTCAACCAGAGCTTTGGCGATCTCGGCGATCTCAACATCACCGGGCTTTACAGCAAGCGCACGACCGCCTTGCCCAGCAGCGGGGACGGCGCCTTCACGCGCGTATCCGTCACGATCCGGCCGGACAGTCCTTATTACGTCCAGGGTCTCGGCACCGGCAACCAGACGGTGGTTTACAATTTCCGCGAGAACAATCCCGACCGTGAGTTGTGGCGCCGGTCGAAGGAAGAGACGTTCAATCTGTTCGCCGACTACCGCGTCGGCCTGTTCGGTGATTTCGATTTCACCGCGTCCGGCGGCTATGGCGTGAACAATGGCTGCGATACCTGTCAGCCGCAGGCCAATACCTTCCTGACCGGCAGCAGCGCCTTTGATAACGGGCCTTTCAACCCGTACCTCACCGGCCCGCAGGACAGCGCAGAGGGCGTGTTCGGCATTTTCGACCAGCGCGCGCGCAATCAGCTGATCAACGGCAGCGCCAAGATTGACGGCACCCTGTTCGAACTGCCTGGCGGTAATCTGCGGATCGCCACGGGCTACGAATGGCAGAAGCTCGATTTTAAGTTCCGCGCGCTCAACAGCCTCAACGCTGATACGACGCCACAGATTTCGCGCGACGTTCCCGGCAAGACCCGGGTGATCCATTCGATCTATGGCGAATTGTTCATTCCGATCTTCGGGGCGAGCAACGCGATTCCGGGCTTCCAGCGGCTCGATCTGTCCATCGCGGGCCGTTTTGACCATTATAACGACGTGGGCGAGACGACGAACCCCAAGTTCGGATTGTCGTGGAAGCCGATCGACGACGTTCTGTTCCGGGCATCTTACGGCAAGTCGTTCCGCGCGCCGACGCTTGGGGAGTCCGACGCGCGCACCGTTGGCCAGACCAATCGCGTGTTCGTGGCCAATGGCCTGAACGATCCCAACATTCCGGTGACGAACGTCGCCAACGGTACCAGCCTGGTGCTGCAGCGTGGCGGCAACGCGTTCGATCTGGCTCCGGAGCGGGCGCGGATATTCTCCTTCGGTGCTGATGTCACGCCGCGCGCCATTCCTGATCTGCGGGTCGGGGTGACTTACTACAACGTCTATTACCGGGACCGGATTCAGTCGCTGCCAAACGCGAACACGATCCTGTCGAACCCGGCGACCTATGAACTCTACAAGGACTTCTTCATCGTCGCCCCGCAGCCGTCGACCTGCGTCAATGGCGCCCAGCCGGGCCTGCCGGGTGCACCGGAATATGCGACTTACAACCCAGCCTATCTGCCGTTCCTGTCCAATCCCAATGCGGTCTATTCGCCGTCGTCCAACAATGACTGCCAAATGGTCGGCATCATTGCGGGTGGCACGCTCAATCTGGGCCGGGTGAAGCAGTCGGGCCTCGATTTCACCGTCAACTACGGCATCGATACGCCGATCGGCCGGGCTGCGTTCAACGGTTCCTTCTCAAAGATCCTGAACCTGCAGCGCTCGCTGACGGCGACATCGCCGCTGTTCGATGCCGTCGACACCATCGGCAACCAGGTGAGCAGCCGTGGACGCGGCAGCCTCAGCCTCAACCACGGCCCGTTCACCGGCATATTGACGGCGAATTATGTCGGATCCTACCTCAACAACGCCACCATCACGGTGAACGGTGTGAAGTATCCCGACACCAAGATCCCGTCCTGGACCACGTTTGATTTCGGCCTGAACTGGACATCTCCTGCCGAAAGCGGTGCGTTTGCCGGCCTGCGTCTGTCGCTCAACGTTCAGAATATTGCCGACCGCAATCCGCCGATCGTCCTTAGCGATACGAACGCCTATGACGTGGCCAATGCCAATGTCTTCGGTCGTATCTGGACGTTTGAAATCAGCAAGAAGTTCTGATGTGTGACGGGCGGCCTTCCGCCCGTCGCGCTCTTTGCGGCCACGGATAGCCGCGCGAGGATTAGGGAGCGATCTGGAGGCCATGAAGGTGAAGCGCGTAATTTCGTCGGTGTTCGTGGCCGGGCTGGCGACCATGGTGTCGCCGGCGGCAATGGTCGCGGCCCAGGGGGCCGACAAATGCTGTGAGCCGACTGGCGCCGACTGGCCCAAGAATGGCGGCAATTACGGCAATCAGTCCTATACGTCGTTGAAACAGGTGACCAAGGCGAACATCAAGTCGCTGGGTCCGGCCTGGGTGGTGCATGCGTCCGCCGAGCCGGTGACGACGCCGGTTCCCGGACCCGGCAACACCGACGGCGGTCAGCAGACCACGCCGATCGCCGTCGACGGTGTTCTCTATTTCGACACGCCCAGCGGCGGCGTGATGGCCGTGAACGGCGCGACGGGTGCCGTGAAGTGGAAATGGCAGCCTTCGGAACAGGCGTCCGGCTTTTCCGCGGTGGGCACGCGGCGCGGTGTCTCGGTCGGCGATGGCAAGGTCTTCACGCTGGCAGGCGGCAACCGCGTCGTCGCTCTGGACAAGGAGACGGGCAAGCAGGTCTGGGCCGTACAGCCGACCAACAATGGCGAGCCGCTGGGCACCACAGCCAAGGTGGCGACCATCTATTTCGACGGCATTGTCTATGTCGGAACCAACGACAGCCCGCGCAGCGCCGGCTATGCGGTGCGATCGAGCGACGGTGCGCTGGTCTGGTCCTTCTATGGTGCCTATCCGCACGGGACCGTGTTCACCGATGTGAACGGCAAGACGTTCGACGCGGGCGACACCTGGACGACGAAGGATAAGCCGAACGACACGCCCAATGAATGCTACAAGAATGCAGGCGCGGCGCCGTGGATTCACCCGGCGATCGATCCCGAGCTTGGCCTTGTCTACTGGACGTTCGGCAATATCCGCACATGCCCCAATGCGCAGGACGGCTCGGAACGGCCGGGCGACAATCTGTTCGGCAATTCGGTGGTGGCGATCGACGCCAAGACCGGCGCTTACAAATGGCACTTCCAGTCGGTGCATCACGACATCTGGGATATGGACAATGTCCACGCCCCGCTGCTTGCCGATGTGACGATCCAGGGGCAGCGCAAGAAGGCGATCTATTACGGATCCAAGCAGGGCCGGACATTCATCCTCGACCGCGCAACCGGCAAGCCGCTGCTTGGCGTTGAGGAGCGGGCGGTACCGCAGGACGTGCGCCAGCTCTCCTCACCGACCCAGCCTTATCCGGTACAGGCGCCGTGGCTGCCCGATTGCCTCGTCTATCAGAATCTCGGCTCGGCGATCCCCGGTGAGCCGAACCGCGCGCCGCCCAACTATAACGGCTATCAGGCCGAACCCGACCCTGATCATCCCGGTCAGCTGAAGCTGGTGCTGCGCCCCGGTAATTATCTTGAGGCGGATGCTCCTTATCTGCGCGGACCGCCGCGCAAGGGCTGCCTGAACGACGCTCATTGGGAAGGGCCGGTGTTGTCTACGCCAAGCCAGAATGGCGGCGCGGACTGGTCCAACTATGCCTACAGCCCGCAGACCAACCTCTATTACGTCGCTTATTCCACCAATCCATCGGCACATGCGCGCAATCTATTCCAGGGCGGCAACGGCCTGCGTGCGCCCGGCGTATACCAGTCCGGTGGCCTGGTGGCGGTCGACGCCTCCACCAATCTTGTGAAATGGCGCAAGGAAATGGGGCCGGGCGACGACATCGCCCATGGCAACAGCATGTTGCTCACCGCCAGCGGCCTGCTCTTCTTCTCGCGGCCGGACGGTTATCTGATCGGCCTGGATGCGACCAGCGGCAAGGAACTGTGGCGCTTCCAGACCGGTGCGACCAGCGCCTCGGGCGCGATCGCCTATGAGGTCGATGGCGAGCAATATATCGCCATGGCTGCGATGGGCGGTGCCCAGCCCTATGCCGACATCACCCGCGGCGACATGGTCTGGGCCTTCAAGGTCGGCGGCAAGGCCACCTTCACCAACGGCTCACGCGCCAGCGCGGAGGTCGTTTCTGGCAGCAGCGAGGCGCCCGATCCGCGCCCGCTCACCAATCTTCGGCGGCCGGTGGATAATGCCACTGCCGATTGGCTGCCGGCGAACACAATCTATCTCGCCTATCAGAAGACAGCGACGCCCATGCGCAGACGCGGACCACAGGCGAGCCAGGCACCAACCCCCGCCGGGCCTGTACGCGACAGCACGGCCACCGCATCGATGCTGCCGTCGCGCCTGACCGTGCCGGTGGGGACGACGGTGACCTTCACCAATCCCGGTGACGCCCAGCTCGGTGCCGGGGGCGGCAACCAGAAGGAACATTGCGCGACGCAGTTCTTCGAGGGGAAGTTCAACCTCCGCCTGCAGCCCGGCCAGTCCGCGCAACATACCTTCGATCGCGAGGGCGAATATTATTACAATGACTGCACAGACCCGCGCCCGACCGGCAAGGTGATCGTCACCCTCGCACCCGAACCGGCGACGGTGCAGTTCGCCGGCGGCACGGTGGATCTGCGTTCGAAGACGGGCTTCCACACCGGCGTCACTGGCGAGGTGACGGCAACCATGGCCGTTCCGGCCGGCTGGACACTGGACAAGGACACGCCCGTCACCATCCTGGCTCCGCTCAGCAAGAAGACGTTCGATGCGACCCGCGCCACGCTTTCCGGCGGCAAGCTTACCGCAAGCTTCAACAAGGGTGATATCGACAACAACATCTTGGCCGGCGACGGTCAGCCGCTGGTCGTCACCGCCAATTTCTTCTCGGGCGACGACCAGAAGAAGCTGCAGGGCACGGCCAATGTCCGGGTAGTGAAATAGCCGGGATCAGTCCGAGACCGGCTTATTCCCTCGCACACCTGACGGTGCTGGGCTGTGCGCCGCCGCAAGTGGTCGAGATCGCGACGCGCTGCGGCTATGACTTTGTCGGCCTGCGGACCATGCCGCTGGGACTGCCCGGCGAGCCTCGCTACGTGCTGGAGGATGATCCACGCCTGTTTCGCGAGACGCGCGACGCGTTGCGGGGGTCAGGCCTGCGCCTGCTCGATATCGAGGATGCGATCATCGCCCCGGATCGTGATGTCGGCGCTTATCAGGCCGCTCTTGAACATGGCGCCGCGCTGGGTGCGCGGCATGTGCTATGCAACGTCTGGGGCGATGCGCCGGCCGCTTTCGTGCGGGATCAGTTCGGCAAGCTCTGCGACATGGCCGTACCGCTCGGCCTGCGCGTGCAGTGCGAGTTCGTCACCTTCACGGCGGTCGCCACATTGGCCGAAGCCTGGGCGCTGGTACGCGAGTCCGGCCGCGCGAATACCGGCGTGCTGATCGACGCGCTGCACTTCCTGCGTTCCGAAACCGCGCTGGAAGAGATCGATCAGATATCCGGCGATCGCCTCGATTATCTGCAACTTGATGACGGACCGCCCGGTCCAAGGCCAAGCCTCGATGAGATGAAGCGGGTGGCCCGCAGCGAGCGGTTGCATATCGGGGAGGGGGCGGCACCGATTCGAGACCTCGTCGCCCGGTTGCCGGGCCGGCCATTGGCGATCGAGGTGATCCACGACGAACGCGTCCGCCAACTCGGTTATCCGGCGTTTGCCGCGGACTGCCTGGCGCGGGCGCGCCGCTATCTGGAAGGAGACGAGGCCTGAGCCCGCGCGACGATTGCGTCCGCGCGATCGAGCAGCGCCTGCGCCCGGGCGACGATCGGCGCATCGATCATTCTGCCGTCGAGCGCGAATGCGCCCTTGCCCTCACGTTCGGCCGCATCCGACCCTTCGACGATCCGCCGCGCCTGGGCGATCTCATCGGGCGTCGGTGAGAAGGCCTCGTTGAGCATCGGGACCTGGCTCGGATGGATGGCGCTCGACCCGTCATAGCCGAAGCGGCGTGAGCGGCGCGCCATGGCAAGATAGGCCTCGCTGTCGGCAAAGCTTGTGCTTACGCCGACCAGCCCGAAGGCCATCAGGCCGTTCGCCTTGGCGGTGATGATCAGCTGCTGTTTCGGGCCGAGCAAGGCCTCTTCCGATGGCTCCATGCCGATATCGGCGCAGAAGTCTTCCGAGCCGATGCTCAGCGCGACAAGGCGCGGGCTGGCGCCGGCTATCTCGTCCATTCGCAGCCAGCCGCGCGCGGACTCGATCAACGCCACCAGCCTTGTCTGTCCTTGCGCCAGACCTGCCCGCGCCTCGGCGGCGGCGACCCGGTCGGCCACCCGGCGGACATCGGCGGCGCTTTCCACCTTCGGCAAGTACAGCGCGGAGACAGCCTGCCCAACGGCGGCGTCGATGTCGGCGTCGGCCAACTCCGCCGCACCGTTGATGCGCACCAGCACGTCCGCGCCGCCTTGCCCGACGCGGGCGGACGCCTGCGCGACCAGATCGCGCGCCGCTGCCTTTTCGGCGGGCGGCACCGCGTCCTCGAGATCTAGGATGATGGCATCGGCACCGCGCATGTGCGCCGATGCGACGAATTTCTCGACATGCGTCGGCACGTAGAGCAGCGAGCGCCAGACGGGGCGGGTGCCGCTCATTCGCCACCCTCTACAACGACACCGCGGCTCAGCCAGTCGGCATAGGTCGCCTCGTCCACGCCGATCTCGGCGAGAATGGTGCGATTGTCCTGACCGAGCGTAGGGGCGGGGCGACGGATCGAACCGGGCGTGGCATCCAGGCGCGGCACCACATGATGCATGGGGAAGGGGCCAAGTTCCGGATCGTCATAATCGGCGAGGATCTCGCGCTCGATGACGTGGCGGTCCTCCAAAATCTGCGATGCGTCGTAGATTGGCCCAACGGTGACCTCTGCGGCTTCCATAAGCGCCACGGCTTCCGCCTGCGTATGGCGCGCGAAGAACTCGGCGACGATCGCATCCAGCGCTTCGACATTCTTCAGCCGGTCGCTGTTGGTGCGGAAGCGTGGATCGTCGATCAGCTCGGGCCGGCCGATGGTGCGCAGCACGCGCTCGGCCATCGTCTGGGTCGAGCCTGAGAGACCGACATATTTGCCGTCGCTGCAGCGATAGGCATTGCGCGGGGCGGAGTTGGTCGAGCGGCTGCCGGTGCGCTGCTTAAGCGTGCCGGTCAGCCGGTATTGTGCGGCCTGCGGGCCCATGATCGCCACCAGCGGGTCATAGAGCGGCAGGTCGATCACCTGGCCCTTGCCGCCCGCGGCCTCGGCGGCCCTGAGCGCGATCAGCACAGCCGACGCGCCGTAAAGCCCGGCAACCCCATCGGCGAGGTACATGGGCGGCAGCACCGGTTCACGATCCTCGAAGCCGTTGATTGCCGCGAAGCCCGACATGCCCTCGATCACCGTGCCGAAGCCCGGCCGGCGGTGATAGGGACCGTCCTGACCCCAGCCGGAGATGCGGACGATGACCAGTCGGGGGTTCACCCCCAGCAGCACGTCCGGGGCGAGGCCCATCTTCTCCAGCACACCGGGGCGAAAGCTCTCCACGAACACCGCCGAGGTCGCCGCAAGCTTGAGAAGGACCTCCCGAGATTCCGGGCTGCGCAGGTCGAGCGCCAGGCTTTTCTTGTTGCGCGAATAGACCTTCCAATGGGCAGACACGCCGGCGCTGCGCCAGTCGCGCAACGTGTCGCCGGCGGGCGGCTCCACCTTGATGACCTCGGCGCCGAAGTCACCCAGCTGTTGCGACAGCACGTTGCCCGCGAACAGCCGGGAGAGATCGAGCACGCGCACGCCATTCAGCGGGCCGGTGGCGTCCGCCTCCCAGTCACGATGATGCAAGGCGGGCTTCGCCCCGTCAGTCATTCCCGTGCGCCAGGAAATCGGCAATGTCCCAATAGCCGGTTCGCGGCATCGGCAGGTCTCCGCGCGTGATCACCTCCAGCAGATAAGGTTCGTTCCTGTCCAGCGCCGCCTTGATTCCGGCCTCCAGATCGTCCGGGTCCTCGATCTTGGAGGAGGCGATGCCGAAGGCCTTGGCCACCATCTGGAAATCCGGATTATAGTCCTGCCCGTCGGGTGTCTGGAAGATCGTGCCGTAGGTATTGTCGAAATAGGTCGAGCCGACGATGCGGATCGTCGAATAGCAGTAATTGTTGAACACCACCCACAGCACGGGCACCTTCAGCTCCACGGCGGTGGTGAGCGCGCCCAGCACCGACATCAGGCCGCCATCGCCGACCAGCCCCAACACCTTGCGGTCCGGCGCGCCCATCGCCGCGCCTACTGCCGCGCCGGGCGAATAGCCCATCGTCGCCATGCCGCCGCTGGTGATGAAGCCGTATTTTCCGGGAATTTCGAGCTGCTGGCCCGCGCCGTTCTTGTTCCAGCCCACATCCGTCACGAAGATCGCGTCCCGCGGAGCGAAGCGGGACAGCTCCTTGAGCAGGCGCGCCGGGTGGATTGGCGTGCCATTGTCTTCCTGGGTGGCCTTCAGTTCTTCGCGCCAGGCGGCCTTGCGGCTGGCGACCAGTTCCGCCTGGGCCTTCACCACCGCTTCCGGCCTCGGTGCCTCGCCGAGCGCGTCGATGAGCGCGGCAAGCGTTGCCTTCGCGTCGCCGACGATGCCGAGGTCGACGGGATAGCTCTTGCCCAGTTCCTCAGGATCGATGTCGATCTGGATCAGGTCGGTGTCGCTGAAGTCGAACGTATGCTCCGGCCGCCAGGACGAGCAGTCCGCTTCACCGAATGCCGTGCCGATCGCCAGGATGACGTCGGCAGTGCGGGTCGAGTCATTGGCGCATCGCGCGCCCCAGATGCCGGTGGTGCCCAGCGACAGCGGATGATCCTCGGGAAACACGCCTTTGCCGACCAGTGTGGTGGCGACGGGCGCCTGCAACTGCTCGGCCAGCGCTGCCAGTTCGGCATGGGCGCCGGAGAGAGCGATGCCATTGCCGGCATAGATCACCGGGTTGCGAGCGGCGGAGAGGCGCTTGGCCACCTCGGCCAGGCCCGCCACGTCGCCGACAGCGCGCGGGAAGTTCGGGCGGCGGCTGCGCGTGATCGGCTCGGCCTCGAGATGCTGGGAGAAGACGTCCATCGGGATGTCGAGCAGCACCGCGCCCGGCCGGCCGGTCTGGGCGATGTTGAGCGCCCGGTGCATCACCTCGGGCAGGAATTTGGCGTCATCCACCCGCCACACGCGCTTGCAGATCGGCTTCAGGATATCGCCCTGCGACGCGTCGGCGTGCAGGCGCATTGCCTGGTGCGCCTCGCGCGGGTGGTGATAGCTGGGCGTGTTGCCGGTGATGACCAGCATCGGCGTGCCATCCATTGCCGCAGAGGCGACGCCGGTGACGGTGTTGGTAAGGCCGGGCGACAGGTGGACGTTGATCACCGCCAGCTTGCGCGAGACGCGGTGATAGGCGTCGGCAGCATGCACCGCCTGCTGTTCGTGGCGGAAGGAGATATATTCGATGCCAAGCTTCTGGCAGGCGTCGATCAGGGCATAGTTGGTGTGGCCGCACTGGCCGAACACCTTTTCGACACCCTCTTCCTTCAGGCACTGGGCCATGAAGATGGCGCCGGTTACTGCTTTCGTGACGATGGGCATGTTCATAAGCAACTGATCCTTCAAAGCGAGATCGTCACGAGACGTTCTTCGGTCATTTCACGCATGGCGTAACGCGGACCTTCCACGCCGACGCCGCTGTCCTTCACACCGCCGAACGGCATCAGATCGACGCGGCTCGACGAAGGTTCGTTGATGTGGACGACTCCGACATGGAGCCGGCGCGAGCCTTCGATGGCCCGGTTGAGATTGCTGGTGAACAGGCCGGCGGCGAGGCCGAAGGGCACCGAATTCACCGCCGTCACCGCCTCGTCGAAGCTGTCGAAAGGGATCACCGACAGAACCGGGGCAAAGATTTCCTCACACATCACCCGCATTTTCGGCGTGACGTCGGCAAGGATCGTCGGCGGCATGATCGCGCCGCTCCGCTTGCCGCCGAGCACCAGCCGGGCGCCACCTGCGACCGCGTCGGCTACCCAGGCTTCCGCCCGTGCTGCTTCCTTCTCGCTGATCATCGGGCCGACATCGGTGTCCTTGGCCCAGGGATCGCCCACCTTGAGCGCCCGGGCCTGCTCGACCAGCATCGGCAGGAATTCATCCAGCGCCGCTCGCTCGACGAACAGGCGCTGGGTCGACGTGCACATCTGCCCCATGCGCCGGAAGCCCGACTGGGCAACCCGTACCGCCGCCTTGGCGAAATCGGCATCGGCGCAGACGATCGTGGCGGAGATGGAGCCAAGCTCCAGCGCCACATGCCCCAGACCGCGCGCCTCCCGGATTTTCTTGCCCACCGGAGTCGAGCCGGTGAAGGTGAAGAAGTCAAAGCCGGGATGCTCGATCATTTGCTGGCCGATCGTGCGGCCCTCGCCATGGAGGAGGTTGGCATGCGCCGGCGGCAAACCCGCCTCCAGCATCAGTTCGAACAGGCGCGTGGCGGAAAAGGGTGTCGCCACGGGCGGCTTGAACACGACGGTGTTGCCGGCAGCGAGAGCTGGGGCGACCTTGTGCGCGACCATGTTCAGCGGCGAGTTGAATGAGGTGATCGCCCCAACCACGCCGCGCGGCACGCGGATCGTATAGGCCATGCGATTGGCCTGATCCGGCGCGCCGTCGATCGGCACGATCTCACCGGTCAGGCGCTTGGCTTCCTCGGCCGAGACGCGGAACGTCTCCATCGCCCGGCCGACCTCATTGAACGCGTCTTTCCAAGGGATGCCGCTTTCACCGATAATCGAGGCGGCAAGCTGGTCGCGATGTTCGCCAAGCAGCTCGGCGACCTTCATCAGAATCGTGTAGCGCGCGTTCGGCTCCAGCGGCTGTTCGAGGAAGGAACGCCGCGCCGCGGCCACTGCCTCATCGACCTGCGCGGGCGTCGCGGCCAGGCCCTTGCCAAGGGATTCGCCGGAGAATTTGTCGGTGACGGAAAAGGGCTCGCCATCGTCCAGCCATTGGCCGTCGATCAGATTTCGTGCGATTTTCAACGTCTTGGACATATGCATGAAGCCCCGATTACGCTCTCTTGGTCCGTCTTCTGTCGGCTCGCGCGACAAGCCGGGTTGCGCCCGCCGCTGTATGATGTACCACACGGTTACGTAGTTGCATGCCTATTGGTGACGACAGGCCGCGTCAAGACGGCCGGGGACGAATGTTCCTGCGACTGCACAAAATGGGTGATCCCGACGGACACCGAAAATCACCCGGAAGGCCGGGCAGGGAGGAATGTGAATGACCGGCAACTCGATCGTTTCGCCAGCGCGCGCGACCAAGGGGCGCTACGGCATCCTGGCGCTGATGACGACGGCGACGATGATCAATTATCTGGACCGTACGCTGTTGAGTGTCGCAGCGCCGCTCATGTCGCACGATCTGGTGATCGGGCCGGCGATGATGGGATTTGTGCTGTCCGCCTTTTCCTGGACCTATGCTTTGGCGCAGCTCCCTGGCGGTGCGTTGCTCGACAGATTCGGTACGCGACTGACCTATGCCTGCTCGCTGGTTTTCTGGTCGCTGTTCACGGGCTTGCAGGGGATGGCGGTAAACGTCGCGACGCTGCTCGGCGCGCGTCTCGGCATGGGCGCGGCGGAGGCGCCGTGCTTTCCCGCCAACAGCCGCATTCTGGTGAGCTGGTTCCCGCAGCGCGAGCGGGCGCGGGCCAACGGCACCTATTCGATCGGAATGTATTTCGGCATCGCCTTTCTCAGCCCGTTGCTGTTCTGGATTACGGCCGAATTCGGCTGGCGCGTGCTGTTTATCGGCGCCGGCGTCATCGGCGTGTTGTTCGGACTGTTGTGGTGGCGTCTCTATCGTGAACCCAATGAGAGCAAATGGGCCAATCAGGCCGAACTGGACGAGATCGCTGCCGATGGGGGGATCGATCTGGGCAAGACCGTCAAGCAGCCCTTCTCATGGTCGGATATCGGCTGGCTGCTGAAGCAGCGGCAGATCGTCGGCGCCTCGATCGGCCAATTCGCCACCAATGCGACGCTGGTGTTCTTCCTCACCTGGTTTCCGACCTATCTGGTCAACGAGCGCGGCATGGCCTTCCTCAAGGTCGGCTTCATGGCCTCGCTACCCTTCGTCGCTGCCACTGCCGGCGTGCTGCTGGGCGGCTTCGTCTCCGATACGCTGGTGAAACGCGGCCGCTCGTTGACCGTCGCCCGCAAAACGCCGGTGGTGCTGGGGTTGTTGCTGTCGTCGCTGATCACCGCGGCGGCATTCGTGAAGGACAACAATCTCGTCATCATCGTCATGTCGATCGCCTTTTTCGGTCAGGGCATGTCGAATCTCGGCTGGACGCTGATCTCCGAAGTCGCGCCGCGGCGGCTGATCGGCATTACCGCCGGCCTGTTCAATTTCTGCACCAACCTTGCCGGCATCATCACCCCGATCGTCATCGGTTTTGTGGTGGCCGCGACAGGATCTTTCTTTGGAGGACTTGCCTTCATCGGTGTCATGGCGCTGGTCGGGGCCTTCTCGTATATTTTCGTGCTAGGCGAAGTGAAGCGTGTCGGCGATGATTAGGGAATGACTCGAAACACATCCCGCAGCACCGCGCCCGAAGCGGAGGCGACCGCCACCCCGTCGACCCCCAAGCGGCGTGTCGTCCACACCGCCACGCGGATGACCAAATCCGGACCGGAACTGGTAATCAAAAATGCCGAGCGGACGCGTGCCGAGATTATCGAGGTCGCCACCAAGGAATTCTCGCAGCGCGGGTATAGCGGCGGCCGCATCAACGAGATCGCCGAGCGTACCCGTACGTCCAAGCGGATGATCTACTATTATTTCGGCGGCAAGGAAGGGCTCTACCGGGCTGTGCTGTTCGAGCATTATCGCCGTCTGCGCGCCAATGATCGCGCAGCGGGGCTTGAGGAAATCCCTCCGCTGGAGGCGCTGGCTAAGCTCACGCGGCTCACCTTCGACTGGTATGTCGACAATGCTGACGAGGTGCCGCTGGTGATGGTGGAGAATATCCACCACGCGCGCCATATCCGCAGCACGCCCGACATCGGATCGCTCAATTCGACCGCGATCGAACTTGTCCGGTGCGTCTATGAGCGCGGGGTGGAGCAGGGCGTGATGCGTCCTGGCCTCCGGCCAATCGACATCTATCTGATCATCGCCTCGACGAGCTTCTTCAACGTCTCCAACCGCTATACCTTCCAGGCGATCTTCGCGCACGACATGGGCGCGAAGGAGGAGGTGGCACACCACCGCGAGGCGCTGGTCGATACCGTTCTGCGCTATGTCGCCGTCGATCCCGGCCGCAATCCACCCAAGGCCTGAACGGTCCCGCATACCTTCTGAGTCACCGCGCGGTTCATACAGAGCTTGACGTCGCGCATATTGTTGTACCAACTGGTACACGCTGGCATCGCAGCCGGATCAACCGGCGCACGCATGCTTCGGGAGGATGTGACGATGGATAGACGAAATGTGCTGCTGGCCGGTGGAGCGCTGGCTTCGAGCCTGCTTCTCGCTCGCCGGGGTGTGGCTCAGGTGCCCGCTGCCGCACCAGCCGGCAAGCTGAAGATCGACGCCTATTCGCGGCACCTGCAATGGCTGCGCGATCCGGCCGAGGTCGCCAAGGCGGTCATCGATATGGGCCATGACGGCCTGGATATCACGGTGCGGCCCTATCCAGGCCATGTCGATCCCGCGAAGGTGGCGAGCGATCTGCCGCCCTTCGTGAAGGTGATCCGTGATCATGGCCTCAGCGTCTCGACCATCACTTGCCCGATCACCGACGCCCAGTCACCAAATGCCGAACGCATCATCGAGACGGCTGCGAATCTTGGCATCCGCAATTACTGGTGGGGCACGTTCCGCTATGATCAGGCCAAACCGGTGATGCCGCAGCTCGATGCGCTCAAGCCGCGCGTGGAGAAGCTCGTGGCACTCAACGCCAAATATGGCGTGAAGGCGATGTACCACAATTATTCGGGACCCGGCACGGTGGGCGCCGCCATCTGGGACATGCTGGAGGTTCTACGCGAATTCGATCCGCGCTGGGTGGGTTTTCACTTCGACGTCGGCCACGCCACGAACGCAGGCGGCAACAATACCTGGGCGCTGAATATGCGCGCCGCTGGCTCCTATATCGGAGGGCTTTCGATCAAGGATTCCTTCCTGGAACGTCTTGCGCCCGGCGAAGCGCCACAGCACGGCCCCCGGTCGGACGGTCCCCCTTATCCCTGGCACGTCCGCTACGTGCCGCTGGGCGAGGGGAATGTGAACCTGCCGCTGCTGGCGCAGGTGCTGAAGGAAATCGACTTCTCCGGACCCGTGGAGATCCAGGCGGAATATCCCAATGGTGGCGCGGAGTCGGCCAAGGACAAACTCAGCTTGCCGCGCGAGCAGGTGCTCGGAGCGATGAAGAAGGATCTTCAGGTGCTTAAGGCTGCCTGGGCAGGCACGGGCCTTGTTTGAGGCTGATCGCAGGCGTTCGCAATCCCGTATAGTCGGAACCGGTGCTCCTGTGAAAGCAGGAGCCCATATCGACGGTTGTCTCAACGCTTGGGCATGGGCTCCGGGTCAAGCCCGGAGCACAAGCTGGATTTTGTGAATAATCTTCCAGCAGAGCGGAATAGATGGCTCCCCGGGCCTGATTCGAACAGGCGGCCGTCCGATTAACAGTCGGATGCTCTACCGCTGAGCTACCGGGGAACAGCCCTCTCGGGCGAGGCGCGCCTATAGCAACGATCTTCCGGGCATTGCAAGCGGCTCAGACGATGAATTGTTCCATCGTTATGCGATCGTCCAGCGCATGCTCCGGATCGAACATCAGACTGAGCGTCGATGCCCGGTCGATGCCGACATGAACGACCGCAACATCGCGCACTTCGCGCTGGTCGGCGACGGCGCTGACCGGCCGTTTCACGGGGTCGAGCACCCGGAAACGGATACGTGCGCTTTCAGGCAGGATAGCGCCGCGCCAGCGGCGGGGGCGGAAGGGGCTGATGGGCGTCAGCGCGTGAAGGGCCGAACCGAGCGGCAGGATCGGCCCCTGTGCCGACAGATTATAGGCGGTGGAACCGGCAGGCGTCGCGACAAGCACGCCATCGCACACCAGTTCATCCAGCACGATTCGGTCGTTGACGGAAACCTCTATCTTGGCTGTCTCGCGCGTTTCACGGAGCAACGACACCTCGTTGATCGCGGGCAGGGACACGGTTTCCCCCTCAATCGTCTCCGCATCCATCTTCAAAGGGGTGACGCTGAAGGTGCGTGCACGCGCCAGCCGTTCTTCCAGCCGGGTAATCGACCAGTTGTTCATCAGGAAGCCGACGGTGCCGCGATTCATTCCATAGACGGGCACGATCCGCCGCCGCGTCAGCATCGCGTGGAGAGTCTGCAGCATGAACCCGTCGCCGCCCAGCGCCACGATCATGTCCGCTTCATTGACATCGACCCAATGGGCAAGCTCGCGCAATTCGCGTTCGGCTGCGCGTGCGGCTTCGCTGGTCGAGGCGACCAACGCCCGGCGTGGTTCCGGCATCATTCGCCGATCACACCCGTTGGGCAAGAGAAGGCAGGCGCACCGGCGAGCGGAATATTATCCATGCCGATTGACTAGGGGTTCACTACCCAAGGAGCAAGGCTATTGGGCGCAAAGTCGTTGCACCGCACGGCAGGAACGCTAGCATGATGACAGGGGAGAGCATTGAGCGTGAGCCAGCAGTCGACCACGCCAGATACCGACGACCCCGGCCGGAACATGTCATCTTTCCAGAATCCAGTCGCAGCACCGCTTTTCCTGCTGTCCTTCCGTTATCGCGATGAACTTGCCGCCGCGACGTCGCGCGCCGGGTGGCGCGTGATCGCGGCGCGGAGAGCCGATGACATCGAACGTCGTTTTATCGCCAGCGGGGCCACGGTGGCGGTCGTCGATGCCCGGGGTGCGCTCGATGAAGGAATGGCGGCCGTGCAGTCATTGTCGGAATCGGTTCAGGCCAATGCATCCGCGCTGCTCGTCCTTCTGTCCCGCAAGGATGTGGCTTCGCTCGATGCGTTCCACACAGCAGGGGCGACGCATTATCTGGCAAGCCCGTTCGGAGAGGCGGAATTGGCCCAGGCGCTCCGCTTTGCCGAGCGACATAGCGAACGGCTGGCAGGCGGCTGGCGTACCGGACTGAACAGAAGCGAGCTGAACAGACAGGAAAGCCTGATCTGGCGGATGCATCTGGATACCGGGATCGTCGATTTGAGCGCGGCATTGCGGGATCGTCTGCATGCCGGTTCCCAGGAGTCGATGTCCGTCACCGATCTTTTCCGCCTGCTCGATTCCGAAGGCCGGCAGGCGGCACGCGGTGCGACACGCCGGCTCGCGGCCGACGTCAATCCGACCGCTTTCACGCATGCGCTTCCCGGTGGCGCGCGCGCCGTCCACCATATCAGCATCGATCGCGAAGGCGGGGTCGTGACCGGCAGCGTCGAGACGCTGGATGTGGGGCGCAGCAAGAATCGGGTGCGGAATCGCGATCCGTTGACTGGCCTTGGCGACGGCGTGGAAGCCAGACGCTGGCTGGCTGGGCCACTGGCTGCTCAGGGTGGGGCGGTGCTGCTGCTTTCCATCAACCGTTTCGAGGCGATCAACATCGCCTATGGCCGGGCGGCCGGAGACGCCTTGCTTCAAGCGGCTGCCCGGCGGATCGAGCGCGTTGTGGCCGACGTGGATGGCGGGCGCGGACATCTGGCCCGCATGGCGGGGGCCGAATTCCTCATTGCCCTGACCTCCGCCGCATCGACGGAGAAGGCAAAATATCTCGCCGACCGGATCGTCGATGCCTTTGCCCGGCCATTCATGTCGGGCGGCGATCTGATCAAGCTCGATTGCCGGATCGGCATGGCTCAGGCGACCGAGGGAGGCGATGATCCAAGCGCGCTTCTGCGCCGGGCCAGTGCAGCGTTGGCAGAGGCCAAGGCGTCCGACGGCGCACGGGTCCGGTTGTTGAGCAGTGCAGAAGAGGATCGGGCGGCATGGGCCACCCGGCTCGAGGCCGATCTGCGGCAGGCACTTGCGCAGGACGAGATCGACATCCTCTTCCAGCCGCAGGTTTCGGTTCTCAACGGCTCGATCGTTGGCGTCGAGGCGCTTGCGCGGTGGAGGCATCCCGATTTCGGTGAATTGGGTGCCGGAACATTGATCGCCACCGCCGAACGCTCCGGTGCCCTGGTCGACCTGTCGGACCATATTCAGGCCCGCGCGATCGAGATCGCCGCTGCCTGGCCGGAGGCATTGGCCGGGCTGCGTCTTTCCGTGAATATCACCGCGGAGGATATTGCGCGTCCATCATTCGCCCAGCAGTTTCTGTCATTGGCAGATAGGAAGGACTTTCCTCGATCCCGGCTGACCGTCGAGATCACCGAAAGCGGACTGATCGATGACTTGAGCGCGGCTGCCGGCCTGCTCGCGGCGCTGCGGGCAGGGGGATGCCGGGTGGCGATCGACGATTTCGGCACGGGCTATTCAAGCCTCGCCTATCTGAAGGCATTGCCGCTGGATTATCTGAAGATCGACAAGCGCCTTTCGCAGGACATCACCGGCACGGCGCGCGATCGGGTAGTGGTACGCGGCGTGATCGAAATGGCGCGCTCGCTCGGCCTGTCGGTCATTGCGGAAGGCGTCGAGACTGAGGAGCAGCTTCAACTCCTCGCTCACGAAGGCTGCAACTATTATCAGGGCTTCCTGTGCGCCGAACCGCTGACCACCGCCGACCTGATCGAAAAGGTCGCCGCGACATGCCCGCCCTCGCTCAAGCGGGCCTGATCGTCAGGCCAGGATCTTCGCCAGCCCCTTGGACAATTGCAGCGCACCGTTCAGCCGCGCCGCCGGATCGGCCCAGGCGCGATTGATGACCAGCTTGCTGTCGGGCCTCAGCTTCGCCACGCCCTGCAGCCGCTCGACATAGGCAAGCAGGCCGGGAATGTCCGGGAACTGGTCGTTGTGGAACGACACCAGCGCGCCACGCGGCCCGACGTCGATCTTGGTCACGCACGCCTTCTTCGCGTTGAGCTTGATCTCGATGAGCTTCAGCAGGTTGGCGGTCGCATCCGGCAATTTGCCGAACCGGTCGATCAGCTCGGCGGCGAAGGCCTCGATCGCCTGCCGGTTGTCCAGCTCGTTCATGCGGCGATAAAGCCCCATGCGCAGGTCGAGATCGGGAACATAGTCTTCCGGCAGCATGATCGGCGCGTCGACCGTGATCTGGGGAGAGAAATCGCCCTTCGGCATGGCGGCGGCGATCCCGCCTGCCTTCGCCTCCAGAATCGCCTCCTCCAGCATCGACTGATAGAGTTCGAAACCGACTTCCTTGATGTGGCCCGACTGTTCGTCGCCGAGCAGATTGCCCGCGCCCCGTATGTCGAGGTCGTGGCTGGCAAGCTGGAAACCGGCGCCCAGCGTGTCCAGGTCGGACAGGATCTTCAGCCGCTTGTCCGCATTGTCGGTCAGCACCCGATCGGCAGGCGTCGTCATATAGGCATAGGCACGGGTCTTCGACCGGCCGACGCGGCCCCTGATCTGATAGAGCTGCGCCAGGCCAAAGCGATCGGCGCGATGGACGACCAGCGTGTTCGCGCTCGGAATGTCCAGGCCGCTTTCGACGATCGTCGTCGACAGCAGGACGTCATAATGCTTGTCGTAGAAGGCCGACATGCGCTCTTCCACCTGACCAGGCGCCATCTGGCCATGGGCGACGACATAGCGGATTTCCGGCACCTCCTCGCGCAGGAATTGCTCGATGTCGGGCAGGTCGGCGATCCGGGGGGTCACGAAGAAGCTCTGTCCACCGCGATAATGCTCGCGCAGCAACGCCTCGCGGATCACGACCGGGTCCCACGGCATCACATAGGTACGCACAGCGAGGCGATCGACCGGCGGTGTCTGGATGACGGAGAGTTCCCGCAATCCCGACATCGCCATCTGCAGCGTGCGGGGAATCGGTGTGGCGGTAAGCGTCAGTTGATGGACGTCCGTCTTCAACGCCTTCAACCGCTCCTTGTGGACGACGCCGAAACGTTGCTCCTCATCCACAATGACCAGGCCCAGCCGCTTGAACTCGATGCCCTTGGCAAGAATGGCATGCGTGCCGACGACGATGTCGATCGTGCCGTCGGCCAATCCTTCCTTGACCGCCTTGGCTTCGCCAGCCGGAACCAGCCGCGACAACCGCCCGACCTTCATGGGGAAGCCCTGGAAGCGTTCGGTGAAGTTCAGATAATGCTGCCGGGCGAGCAGGGTGGTGGGGCACACCACGGCGACCTGCATGCCGGCCATCGCGGCGACGAAAGCCGCCCGCAAGGCCACCTCGGTCTTGCCAAAGCCCACATCGCCGCAAACCAGCCGGTCCATCGGACGCCCGGCGGCAAGATCGGCAATGACGTCGCCGATCGCCCGGTCCTGATCGTCGGTCTCCTGATAGGGAAAGCGATCGACGAAGGCGGGATATCCTCCTGCATCCGGTTCAGCGACATCGGCCGGGCGAAGCGCGCGCGCGGCAGCGGTCGCGATCAGTTCGCCCGCGATCTCGCGTATCCGCTCCTTCATTACCGCCTTGCGGCGCTGCCATGCCTCGCCACCCAGCCGGTCGAGCCCGACACCCTCGCTGTCGGACCCATAGCGGGACAGGATGTCGATATTCTCGACGGGGACGTACAGCTTGTCTCCACCGGCATATTCCAGCGCGACGCAATCGTGCGGCGCCTTGCCGACGGGGATCGAGGTCAGCCCCTCATAACGGCCGATGCCATGGTCGGCATGAACCACCAGATCGCCGGGGCTGAGCGTCGCAAGTTCGTTCAGGAACGCATCATTGCTCTTCTTGCGCCGCGCGCGCCGGACCAGCCGGTCGCCCAGCATGTCCTGCTCGGTCAGCAAGGCGACATCGGGAGCGGTGAAACCATGCTCCAGCGGCAGGACGATCAGCGCCGCTCCCGCATTGGCAGCCCGCCCCAGCGCATCCTGCCAGCTATCGGCAAAAAGAATGTGCTTCAGCCCGTGATCGCCCAGCAATCCGCCGAGCCGCTCACGCGACCCGTTCGAATAGCTGACAAGGACGAGTTTCCGCGCATCGCGCTTCAGCTTGGCCGCATGTGCGGCAACCGCCTCATAGATGTTCGCATTCTGCGCACGCTCGGGCGCGAAATCGCGCGGCCCTTCGACATCGAAATCGACGACCGAGGCGCTCTCGGGCTCATGGAATGGGGATGTCAGGTGGATCGCACGGTCGTCGATTGCGGACGCCCAATCCTGACCGGACAGATACAGCGTCTCCGGTTCCAGCGGGCGGTAACTGCCCGGATCGGCGGATTGGGCGCGCTGGCGATTGGCATGATAATCCGCGATCGCCTCAAAGCGCGCTTCGGCGGCGGCCGGCGTGCCATTGTCGCGAACGACGATCGCGTCATCGCCCAGATGGTCGAACAGCGTCGCCAGCTTTTCCTCGAACAGCGGCAGCCAATGCTCCATGCCGGCCAGTCGCCGCCCTTCGGAGATTGCCTGATAAAGCGGATCGCCAGTCGCCGTCGCGCCAAAGATTTCGCGATAACGGCTGCGAAATCGCTTGATGCTTTCGGCATCCAGCAGCGCCTCTGACGCAGGCAGCAGCGTGAATCCATCCACCCGGCCGGTGGTCCGCTGGTCCGCCGGATCGAAACGGCGGACGCTTTCGATCTCGTCGCCGAAGAAATCGAGCCGCAGCGCCTCGGTCTCACCGGAAGGAAACAGGTCTACAAGCCCGCCACGCACCGCGAACTCGCCTGCATCAGCCACGGTCTCGGTCCGGATATAACCATTGGCCTGCAACAAGGCGGCCAGGGCATCGCGGTCGATCCGTTCGCCGGGCGCCAGCCGGGCGACCAGTTGCCGGATACGGAACGGCGTCAATGTGCGCTGGGAAACAGCATTGATCGTCGTCACGACAAGCTGCGGCTTGTCCGGCTTGCGCTGCAACGCGTGGAGCGTCGCCAGCCGCTCGGACGTGGCACGCAGGGAAGGGGAGGCGCGGTCATAAGGCAGGCAATCCCACGCGGGAAAGCTCAGTATCTCGATCTCGGGCGCGAAATATCCCGCCGTCTCGGCAAGACCGCGCATTCCGGCCTCATCCGCCGCGATGAAGACGGCACGGGTTCTCGTAGCACGGGCAAGGTCGGCCATCAGCCAGGGCAGAAAGCCTGCGGGCGCGCCGGAAAGGGTAAGGGGCGCTACGGCCTTAATTATCTTTTGAATATCAGTCATTTCGCAATCGGAATATAGTCAAGCCGCTGCAATGCGGTCATCATGGTCCCGGCCCATCGATCGGGCACCACGAACGTTCCCATCGCCCAGCCGATGATGTCGGCGTCCTGCTCGTCCAGCAGCGCTTCGAACCACGCGACCTCCGTTTCGTCCCAATGCATCGCATGCCGGTCGAAGAAGCCGCCGACCAGCAGATCCGCTTCCTTCGTGCCGCGATGCCAGGCGCGAAATTTCAGGCGCTTCAATCGGATGTCGCGATCGGCCACAGTCAAAAATCCAATGCGAAACGGCCGACAGGCGCTGGCGGGCCTGCCGGCTGGGCGATAAGGAAGGGTCAGATAGACATGCGACCCGAGATACTCAATCCGCTGTTCGCCGAAGTGCAGGCGCTGAAGGGCGTAGGCCCACAACTCGCGCGCCCGCTCGAACGGCTCGGGCTGAAGCGCGTGATCGACGTCGCCTTTCACTTGCCGACCGGCTGGATCGACCGGAAACAGGTGGATCGGCTGGACATGGCCGACGTCGGGCAGGTCATCACGATCTTGCTCACCCCGATCGACTATCGGCAGGGCGGCGCACGCGGCCCGTTTCGTGTTCACGCCGCAGACGCCGGTGGGGACATGGTCAACATCGTCTTCTTCGGCGGCAATCCGGGCTGGGCGAAGAAGCTGTTGCCGCTGGGCGAGCCGCGCATCGTCTCGGGCAAGCTGGAAAGCTACGGACAGGAATTGCAGATCGTCCATCCGGACCATGTCCTGCCAGTGGAGGAACAGGGAAGCCTGCCCGCGCGCGAACCTGTCTATCCGCTGTCCGAAGGGATGACCGGCAAGCGGCTGGGCATGCTCGCCGAACAGGCATTGGACCGCGCGCCCGGCCTCCCCGAATGGATCGAAGCGAGCGTCCTCGAAAAGCGCGGCTGGACCAATTGGAGAGATGCACTTGCCCGCGCTCATCATGAACCGGCCGACCGGCAGGTGCGGGAACGGCTCGCTTATGACGAGATCTTCGCCAACCAGCTTGCGCTGATGCTGGTTCGCGCATCCTCGCGCCGCCGCCGTGGCGATCCGTTGAAGGGGGATGGCCGGCTGCGCGATCTGTTGCGGCTTCCCTACGCTCCCACCGGCGCGCAATCCCGCGCCATCGCCGAAATCGAGGGCGATCTGCAGCAATCGGCGCCGATGGTTCGGCTGCTGCAGGGTGATGTCGGCTCCGGCAAGACGCTGGTCGCGCTGATGGCCCTCCTGACGGCGGTCGAGGCCGGTGCTCAGGGCGCCTTCCTTGCTCCAACGGAAATCCTCGCGCGTCAGCATCACGCCTCGCTGACCGGGATGCTGGCGGGCATGCCCGTCACGGTCGCGATCCTGACCGGGCGTGAAAAAGGGAAGGCGCGTGAATCGACGCTGATGGGGCTGGCGGACGGATCGATCGACATCCTCATCGGCACGCACGCCATTTTTCAGGAGGCGGTCAACTACAAGCGGCTCGGCCTAGCCGTGGTGGACGAACAGCATCGCTTCGGTGTCGCCCAGCGCATGATGCTCGCCCAAAAGGCGGAGCGCCCGCCACATCTCCTGGTGATGACCGCAACGCCGATCCCGCGCACGCTGACGCTCACCCATTATGGCGAGATGGACGTCAGCCGCCTTGATGAGATGCCTCCCGGCCGCCAGCCGATCGAGACGCGGGTGCTGTCGGACGAGCGATTAGGCGAAGTGATCGACGGCCTTGCCCGCCACGTCGCGAACGACGGTCAGGCTTACTGGGTCTGTCCGCTGGTCGAGGAAAGCGAGAAAAGCGATCAGGCGGCCGCAGAGGCGCGTGCCGCCGCTCTCCGCCTGCGTTTCGGCGAACGGGTCGGACTGGTGCATGGCCGGATGAAGGGGCCGGAAAAGGACGCGGTCATGGCGGCGTTCCAGCGCGGCGACCTCGCGATCCTCGTCGCGACCACGGTCATCGAGGTTGGCGTCGACGTGCCCAACGCGACACTGATGATCGTCGAGGGCGCCGACCGTTTCGGCCTTGCCCAGCTCCATCAGCTGCGCGGCCGGGTGGGGCGGGGCGACAAGCGTTCCATCTGCCTTCTGCTGCGTGGCTGCGCGCTCAGCGAGACCGCACGCGCGCGCCTCGCCCTGATGCGCGAGACGAACGACGGCTTCCGTATCGCCGAGGAGGATTTGAGGCTGCGGGGCGCCGGAGAACTGCTCGGCACACGCCAATCGGGCGAGCACGAGTTTCGCCTGGCCGGACCGGAACTGCTTCAGGTTCTGCTACCGGTTGCCAGCGACGATGCCCGGCTGCTGGTCGATCGCGATGGCGGGCTTGAGGGGGAGCGCGGCAAGGCGGCTCGCCTCGCGCTCTATCTGTTTGAACGGGACGCTGGCGTCGGCCTGCTTCGATCCGGCTAGCGCGTGCCGCGAACCATCTCGGCCAGCATGTTCAGATAGGATGTAAGGTCGATCATCCGCTCGAACTGCGCGCCGACGCGGCCGCCCAGTGCCCAGCGGATCGTCGCCCGGGTTTCACTCACTACTGGCATTTTCACGGTGACGATGTCCCCGATGGCAAAATCACCCTCGGTACGGGCCATGAAACCGGTGGCGGAGATGTTGACGATCTGAACCGGAACGTTCCTCTGCGCCGCCGTGGAACAGCGGGTGCGGAAGAACACTTCTTCCCGTTCAGCGCTGCGCTGATCGGCAAGCGTGTCGAGTGCGTCGGCGAGTGACATCGAACGATACTCCGGCGGGCTCGGCATCGATCCGATACGCAATCTTCATTAATTCCGCTGGAAGGAACAGCCTTAAGGATATCCTACCAGGGGCAGCCCGTGCGGCCTAAATGACCAGCAAACCGTGACTTTTCTTGCCGGCAGAGATGCGGACAGGAGTGTCGCCGACACGGATGACGACATCCTCGCCACTTACCTTCTCGCCGTCGATCCGTGCTCCACCGCCCTTGATGAGGCGGCGTGCTTCGCCCTTGGAGGACGCAAGGCCGAGCCCCACGAGCGCATCGACGATGCCGATGCCATCCGCGTTCACGGCAAGCGTCGGCAACGCATCGCCCGCGCTTCCTTCCTCGAATGTTTTGCGTGCCGTCTCGGCTGCCTCGGCCGCTGCCGCCTCGCCATGGGCCATCGCCGTCGCGGCATCGGCCAGAGCCTTCTTGGCGGTGTTGATCTCGCTGCCTTCCAATGCCTCCAGCCGCGCGATCTCGTCCAGCGGCAGGTCGGTGAACAGACGCAGGAAGCGGCCCACATCGCCGTCCTGCGTATTCCGCCAGAACTGCCAATAGTCATAAGGGCTGAGCGCGTCCGCATTCAGCCACACGGCGCCGTTCACCGTCTTGCCCATCTTGCCGCCATCCGCGGTGGTGATGAGCGGGGTGGTGAGGCCAAAGACCTGAGTTCCGTCGATCCGCCGGGTCAATTCGATCCCGTTGACGATATTGCCCCACTGGTCCGATCCGCCCATCTGCAGCCGGCATCCGACCCGGCGCGAAAGCTCCCGGAAATCATAGGCTTGGAGGATCATATAGTTGAATTCCAGGAAGCTCAGCGACTGCTCCCGGTCCAGCCGCAGCTTGACGGAATCAAAGCTCAGCATCCGGTTGATCGAGAAATGCTGGCCGATCTCGCGAAGGAAGGGAATGTACTCAAGCTTGTCCAGCCAGTCGGCATTGTCGATCATGATCGCGTCGCTCGGCCCGTCGCCAAAGGTCAGGAACCGTTCGAACACCCGCTTGATCGAGGCGATATTGCTCGCGATTGTCTCTTCAGTCAGCAGCTTTCGCGCTTCGTCCTTGAAGCTGGGATCGCCGATTTTCGACGTTCCGCCACCCATCACGACGATCGGCTTGTGCCCGGCCTGCTGAAGGCGACGAAGCATCATGATCTGCACCAGGCTGCCGACATGCAGCGACGGCGCCGTCGCGTCGAAGCCGATATAGCCCGGCACCACCTGGCGCACGGCCAGAGCGTCCAGCCCTTCGGCGTCCGTCAGTTGGTGAATATAGCCCCGCTCGCCGAGCAGCCGCAGAAGATCCGATTGATAGGTCATGGCTGGCCGATTAGCACGGCTTTGGTGATTTTCCACGATAAGGTTGAAACATGCCCATTATGACGGCGATCGGGCTGATGTCCGGCACCTCGCGCGACGGAATCGATGCCGCATTGCTGCGAACCGATGGGGAAACTCATGTCGAACCATTGGATTTCCGCTCCATTCCTTATGACGAGGATTTCCGCGAACAGCTCCGCCTTGCCTGCGAACAGGCAATGGAGATGGACAGGCCCGCGGCCGATCCGCTGATCGATCCCGTCGCCGCCGAACTGACCCGCCGTCACGCTTCGCTGATCGAGGGCTGGTCGGCCGACATCATCGGCTTTCACGGGCACACCGTCGCCCATCGGCCGGACAGGAGGTGGACCTGGCAAATCGGCGATGGCCACATGTTGGCAAAGCTGACCGACATCGATGTCGTCGCCGATTTGCGCAGCGCCGATGTGGCAGCAGGCGGGCAGGGCGCTCCACTGCTGCCGGTCTATCACCGCGCCTTGGCCGCGGCGGTCGAAAAGCCGCTCGTCATCCTGAACCTCGGAGGCGTGGCGAACATCACCTTTATCGGGGATGACGGCACGCTGATCGCATTCGACACAGGCATGGCCAGCGGTCTCATCGACAACTGGATGCAGTCCCGCGCCGGTGTCGACCGCGATACCAACGGCGAAACCGCCGCGTCGGGCCGCGTTGACGAAGCCATCCTCGCCTCGATGATGGCCAATCCCTGGTTTGACCAACCCGCCCCCAAATCGATCGACCGGGAGGAGTTCACGATCGCTCCTGTCTCAAGCCTTTCCGTCGCCGATGGTGCCGCAACCCTGACGGCATTCACCGCGATCTCGGTCGAGCGAGGCCTTCGCCAGCTTCCAAATCGTCCGCACCGCATCCTGGTGGCGGGGGGCGGGCGCCATAATGCGACAATGATGCACATGCTGGCGGACGCGTGTCACCTGCCGGTAGAACCCGTAGACGGTCAGGGCTGGAACGGCGATGCCGTGGAAGCGCAGGGCTTTGCCTATATGGCCGTGCGCTCCCTGAGCGGCCTTCCGATCAGCTTTCCCGGAACGACAGGCGCGCCGAAGCCGATGACGGGCGGAACGCTGTTCGGCGCTTCCGTCTGATCGCTGCGCCGGAAATCGCGAATCCGCTGATCATCAACGCCCACGACGCAGGTTCCGGCACGGCGGGGCTGGCCACCGACACCTGGAACAGCGCCGCATTGGCAATGCTGAAATAAAGCGTGTCGAAGCGGCCAATGAACGGACCAATTCCGGTCAGGTTGTCCGCATCGGCGGAGTTTATATAGACTTGAAACGCTTCTGGCCAGAACAGGGGAGGGGCGTCCGGCCCAGACAGGCTGTCAGTGAAGCCGATCAGGTCGTTGAACGAGCCGGAAAGAATGTGTGTGCCCAGCACGGTGCCGGTTGGATTGAATGCCTGAAGCCCAAAGGCATATTCGCTTCCATCGACAACAAGGCTGTTGATTTGCAGTCCACGGGATTCTGTACGCGATTCGAGCAGGCGAAAGGTCAGCTCGGTATTTGGGTCGACCGTAACAAAAGTTGGAGCGGCCAGTTCCATCCCGGCACCGATTGATTCCAAATTGGCTTTGAAATTGTCGATGGGTGATATTCCGGCGGAGAAGTCGGTTGTGACGTGCAGTGGCCCCTCGGCAAGAACGGGGCTGCAGCAAGCGAGAGCCAGTCCCGCAACGACGGATTTGAGCAGCATTGGCAGGCCTCCTTTTCCTCTGAAGTCGGGAATCCCGACGAAGGCGACCCACGGCCCTCTAGTGGAGCCGATTCATGCTCAGCATCCCATGTCAGTAGGGAATGGTAAAGAGGTGGTTAACCATCGCTAAGGTCGCCGTTAATCCGGCGGGCGTGTGATCAAAGGGCGGCGCGTGCCATTTGGCGGGCTTCCAGCAGATCCCACAGGCCGCGGTGCTGGGTCAGTATCTGCTGGGCGCCAAAGATCATTGCGCGTTCGATGGCGCTCGTTTCCGCCACTTCTGCTGCGACAGTGCGGGTTTCCTCATCATCGGGCAGCATCAGCGGCTCGACGTCGAGGCCAAGCTTCATCGCCGCTTCGTCCAGCACGGCACGAATCTCGCGCCAGTCCAGCGCCAGCGCGAAGGCGGCACCCAGCGCGCATCCCGCACGGTCTGATTGGGCCAGCATGTCGAGCGCATGCTGCTGCTGAAGGACGGCCGCCTCGCTTTCTGCTTGTCCCGGCGTGCTGGGAACGGGGCCGGCGGCGACGACCAGCTTGGTCAGGAACGCCCGTTCCGCCGCAAAGGCCTCTGCCGCCTGGATCAGCCAGCCCGCGGCTGCCGGGTGGAAGGATTTTGTTGCCGCGTGGTCGATCACGCCCGGGTGACGACCATGCAGGACACACAGATAATGAACGGCGTCTGCGAGATTGCGGGTCGCATTCCGCCCGTTCAGCAATTCCTGCGATTTGACGAAGCGATGCGCAGCGCTGCCTTCAGCGGCTGCCAGAGTAAACAGCATGTCCGCGGCTCCATCCGAATGTGCCGTTTCGATTGCCTGCAGACTCATCCATCACTCCCGGTCAGCAAACCGGTCAGGCCGGTCGAGGACCACATATTGGGCGATCCTTCTAACTGAACCACGTAAAGAGACGGTTTATACGCCGTTAAGGTTGTCGCTATCTTGCTGGGTTGCGATCGAAAAATGCTAGGAAAGCCGCCCGATGCCGGAAAATGCGGCGAACAATTCGACGAACCGTTCACCGCATTTTTCTGAGGCTATTGATCCAGGAAGCTGCGCATCTTCCGGCTGCGGCTGGGGTGCTTCAGCTTGCGAAGCGCCTTCGCTTCGATCTGACGGATGCGTTCGCGCGTCACGCTGAACTGCTGGCCGACTTCCTCAAGCGTGTGATCGGTGTTCATGCCGATACCGAAACGCATGCGGAGCACGCGTTCCTCACGCGGCGTGAGCGAGGCGAGCACGCGGGTGACGGTTTCCTTCAGGTTGGCCTGGATCGCCGCATCCACCGGGATGACGGCGTTCTTGTCCTCGATGAAGTCGCCCAGGTGCGAATCCTCCTCGTCGCCGATCGGCGTTTCGAGGCTGATCGGTTCCTTGGCGATCTTCATCACCTTGCGAACCTTTTCCAGCGGCATGGAAAGGCGCTCGGCCATTTCCTCCGGTGTCGGCTCGCGGCCCTGCTCGTGCAGGAACTGGCGGCTGGTGCGGACCAGCTTGTTGATCGTCTCGATCATATGGACCGGAATACGGATGGTCCGGGCCTGGTCGGCGATCGAACGGGTGATGGCCTGCCTGATCCACCAGGTCGCATAGGTCGAGAACTTGTAGCCGCGACGATACTCGAACTTGTCGACAGCCTTCATCAGGCCGATATTGCCTTCCTGAATAAGATCAAGGAATTGCAGGCCACGGTTCGTATATTTTTTAGCAATGGAGATGACGAGGCGCAGGTTGGCCTCGACCATTTCCTTCTTTGCGATCCGCGCTTCGCGTTCGCCCTTCTGCACCATGTTGACGATGCGGCGGAACTCGGCAAGCGACATGCCGGTCGCCTGCGCGATTTCGGCGATTTCGGCGCGGATACGATCGACGGCTTCGCCCTCCGCAGCAGCGAAGGCGGCCCATTTCTTGTCGATCTTGGCGACGGTCTCCAGCCAGGTCTCGTCCAGCTCATGATCGATATAGCTGTCGAGGAAGGCCTTGCGCGGCACCTTGTGGCGCTCGGCCAAGCGCAGCATCTGCCCGCCCAGCGTCGTCAGTCGCCGGTTGAACGAATAGAGCTGGTCGACGAGATATTCGATCTTCGCGCCATGGAACTGGACGCTTTCCACCTCGGCAGTCAGCTCTTCACGCAGCTTGTGGTACTTGCGTTCCTCGCTGGCCGGAAAATCCTCGCCGCTGCCCAGCGTTTCCAGGCGGGCAGCCTGAACCTTCGAGAATTTCTTGAACAGCGAGGTGATCGTCGCGAACTTCTCCAGCGCGGCAGGCTTCAGCAGCTCTTCCATCGCGGCGAGCGACAATGTGTTGTCCTCGTCATCGTCGTCGGCCGGGCGCTTGGCGCGCCGCTCGGTCATCGACTCCTCGTCATCGTCGTCGGCTGAGACTTCCTCGACGTCCTCTTCTTCCTTGAAGCTCGGCCCGGCGTTCTTCTCGGAAATCTCGCCGTCGCCGTCTTCTTCGTTTTCGAGATTGTCGGGCGTCGGGTCCTTCGAGAGCATCGCATCGAGATCGAGAATCTCGCGCAGCTGGATCGCGCCTTCGTTCAGCGCGGTCGACCAGCCGATGATGGCGTTGAAGGTGATCGGGCTTTCGCACAGGCCAAGGATCATCGTGTCGCGACCGGCCTCGATCCGCTTGGCGATGGCGATCTCGCCCTCGCGGCTCAGCAGTTCGACCGCACCCATCTCGCGCAGGTACATGCGAACCGGATCGTCCGTGCGATCGACGGTTTCCTTCTTCTTCTCCCCGACGGAGGTGGGCATGCCGTCGCCCTGGTCGACCGAATCGGCATCTTCGTCGGCATTGTCCTGGTCTTCGGCCTCTTCGCCGGACTCGTCGTTCTCGACGATGTTCACGCCCATGTCATTGAGCGCGGACATGATGTCCTCGATCTGCTCGGACGACATCTGGTCCTGCGGCAGCGCCTCGTTCAGCTGGTCATAAGTGATGTAGCCGCGCTTCTTGGCGCGGCTGATCAGCTTCTTGATCGATGCCTCGTTCAGGTCGATGAGGGGCGCATCTCCGCTTTCGGTCTTGTCAGCGGGTTCGGCCGTGTTCGTTTTCGCCATTCGTTCGCCTTGAATAAATATCCGTCAGTCGCCTTCGTCGGGTTGCATCAGATTTGCAAGCCGACGCTCCACTTCTCTGCGCATTCCTAACAGACGCTGCTGTTCGGAATAAGTTGCCTCGTCAAACTTAACCTGCAACCGCCCGGTCGCGGCTGCCAGTGCCGCGTCCACTTCCGGTCGCCATACCATCACTTGTATCGCTTCGCCCAGATCATGCCGCGCCTTGTCGGGTTCGGCATTTTTCCTGGCAAAGGAAAAAGGAAGACTGTCTGCCCGTAACAGCTCCCGCGCGATGTCGTTGAACTCGGTCCCCGCTAATATGGTAGCGAGTCGGTCTGTATCAAGCGCTTGATCCTGAATGGCGACATCCACGAGCGCTGCCATCAGCCTTGCGATCACCGGGTCATGGAAATCCAGGCTCCCCAGCGCTTCCATGTGCCGCCCAAGCTCGTCCGGAAAGCGAAGCAGCCCCGCGACCACGCCTTTCGCCAGAATCCGGTCGATTCCGCCCGATCCGATCGATCTCGCCTGGGTGGAGGCGGGGCGGTCTGGCAGGCGGCCTTTCTGGAAATCGCCCCGTGTCCATTTGCGCTGTTGCGGGCGGCTGAGATAGGCCGCCTCGAACCGCTCGCGGAATTCGGCCTGATATTGCGCGCGCACGTCAGCGTCGCCGATCGTCTGGGCAAGCTCGTTCAGCCGCCGCCTCAATCCCGCGCGCTGTTCCGGCGTTGAAAGCGGTTCGGCCTCCACCGCATGCCGCCAAAGCCGGTCGACCAATGGTTCGGGGCGGCCAAGCAAGGCTTCGAAAGCCTGCGGACCGCCGGAGCGCACCAGATCGTCCGGGTCCTGCCCGGGCGGCAAGGTTAGGAACGCAAGCGACCGCCCCGGTGCCAGCAGGGGCAGGGCACGCTGAGCCGCGCGGATCGCCGCTTTCTGGCCCGCCCCATCGCCATCGAAGCAGAGAATCGGCACCTCGACCATCCGCCAGAGCCGCTCGAGCTGTGCTTCGGTAAGCGCGGTGCCGAGCGGGGCGACCACCTCGTCGATCCCCGCCTGCGACAGCGCGATCACGTCCATATAGCCTTCGACCACGATGACACGCCCGGCCTTGCGCGCAGCAGGGGAGGCGCGATCGAGATTATAGAGTGTGCGCCCCTTGTCGAAGAGCGGCGTGTCCGGCGAATTGAGATATTTGGGCTCCGCAGCACCCAACGTCCGCCCGCCAAACGCGATAACCCGCCCGCGCGGATCGCGGATCGGGATCATCAGCCGGTCGCGGAATCGGTCATAAGGGTCCTTGCCCTCGACCGAGATCAGCAACCCCGCCTCGATCAGCGCTTCGTCGGTAGCGCCTTTCAACGCGGTTTTGAGCTTGCTCCGCGAATCGGGTGCGAACCCCAGTCCGAATCGTTTCCGCGTGGCTTCCGCAATCCCGCGCCCGTCCAGATAGGCACGGGCGCCGGCACCCGCGATGCCGCCCAGCTGCTCGACGAACCAGTCGGCGGCAGACTGCATGACATCGTGCAGCCCCGCCGCGCGCTCGGCCTTTTCCGCCGCGCGCGGATCGGCTGCGGGCACGTCCATGCCGGCCTGCGCCGCCAGTTCCTTCACCGCATCCATGAACGGCAATCCACGCGCTTCGGTCAGGAACCGGATCGCATCCCCATGCGCCCCGCAGCCGAAGCAATGATAGAAATGCTTCTCGTCATTGATCGTGAAGCTCGGTGTCTTTTCCTGATGAAAGGGGCAGCACGCCTTCCACTCACGCCCCGCACGCTGCAGCTTCACGGTCTTGCCGATCAGCCCGGACAGCAGGGTGCGTGCGCGAAGTTCGTCGAGGAATTGGGGAGTCAGTGACATGAAGAATCCTCCCCTCCCGCACTGCGGGAGGGGGCGGGGGTGGGCATAGCCATCAGCACCCGCTCGATTTCCCCAACCACGCCTTCGATCCGATCGATCACATCATTGTTCCAGAAGCGGATCACCCGATAACCTTGCGACTCGATATAGGCCGTTCGCTGGCGGTCTGCCTCAGCCATCCAGTCATGCTGCCCTCCATCGACCTCTATGACCAGCTTCGCGCTTCGCCACATGAAATCGCAAACGAACGGACCGACCGGCATCTGCCGGCTGAATTTGAAGCCAAGCCGTTGTCGGCGGCTGAGAAATCCCCATAATTTCCGCTCGGCTGGGGTGGCTTCGTTACGCAGCTTTCGCGCCAGCATGGTCGGTCTTCCGAGCGGTTTTGCCATTCCCACCCCCGACCCCTCCCGCATGCGGGAGGGGAGCTTTATGCCAAAGCCGCCTTCACCAGCCCGCTCGCCTTGCTCATATCCAGCGTTCCGGCATGCCGCGCTTTCAGTTCCGCCATCACCCGGCCCATGTCCTTGACGCCCGATGCGCCGATCTCCGCCTTGATCGACTCGATGGCGACAACGGTTTCCGCCTCGCTCATCATCTGCGGCAGGAAACGCTCGATGACTGCAACTTCGGCACGTTCCGCATCGGCCAGCTCGGCCCGGCCGCCCTTGTCGTACATCTCGATCGATTCGCGGCGCTGCTTGACCATTTTCTGCAGCACCTCGCTCACCAGCACGTTATCCTCTGGCGGATTGGCATTGCCCCGCAATTCGATGTCGCGATTCTTGACGGCGGCCTGAATCAGGCGAATCGCGTTGGTGGTCTCCGCGTCGCGCGCCTTCATCGCGGTCACTAGGGCGGCCTTGATGTCGTCGCGAATCATGGCGGGGGAGGCTCCTGAAGAAGTGAAGCGATCCTCATAGCCGCCCGGCCGGATTTTTAATAGATTGACCCGCCGGAACGTGGCACCTAGGTACCCCGCCGTTTACCCGCTTGAAACAGGAGCCGAACAATGGCCGACGCCAATCCCTATCGCGCGCCCGAAGGAGCGACGGGGGTATTGGTTTTAGCCGATGGCACCGTCCTGTGGGGCAGAGGATTCGGCGCTGCGGGCCACGCGGTGGGCGAAGTCTGCTTCAACACCGCCATGACCGGCTATCAGGAAGTGATGACGGACCCGTCCTACGCCGGACAGATCATCACCTTCACTTTCCCTCATATCGGCAATGTCGGCACCAATGCCGAGGATGTCGAAGCAAATGAATCCCACGCTCTGGGGTGCATCGTCCGCGAAGATGTCACCGCCCCAAGCAATTTCCGCTCCGCCGCCCGCTTCGACGACTGGTTGAAGGCGAACGGCCGCTTCGGCCTCGCGGGCATCGACACTCGCGCGCTCACTCGGCGTATCCGGCTGGAGGGTGCGCCGAACGGCGTCATCGCCCACGCTCCCGACGGCAAGTTCGACATTCCCGCGCTGCTTGAGCAGGCTCGTGCCTGGCCGGGTCTTGAGGGAATGGACCTTGCCAAGGACGTCACGTCCCCGACCAGCTATGATTGGCAGGGCGGCGTCTGGCGCCTGGGTCACGGCTATGGCGGGGAAGAGGGCGGGGCGGATCGCCCGCACGTCGTCGCGATCGACTATGGTGCCAAGCGCAACATCTTCCGCAATCTGGTGAAGGCGGGCGCCAAGGTGACGGTGCTTCCTGCCACCGCCAGCTTCGACGATGTGATGGCGGAACAGCCCGACGGCTTCTTCCTCTCGAACGGCCCCGGCGATCCAGCGGCGACCGGCGAATATGCCGTGCCGGTGATCCGGCAGATGCTCGACACCGGCAAGCCGCTCTTCGGCATCTGCCTCGGCCACCAGCTCCTCGGCCTCGCGGTCGGCGCGAAAACGAGCAAGATGCATCAGGGCCACCGCGGCGCGAACCACCCGGTCAAGCGCCTGTCCGACGGTCAGGTCGAGATCACCAGCATGAACCACGGCTTTGCAGTGGACAACGCGACGCTACCCACGAACGCGAAGGCGACGCATGTCTCGCTGTTCGATGGCTCGAATGCGGGGCTGGAACTCGCCGACTGTCCAGCGTTCAGTGTCCAATACCACCCCGAGGCCAGCCCAGGCCCGCAAGACAGCTTCTATCTGTTCGAGCGGTTCGTGGGGATGATGGGTGCTCAATCTTGATTCAAGACCTACCACCTCCGCCACCTATGCAATGCGTAAAGGCGCAGGATGCGGCCAAGACCGACATCAAAGCATATATGGTTGCGAGCGGTGACCCCGTTCAAATGGAAGAATGGCTAAAGGAAGTTCGGCAACGTCCTCTATGGAGATTGGATGCTGACGCTCAGTCCAATGGAGTTCGCTTCGTTCGTCTGAGCGCTGATGGTTCTGTGCTTTATCGCGAGATTGGCGGCTTGATTTACTCCGGTCAAACCCGCCGACTTTCTATCACCTTTCAATTAGAGCCTCCGATCTGTGAGGCGGAAGAAGACTAATGCCCAAACGCACCGACATCTCCTCCATCCTCATCATCGGCGCGGGTCCGATCATCATCGGGCAGGCGTGCGAGTTCGATTATTCGGGCACGCAGGCGATCAAGGCGTTGAAGGAAGAGGGCTACCGCATCGTCCTGGTCAATTCGAACCCCGCGACGATCATGACCGATCCGGAGTTCGCCGACGCGACCTATGTCGAGCCAATCACGCCGGAGGTGGTCGCCAAGATCATCGAGAAGGAGCGGCCCGACGCCGTCCTGCCGACGATGGGCGGGCAGACCGCGCTCAACACCGCGCTCGCGCTCTATAATGACGGCACGCTGGAGAAGTTTGGCGTCCAGATGATCGGCGCCGATGCCGCCGCGATCGACAAGGCCGAGGACCGGCTGAAGTTCCGCGATGCGATGGACAAGATCGGCCTGGAATCCGCCCGCTCGCGCATCGCGCACACGATCGAGGAAGCGCTGGAAGCGCTGGATTTCACCGGCCTTCCCGCAATCATCCGCCCCAGCTTCACGCTTGGCGGCACCGGCGGCGGCGTTGCCTATAATCGTGAGGAATTCGTCAAGATCGTCACCAACGGTCTCGACGCGTCGCCCACCACCGAGGTGCTGATCGAGGAATCGCTGCTCGGCTGGAAGGAATATGAGATGGAGGTCGTCCGGGATCGGAACGACAACGCCATCATCATCTGCTCGATCGAGAATATCGATCCGATGGGGGTGCACACCGGCGACTCGATCACCGTCGCGCCGGCACTGACGCTGACCGACAAGGAATATCAGATCATGCGCAACGCCTCGATCGCGGTGCTGCGCGAGATCGGGGTGGAAACCGGCGGCTCCAACGTCCAGTTCGCGGTCAATCCGCAGGACGGCCGGCTGGTCGTGATCGAGATGAACCCACGCGTGTCGCGTTCTTCGGCACTCGCCTCCAAGGCCACCGGATTCCCGATCGCCAAGGTCGCCGCCAAGCTCGCGGTCGGCTACACGCTCGACGAGATCATGAACGACATCACCGGGGCGACCCCGGCTTCGTTCGAGCCCACCATCGACTATGTCGTCACCAAGATCCCGCGCTTCGCCTTCGAAAAGTTCAAGGGGTCGCAAGCCCTGCTCACCACCGCGATGAAGTCGGTGGGCGAGGTGATGGCGATCGGCCGCAACATCCACGAAAGCCTGCAAAAGGCGCTGCGCGGCCTCGAAACCGGGCTTTCAGGCTTCAACCGCGTCGATGCGCTTGCGGGCGCGCCGCATGACGACCTGATCGCTGCGCTCTCGCTGCCGACCCCCGACCGGCTGCTGGTCGCAGCCCAGGCCCTGCGCGAGGGGCTGAGCGTCGCCGAGATCCACCAGGTCACCCGCTACGATCCCTGGTTCCTCGAGCGGATTGCAGAGATCATCGCGGCCGAGGAAGAGGTGTGCACCAACGGCCTGCCGCGCGACGCGGCGGGAATGCGCCGGCTGAAGGCGATGGGCTTTTCGGACAAGCGCCTCGCCTGGCTTGCGCTTCAGTCCGCCAATATTCGCGGCGGCATGGACCGTGCGGTGGCGCGCGGCTCGGGCCTCATTCGTGAGGCCGTCGTCGCGATGACCGGCGGCGTGACCGAGGACGAGGTTCGCGCGCTCCGCCACAAGCTCGGCGTGCGCCCTGTGTTCAAGCGCATCGACACCTGCGCCGCGGAGTTCGAGGCCAGGACGCCCTATATGTACTCGACCTACGAGGCGCCGGCATTCGGGGAGCCCGAGTGCGAGAGCGCGCCGACCGCGGCCAAGAAGATCGTTATCCTGGGCGGCGGGCCCAACCGGATCGGCCAGGGCATCGAGTTCGACTATTGCTGCTGCCATGCCTGCTTCGCGCTGTCCGACGCAGGCTATGAGACCATCATGGTCAACTGCAATCCGGAGACGGTTTCGACCGATTATGACACCTCCGACCGGCTCTATTTCGAGCCGCTGACCACCGAGGATGTCCTCGAGATCCTGCATGTCGAGCAGTCCAACGGCACGCTTGCCGGGGTGATCGTCCAGTTCGGCGGTCAAACCCCGCTCAAGCTCGCCCAGGCGCTGTCCGATGCCGGTATTCCGATTCTCGGCACCAGCCCCGACGCCATCGACCTTGCCGAGGATCGCGAGCG
>Ga0164243_10001109_pt1 | contig 46565 bp, 49 predicted proteins | sample OricompcompostOP_FD_108781 | JGI IMG/M metagenome (GOLD analysis project Ga0164243, IMG submission 108781) | Organic Plus compost microbial communities from Emeryville, California, USA - Original compost - Organic plus compost (OP) | ecosystem: Engineered > Solid waste > Mixed feedstock >...
CCGCGGGCATCCGCGTCTCGCCGTCCCCGGCCAAGCTCGGCAAGACCCTGGTCGACCTCCTCAAGGCCTGACCACAGTCTTCGCACCAACACATCGCAAGGGCCGCCCAACAAGGCGGCCCTTTTTCATTGTGCCGACGCTCGCGCTTGCGGCGGGCCGGAGGCTCGGCTAAGCCAAGCGCCACGCTATTGGGGCGTAGCCAAGTGGTAAGGCAGCGGATTTTGATTCCGCCATGCGGAGGTTCGAATCCTCCCGCCCCAGCCAGACTTCCATCGCCCTGTGAATTCACGCCGCATTGCAGCGGATGCGGACTGATGCGGTTTCTCGCGGTCCGGATAAGAGAAGACCGCCAGGGCCTGAGTCGCCATTCTCGGGACGAACATTCTCGATGTGCCGACAGGAACACGGGCGTTCCCGCATGGTTGTCCTTCAGAAATGGAGGACGCCATGACTCAAACACCGCCAGACTCCGGCGCTCCGCACGAGCGGATGCCGGCCGCAAGCCCGGAGCAGCACCACGACATTGCCGAGGAAGCGCGGCGCACGGCCGGGGACCTCGGCTCGGCGGGCCTCGACCTTATGCGCGAGGCGCGTTCGGGCGCGATATCCTATGCCGAGGAACGCAAATCGGCTGGCGCGGATCAACTCGGCATGTTCGCCCGCGCCATCGATCACAGCGCATCCGATCTCGGCGGCCAGTCTCCCGAAATCGCGCGCTACATCCACGAGGCTGCCGGCAGCCTGGAGCGGGCCTCGCGCATGCTGCGTGAGCGCAGCGTCGGCGAACTCGCCGATTCCGCGGCCGAATTCGCGCGGCAGCGGCCAGCTCTGTTCTTTGGCGGCGCGGTGCTCGCCGGTCTTGCGCTGACACGCTTCCTGAAGAGTTCGCCCACCAGCGAAGCGCCGCGCGTCCCGCAGAACGCCCAGGGAGGCGACTATGCACAACACTGAAACCAACCGCTCGACGGCGGGTCTGCTGTCGGACCTGGCGAGCCAGCTCATGTCGCTCTTCCAGAAGGAGGGGCAACTCGTCCGCACCGAGATATCGGAGAGCATCCACCGGGCGGTGGGCGCGCTCGCCGGCATGATGATCGGCGCCATTCTCCTGATCGGCGCGGTCAACGTGCTCCTCGGCGCCGTCGTCACGGCCCTGGTGGCCATGAACGTTCCCGCGCCGTGGGCGGCGCTGATCGTCGCCATTGTGGTCGGCGTCGTCGGCGCGCTCATCATGTGGGGCGCCATGCGGAATCTGAGCCTCTCGCGCCTCGCGCCCACCCGCAGCGCCGAGCAGATCCGGCGCGATGCGCAGCTCGCCAAGGAGACCGTGCAATGACACACGCCACGAAATCGAGCCGCGAACTCGAACACGAAATCGAGCAAGATCGCGCCGGTGTTCGCGCCACGCTGAGCGAGCTCCGCGAGCGCATGACGCCGGGGCAGATGCTGGACGAGGCCATGTCTTACGCCAAGGACGGCAGCGGGGGTGACTTTGTGCGCAATCTCGGCCGAAATGTGCGGGATAATCCTATCCCGGTCGCCCTCGTCGGCGTCGGCCTGGCATGGCTGATGAGCGGCCGCGGCCGCCCGCACGTGCATGTGCCCTCCTTGTCCACCCGGGCATCTGGCGCGCATGAGGGAGAGCTTACGCCTGCCGAACAGCAGGAGGCGTGGGAGAACGCCGAACTGGCACAGCCGGAACTTCCCCTGGTCGAGGACCGGCCGCGGGGTAGCGAGTTCGGTCACCGCCGGCGTGTCACGGCGGCGTCCTTCTATACCGGCGAGCTCGACCACGATCCCGATTATGGCGCTGCCTATACGCCCGAGGATTTTTATGAAGATCCTCCGCGGCCGCCGAACCTCTCGAACGGTGGCGGGGCGTCGGACTTCTCGGGACCGTCCCCGATGAGGCGCACGCGCAGTGCGGCGTCAACCGTCGCCGGTACTGCCGCGGACATTGCCGGCAGCGCCCGCGGCGTGGCCTCGTCCGCCATGCATACCGCCGGCGATCTTGGCGAGCAGGCGGCGCGCACCGCCTATAACAGCGGTCAGAGCGCCTATCACTCTTCGGCCGATGCCATGGAGCGGCTCGGCGGCGTGGTGCGTTCACAGCCGCTACTGCTGGGAGCGCTTGGGCTGATCATCGGCGCGGCGGTGGGGGCCGGAATGCCGCCAACGCACTCCGAAGACCGCCTGATGGGCGACGCCAGCGCTCGCACACGGCGCCGCGCCAGCGATGCTCTCGATGAAGGCTATGCCCGGTTTGAGGATGCCGCGCAGTCTACCTTCGAGGACGTGCGTTCGGAAGCGCAAGCGCAGGGCTTGACGCCGGAAGGCATGGAGAACGCAGCGGCCGATATTGGCGAGCGCGTGCGCAAGGTCGCCGACACAGCCAGAACCAGCGTTGAAGACCGCATGGGCAGCAGCTAGGCCGCGAGAGCGGTACTTCCACGGCGCAGAAACGCTTTGCCGGGATTGCAGGCCTGCGCCGGGAGGGGGGCGGAGACACGCGCCGTCACCGCCTCCGCTGCGCGAAGACAGCCAGCTTCCACCGCACCGGCATCCCGTTGTCAGACGCCTCGACGAATATCGGTTATCTCTCGGAGCGGATGGAACGAGCGTCGTGCCTGCGCGGTTTGAACCACAACCTGGAGGTTCAGATGGGCGCGATTTTGCTTTGGCTACTCGGTATTCCGATCCCGATCATCATTCTTCTACTCCTCTTGAGCTGAGGAGCGGGCAATGACTTTTGAAGCTCCAACCGCCGCAATCCGCGGCTCCATCTCCTCTGCGGTGTCGTGGTCGGCGATCATTGCCGGCGCGCTCGCAGCGGCATCCCTCACCCTGATCCTCAGCGCGCTCGGCGCCGGACTCGGCCTGATCTCCGTCTCGCCATGGTCCAACGAAGGCGTGGGAGCCGGCACGCTCGCCGTTTCGGCAGGCGTCTGGCTGATCGTCATCCAATGGCTGTCCACCGCATTCGGAGGCTATCTCACCGGGCGGTTGCGCACGCGCTGGCATGGCATCCCGACCTATGAGGGCATGTTCCGCGACACGGCCCACGGATTCCTGGCCTGGGCGCTCGCCACCCTGGTCGTGGCTGGTCTGTTGAGCTCGGCGGTCTCCGCAGTCATCAGCGGCGGAGCCTCGCTGGCATCGGGCGCGGTGCAGGGCACAACGCAGGGCGCCACCATCGCGTCGAACAGCGGCGAAAACAGCCAGAACGGCAATGCCGATGTGACCGGCTATTTCGTCGATATGCTGTTCCGTCCCGCGGCCACCCAAGCGGGCGCCGCGCCGGCGCCGAATGGCTTGGCGGGCGATCCGCGTGCCGAGGCGACCCGGATTCTTGCCCGCGGTGCGTTCACCGGGGAAATCCCCGATAACGACAAGGCCTTCCTCGCCACCCTCGTCTCCCAGCGCACCGGAATGTCGCCAGATGAGGCCCGCCGCCGCGTCGACGACGTGCTCGGTCGCGTTGATCAGGCGAAGCAACAGGCAAAGAAGGCCACGGACGAAGCGCGGAAAACGGCGGCCACGACCTCCATGATGATGGCGCTTTCGCTTCTGATCGGCGCGTTCATCGGCGGCGTTGCTGGTGCCGTGGGTGGGCGCCATCGCGACGATGATGAGTTCCTGGCCTGAAGCTGCCGGCTCGTCTGGCTTCCAAGGCGCTGGCGCGCGTGTTCCGCCTTCTCACTTATAATGTGCACCGCTGCCAGGGGACGGACCGCCGGCATGATCCCAAGCGCATCGCTGCGGTGATTGCATCGTGCAAGCCCGACATCGTGGCGCTGCAGGAACTGGACGTTGACCGTGTCCGCTCGGGCAGCGTCGACCAGGCGCGGATCATCGCGGCCGAGCTTGGCATGGCACTGCATTTCCACCCCGCGCTGAAGATGGCGGACGAGCTTTACGGCGACGCCATCCTCACCGCCGCGCCCATGCGTCTAGTCCGGACCGGTGCGCTGCCGAGCCCGAACCTCCGCCGTGAGATCGAGCCGCGCGGGGCGCTCTGGGCGCAGATCGAGATAGAAGGGCGGAGGGTCGACGTCATCAACACGCACCTCGGATTGAATGCGCGGGAACGCATGCTGCAGATGCTGGACCTGCTTGGGGACGAGTGGATCGGCGCTGTGGGCGAGGGGCCGCTGATCGTGACCGGCGATTTCAACGCCGTCCCGCGCTCGCGCCCCTACCGTCTGGCGGCGGAGCGGCTGGGGGATGCGCAGCGTCTCTCCGGGCGACGCAGGCCGGTGCCGACCTTCCCGACCCGGCTTCCGGTACTGCCCCTGGACCACATCTTCATCAGCGCCGCTCTCAAGGCGGTGCGGACGCAGACGCTGCGGACTGCCGAGACGCGGCTTGCCTCCGACCATCTGCCGCTGATGGCCGACCTCGACTTCGCGGAGGCAGCGTGACGTCCGTGGCGGAGGCCTCATCGCGCGACAAGAAGCGGCGCTGGCGCACGCTGCTGCTGCGCGGATTCGTGCTCGTCGGCACGCTGCTCGCCGGATACCTGATCTATCGCGGGCTGCGCCGTTACGATTTCGACGATCTCGTCGCCTCGGTACGAGCCGTCCCGACTGGCGACCTCCTGCTCGCGGTCGTCTTCGCCGCCGGCAGCTATCTCAGCCTCACCGCCTTTGACTGGCTCGGCCTGCGCTATATCGGCCACCGCCTGTCCTATCCGCGTGTCGCGCTCACCTCCTTCGTCAGCCTTTCGCTCGGTCACAGCATCGGCTTTGCCGGCCTGAGCAGCGGCCCGATCCGCTACCGCTTCTACTCGCGCTGGGGGCTCTCCGCCGGGGAAGTGGCCAAGCTCGTCCTGTTCTGCGGGGTGACCGTCGGGCTTGGCCTTCTTGTGATGGGCGGCGCGGCGCTCGTCTTGCAACCCTCGTCGGGCCAGGCGCTGACTGGGATCGGGCGCCTTGCCGTGCGCCTGATCGGCGGCGGCTGCCTGCTCGCGGTCTTGCTCTATCTCGTCCTCGCGGCAACCGCGCGGAAGACACTGCGCATCCGCAAGATATCGTTCGAGATGCCGACGCTTCCGATCGCTGCCGCGCAGGTGGTGGCTGGTGCCGCCGACTACGCCTTTGTCTCGGCCAGTCTGCATGCCGTGGTTTCGGAGGCCTCCGGCGCCAGCTATGTGCAGGTGGCCTCGGCCTTCGTCACGGGCAATGTGCTGACCCTCGTCAGCCATGTGCCCGGCGGGCTCGGTGTCATCGAGGGTACGGCCATGTACCTGCTGCCGCATGGCTCGCAACTGCTCGGACCGCTGATCGCGTTCCGCCTGGTCTATTTCCTGCTGCCGCTGGCGATCGGGCTTGTCGCCTTTGTCGCCGCCGAATTCGCCTTCCGCCGGCGCTCGTAACGGCGGCGCCTGATGAAGGATTTAAGCCTGCCGACGGGGGCGAGCAGGCGGAAGGGGCGGACCGGGTCGAACAACGCGGTGCCGAAAACCGAACCTTTGCCGGGGGGCGTGTCTGGGAGGTCGAAACGGCGCAGTCCGCGCGGATTCTGGTTCAGGCTGTCGAGCGCCGCAATTGCCGAACCGGCGTCCGCAACAGCCGCAGTGACAATCTCCGGCGCCACGCCGAGATGGTGTGCGAGCAAACGGTCGCGCAGGCGGCCGATCGTTGTCCGCAGATCCGCCGTGGTGCCGTCCACAGCCAGATCGCACTCGCTGTCCAGTCCGATGGAACGGTTGTTGAGATTGGCGGATCCGATCCGCAGCAGGCGATCATCAATGATCATCAGCTTGGCGTGGACCAGGATCTGACAGTCGCCATCTGCCGAAGGTACCACCGGATACAGCGCGCGGAAGCGGCCGTGCCGGTCGGCCCGTCGCAGCCGGCAGAGCAGGCGATCGCGGTTATGCCCCATGAAGAAGCGCTCGCCGAGACCGTGCGACTCCGCCGTCAGGATGACCACGATCTCCGGCCCGTTCTTCTGTTCGAGCCGTTCCTCCAGCACATCCCCGATCAGGGGCGCGGTGAGATATTGCGCTTCGATGTAGATGCAGTCGCGCGCGCTGCGCAATGCGTCGACGGAGAGCGCCGCGCTCTCTCGGCATTCCTGCGTGCCCTTCCACGCCGGCGCGGTGCGGGAAATGGCGACCTCCACATCCTCGAAATCGGCCGGCATTTCGGGCGGCCAGGGCATGCCGCACGGAGCGGTCGCGGCGCAGTCCTCGCCGGTGACGAGGCTCCAGCGTCCACGCACCAGTTCGCCGAGGTCGCGGGCGACCGCGCCCTCCACAGCCATCTGCATGTCGTGCACCGGCCCGAAGGTTTCGCCATCCGGCGAGGTGCGCGCGGGATGATGTGCGCGGTGCTCGGGCGTATCCCAGCGCCGCACGGTGAGATCGATGCCGCCGACGAAAGCCATGCGGTCATCGATGCAGACGATCTTCTGATGCTGTGCGGCATAGAGCGGGTGGTCGGTGTCGAGCCGCACCGAAATGCGCGGATGCTCCTGCCAGTCCGCGCCGGCGAGGAGTTCCATGGGCGAGCCCGGTGCGTGGACCACGGCGAGGTTCCACACCAGGAGCCGGATCTCGAGTTCCGGTCGGGTCTCGACCAGCGAACGCAGGAAAGGGCCGAGCGTGCGCTTCGGCGCCACGTCGGGGCGCAGCGCGATGCGGCCGTCGAAATCCCAGCCGAGAATGAAGATCGAGCGCTCCGCCCGTGTGAGCGCGTCTTCCAGCGCGCGAAAATAGGCTGCGGCGTCGACCAGCACCGCGGCCTTTTCGGCATGAGAGATGCGCCAGCAATTGCGGCTGGGGCGCAGCAGGGGAATGGAATGAACGGCAGCGGAAGGATCACGATGCAGCAAAACTGAAATCCGGAAAAATGGCCCTTTCCGGAAACGGAGAACTGGCCGCGAAGTTCGCGCGGGGCTTCCATTTTGATGGAAGGGGACCCCGCAGCGATTTCGGTGGTCTCAGTTCAAGTGTGTGTTCTTCCCAACGGACGTGTCGTTCCAGACGACGGTGGCGGGGCGATCTCTGCGGGCCGCGTTCGCCAGCTCGCAAAAGGCCGGATCCTCCTTCATGGCGCTCGTCACTGGGGTGATGGTGAAGCCCTCGCAGGCCCAGCCCTGTTCATCGATCGCCCGCTGCACCAGGTCCTCGGCCTCTTCGATCGAGCCGGCAGCCACGACCATCAGCGCGAGGAAGCTGCGCCCGGGTATAGCTCCGGACTCGCCGCGCATGGCCGCGACATAGAGCGCTGTGAAATCCAGTATCTGCATTGTCGGTGGCTTCGTGTCTCGCGGCCGATCTGCCACGGCCTGTGAGGGCAACGGGCCGCACACACAAAGGTTCAATCGCAAATGTCCGGCAACAACTGCCTCTCGTCGGTAGTTCTCAGAGGACCTTCAGCGGCGGGACTTTCATGGCGAGCGAGGCAGGAAGCGAGGACGAACCGGCCGAGCGGGGGTCCGCCCGGCACGGGCTGTGGCGCACCATCGGCAACGGCGTCATTGCCGGCGCCGCCGACGACGACCCCTCCGCCATTGGCACCTATGCCAGCGCAGGCGCCCGTTTCGGGCTGTCCTTCCTGTGGATCGCTCCGGTGCTGCTGCCGATGATGTTCGTCGTCGTCTACCTGTCCGCCAAGCTGGGGCAGGTCTATGGCAAGGGGCTCTTCGCCATCATCCGCGACCGGTACCCACGTTGGGTCCTGTGGCCGGTGGTCGTCGGCGCTCTGATCGGCAACATGATCGAGGCCGCAGCCAATCTCGGCGGCATGGGGGCTGCTCTGGCGCTGTTGGTGCCGCTGCCGGTGCCGCTCATCGTCACGGCGATCGCCGCCGGCATTTTCGGGCTGCAATTCTTCGGCTCCTACGAGCTTCTGCGCAGGATATTTCGCTGGTTGGCCCTGGCGCTGTTCGCCTATGTCGGTGCGGCCATTCTGGCAAAGCCCGACCCCTGGGAAGTGCTGCGCGGCACCTTCATCCCGCACATACGCTTCGACGCGCAATTCCTGGAGATGGTGGTCGCCTGCATCGGCACCTCACTGTCGGCCTACATCTACACCTGGCAGTCCAACCAGGAGGTCGAGGACGAGATCGCCCAGGGAAAGACGGAGATACACCAGCGCAAGGGCGCCAGCTCCGGCGAGTTGCGGCGCACGCGCCGCGACGTTCTCGTCGGAATGGTTTTCTCCAACCTCATCCTCTACGCGATCATCCTGTCTACCGGGGCGACCCTGCACGCCTCCGGGCAGACTGATATCGAGAGTGCCGCACAGGCGGCTTCGGCGCTGGAGCCGCTGGCAGGTCCCGCGGCCAAGCTGCTGTTCGTGCTCGGCGCGGTCGGCGTCGGTGCGCTTGCCGTGCCGGTGATGACGACCGGCGCCGCCTATGACCTCGTCCAAGGCATAGGCCTGCCTGGCAGCCTTCATGCGGAGCCGCACCAGAACAAGCTGTTCTACGGCGTCATCGCCACGGCGACCGTCATTGCGGTGGGAATGAATTTCCTCGGCTTCAATCCGATGCGGGCGCTGGTGTGGTCGGGCATCGTGCAGGGCTTCTCGGTGCCGCCTTTGCTCCTGATCATGATGCTGCTGACGAACGACCACCGCGTTGTCGGCGAACGGGGGAACCGGATGCTCACCAATGTCCTTGGCGGCATGGCCACGCTGGCCGCTTTCGCGGCGGCAATCGGGCTGGTTGCTAGCTGGTGGCTCTGACCGGAGGTTTTTCTCGCCGAAACGGAGCCCTTGTGTCGGAACCAAGCATGGGCTGCGTTGTTGCCGTGTAAGGCAAGCTTTCGCAGTCAGGTCCTGCCCCATGAGCCTTCATCACATTGACACCGGTGAGTTGAAGCACCGGATCGCGGAACTGGGCCCCTGGTTCCACAACATGGAACTGCAGGGGGTGTGGACCGCGCCCGAGCATTTTCTCGGCAATTATCCGCGGGTGAAGTGGGAGCGCTTTGCCTCCGCCATTCCGCAGGACCTTACGGGCAAGAGCGTGCTCGACATTGGCTGCAATGCGGGCTTCTACACCATCGAAATGAAGCGCCGCGGCGCCGAGCGCGTGCTCGGGCTGGATTCGGACGAGCGCTATCTGGCGCAGGCGCGGCTCGCCGCCGAAGTCAGCGATCTCGACATCGAGTTCCGCAATCTGTCGGTCTACGACGTCGCCGAACTCGGCGAGCGCTTCGACCTCGTTCTCTTCATGGGCGTGCTCTACCATCTGCGCCACCCGCTCCTGGCACTGGACCTCGTGCGTGAGCACGTCACGGGCGACCTGATGATCTTCCAGTCGATGCAGCGCGGCAGCAGCGACATCCTGCCCGTTGCCGCCGACTACGACTTCCAGGAGCAGGGGCATTTCGACGAGCCCGGCTACCCGAAGCTGCACTTCATCGAACACGAATACGCCCACGACTGGACGAACTGGTGGTCGCCCAACAAGGCCTGCACCGAAGCCATGCTGCGCAGTTCGGGCTTCGAGATCCTCTCCAATCCGGAGGAGGAGGTCTATGTCTGCCGCGTCGCGCCGACATCCGGCCGCTGGGGTGCCGTCTATCCGAGCAAGGGGAGGAAAGCGTGATCGAAGCCGCGATGATCTGGAACGAACCCAACAACAAATCGCACTGGGACCCCGAGATCGATCCGGACTTCAGCCGCTTTGCCGAGATGGCGGTGCTCGCCGGCAATGCCATTGCTGCCGAATGCCCGGGTCTGCTGCGCGTGCTCGGCGGCATTTCCCCGATCGACGAGAACTTCATCAACAACATGGCCGGCAAGGGCGTGCTCGACGCGGTCGATGTGATCGCGGTGCACGGCTTCCCGCTCGACTGGAATCTCTGGCAGATCGATGCCTGGCCGGAAAAGCTGGCCGAGATCCAGGCCGTTACCGATTTACCCGTCTGGGTGACGGAGGTCGGCGTCTCCAGCTTCGGCTCGGAGGAGGTGCAGGCCTGGGGTGTGCGCAAGACAGCCGAATTGCTGGCCGGCCGCGCCCCGCGCATCCACTGGTACAGCCTCTATGACCTCCCGATGAGCTGGGAGGCGACCACCCGCCACAAGGAGGCGGAGGGCTCGTCCTATTACCGGCACTTCCACATGGGCCTGCTGCGCGAGGATGGCTCGCCCAAGCCTGCCGCGGAGGCCTTTGCAGAGCACGGCCGAGAGATGGGCATCTGCCAGTGGTTCCATTTCGAGGACCATCGGCTGGACAATGCCGTGGCCTGGCTGAAGCGGCTCGGCGTGCGCCATCTGCGCACCGGCCTGTCCTGGTCCGACCGCTTCCGCCCGGGTGCGCTCGACTGGTTCGACCGACAGATGGAAGCGTTGGCGGATTTCGACGTGACGTTGACCTTCTGCTTCACGCCCGAGCATCGGGGGATCGCGCCGCACCACACTTCGGCGCCGCTCGATCCGCACGAATATGCCGATTTCTGCGTGGAGATGGTGCGCCGCTATGCCGGCAGTCCGGCCCAGCAGGCGCCGACGGTCCTCACAGCGTAAGAGCCGCCCCTTTCCTCTCAGTGCGTGTCGCCGAGGATGAAGGACTCGGTCGCCTCGCGCGCCTCGTGGTCGGTGGTCTGCAGGGGTGGTGATTTCATGAAATAGCTGGAGGGGCCCGTAAGGGGACCGCCGAGCCCGCGGTCCATGCCGAGCTTCGCGCATCGAACCGCGTCGATGACGACACCGGCCGAATTGGGCGAATCCCACACCTCCAGCTTCATCTCGATGTTCAGCGGCACATTGCCGAAGGCGGTGCCTTCCAGGCGGATATAGGCGAATTTCCGATCCGTGAGCCAGGGCACGAAATCGCTTGGTCCGACATGGGCATCGTCGTTCGTCAGCTCATGATCCACCTGGCTGGTGACCGCCTGGGTCTTCGATATCTTTTTCGATTCCAGCCGCTCGCGCTCGAGCATGTTCCGGAAGTCCGAATTGCCGCCGAAATTGAGCTGGTAGGTGCGGTCGAGCCGGACGCCACGCTCACGGAAGAGATTGGCCAGCGCGCGGTGGACGATGGTGGCGCCAACCTGGCTCTTGATGTCATCGCCGATCAGCGGCAGCCCGCGCTCCTCGAAGCGCCGGGCCCATTCCTTCCGCGAGGCAATGAACACCGGGATGCAATTGACGAAGGCGCAGCCGGCTTCCAGTGCCTGCTCGGCATAATATTCTGTCGCCCGTTGCGAGCCGACCGGGAGATAGGAGACCACCACGTCCGTGGCGCTGTCCCTGAGCACGCTGGCGACGTTGCACGGCGGCTCCGGGGATTCCTCGATCCAGTCCTTCACATAGCTGCCCACCCCATCCAGCGTCGGCCCGCGACGGACCAGAACGCCGGTCTTCTCGACGGGAGAGAAGCGGGTGGTGTTGTTGGGCGGGACGAAGATCGCTTCGGAAAGATCGTGGCCGACCTTGGCGGCGTTGACGTCGAAGGCGGCGACAAAGCGGATGTCGCGCACATGATACTCGCCGAGCCGCACATGCATCAGGCCGGGCACGTGGTCGTTGTCGGAGGCATCGCGATAGAAGCTGACGCCCTGGATAAGCGACGAAGCGCAATTTCCTATGCCGACAACCGCAACGCGGACCTCCCTGCCGTTGTGTGAGCCATTGCCTTCGTGCAGCGCCGCTTGTGTCGCAACCATCGTACTCTCCGAATGGTGTGAGCACCCTGAGCGCCGCATGGTTTCGGCAACGGGTGCACACAGCCAACGGCTCGGTGAACACGAAGGTTCCAGCCCAGAGTATCCCGGGGAATCTCAAGGCGAAAATGTGGCCTGACCTTCTCGGGAACAAACGCTGATTCCCGCACGTTCGGATCGCGGGTCCCATCGCTGTTGCGATAGCCCATTCATGCAGAAAAGTGTCGGCGTGACCTTCTCGCCCAGCAGGGTATTTCTATTTTCTGACGCGCTACAGATATAATCAGAAGATAGAGCGAAGATATTTACTGGAGACCTACTATGGCGTTCTCTGAAGACTTCGCGGGTTCCTCGAAAACAGTGATAGTGGCTGGCGGGGCTGGGTTTATAGGTTCGCACTTGTGTGAGGCTCTTCTAGAAGAAGGCCACCGCGTTTATTGCGTCGACAACCTCCAGACCGGGTCGGAGGACAACCTCAGGTCGCTGGAAGGCGAGGGACGTTTTCGCTTCATCGAGCAGGACGTCTGCACGCCGCTGCACCCCAAGTTGAAGGCGGACTGGATTTTCAATCTCGCCTGCGCAGCATCTCCGCCGCACTACCAGGCCGATCCCGTCCACACCATGATGACGAGTGTGGTCGGCACCAAGAACCTGCTCGATCACGCCACTGCCTTCTCGGCGCGCTTTGTCCAGGCCTCAACCAGCGAGGTCTATGGCGATCCCGAGCAGCATCCGCAGCGTGAGACCTATTGGGGGCACGTCAATCCGACCGGCCCGCGTGCCTGTTACGACGAGGGCAAGCGGGCCGCCGAGACCTTGTGTTTCGACCACCGCCGGCACCGTGACGTGGACGCGCGGGTGGTGCGCATCTTCAACACCTATGGCCCCCGCATGCGCCCCGACGATGGCCGCATCGTCTCGAATTTCGCCGTGCAGGCGCTCTCGGGCGAGCCCATCACCATCTATGGCAGCGGCGAGCAGACGCGTTCCTTCTGTTACGTCTCGGACCTGGTCCGCGGGCTCGTGCAGATGATGCGCATCGACAACGCGCCCGTTGCGCCGGTCAATCTCGGCAATCCCGAAGAATACAGCGTGCTCCACATTGCGGAACTGATCTCAAGGCTCGCTGGTGTCGAATACGACATCATCCACGAGCCGCTGCCGGAGGATGATCCGCGGCGCCGGCGGCCGGACATCAGCCAGGCGCGCAAGCTGCTGGGCTGGCGTCCAAAGGTGCTGCTCGCCGAAGGCCTGCCGCCGACCATCGAATGGTTCGCCCGTTGCGTAGACGGCGCTTCGAACTGGCGCTCGGAATCGGTCGAGCTGCGCGCAAGCGCCTGAACATCCAAGGAGAGGGGCAACATGGCGAAATATCTCGTCACCGGAGGCGCCGGATTCATCGGTCGCCATCTCTGCCGCCAGTTGCTGGACGAGGGCCACGAACTCCGTGTCGTCGACAGTCTGGTGGAACAGGTGCATGGCGGCCAGCCGCGCGCCGACGTGCTGGCCGATGTCGATTTCATCAACGGTGATCTGCGCGACCGCGACATCGCCGCCCGCGCGATCCGCGGGGTGGATGCCGTCTACCACCTCGCCGCCGAGGTGGGCGTCGGCCAGAGCATGTACGAGATCGACCGCTATGTCGGCGGCAACGACCTAGCCACCGCGAACCTGCTGCAGGAGCTGATCGCGCAGCCGGTGGAGCGCCTGGTCGTGGCGTCTTCCATGAGTGTCTATGGCGAGGGCCTTTACGCCACGCCCTCCGGCGAGCGTGTCGAGAATGCCCAGCGCACCGCAGCACAGGTGCGCAGCCGGCATTGGGATCCGCTCGGCCCGAAGGGAGAGCCGCTAACGCCCGTCGCAACGGACGAGAGGAAACAGGTCTCGCTGTCGTCCATTTATGCGCTGACCAAGTTCGTGCAGGAGCAGCAGGTGCTCATCACCGCACGCGCCTACGGCATGGGCGCGGTGGCGCTGCGGCTCTTCAACGTCTTCGGCCCGGGGCAGGCCCTCTCCAATCCCTATACCGGCGTGCTGGCCATCTTCGCCTCCCGGCTTCTCAACAATGAGGCGCCGATGATCTTCGAGGATGGTCGGCAGCGCCGCGATTTCGTCCATGTCGGCGATGTGGCGCGCGCCTTCCGTCTCGCCATGAAATGCCCGGAGGCGGATGGCGAGATCATCAATATCGGTGCGGGCCAGCCTCACACGGTGGCGGAAGTGGCGCATCTCCTTGCCACCGCCATGGGGCGCGACATCGCGCCCGAAATCCTCAACGAGGCGCGTGCTGGGGACATCCGCCACTGCTTCGGCGACCTTTCGAAAGCCGAGCGTCTGCTTGGCTTCACCCCCGAATTCTCGCTTTCGGAAAAGCTCGGCGAACTGGCGGAATGGGTGGCACGGCAGCAGGCCAATGACCGAGCCCAGGAAGCCCGGCGTGAGCTGCAGGCCCGGGGGCTGGTGGCATGAGCGAGGCTCCCGTCCTCATCACCGGCGGCGCCGGCTTCATCGGCAGCAACATCGCCGACTCTTTCCTGAACGAGGGCTGCGAGGTCATCGTCTTCGACGCACTCGCGCGGCAAGGCGTCGAGACCAATCTGGAATGGCTGCTCTCCCGCCACGGCTCGCGTGTGCGCCCGGTGATTTCGGATATCCGCGACGCCGGAGCCCTGGAAGAGGCCGTGGCCAAGGCCGGCGCGGTGGTGCATCTGGCGGCGCAGGTCGCGGTGACGACCAGCCTCGATCTGCCCCAGGACGATTTCGCGGTGAACGGGCAGGGCACGCTCAACCTGCTGGAAGCGGTGCGGCGCAAGGGCGATGGCACGCCGGTGCTCTTCGCCAGCACCAACAAGGTCTATGGCCATCTCGGCGCTCTCGAACTGCGCGCGGAGACGGACCGCCACGTGCCGGCCGATCCCGCCATTGCGGAGAACGGCGTCGGCGAGGCGCAGCCGCTCGAATTCGCCACGCCCTATGGCTGCTCCAAGGGCGTGGCGGATCAATATGTGCTCGATTACGCGCGCACCTTCGGCCTGCGCACCGCCGTGCTGCGCATGAGCTGCATCTATGGCCCGCGTCAGTTCGGCACCGAGGACCAGGGCTGGGTGGCACATTTCCTCATCCAGGCGCTGGAGCACCAGCCGCTGACGCTCTACGGCGATGGCCGTCAGGTGCGCGACATCCTGCATGTGCGTGATGCGGTCGCCGCCTATCGCGGCGTGCTGCGCAACATCGATGCCTTGAGCGGCCGCGCCTTCAACCTCGGCGGTGGGCCCGAAAATGCGGTCAGCCTGCGTATCATGCTGCGAGAGATCGAGGCACTCACCGGCGCGCCGGTCGACGTCCGCCGCGACGACTGGCGACCGGGCGACCAGCTCTATTTCGTCGCGGACACGCGCCGCCTGCAGCAGGCCATCGGCTGGTCGGCGAAGACCGGCTGGCGCGAGGGCCTGCGCGATCTGGCGGGATGGATCGGCGAGAACTCCGCCCTGATCCGCCGCGTCCGTGCGCTGCAGATGGAGAAGCTGATCGCATGAAACCGCGCCGGATCATGATGACGGTCGATGCGGTCGGCGGCGTCTGGCGCTACGCGCTCGACCTGGCTGCCGGTCTGCATCGCGAAGGCGTGGCGACGCTGCTCGTTGGTCTTGGGCCGGGGCCCGACCATGCACAGGAGAGCGAGGCCGAAGCCGCTCCCGGCCTGACGCTGCGCTGGACCGACCTGCCGCTCGACTGGCTGGCCGGCGGCCCGGGCGAAATTGCGAATGTGCCCTCCCGCCTGGCCGACATAGCCAATGGCAGCGGTGTCGATCTTGTCCACCTCAACACCCCGACACAACTGGGCACCGGCGTGTTCCGGCAGCCGGTGGTCGCCGCCTCCCATTCCTGCCTCGCCACCTGGTGGGCCGCCGTGCATCCGGGCGAGGACCTGCCGGAGAAGTGGACGTGGAACGCTGCGCTGACGGGTGAGGGGTTGCGCGCGGCCGATGCCGTCCTCGCACCGAGCGCCAGTCATGCGGCGGGGCTGCTCGCCGCCTATGGTCCGCTGCCGCGCCTGCATGTGGTGCACAATTCCTCGCAGGCGCAATTCCCCGATGTGCCGAAGCAGAACCTGGTGCTTGCCGCCGGCCGCTGGTGGGATCCCGGCAAGAATCTGTCCGTGCTGGACGAGGCTGCCGGGAATTGCGCGTGGCCGGTTATCGCCGCCGGCCCGCTGCAAGGGCCCGACGGCAATCTCTGCCAGCCGCGCCACGCCGAAGCACCGGGCAGCCTCGACCGAAACGCGTTGAACGCCAGACTGGCTGAAGCCGCGATCTTCGCCTCGACAGCGCTCTATGAGCCGTTCGGCCTCGCCGTGCTCGAAGCGGCGCGTGCCTCCTGTGCGCTGGTCCTTTCCGACATCCCGACCTTCCGCGAACTATGGGATGGCGTGGCCTTGTTCGTTGATCCCGACGATCCGGAAGCGGTTGCGGCGGGGTTCGCCGCACTCATCGCCGACCCTGAGCGCCGCCACGCCCTCGCCGCCGCGGCCCAAAAGCGAGCGGAGACCTATTCCAGCGCAGCCCAGATGTGCTCGGTGCTCGACGTCTATGCCGAGGCCATGGCCGCCGCGCCCGAACTGGCGAGGGCCGTCTGAATGCGCGCCGTCCTCTACACCCATTCGCTGGTCTCGTGCTGGAACCACGGCAATGCGCATTTCCTGCGCGGCGTGCTGCGCGAACTGGAAGCACGCGGGCACCAGACGCTGGCGCTGGAACCGGAAGACGGCTGGAGCCGCCGCAATCTCGTAGAGCATCACGGCAACGCGGCGGCGAGCCGCTTCTCGCGTGATTTCCCGGAACTGCGTGCGGGCACCTATGGACCGCATTTCGATCACGCCGCGGCGCTGGACGGCGCTGATCTCGTCATCGTCCACGAATGGACCGATCCGGCTCTGGTGGCCGCGCTCGGTCGCCTGCGCAAGAGGGGCGGACGCTTTACGCTGCTCTTCCACGATACTCACCACCGCGCCGTCTCCAGCGCCGGAGACATCGCCGATCTCGACCTCGACGGCTACGACGGTGTGCTGGTCTTCGGCGAGGTGCTGCGCGAGGTCTACCTGCGGCGCGGCTGGGGGCGGCGGGTCTTCACCTGGCACGAGGCGGCGGACATCCGCTCCTTCCACCCGCACCCGGAAATCGCGCGCGAGAAGGATCTGGTCTGGATCGGCAATTGGGGCGATGGCGAGCGCACGAGGGAACTGGCCGAGTTCCTGATCGAACCAGCCCGCGATCTCCGCCTCAGCGGCGCGGTGCACGGGGTGCGTTATCCCGCACAGGCATTGCAGGCGCTGCGCAGGACCTGCCTGGATTACGAGGGCTGGATCGCCAGCCGTGATGTGCCGTTGGCTTATGCCCGGCACCGTCTCACGCTCCATGTGCCGCGGCGGCCCTATACGCGCTCGCTGCCCGGCATCCCGACCATCCGCATGTTCGAAGCGCTGGCCTGCGGCATCCCGCTGATCTCCGCGCCATGGAGCGACAGCGAGAACCTCTTCCGGCCCGGGCAGGACTTCCTCTTCGCCCGCAGCGGGGCGGAGATGAGGACGCATATGCGTGACTTGCTGTCCGATCCGGCGCAGGCCGCGGCGATCGCCCGAAGCGGCCTGGAAACCATTCTCGCCCGCCACACCTGCGGCCATCGCGTCGATGAACTCCTCGCCATCGTCGACGAGATCGCCGCGCTCGATCCGCAAACCCGTCTGGAGAATGCCTGATGCGCATCGCCTTCTACGGCTCCAGCCTGCTCTCCTCCTACTGGAATGGCGCCGCCACCTATTACCGTGGCCTGCTGCGGCAGCTCGCATTGCTGGGGCATGAGATTACCTTCTACGAGCCGGACGCCTTCGACCGGCAGCAGAACCGCGACATCGATCCGCCCGACTGGTGCCGCGTCGTGGTCTATCCGGCCACGGTGGAAGCGGTGGCCAATGTCACCGCCGAGGCCGCCGGCGCCGACGTGGTGGTGAAGGCGAGCGGGGTGGGAATCTTCGACGACGAGCTGCTGCTGGCGCTGGCCGATGCCGCTCGCAGCGACGCGGTGAAGGTCTATTGGGATGTCGATGCTCCGGCGACCCTGGCCGAGATTTCGCCCGATCCACAGCACCCGCTGCGCCGCACGCTGCCGAAGCTAGACGCCGTGTTCACCTATGGCGGCGGCGAGCCGGTGGTGAAGGCCTACACCTCGCTCGGCGCCGCGGCGTGCCATCCGATCTACAATGCCCTCGATCCCGAGACGCACCATCCCGTACCGGCCGACCCGCGTTTCGCCGCCGATCTCGGTTTTCTCGGCAACCGCCTGCCGGACCGCGAACGGCGGGTGGAGGACTTCTTCCTCAGGCCTGCCGCCGAGCTTTCGCGCCGCAGCTTTCTGCTCGGCGGCTCCGGCTGGGGCGACAAGCCGATGCCCGCCAATGTGCGCTATCTCGGCCATGTCGGCACGGGCGACCACAACGCCTTCAACTGCTCGCCCATGGCCGTGCTCAACATCAACCGCGACAGCATGGCCGAGACCGGCTTTTCGCCGCCGACCCGGGTCTTCGAAGCGGCAGGCGCCGGCGCCTGCCTGATCTGCGACGCCTGGACAGGGCTCGACCTCTTCCTCGAGCCGGGCTTCGAGGTGCTGGTCGCCCGCGACGGGGCCGAGGTCGCCGAAATCCTGGCTGGGCTCGACCGCAAGCGCGCCGCGGCGATCGGCGAGCGTGCGCTGGCGCGCGTCCTGCGCGACCACACCTATGCCAGCCGCGCCGCCGAGGTCGACGACCTGCTGCGCGCGACCCTGGCCCACAAGCGCCGCGGGAATGCCGCATGAAGCCGCTCTCGCTTGTCTTCGTCGGGCTCTCGATCACCTCGTCCTGGGGCAATGGACACGCCACCACCTACCGGGCGTTGATCCGGGGCCTCAAGGCGCTCGGCCATGACGTGCTGTTTCTGGAGCGCGACGTGCCCTGGTACGCGGCACACCGCGACTTGGCCGATCCGGATTTCTGCCGGGTGGGGCTCTACCGGGACCTCCAAGATCTGCAGCGCTGGCGCGCCGAGATCGTCGCTGCCGACGCGGTGGTCCTTGGTTCGTATGTGCCCGATGGTGTCGCCGTCGCAGAATTCCTGTCCTGGACTGCCACGGGTGTTACGGCCTTCTACGACATCGACACGCCGGTGACGCTCGCCAAGCTCGGGCGTGGTGATTTCGAATATCTCGATCCGGCGATCATCCCGCGTTTCGACCTCTATTTTTCCTTCACCGGCGGCCCGACCTTGCGCCGGCTGGAGCGGGATTTCGGCGCACGCCGTGCGGAGGCGCTCTATTGTGCGGTGGACGAGAGCCGCTACCGGCCGACTGGCGACGAGCCGCGCTGGGATCTGAGCTATCTCGGCACCTACAGCGAAGACCGCCAGCCAACGCTGCAACGCCTGCTGATCGGGCCGGCCCGACGCCTGCCGCAGTGCCGCTTCGCGGTCGCCGGCCCACAATATCCCGAAAGCGTGGACTGGCCGGGCAATGTCGAGCGCGTCGAGCATCTGCCGCCTGAGGAGCATGCCCGCTTCTATGGCCGCTCCCGCTTCACTCTGAACATCACCCGCGCCGACATGATCGCCGCCGGATGGTCGCCGAGCGTGCGGCTGTTCGAAGCTGCGGCCTGCGGCTGCCCCATCATCAGCGACCGCTGGGAGGGTCTCACCGAGCTCCTGCCGGACGGCCGGGCCCTGCGCGTCGCCGACACGACGGACGAGATCGTATCCATTCTGACCGGCATGGCCGAAGCCGAGCGCGTGCGCATGGCCAACGAGGCGCGCGGCATCGTGCTCGCTGCCCACACCGGAAAAGCGCGGGCCGAAGGCCTCGTCAACACGATCCGTGAAGTCATGACCGGCTGCCCCACCACAAGCCATGAGGAAGACCAGACGTGCGAGACGACACTGCCCTGAAGGATGACACAGCTGCGCGCACCGTCGCGACACCCGCGGAGATGCGCGCCGCGGTGATCACCGGCCCAGGCCAGATGCGGGTGGAGCGCGCGGCCGTGCCGGCGCCGGGCCGTGACGAAGTGCTCATCCGCCTCGAAGGTTGCGGCGTCTGCGCCTCCAACCTCACCCCTTGGGCAGGTCCTGAATGGATGCAATTCCCGACGGAACCGGGTGCGCTCGGCCATGAGGGTTGGGGCGTGATCGAAGCGGTCGGCGATGAGGTGGTGGGCTTTTCCGTCGGAGAGCGCGTGGCCGCCCTGTCCTACAAGAGCTACGCGCAATACGACGTTGCCAGCGCGGACGCCGTGCTGAGGCTACCGGACACGCTGGCCGGAAAGCCCTTTCCCGGAGAGCCGCTCGGCTGTGCCTTCAACATTTTCCGCCGCGCCGAGATCCACCCAGGCCATACGGTGGCAATCGTCGGCATCGGTTTCCTCGGCGCCATCCTCACCAAGCTGGCAAGCGACCGTGGCGCACGAGTGATCGCAATATCGCGGCGCTCCTTCGCGCTCGATCTCGCCCGTGAGATGGGCGCCGCCGAGACCATTGCGATGGATGACCACACCGCCATCATCGAGCGGGTGAAGGACCTGACCGGCGGTACGTTCTGCGACAGGGTGATCGAGGCCGTCGGCAAGCAATGGCCGCTCGACCTCGCCGCCGAGCTGACGCGCGAGCGCGGCCGCCTGATCGTTGCCGGCTACCACCAGGATGGCCCGCGGCAGGTCAATATGTGGCTGTGGAACTGGCGCGGCCTCGATGTCATCAACGCCCATGAGCGCGACACCCGGATCTACATGCAGGGCATGCGCGAGGCTGTGCAGGCGGTGGCCATGGGTCGGCTCGATCCTACCCCGCTCTACACGCACAGTTTTCCGCTGGAGCGGCTGGATGAGGCGCTGGACGCCACGCGCGACCGGCCCGATGGCTTCCTGAAGGCATTGGTGATGCTGTGATGGCTCTTGCAATGGATGCCGAAAACCATATTGCGATGAAGCGCCCGCGCCTTGGGTTTCTCGGAGTCGGCTGGATCGGCAGGCACCGCATGGAAGCAGTGCTTGGCACCGGCTTCGTCGACATCGTCGCCATTGCCGACGCTTCCGACGAGATGGCGCAGGAAGCCGGCAAGCTGGCGCCGGATGCCGAGATCGTCTCCTCGCTCGATGACATCCTCGATGCCGGCGTGGACGGCGTCGTCATCGCCACGCCGAGCGCGCTGCACGCGGAGCAGGCAATCCAGGCGCTCGACCGTGGAGTTGCCGTCTTCTGTCAGAAACCGCTTGGGCGCACCGCGGCGGAGGTGAACGCCGTGCTGGAGGCTGCGCGCGCCGCCGACAAGCTGCTGGGCGTCGACTTTTCCTACCGCTTCACCGAGGGCATGCAGAAGATCCGCGAGATCGTCCATGCCGGCGAACTCGGCCGGATCTTTGCGGTCGACCTCGTCTTCCACAATGCCTACGGCCCGGACAAGCCGTGGTTCTACGAGGTCGAAAAATCCGGCGGCGGATGCGTCATGGACTTGGGCGTCCACCTTGTCGACCTGGCGCTCTGGACGCTCGATTTCCCGGCCGTCGTGCAGGTCTCGTCCGCGCTCTATGCCGGCGGCGAGCGGCTTGTGGCGCAGCCCGCGCGGGTCGAGGACTATGCCGTCGCCAGCCTCGATCTCGAGACCACGGCGTGCGTGCAGCTCGCCTGCTCGTGGAAGCTGCAGGCCGGCTGCGACGCCATCATTTCCGCGGCGTTCTACGGCACCGAGGGCGGTGCCATGCTGCGTAACGTCAATGGCTCCTTCTACGACTTCGTCGCCGAGCGCTATCGCGGCACCGCCCGGGAAATCCTGGCCGAGCCGCCAGATGCCTGGGGCGGCGGCGCCGTGCGGGACTGGGCGGGACGGCTCGCTGCCGGCGCCGGCTTCGAGGATGACGCCGAGCGCCTCGCAGAGGTCGCCTGCGTGATCGACAGCATCTACCAGCGCTGAACGACCCTTTTGCGAGCCCGGACGTTGGTCGATCAGACCACTCTTTCCATGGAGCCTAACATGCGAACGATGCTCGCCGCGTGCCTTCTCATTGCCGCGTCCGTGCCGGCCTTTGCCCAGGAGGGCGATGAAGCCGGCAAGGCCATGCCGCAGGAAGAAGCCTTTGAAAGCTGCACGACACAGGCCGGACACCAGTTCACCGATAAAGGACCCCAGAAAAACGAATGGATCGCGCGCTGCCTGACCGGGAAAGTCGGCCAGGGACCGAAGAAGCGGTCCATAGACCCAGCCCGGCAGAAGGCCATCTGCAACGAGCAGGCCAAGGCACTCAAGTTGCAGGGGGATGTCGAAAGGACCTTTCTCACCGATTGCAACAGGCGCAACGAGGAGCTCCGCAAGCAGGGGCTTTGACGCCCGAGTCTGCGGCTGCGCGAATGGCGCACAGCCCGGAACATCGGCCGACGGGACACGTTGGCCGAGAGGTCAAGAGAGAGGAGGAGCGGTCATGTCACAGACCACCACCGACCACCAGACCATCCGCAAATGGGCCGAGCAGCATGGCGGCAGACCGGCCGCTGTCGAAGGCACCGGCCGGGGCGATGATGCCGGAATCATCCGGGTGATGTTCCCCAAGGCCCGGCAGTCGGAACACGACAATCTCGTCGAAATTTCCTGGGACGAATTCTTCCGGAAGTTCGACCACGAGCATCTGGCGCTGCTCTACGAGCCAGACAGCATGTTCAGCAAGCTGGTCGGCCGCGACACCCATTGAGCCGCAGGAGGCCGATCATGACGGGACACCTGACAAACGAACAGAACAAGCGGATGCTGGAGCGGAAGGACGATGTCCCAAAGCCCGGCGAGCCGAAGCGCACCGCCAAGCCGGTGCGGACTCCCGAACATCCGGAAGCACGGCAGAGCCAATTTCCGGTCAGCCGGCAGGGCATGAATGAGGAAAGCCGCCAGCAGACCAAGCACAACCGCCCGCATAAGGGCGCATGAGCTTTCAGGGGTATTGAGGATGCGGCTCGGCCTTCTGCGTCGGGCCGCTTTTTCATGTGCGGTGGTTTAGCCGTCCGTATTGGCCACCGAGAGACGGTCGAGAAGCCTGCCGAGTGGTCCGCGGGAATAGGCGACCCCGTGATAGATGCCGAGCGCCATGCGGCCCCAGCCGAGATAAAGGCTCGGCATTCCGAGCCTGCGAGACAGCCAGAAGACGCTGTGGCTCCAGCGGCTGATGGCGCTGCGGGCGCGATAGATCAGGCGACGCTTCAGCGCCAGCTTGCGGCTCGGCGCAACTCGCTTGCGCGGCTGAATTCCGTGATGCGCCCAAGTCAGCCGATAGGCGAGGCCTTCCCGGCGCTGGCGCAGCCCTGCCGCCTGCGTGGCGGCCAGGAAATCGGCGTCGACGGGTTGGAGGTCGAGCCGGTCCTCAGCGATGGCATCCTCGAGAAGCACGCGGAGAGCAGGATCACGCACGACGACGACATTGGTGCCGCGGCCGTCGGAGGAATAGGGCGCCACCCAGGCATCGCCGAAGGAAATGTCCGCGGTCTCGGCCATGACGTCGTCGCAGAAATTGCAGGCCGAACTCTGGAAGAAGCCGGATCCCCAATCGCCATCGACAAGGTGCCACCAGTCCTGCCTCACGGTGCCGCCGTCTTTCAGCGTGAGTTCGGCTGTGTACCAGTTCGCCGGCCGATCCGGGTTCTTGGCCCGGAAGTCGAGCTGCGTTACCGCGTCGAGGCGCTGGCCCATCTGCCAGGCGAAGCTCTCCGTCAGGCGGCCGCTCTTCATGTGCCCGCAATAGAGGCCGAGCGTAAAGGCGATGCGCTCGCGCAGCACCGGATCCTGATACCGGAGAAGGTGGACCGCCTTGATGAAGCAAGGAATGCCGACCACGGCATAGCGCCCAGGCCTCTCGCGCATCTCTCCGAGCACCGCGGACATTTCGACCGGGTAATAGCGCGAGCGCGACCCGGCGCGGATTTCGGCTTCGCTCCGCGAAATCCGGTAGCCGAAGAACGGCTCATCCCCATTCCCGCGGGGCAGGCCGACGACATGGGCGACGCCGTCGACGAGGCCCCGCCGCAGGAGTTCGCTCGCCGTCCAGCTGACCAGCCCGCCGGAACTGCCCTGCTCACGGAAATCGCTCTCGGCGACGTGGCCAACCCATGCGGCTTCGAAGCAGCCGGTGCGGCTGTCACGATAGGGCGCATGTGGAAACCGCTCGGCGGCGATCGCATCTTCATCGGCAGCGGCCGGAGAGAAGGGGCAGGTGAGCGCCAGCTGCGCGGAGGGAGCATTCAACCAGGCGGCGGGTCCCGCGGGTATGAACTGGCCGAAGCGGTTCATCTGCATCTGGCCGGTGGGCGCCTGCGCGGCACATGAGCCGCAGCCGATGCAGAGTCCTGAACGCGCAACTTGGCGGGGGCTGATGGCGTCAATGCAGGGCATGGTCCAGGAAAGCCTGCGAGTGCTGCCGCAATGCCGCAATGCGCTCCGCGATGGCCGGAGCCGGCGGCTCGTCGAGCAGGGTTGCCAGTGTTTCCAGCCCGCCATCCTCGTGCACGAGGTGACGCTCGGCGCCGACGGTGCGGACGAGATCGCGGAGCTTGTTCTGGCGATAGTCCGACGAGACGCATGCAAACGGCCGCTCGTGCCGCAGCGCGAAGACGCAACCGTGGAAGAAGTTCGTCACCACCGCCGAGGCGTTTGCCACGAGGGCCGGGAATTCGATTGGTCCGGCCGCGATCAGTTGCTCGTCCGCCCAGTCATTGCGGTAGCCCACGCTGAGGAGGACCAACCGACGCTCGTTCGCCCATGCGCGCACCGAGGTTGCGAAGCCGCGCGGGAAGGAATGGCCGTAGACGAGGACATAGGGCATCCTTTCGGCAGCCGCCGCGGCCACGGTCGGTTCGGGAAATTGCAGGCAGGGATCGAGGACGATGGGCACCTCCGCGCCCAGCGCCGCGCGCACGGTCCTCCGCGACGTCTCATCGCGCACCGAGATCCGAGAGAAACCCTGGAGCCGTTTCAGCCAGTCGATCTGGTAACCGTTGTCGGGAGTGCTGTTGCCGATACTTGCGGCATAGGACACCAGTCTTTTGGCGTGCAGCCCTTCGCCAGAGAAGGCCCGCTTGCCGCCATACCAGGGATGCAAGACGTTCCAGACCTCGTCGCTGCCGACCACGATCACCTCGCAAACGTCGGCGTCTTCGGGCATGTCGATGTCGAAGCGGCGCGAACGGGGCAGCTTCGCCAGCGCCTGAAAGAATTTGCGGATCTTCGCCTGGTAAAGCGGAAATTCCCGCCGGCTGGTGCGCGCTGGCAGGAGCGGCTGGAAGGCGCAGCGCCATTCCCGGCGGTCGACAGCCGGGGAGGTATGGTCGAGCAGGAAGGCGTCGTGGCCACGGGCGCGCAGACCTTCCAGAAGACAGCGGGCCTGCCAGTACGAGCCGTAGTTGATGCAGCGGTGAAGTGTGAGGATACCGACACCCGAGCCCATGGCGACATATGCCTTCCCTGTAGGCGCCTCAGCGGTAGGCGCTGCCATCCTCGGCGCGTGCCGGGCGGTCGCGGTAAACGCCCTGCCGCGGCACGGCAATTTTCGCGAAATCACGCGCTAGCTGCCGCAGCGCCTTGCGCATCTCCTCGCCGCGCATCGGCACGCCGTGGCCAGTGACCACGAGTTCCGGCTCAAGAGCGGCCAGTGACGCCACCGAGAACGCCGCCTTGTCCCATTCCACCGTGTAGTAGGTCGGCGGGCCGTGCATTTCCGGCTTCTGCGTCAGCGCCGCATAGGCGGATTCCTGGCGGGTGGTGATGAAGGCATCGCCTGCGATGAGGCTGCGATCGCGCTCCCGCCAGAAAGCCACATGGCCAACGCTGTGGCCGGGCGTGTGGAGCCAGCGCCAGTCCGGCATGGCTGGAACGGTGCCGTCTTCGGGCAGCGGCCGCAGCCGGCTGCCGACATTGACCGGTCCGCGCGGGTAGAACCGCGCCAGCACCGCCATGGCACCGCCGCCGACCGTGCTGTCGCCCGGCGGGTAGGACGCGCGGCCGTCGAGATAGGGCAGTTCGAGCGGATGGGCATAGACCGGCACGTCCCACTCCTCGGCGAGGTCTACCAGGGCGCCGACATGGTCGAAATGGCCGTGCGTCATCATGATCGCCGCTGGCCGCGCGTCGGCGCCGAAGCGCTTCTCCGCGGCATGGCGGATCATGCCTTTGGTGCCCATCAGCCCGGCGTCCACCAACACCCAGTTGCGGTCGCCGGCACCGGGATGACCAAAAAAGACGACATTGACGATGGCCAGCCGCCGATAGGCGAGGTCGGGCGTCAATTCATGGGTGTTGTCGCTGCGGTCGCGATCCAGCGCCGCATCGATGGCTTCCGCCGAATGGCTGAGGGGAATCTGTTCGGGCATGGGCCTCTTCCGCTGCGCCATCCCGCTCTGTCCGGTGCGCCGAGATCAACGAGCCGCCTCTGCAACGGTTCCTGCAGCGCTCCGAACTCTGTCGAGGCGAGCTTCGTTACCGCGTCGGACGACGAGGTGGACACCATGGCAAACGGAAGGGAACCTGGCGGAACCAGGATGGGTCGACTGTGACCATTTCCGACGACGCCGATGGCGTGATCCGCGGCGTCTTCAAGACCGTACTGGCAGGCAGCAGCTTTTTCCGACGGGAGGTTCCCGTTCATGGTGCCGCTTATGGCGATGTCGTAGGCTGGCGAGCCTTCGGTACCAGCCTGGATACGTTCGAACGGATTGATTGAGTTGTCGCGCGGTTCGGAATGACGTGTGCCGGTTGTTGGGTCGAGGCTCACGCGGCCCGGCGCTCGGGTTCGATGGCGGCGGCATCCGGCTGGTGGACGATCTTGTCCTCGTCCCCTTCCGTGGCCAACGCGCTGCGGGGCCTCTGGGGACCAATCGTGCGGGGCGGCCGCTTGCGGTATTCGCGCATGAAGGCGACCTGCGCGAGCTTGGGCGCGATCGCGAAAAGCGCGGCCGTCAGCACAAGCAGCAAGAGAGGCAGGAGCAGCCACTGCTGCTCGACGAACTGGGAGAAAAGGCGGGCGGAGTCCATTGCAGTCTCGATCGTCTCCACGCGGCTGCACCCGCAGCCGTCGGAAAAAAGACCTCAGCCCCAAGCCTGTAGGTTCCTAGATAGGTAGCGACTCGAAGGCGAAAAGCCCTGACGGGGGCTTTCTGCCTTCGAGCAGGTGGGCCGCCACGCCTGGGGGGCTAGCGAGTCGTGCGCGGCGGCCCGGGCCCGCGGGTTTGCCGCAGACCGGGCCTTAAGCGTTTCAGCAGAGGTCTTTGTTCCCAGGCTCACTTTGGCTCGCCGCGCCGAGGTCAAGCGAATCGAGCCATTCGTTATAGACATCAACAACTTGCAGGTTCGTATCTGCGGCTCGTGCCGTTCACGATGCCGGCACATTGCCGCCGCGAAATGATCACGGGGCCCTTCCGGAACATGCCTTTCCAGGGCGGATTGAGCCTATGTCCGCACCGAACGTGGGCAAATCCGACAATGGAGATGACTATGGCTCAGAACCAGAGTTCCGGTCGCGGTTTCGCGGCCATGGATGAGAACAGGCAGCGTGAGATTGCGGCGAAGGGCGGCCACGAGAGTGGCGGCAATTTCCGAAATGATCCCCAGCGGGCGTCCGAGGCGGGCCGCAAGGGCGGGCACGAGAGCGGCGGCAACTTCGCGCACGACCGCGAACGTGCTTCCGAAGCCGGCCGCAAGGGCGGCCAGCACTGACCTCAAGAACAAAAGGAAGGCCCCGCTCTTGCCGGGGCCTTCCACATCCGGCTTCGACACGGTTTCTGGGACTACAGGAATGGGCGGCCACCGGTCACCGCTATGGTGGCGCCGGTGATGTAGCTCGCAGCGTCTTCCGCCAGCAGCACGAAGGCAGGCGCCAGCTCGCAGGGCTGGGCAGGGCGCTTCAGTGGCGTATTGCCGCCGAAATTCTGCACCTTCTCGCCCGGCATGGTGGAGGGAATAAGCGGTGTCCATACCGGTCCGGGAGCCACCGCGTTCGCTCGGATACCTCGCTCCGCGAGCAACTGGGCAAGCCCCGCCGTGAAATTGTGGATGGCTCCCTTGGTGGTGGCATAGGCGAGAAGCTGTGGGCTCGGATCGTCGGAATTGATCGAGGCCGTGTTGATGATGCTGGCGCCTTCCCGCATGTGGGGCAGCGCCGCCTTCACGAGATAGAACATCGCCGAGATGTTCACCGCGAAGGTGCGCTCCCATTCCTCGTCGGCAATGTCCTCGATCTTCGCGAAGCTCATCTGGTGCGCGGCATTGTTGACGAGCACGTCGATACGCCCGAAGGCATCCGCCGTCTTGCGGGCGAGTTCCCGGCAATGCGCCGGATCAGCGATATCGCCGGGCAGGAGAAGGCACTCACGGCCGGCTTCCTCCACGAGGCGCCGGGTTTCCTCCGCGTCGCCATCTTCCGTCCAGTACGAAATGGCGATGTCCGCGCCCTCCCGGGCGAAGGCCAGGGCTACGGCACGGCCGATGCCGGAGTCCGCACCGGTGATGAGAGCCTTCTTACCCTCCAGACGCCCCGACCCACGATAACTGTCTTCCCCGTGGTCGGGGCGCGGATCCATGTCCGCGGTCTTGCCCGGAACGGGCTGCGACTGTGGCGGGAAGGGCGGCTTCGGATAGGCTCTCATGGGACGATCTCCAGGCTTCTCAGGCGTCAATCGCTGAGAGAGGCTTTTGTTCGCCCCGGTGCGAAGGCGTCAGGATTTCGAGGCGTGCTCGGGCTTTCCCTTGCGCTTCGTCGAAGCCATCTTCTCAAGCTCCTTCTCGCTCATGGATTTTTCCATCGAGCGGGAGGCGCCTTGCAGCTCACTTTTCTTCATGTCGCCGCGCTTGGCGGCGAGGGCCGCCCCGGCGGCTTTCTGCTGGGCCTGGGATTTGGCGGGCATTTTGAATCTCCTCGTCGTCAGCCCCCGGAGGCATAACGACGGCGGGACGTGATAGTTCGCGCTCCACCCAGGCGGCGTTGCGCCACCAGACCGCCGCTGCCAGCAGCGAGACTGCCGCCGCAGTCATGAGCACGGCATCCAGCCCCATCGAGATCGGCTGAAAGCTGGCAAGCAGGGCGCCGAAGATGGCCACGCCGAGTGCGGAGCCGGTCTGGCGAGCCGTGTTGAGCACACCCGCGGCGATGCCGGCCCGTTGCTTCTCCACGGTCTCCATCAGCGCCGCCGTGACTGCCGGAGTGATCAATCCACCGCCGATGCCGATGGCGATCATGGGAAGCGCCATCACCCAGAAAGGCGTGCTGTCATTCGTCGGCAGGAAGCCGAGATAGCCGGCGATGCAGAAGCCGAGCCCGATGGTCACCGGTCGGCTTGCGCCTGCGGCCTTCATCATGCGTCCCGACACCATGTTGCTGCCGGTGACCACCGCCGTCAGCGGCAGGAAGGCCAGGCCGGTGAGGAACGGGGAGTAGCCGCGCGCCTGCTGGAAATAGAGGCTCAACACAAAGATCAGACCGAAGGTCGTCAGCGTCGTCGTTGCGGCGACGAAGCTCGCGCCGGAGAAGGTGCCATTGCGGAAGAAGCCGAGCGGCAGCATGGGCTCGCGGCTCCGCGCCTCGAGCGCAAGGAAGATGGCTCCGGACAGCGCTCCGATGCCGAAAGCGGCGAGGATCAGGGGCGAGCTCCATCCGAACGTCGGGCCCTCGATCAGAGCCGCGATGAAGAAGCCGAGTGCGACGATGGCGGCGGTCTGGCCGGCAACATCGAGGGAGCGGGTCTCGCGTCCCCGATCGTCAGGCGCGACACGCCGTGTCAGCCACAGGCCTAAAAGGCCGATCGGTACATTGGCCAGGAAGATGCTGCGCCAGCCGAAGGCGCCGATCAGCAGGCCGCCGGCGAGCGGTCCGGCTGCCAGCGCGGCGCCGCCGCAACCCGCCCACACCGCAATTGCCGCCGCACGCTCCTTCGGATCGTGAAAGGCATGGTTCAGCAGCGTCAGCGAGCACGGCACCAGCATGGCGGCGCCCACGCCCTGCAAGATACGCGCCGCCGTGAGCATGGCGAGTGAGCCGGCAAAACCACCCATCGCGGAGGCCGCGGTAAAGAGCGCCAGGCCGGCCATGTAGAGCCGCCGCGCGCCCCAGCGGTCGCCGAGCGTTCCCCCGGACAGGAGCAGGCTGGCGAAGGTCAGCGTGTAGGCATTCACCACCCATTGCAGACCGGAAAGATCGGTCTGCAATCCATCAGCGATGCTCTCCAGCGCCACGTTGACGATGGACGTGTCGAGCACGACGACGATGTAGCTGATGCTTGTCGCCGCCACGACACGGCGCTGGGCCGCTGTTTGCGCCATGCTGTCGGCCTGTCAGGAAGCGCGCTTGATGGCCTCGCCAAGGATCGCGGCCATTTCCTCGAAATGTTCCCGTTCAGCGATCAGTGGCGGCGACAGGGCGATGGCGTCTCCGGCGGCACGGACCAGAAGCCCGGAGCGGAAGCAATCCACCATCACCTCATAGCCGCGCCGGCCGGGACCTTCGGCGCGTGGGGCAAGCTCGATGGCTGCCATCAGGCCGAAATTGCGGATGTCAATGACGTTAGGAAGCTCGCGCAGGCTGTGCACGGCATCCTCGAACGAGGGCGCCAGCTCCGCGCCGCGCGTCAGCAGGGCCTCGCGGGCATAGATGTCGAGAACGGCAAGGCCTGCCGCGCAGGCGGTCGGATGGCCGGAATAGGTGTAGCCGTGCAGCAACTCGACAGCGCTCTCTGGCCCCTGCATCAGCGCATCGTGCACGGCGCGCTGCACGAACACCGCGCCGGCCGGCACGACGCCGTTGGTCACGCCCTTGGCCGTGGTCAGGATGTCGGCCGCGATGCCAAAGGTCGTGGCCGCGAAGGGCGTGCCAGTGCGTCCGAAACCGGTGATGACCTCGTCGAAGATCAGCAGGATGCCGTGCTTGGTGCAAAGGGAGCGAAGCCGCTCCAGATAGCCCTTCGGCGGCGGCAGGACGCCGGTTGAGCCGGCGACCGGCTCGACGATCACCGCCGCGATCGTGTCGGCCCCATGCAGGGCCACCAGGGCTTCCAGCACATCGGCCTTTTCGGCGCCATGCTCGGGCAGGCCGCGGCTGAAGGCGTTGCGGGCAAGATCCTGCGTGTGGGGCAGGTGGTCGACAGCCGGGAGGAGTTGGCCGAATTGCCGGCGGTTGACGCCGATGCCGCCCACCGACATGCCGCCGAAATTGACGCCGTGATAGCCGCGCTCGCGGCCGATCAGGCGAACACGGCCGGGCTCGCCGCGGGCGCGGTGATAGGCGATGGCGATCTTCAGCGCGGTGTCGACGGATTCCGAGCCGGAATTGGTGAAGAAGATGCGGTCCATGCCCTCGGGCGCGATGCCGGCGAGGCGGGTTGCCCAGTCGAAGGAGAGCGGATGGCCCATCTGGAAAGGCGGCGCGAAATCGAGCTCCAGGAGCTGGCGATGCACCGCATCGGCGATCTCCTCGCGCCCGTGCCCGGCATTGACGCACCACATGCCGGCGGTTGCGTCGAGGACCCGGCGGCCGTCGTCGGTTGTGTAGTGCATGCCGTGCGCGGCCGTGAAAAGGCGCGGGGCATCCTTGAACTGTCGGTTCGCGGTGAACGGCATCCAATGCTGGGAGAGATCGTGGAGATTGCTCGTTGGATGCTCGTTCATGGCTCAATCCTCCGGATGTGGATCTGCTGCCGCGCTGGTGTTGCCGCTGAGGCGCTTCATATGCCGTAGCGCTCGGTGCGGATCACGGGCGCGGCGATCCCGCATGCGACCGCGCTGTCCGCCGCCGTGTTGACGAAGGCATTCGAGCCGCAGGCGAAGACGTAGCGCGGTACTGCCGGCAGGTGCGCGGCGACCTCGCTCAACATGGCGGCGTCGATGCGGCGGCCATAGTCCCCGGCGCGGCGCGGCGGTTCGCGGGTAATGGTGAGCACGAGCGTGAAACCGTTGCCCCGTTCGTGCAGGTCGATGAGCTCGTCGCGATAGAGCACGTCTTCCCAGTCGCGGGAGGATAGCAGGAGCAACGTTGGCACACTGCTTCCCTGGGCTTGGCGGTGACGGACCATGGCCATCAGCGGCACCACGCCCGATCCGCCCGCGAGCAGGAGAAGGGGGCCGCCATCCGACACCGACCAGACGAAATGGCCGCCCAGCGGCCCACGAATCTCGATCTCGTCGCCGATCTCGGCGACATCATGGAAGAAGGGCGACACCTCGCCTTCGTCGAGCCGCTCGATGGCCAGTTCGATGCGCTCCGGGTGCTCCGGCGCGGAGCCGATCGAATAGCTGCGCATGGCGCGGTAGCCATCCGGTGCTGTCAGCTGCACATCGACATGCTGGCCGGCGCGGAAGCTGAACGGACGCCTCGGTGCGAGGAAGAAGCTTTTGATGCGCGGCGTCCGCTCCTGCATGTCGACGATTTCCGCCGTCTGCCAGCCGGTGTCCTGGACGATGCCGGTTCCGAGATCAGTCATTCGTGAAACGCTGCTCACGCCAGGGATCGCCGTAGATGTGATAGCCGCGCAGCTCCCAGAAACCCGGCTCGTCGCGTTCGGTGAACTGCAGACCGGTTAGCCATTTCGCCGATTTCCAGAAATAGAGATGCGGCACCAGGAGCCGGGCAGGGCCGCCATGGTCGGGTTCGATCGGCGACCCTTCGTAACGCAGGGCGACCATGGCCTTGCCGCCGACGAGGTCGGCCGCCGGCACATTGGTGGAATAGCCATCGTGGGAATGGGCGAGCGTAAACCCGCTCGGCGGCTCGATGCCGGCATCGGCCAGGATGTCGTCGATCAGAACGCCCTGCCAGGCGGTGTTGAGCTTCGACCAGGTGGTGACGCAGTGAATGTCGCGCGTCATGCGGCTCTGCGGCAAGGCGTTGAACTCGTCCCAGCTCCACTTCCGCACGGGACGTGGCCCGACCTTGAGCGTGAAGGTCCAGTCTGCGGGGACGATCCTCGGCGTTGGGCCGGCGGAGAGAACCGGGAAATCCTCGACGAGGTGCTGTCCGGGCGGCATGCGTCCGGCCAGTTCAGGCGGCTGCCGGCGCCCCTCAAAACCACGTGTTGTCATTCTGTTTCCCTTCGGAGGGTGCTGGCCATCCACGGAAGCATGGGCGCGCGCTCGGCCGGACACAAGATGGCGGTCTTCAATCAACCGGCTGGGCGGCAAAGGCGTTTGCGGCGATCTCGTAGGAGCGTAGGCGGGCGGCATGATCGAACATCTGGCAGGCGATGATGAGCTCGTCGGCGGCAGTCAGGGCCGCGAAATCGCGCATCTGCCTGTGCACCGTTTGGGGCGTCCCGATTGCCGAAGCCGAGAGAACCTCACCCAGCATGGCCTCTTCGGCCGGTGAAAGCTCAAGGTCTGCGCGCGGCGGGGGCAGGGGGACGGGCTTTCCCCGGCGCAGGGCGACAAAGGCCTGGCGCATCGAGGTCGAGAGGAATTCAGCCTCCTCGCCGGTGTCGGCGGCGAAGACGTTGAACCCCATCATCAGATAGGGCTTGTCCAGATAGGCCGAGGGCTCGAAGCGCGCCCGGTAGACTTCCGCGGCCTCGATCATCTGGGCGGGCGCGAAATGCGAGGCGAAGGCGTAAGGCAGGCCAAGCGCCGCCGCGAGTTGCGCACCAAAGAGGCTCGAACCGAGAATCCAGACCGGCACGTCGAGGCCAGCGCCGGGCACCGCCCGGACAATCTGTCCCTCTTCGGCCGGGCGGAAATAGTGGAGCAGCTCCACAACGTCCTGCGGGAAGCGGTCGGCCCCGGTGAGGTTGCGCCGCAACGCTCGTGCGGTTTCCTGGTCGGAGCCCGGCGCACGGCCAAGCCCAAGGTCGATGCGCCCGGGAAAGAGCGATTCCAGCGTGCCGAACTGCTCGGCCACCAAGAGCGGCGCATGGTTCGGCAGCATGATGCCGCCGGCGCCGACGCGGATGGTCGAGGTTCCACCTGCAATATGGGCGATGATGACCGCCGTGGCTGCGCTGGCGACGCCCGGAATGTTGTGGTGCTCGGCCAGCCAGAACCGCTTATAGCCCCAGCGCTCGGCATGGCGCGCCAGATCGAGGCTGTTGGCGAAGGACTGGGCGGCGGTGCCGCCGGCGGTGATCGGTGAGAGATCGAGAACGGAAAGAGCGGTCATCACCGCCCGATATGGGTGGGCCCTGATGCCGCCGCCAGAGCCCCGCGGATTTTCCCCGGCATGACCAAAATGCTGCCGATTTTATCCATTGTTTGTTCATCGTTCCTTTTCAGGGAAAGACCTTCCTGTGGAAAGGCAGGATAAGGGTGATGAAAGTCCGTATTGGCTGAAGTAAGCGGATAGGTATCCCGGGGTTTGTTGTTGGGGTTTTCGGCCGAGGGGTTGGCCGATTTTCTTCGGGGCGATTTGCGGTTCGTTAATCGGCTTTTGGCATCTTGCCTTCATTTGGAGGAGCAAGCGATGCTTCTACGCGTTTGTTTTATTTGCGCTTTGCTGGTTACGGGCGCGCAGGCGCGGCCGGCCCTTACACCTGCGGGGGCTCAGGGGCTCTGCCAGAACTATTCCTGGGCATGCAGCGGCAGTTCGCAGGGCAGCATCACGTCGCCTGCGGACATGCTGAAGGTTGCAAAAGAAGTGAACCAGCAGGTGAACTACGAGATCCGTCCGGTCTCGGATGACCGGCAGTATGGCCGGTCGGAATCCTGGCGCCTTCCCGTCAGCGGTGAAGGCGATTGCGAGGATTATGCGCTTCTGAAGAAGAAGCGCCTGATCGAGAAGGGGATTGCACCGAACCGGGTGCGGCTGGCGCAGGTCATCAAGCGCGGTGTCGTCTCGCACGTGGTTCTGCTGCTGAACGTGGGCGGTCAGGATTACGTGCTCGATAATCTGACCAGTTCCATGAGGCCGCGGCAGTCGACGCAGTACGTCGTTCTCAAGACGCAGAACGCGCGCAACCCGACCCAATGGGTGACGGACTTCTGAGGAAGAGGTGCGGCTGCGGATATGAAAAAGGCGGGGAATTCCCCGCCTTTTCCGTTTTCGGAGTTGAGGTTAGCGGCGACCGCCACCGCGGCTCTTGCTACCCATGCCGCCATGGCCTCCGTGGCCATGGCCGTGACCGCCATGGCTACCATGACTGCTGTGGCCACCGTGGCCTCCATGGCTACCATGGCCTCCAGGATCACCACCGTGACCCCCACCGTGACCCCCACCGTGACCCCCACCGGGACCGCCGTGACCACCTCCGGGTCCGCCGTGACCACCGTGGCCTCCATGACCGCTATGGCCTCCATGGCCTCCGGGATCACCGCCGTGGCCGCCTCCGGGCCCACCGTGGCCGCCGCCGTGACCGCTATGACCTCCGTGTCCGCCATGACCGCCGTGCCCGCCGCCAGGATCACCGCCGTGGCCGCCATGACCGCCGTGACCGCCATGCCCACCATGTCCGCCATGACCACCGTGTCCGCCATGATGGCCGTGGTGCCCGTGGTGCCCGTGATGACCATGGTGGCCGTGGTGGCCTCCGCCGCCGGGATCACCTCCTCCTCCGTTTCCGTTTCCGTTTCCTCCTCCGTTATTGTCGTTGTTTCCTCTTCCTCCACCGCCCGGATTGAGGCCGGACGTTCTGTCGCTGCCGCCGCGGAAGGAGGTCGGCGAGGCGATGGCTGCCGTCGGCAGCGCCGCGCAGACTTCAAGGTTGGCTGCCGTGATATGCGGATTGCCGGCGGCGTCGAAGCATTCGGCCGGAACCGCGCCGCTGAGCCTTGTCGACGGAGCTTGTGCCAAGGCGTCGGTAGCAAAAACAACGGCGCACGCGGCACATGAATAGAAAAGAGCCGTACGTAAAGTATATTTATACATGGGTGCCTCCACACACGCAGGCCCCACCCCGCGTGAATGACAGCACCGGTTTCTTGTCTTATCAATAAACTGTATCTAACAAGATAGATTATCGTACGTATTAACGATTAATTACTTGGATTACCATTTCTGGGCGATCTCGTACCTCGGGCGGGTACGGTGGTAATCCTAAATGTTTAGATTAACATTTATTGACTGTTATAATCGTAACGTTACTGTGGTGTTTACTGGGTGGCGCAAAGTTTGTTTGTATTAAGGAGCGTCCTTTTTTGGACGACTGCGTCATGTGTGCAGACGCTGCCCATTCAGGTTTGCCAATTGTCGCCCTCGTCGATCCGCGGCTTTTGCTGCGCATCTCCCTTACCAGGGCATTAAGCCAGCATCTTCCGGGGTTTATGATTGTCGGAAGTGCATCCGCAGATGATCTCGTCCGCGACTTCATTCCCAATCTTCGGGCTATTCTTCTTTCACTTGACGCCAGCATGACTAAGGCCGGCGTCGGTCCAAGCCTGTCCGCGGTCAAGGCCGTCGTCGGTGATGTCCCTATCGCTCTTCTCGTCGACCACGCCTGTTCGACGGCCGTCCAGGACGCCAGCCGCTCCGGGGCTCGCGCATTCGTGACGACAACCATGTCGATCGAGGTCGCCGCGGCGGTCATCCGCCTCGTGGTCAGCGGAGGCACGCATTTTCCGCACGACAATTTCAGCCCCGAGCCCGCCGAGCGGGGTTATGACGAGGGCCTCGTGAGCCGGCTCACCCAGCGCGAGCGGGAAGTGCTGCGCCTGGTCAGCCAGGGCGCGCCCAACAAATCGATCGCCTATACGCTGAACATGTCGGAGAACACGGTGAAGGTGCACCTGCATCGCATCCTGCAGAAGTTCCGCATGCACAACCGCACCGAGGTGGCCCTGCTCGCCGGGCGGTACTTCTCAAGCAGCGAGGGCCATCTGGCGCCCATGCCGATGTCGAACGGCTTCGCCGCCGACAGCACGCTCTGGGCCGCCCCGCCCGTCGCCTTGCCCGAGCCCTCCGTGCTACCAGGCCTGGATAATCCGGAATAGAGGGAGTGAGGCGGCCTTCGTCCCACATTCGTGGCCCTCAGCTATTCGCTTGTTCCCCGCCCGAGCCGCGTTCCGGTCGAGTGGCCATCACCTTTTCCTCTCCCCTGCGCGGAAACCTTCGCAGGCTGGAACCGTTCTGAAAGGACATCCGCTCTCCGTGGAGGTTCTTTCGTGTCTCTGCCGCCTTCCGAACACGCGCCGCAGCCGGGCCAGTCTTTGGGCCGGCATACGTCGGACGTGCGGGCTCTCGTGCCGGTGCGGCTGCGCGTCAATGGCGTGGAGCATGCGCTGGAGCTGGATATCCGCACCACGCTGCTGGACGCGCTGCGCGAGCATATAGGCCTGACCGGGTCGAAGAAGGGCTGCGACCAGGGCCAGTGCGGCGCCTGCACGGTGCTGCTGGATGGCAGGAGGGTGCTCGGCTGCCTCACGCTTGCGGTGATGGCGCAGGGTTTCGAGATCACCACCATCGAGGGGCTGGCCGGGGCGGACGGCGCTCTGCATCCCATGCAGCAGGCCTTTATCGACCACGACGCCTTCCAGTGCGGCTATTGCACGCCCGGGCAGATCCTCTCCGCCGTGGCCTGCGTGGCGGAAGGCCACGCGAACACCGATGCCGACATCCGCGAATATATGAGCGGCAATCTCTGCCGCTGCGCCGCCTATCCCAACATTCTCGCCGCCGTGAAACAGGCGCGCTCGGTCCAGGCGCATCCGGGCATGGAGGGCGCCTGATGCGGCCGTTCGCCTACCATCGTGCTGAAACACCCGACGCGGCCGTGAAGGCGGCCGTCTATGCGCTCGACGGCGAGGCGCAGGCGCCGCCACCTGGCGCGCCGGTGCAGTTCATCGCCGGCGGCACCACCATGCTCGACCTGATGAAGCTCGACGTGATGCATCCGCGCACACTGATCGACATCAGCGGGATTTCCGGCAGCATCGAAATCGGCGAGGGTGGCCTGCGCCTCGGCGCGCTGGTGCGCATGAGCGATGCGGCCGATCATCCCGTCATCCGCCGGGATTATCCCATGATCGCGCAGAGCCTGATGCTGGCCGCGAGCCAGCAGCTGCGCAACATGGCAAGCCTCGGCGGCAATGTGCTGCAGCGCACCCGCTGCGCTTATTTTCGCGATGTCACTTACGCCCAGTGCAACAAGCGCAGGCCGGGATCGGGCTGCGCGGCGCTGCAGGGCATGAACCGCCAGCACGCGGTGCTCGGCACCAGTGATGCCTGCATCGCCACCTATCCCGGCGATTTCGCGCAGGCCTTGATAGCGCTCGATGCGCAGGTCGAGATTGTCGGCCCCAGGGGCACGCGCCGCCTGGCCTTCGCGGACCTGCACCGGGCGCCCGGCGAGCGGCCCGATATTGAGACCGTGCTTGCCGCCGACGAGCTGATCGGGGCCTTCACCGTGCCGGCCGGGCCGTGGACGCGCCGCTCGCTCTATTTGAAGATCCGCGACCGGCAATCCTATGCCTTCGCGTTGGCCTCCGCTGCCGTGGCGCTGGAGATGGACGGCGGTGCGATGCGGGAGGTCCGCATCGGGCTCGGCGGCGTGGCCACCATTCCCTGGCGTGCCCGCGAGGCCGAGGAGGCGCTGCGCGGCAAGGTGCTCGACGAGGACAGCGCCCGCGTTGCGGCCGAAGCCGCCTTCGCCGGGGCGCACGGCCTCGAGCACAATTCCTTCAAGATCGAGCTCGGCAAGCGCACGCTGGTGCGCGCGCTGCTTGGGGCTGGGCGCATGGAGGTGCCCCAATGAGCGCCGCCGCTCCCGAACCGCGCGCCAATATGGGCGCGCCCGAGCCCCGCATCGACGGCCGCCTGAAGGTTTCCGGCAGGGCGCTCTACCCGTCCGATGTCCGGATGGAAAATCCGGCCTTCGCCTTTCTGCTGACGAGCGCGATCGCGCGCGGGCGCATAACGGGCATGGACCTGTCGGCGGCGGAGGCCGTGCCGGGCGTGCTGGCCGTGCTCACGCACGAGAACACGAGCGAGCTGAAAAAGGTCGGCTATTCGCCGACCGGCGGCGGTGCCTCGACCTCGGTGCAGGAACTCGGGCCGGAGATCTTCCACGACGGACAGATCGTGGCCATGGCGGTGGCGGAGACCTTCGAGGCCGCGCGCGAGGCGGCGAACGCCATCCGCGTGACTTATGAGGAGACGCCGCCGAGCGCCGGCTTCGATGCGCCGGGCGTGGAGGTGGAGGAAGTCGGCAAGGGCAGGAAGGGCTGGCTGAATGTCGGCGATGCCGACGCCGCCGTGGCGCAGGCCGAGGTGTCGGTCGATGCCGAATACGAAACGCCGACCCAGCACCACAACCCGATCGAGCTCTTCACCACGACCTGCCTGTGGGAGGGCGAGCAGCTGATCGTTCTGGAGCCGAGCCAGTTCGTCTACGGCCTGCGCCGCGCCGTGGCCGAGCGGCTGGACATGGCCGACAAGGACGTGCGCGTGATCAGCCGCTTCGTCGGCGGGGCGTTCGGCTCCAAGGCCCAGATGACGCCGCGCACCAGCCTGGTGGCGCTGGCCGCAAAACGGCTTGGTCGCCCGGTCAAGCTGGTGGCAACCCGCGACCAGGGCTTCACCATCGCCACCTACCGCGCCGAGACGCGGCACCGCGTGAAGCTCGGCGCCCGGCGCGACGGCCGGCTGACCGGCTATGTCCACGAGGGCATGGAACTGACCTCGCGGCCCGACAGCTACAGCGTCGGCGGTACCGAGGACACTGGGCGGCTCTATGCCTTCGGCAGCGTGAGGACGGCGGTGAGCGTGGTGCACGCCGACCGCAACACGCCGGGCTTCATGCGCTCGCCGCCGGTGGTGCCCTATGTCTACGCGCTGGAGAGCGCGATGGACGAGCTGGCGGTGAAGCTCGGCATGGACCCGGTCGAGCTGCGGCGCATCAACGACACCGGGACCGATGTCACGGGCAAGAACTACAGCAGCCGCTCGCTGATGGCCTGCTATGACGAGGCCGCCGCCGCCTTCGGCTGGGCACACCGTACGCCGCAGCCGGGCTCGATGAGCGAGGGCGACTGGCTGGTCGGCTGGGGCTGCGCCAGCACCATGTATCCGACCCACACCGCCTCCGCCACGGTGCGGCTGCGGCTGGAGGCCGATGGCGGGCTTCTGGTGCAGGCCGCCTCGCACGATCTCGGCACCGGCGCCTACACCGTGCTGGGCCAGACCGCCGCCGAGGCGCTGGGCGTCCCCATGGAGCGGGTGCGGGTGGAGCTCGGCGACAGCACTCTTCCGGCCGCGCCGACCGCCGGCGGCTCCAACAACACCGCCAGCCTCTGCTCGGCCATCCTCAAGGCGGCGGACGGCATCCGCGCGAAGCTGCGGCAGGCGGCGAGGGACCAGGGCGGCGAGGGCGAGACAAACGACCTTCCGGCGCTGCTCGAACGCCTCGGCCTGGAATTTGTCGAGGACACCGCCGAGTTCATCCCCAAGGGCGCGGGGCCGGAATCCATCAAGGCGCTGCACGAGGGCCGCTCGACGCTGACCGGCGGCAGCCGGGGCGAGAAGCTGGTTTATGCCATGGGCGCCGAATTCGTGGAGGTGCGGGTGCATCGCCTGACGCGGGAAGTGCGCGCCACCCGCGCGGTCGGCGCCTTTGCCGGCGGGCGGATCGTCAACACCCGCACCGCGCACAGCCAGCTCATGGGCGGCTTGATCTGGGGCATCGGCTCGGCGCTGCACGAGGCGACCGAGATCGACGCGCGGCTCGGCCGCTACATCAACGACAACCTCGCCGAATACCTGGTGCCGGTGAATGCCGATATCGGGCAGGTCGAGGTGATCATGGTTCCCGAGGAGGACACCTACGTGAACCCCGCCGGGGTGAAGGGGCTCGGCGAACTGGCCAATGTCGGCACCGCGGCCGCCGTGACCAACGCCATCCACCACGCCACCGGAATCCGCATCCGCGACCTGCCGGTGCGGATCGAAAAGCTGTTGTGAGGACGTGATGCAGACCATGCAGGACTGGCCGAGCTTCGGGCTCGTGGCCGACATGCGCCCCGCGCTGGCGGCGGCGCGGGAGCGGGGCCGGGCGGTGGCTCTGGCCACGCTCCATTCCAGCAGCGGCGGCGCGCCGCGCGGGCTCGGGGCGCAGATGCTGGTTGGCGCCGAGGCCGTTACCGGCTTCCTCTCGGGAGGCTGCGTCGAGGCGGATGTGGCGCTGCGGGCGCGCGGCGTGCTGACGGGCGGCGATCCGCTGCGGCTGGTTTACGGCGAGGGCGGGCCCTTCGACATCCGCCTGGCCTGCGGAGGGCGGATCGATGTCCTGCTGGAGCGTATCGCCCCCGACGACCCGGCGATCGGGGCGCTGTTGGATGCGGCGGAGCGGCGCGTGCCGGCGCTCCTGCTGAGCGACGGGCTGCGCCGTGCCTGTCTCCGAGCGAACGAGACTCCAGAAGTCTTGCCGGCGCACTTTGCACGGACGGCGGCGCTGGCCCGCTCAAGCACTGCCTGCGCCGGCTCCGGCAAGCAGTTGGAGGGAATCGTGTTTCGCCGTTTCGCTCCCGTGCAGCGGCTCGTCGTGCTCGGCCACGATCCGGTGGCGCTGGCGCTGGCGCAGCTTGGCGTGCTGGGGGGCATGGAGGTGTTTCTGGTGCGCCCGAAGGGGCCGGCGGCGCCGCCGCCCATTCCGGGCCTTCGCGCCTATCTGCGCGGCGCGCCGGGTGAGGCGCTGACCGAGATCGGGCTCGACACCTGGACGGCGGTGGCCATTGCCACCCACGACGATTTTCTCGACCAGGCGGCCTTGCTGGCGGCGCTACCCTCGAGGGCCGGCTGTGTCGGCCTGCTGGGGAGCGCACGGCGGCTGCCGCGGACGCGGGCGCGGCTCAAGGCGGCGGGGCTCGACGCGGGTGCGGTCGCGCGGCTCAAGGCGCCGATCGGCCTGCCGCTCGGCGGCAAGACGCCGTGGGAGATCGCGGTATCGATCCTGGCCGAGGTGTACGCGACAGCCAATGCCGCGGCGGCCGCGCAGCCGGCATCGGTGGCGGCAGCGTGAGCGCCATGAAACTGTACGCGCTGGTTCTCGCGGGTGGCGAGGGACGGCGGTTTGGCGGGCAGAAGCTGCTGGCGCCGCACGGCGAGGGCCTGCTCATCGACGCCGCCCTGGCCGCGGCTCTGGCGGCGCCTGTGGAGCGGGTCTTCGTCGTCGCGGGCTCGGAGGAACTGGCCGCGGCGGCGCGCGCCTTCGCCAAACGCAGCGGGCAGGAGGCGCGGCTGCGCGTGGTGCCCGTGGTCTATGCCGAGGAGGGGCTTTCGGTGTCGCTGCGCGCGGGGCTGGCGGCGCTGCCGCCCGACGCGGAGGGAGCCTTTGTCTTCCTCGGCGACATGCCCGACGTCCCCTACGATGTGGCCGGGCGCCTGGCGCAGGCGCTGGAGGAAAATCCGGCGCTGGCGGCGGCGCCGGTGCTGGCGGGGCGGCGCGGACACCCGGTCCTGCTGCGGCGGGCGCTGTTTCCGCTGCTCGGCCAGTTGCGCGGCGACCGCGGGGCGGGCGGGCTGCTGGCGGTCCTGGGCGGCGATCTCCTGCAGATCGAGGTGACCGATGGCGGCATTTTCCGCGACGTCGACCACCCCGAGGATCTGGGCATCCGCTGACAATTGAATCGAATACGCCCCAGATTCTCAGATCGCGTAAACCATCCTGTAAGGGCCGGTCTCTAAGCTCCCGTCCCCATGAACGAGCCGGTCACATCTGCGGACAACCGCCGCGCCCCGCGCATGCGCACGCTAAAGGGCGCGCGCGTCGTGCTGCCCAACAACACATCGACCTTCGAGTGCACGGTGCGCAATCTCTCCGACACCGGCGCGCTGCTGCAGATGATCTCGACGCTCGGCATTCCCAACCGCTTCTCGCTCCTGATGGACGATGGCCGTTCCTCGGAATGCGAGGTGGCGTGGCGCACCGACACGCGCATCGGCGTGCGCTTCACCAGGGCCTGAGGGCTTTTTAGCCCTTCCACGGCTCCACGCCGGAGACGTCTATCCCCTTCACCGCATCGCCCACCCGCTGGCCGAGCACGGTCAGGTTTGGGGCGATCTCGTTGAGCGGCACCAGCACAAAGGCGCGCTCCAGCATGCGCGGATGCGGCACGATCAGGCCTTCCTCGTCGAAGCGGGCCTGGTCGTAGGTGAGGAGGTCGATGTCCACGGTGCGCGGCCCCCAGCGCCGCTCCTTCGAGCGGTCTCGGCCAAGCGCCTTCTCCGTCAAATGGCAAAGCTGGAGCAGGGAATGCGCGGAAAGCGCCGTCTCGACCAGCACGCAGCAGTTCAGGAACCAGTCCTGATCCGTGTCGCCCCAGGGCTCGGTGCGGTAGAGCGCGGAGCGCCGCGAGACGCGCGCGCCGCCCACCCCCAGCCGGCGGATCGCCTTGCGGATATTGGCTTCCTTGTCACCGAGATTGGAACCCAGGCTCAGCGCCGCTTCAGCCATGCCGCACGCGCCGGATCTGGATTTCGACGTGGTCGAACACCGCCTCGATCGGCGCGCTCGGCTTGCGGATGGTGACTTCCACCGCCTGCGCCATGGCGAAGCTTTCGAACACTCGCTCGGCCACGCGCTCGGCCAGGGTCTCCAACAGCTTCTGCCGCTTCTCGCCGAAGGCCTCGCTGACGACGTTGACCAGCGCCGCATAGTCGATGGTGCGGTCCACCGCGTCGGAGGCGGCGGCGGGGCGCAGATCGGCCTCCACAATCACGTCGAGATAGAACCTCTGCCCGATCTCCTGCTCGCCCTCGAACACGCCATGATAGGCGAACAGGGCCAGGTTGCGGACGGCGATGCGGTCTACGGTCATGTGGGTTCTTCTTCCCGTGCGATGCTCTGGCGGATGGCGTCGGCGACCTTGAGCGCGTCGCGGTGCTCGGCGATGTCGTGGGCGCGGATGATGTCGGCGCCGGCGCATAGCCCGACGAGATGCGCTCCGAGGCTGCCCCAGACCCGCTCCCTGGCGTTGTCGCGCTGCAGGATATGGCCGATGAAGCGTTTTCGCGAGGCGCCGAGCAGCACCGGGAAGCCCAGCGCCTTGATCTCGCCCAGCCGCGCGATGAGCTGCATTTCCTGCTCCCGCGTCGTGCCGAAGCCGAGGCCCGGGTCGAGCACGATCTGGTCTTCCTTCAGCCCCGCCGCCAGCGCGATCTCGGCCGAGCGGGTGAGGAAGCGCTTCACCGCGTCGAGGATGTCGATGGAGCCGTCAACCTCGTCGCGGTTGTGCATCAGGATGGCGCAGGCCCCGTAGCCAGCCGCCACCCGCGCCATTTCGGGATCGCGCTGGAACCCCCAGATGTCGTTGACGATGCGCGCGCCGGCCTTCAACGCCCGCTCGGCGATGACCGCCTTCTGCGTGTCGATGGAGATCGGCGCGGGGAAATCGCGTCCGAGCTGCTCCAGCACCGGCGCGACGCGACGCCATTCGTCCTCAACGCCAACCGGGACATGGCCGGGCCGCGTCGACTCCCCGCCGATGTCGATCCAGTCGGCGCCGTCCGCCACCATTTTGCGGGCATGCGCCGCGGCAAGGTCGGGCGAGGAGAAATCGCCGCCGTCGGAGAAGCTGTCGGGCGTGACGTTGAGCACGCCCATCAGCACCGTGCGGCGGCACAGCGAGAGGCGTTTGCCGCAGGCGCGGAGAGCGTCGGGGCGCGCATCGGGACGCATGGTCAGGCCGCCAGCCGTGCGAGAATGCGCGCCCAGGAGCGGATGCCCTTGTGGAACGAGGACAGCTCGTATTTCTCGTTGGGTGAGTGGATGCGGTCGTCGTCCAGCGCGAACCCGACCAGCAGCGTGTCCATGCCAAGCTCGCTCTTGAACGCACCGACGATCGGGATGGACCCGCCCGAGCCCATCAGCAGGGCAGGGCGGCCCCATTCGTCGCCGAGCGCGGCGGCGGCCGCGGCGAGGTCCGGGCTGTCGCCGGGAAGCTCCAGCGCCGGGCTGGCGCCGTGCTCCTGGAAGGAAATCTGCGCGTTCTCGGGCAGGCGCTCGCGCAGCAAACCGCGAAAGGCGGTGCGGATCTTGTGTGGGTCCTGCTTGCCCACGAGCCGGAAGGAAATCTTGGCGGAGGCCTGCGAGGGAATCACGGTCTTGAAGCCCTCGCCGGTATAGCCGCCGAAAATGCCGTTGATCTCGCAGGTCGGCCGCGCCCAGATCTGCTCCAGCACGCCACGGCCCTTCTCGCCGATGGAGGAGGACAGGCCGACCTCGCCGAGGAAGGCGCTCTCGTTGAAGCCGAGCGCATCCCATTGCGCCTTCACCGCCGGGTCCAGCTCCTCGACGCCCTCATAGAAGCCCGGCACGGTCACGCGGCCATCGGCGTCGTGCAGGCCGGCGATGAGGTTGGCCAGCACGCGGATCGGGTTGGCGGCCGGGCCGCCATACATGCCCGAATGCAGGTCGCGGCTGGCGCAGGTCACGGTGATCTCCTCGCCGACCAGCCCGCGCAGGCGGGTGGTGATGGCGGGAGTCTTCGCGTCCCACTGGTTCGTGTCGCAGACGAGCGCGATGTCGGCGCGCAGCTCCTCGCGGTTGGCGTCGAAGAAGGGCTTCAGTGACGGGCTTCCGGATTCCTCTTCGCCCTCCAGCAGCACGGTGACGGCGACGGGAAGCTCGCCCGCGGCCTCGATCCAGGCACGCGCCGCCTCGACGAAGGTCATCAGCTGGCCTTTGTCGTCGGACGAGCCGCGTCCGACAATGCGCTTTCCCGAAGGCTCGTCGGCCAGGCGCGGCTCAAAGGGCGGCGAGGTCCACAGGTCGAGCGGGTCCGGCGGCTGCACGTCGTAATGGCCGTAGAACAGCACATGGCGGGTGGCGCCTTGCGGCTTGCGGTGCGCCACCACCATCGGGTGGCCCTTGGTGTCGGCCACGCGCGCCTCGAAGCCGATGCCGGTCAGTTGGTCGGCGGCCCATTGCGCGGCGCGGCGGCACTCGCCCTTGAAGGCCGGGTCGGTCGAGACCGAAGGAATCCGCAGGAAGGCGAACAGCCGCTCCAGGCTCTGTTCGAGATTGCCGTCGATCCTGGACAGGACGCCGTTCAGCGCATCAGACATGGAACACTCACTCTTCCGGCGCATTCGCGCGCCACTTCTCGAATTTCCTCCGCCTCAGCGCCGCAGCAGGCCGCCGAGAACGCCGCGCACGATGGAGCGGCCGACCGAGCCGCCGAGCGAGCCGGCAATGCTCTTGCCGATGTCGGCGGCGATCCGCCCGGCAACACGGTTGGTGACGGTGCGCGTGACCTCGCGCGCAACCGCCTGGCCGGGGGTGAGGCGCTTGCTGCGTCCCGAGCCGGTGCCAAAGATCGAGCCCAGCATGTCGCCGATTCCGCCGCCTTCGTCTGCCTTCTCTTCCGTGACGGCCGTCTCCTCGGCGCGCTTTGCCAGCACCTCGTAGGCGCTCTCGCGGTCCTTCTCGGTGTCGTACTGGCCGGCAACCGGGCTGGACTGGATGAGCTGGCGGCGCTCGTCGGCCGTCAGCGGGCCGATGCGGCCGGCGGGCGGACAGATCAGGGTGCGCTCCACCATGGAGGGCACGCCCTTGTCACCCAGCGTGGAGACCAGGGCCTCGCCGACGCCGAGCTGAGTGATGACCTCCTCGGTCTTGAAGGCCGGGTTCTGGCGGAAGGTCTCGGCGGCGGCGCGCACGGCCTTCTGTTCGCGCGGGGTGTAGGCGCGCAGCGCGTGCTGGACGCGGTTGCCAAGTTGGGCGGAGACCGTGTCGGGCACGTCGAGCGGGTTCTGCGTGACGAAATAGACGCCGACCCCCTTGGAGCGGATCAGCCGCACCACCTGCTCGACCTTCTCGACCAGAGCGTCGTTGGCGTCGTCGAAGAGCAGGTGCGCCTCGTCGAAAAAGAAGACGAGCTTTGGCTTTTCCGGATCGCCGACCTCGGGAAGCTGCTCGAACAGCTCCGACATCAGCCACAGCAGGAAGGTGGCGTAGAGGCGCGGGCTCTGCATCAGCTTGTCGGCGGCGAGGATCGACACCACGCCGCG
>Ga0164243_10001110_pt1 | contig 46522 bp, 57 predicted proteins | sample OricompcompostOP_FD_108781 | JGI IMG/M metagenome (GOLD analysis project Ga0164243, IMG submission 108781) | Organic Plus compost microbial communities from Emeryville, California, USA - Original compost - Organic plus compost (OP) | ecosystem: Engineered > Solid waste > Mixed feedstock >...
GCCATCAACAGTCTGACGCGCACCTGGGCGATGGAGCTGGCCGAGACGGGCATCACGGTAAACGCGGTCGCGCCGGGTCCGGTGGAAACGGAGATGTTTCGCCGCAATACGCCCGTCGGAAGCGAGGCCGAGCGCCGTTTCCTTTCCACGATTCCCATGCGGCGACTCGGCAAGCCCGAGGAGATCGCCGCAGCGATTGCCTTCCTGCTCTCGGAAGAAGCCGGGTTCATCACGGGACAGATCCTGTTTGTCGACGGCGGTGGATCGATCGGCAGAACCGCCGTGTGAGAGATCGACCGCGCCCGCCGCGGCCCCATGACCTTGGAATAGAGCAACTGGAGTTCCGATATGCGTTTTACTGACAAGACAGTTCTGATTACCGGCGGCGCGAGTGGAATAGGTTTCGCCGCGGCACAAGCCTTCGTCGCAGAAGGTGCTCGTGTCGTCATCACGGGCCGCAGCGCGACAGCGTTGGAAACTGCCCGCGCTGAGCTGGGTGAGCGAGCGCTCGCCGTTCTGAGTGATGCGGCCGATACCAGCGACTCCCGTCGACTCGCAGAGCTGCTGCGCTCAGAGGGGCTTACGCTGGACGCGGTATTCATCAATGCCGGCATTGCCCGCTTCTCACCCATCGCCGACGTGACGGAGACGCTATGGGACGAGACATTCAACATCAACGTTCGCGGAGCGTACTTCCAGATCCAGGCATTACTTCCGCTATTGAATCGGGGCGCATCCATCGTGCTCAACGGATCGGTGAATGCACACATCGGCGCGCCAGGCTCCTCGATCTATGCGGCAAGCAAGGCTGCGTTGATCTCGCTGGCGAGAACGTTGTCGGGCGAGCTCCTGCCCCGAAACATTCGGGTAAACGTGGTGAGCGCAGGCCCAATCGACACGCCGCTCTACGGAAAGCTCGGGCTCGATGCGGCTACCCTGGACGCGACGCGCGTTGCGATTCAGAAACAGGTGCCCATCGGCCGTTTCGGCAGGCCGGAGGAGCTGGCTACGACCGTCTTGCACCTCGCGGCCCCGGAATCATCGTTTATCGTCGGCGCAGAAATCGTGGTCGACGGAGGAATGTCGGAGATTTGAAAGGGCAGCTCGGCTCGGTCGTGATATCGATGGTCGTTCTGGAATCAGCGTCAACGATAACACGGGCTCGATGCTAACGCGGAGATTCGCCCAGCACGCCGAGAGCGGAAGCGTGGCAGGCCGGCACCGCGCTCTGGGATGGGCCAGGATGCCTGCGCGTGAGGGGAGCGAGGCGGATCCATGGCCCGATGGATAGCGCAGTTGGGAGAAACGAATGAAGCGCCGAACCCGGAAGCCGTATGCCTGCTCTGTCCGTAGGCTATAGTGGCAGTATCGAATGCGCTCGCGCGGTTGGTGGAGCGGCCGCACGGATTGCAACTTTGGGCGTCTGGTTGGAGCTCTCGTCGGTCTGGCCGATCACTACATCGATCTCCCACACGAAAACTATGACAACTCGCACGCAAGAATCCGGCGTGATTATCAGGTCTCTTTATCTCTTTTTGGTCCTGGTCGCCAGCGTCACGGCTGCGCGGTCGGCATCGGCCTGCTCCGTTGTCGGGCATTACGTGCGACCGACCAATTTCGAGCTTGTGCAAATGGCGGATGCCATTGTGGTCGCGAGCGCGCTCGCGCCAACGGCTGGAGATCAACGGCGTCGGGTGCGCTTTCGCACCCATGAGAGCATCAAGGGTCACGGCCCGTCCGAGTTCTCCATCTCGGGGCAGCTCGGCAAGCCCGTGCCCAGTGATCCCGGCGAGCTCACCGAACCCAATCCAGAGGCTTATGCGGGGCCGTGCATTCGCTGGACGTTTGCCAAGGGCAAGTCTTATGTCATTTTCTTGAAACGGGATGACGATGGTCAGTTCAGCCAGCTGGGCTACCCGTTCACCCGTCCCAGTGAGGATTATTTCGGGCCCGCCTCGCTCTGGGTGCGAACGATCAAGACGTATCTCGATGTTCAGCAGCGCTTCCCGGCCATGGAGCAATTGGCCGAGCTGGAACGGCTGATGATGAGCGCGCGGTCCTCGCCGAAACCGGACGATCGCAAGTTTGCGAACGACATAGCGGACCACCTCCAATCGCGTTCGCCTTACAAGCCAACGGAATATCTGCTGGCAACTTACGAAGCTCTCGAGCGTGGGCAGACTCCTAAATTCGCGCTGCGATCGCCATCCGAAGATCGCGAGAAATCGGTGGCGCAGGAGCTCACAGACAGTCTGTTCGGCATTGAGGTCCCCAGCGAGCTTGGCAGGTCGGAACAGATGGAATTCGTGCTGACCTCGCTGGTCGAAGGCAGTCACGTGGGTGCGGCCGGACTGTTTGAGCGACTCATCACTGCGGAAACTACGAGCCCTCGTACATTCGGACTGGCGCTGCGCTTCCTTGCCAAAAACGGGCAGTTCGAACGGGCGTTCGAAGTCATGCGGACACGCGGCCTGGCCTTGCTCCCGCAGCTGACGGCGAAAGACGCTGCAGATCTGATTCAGGGCATTGCAATAGCCATGCGTGGTGAGGATAGTCTGGAAGGCGACGAGCGTTGGCGAAGTCACCCGACGATCGCCGCTCAGTGGCCGGAGCTCGCGTTGCGCCTCTATTGGTATCAGCAACGAGCCTTTGGTCCGGACCACACGATCTCATTCGATGATGCCATCGACAGCCTGGCAGTGACGGACTACCGCTCCCGTCCGGAACTCACGCTGGCATTGGCGAAGAACTTCGATTCCGACGTCGAGAGCTGGGCTATCGCGGAGCTGCTCGGAAAGGAGCCGGTGCTTACGACTGCCACAGTTTCGGAACAGGATGAAGGGGATGCAAACATTGAGAAAGATCCTGCATTCCTGCCTGTCCAGGCGTTGGTACTTGCTTACGGCCAAGAACGCAACGCCGCCATTCTCGATGTGTTCTGTCAGAACAAAAATCGGCGCGCGCTCCTGATCCGAGCGCTCGGTCGCTGGGCGGATACGCTGGATGAAGGGCTCATCATTCGTATGATCTCCTCTCCGGTACTCAGCGACGAAGAGCGCGATCTGTTCGGAATGGCGCTCGCCGAGCTGCACGGGACGCGCACTGAGTTCGCGCGCCGCTCCGGTAACGTTGGTGGCTGGTTCGATTTGGGGCCCGATTGGTATGCCTTGCTCAAGGACTTGCTACAGGGCCACGTGCAAGCGAAGAATCCTCTGCTATGTCCGGCCGCAAAGGCAGCAGATTGATGTCGCCTATGATTGGATTGGGGCCGGTGCCTCACGTGACCCCTCCGCGAGATACTACGTGCGGAGCCGGACTCTTGTTAAACACCCGTAGCAATCGTCCAAGAAGCCAATGCAGGCGACATGCGAGGACGCACGTAAATGGCTGTAGCAGGGTGGAAGGGGAGATCGGGCCGACCCGGCCGGGCCATCGGTCCGGCGGCGACGATTACACATAACGATGGGCGTTCCTCGAGCGAATTCGGCAAGGGGAAGATCGGGCCGAATGGTCGTAATGGCGTGAATTGCGGAGTGCGGTCTCAAGATATCGTGTGTCCTGCCGTTTCAGGAACAAACGGTGTCTCCGGGAGGGCCGGAATGACGATTCACGGATTGAACAGTATAGCGAGCGCGGCTATTCAGGTCGGCGCCGCAGACGCAGCGGGCTCCCGGGTAGGCCAGGAGACAAAGGTCGCGCCGGCGACAGCCGCCACCAGCGCTCCCGGTCCCGCTGCGATCTATCATCCCTCGAAGAGCGAGAGCCCATCGGAACTCGGCGGGCTCGGCGACATCAAGGTCTACAGCTGGGATTCGAAGGTCGAAGAAAACGAGCGGATGCTCATCGAATCGATGGACATCTGGATCCAGCAACTGCCCGCGGTCTCCGCCGGACTGCGCAGGGCGTACGACACCGCGACTGCAGATTTGTCCCCCGAGCTCTTGAAGAAGGATTGGGGATTTTCCGTATCGAACGGTGAGCTCATCGTTCTGGAGGGCAGCGATGCTCTCTCCGATGGGGAATTGGCCACGTTGAAACTCGCACTTACCGAGCTCACGCCGGCCGCGAATGCCGTGGCAGAGACCACCACCCGCATGATCGTGCTCGATCGCGGCACGTACGGCTTCAGCAACCGCATTGGTCGCTTCGACGTCTCAACGGAGAATTTCGCCGACGTCGTGGATCTACGCAAATATCTGCTCGCCCACGGTCCCAACGGGAAATACAACCAGGCCAGAGATCCTTCGGATCTGGAGAGCGTCTTTAGCATGGGAGGATGGGCCATCATGGATCAGATCGAAGCGAACGCCGCGGTGCGCTTCTCCATCCCGAAATTTCCGTTCTGAGCTTGCGCAGAGTCCGGGCGCTGTTGCCCGGACTCTGCGATCCAACCTGTCGTTGCTCTACTGAATCGTCTGACGACAGATGTGTCCGAATGTCACGCTCGGCACATTCGGGCCGCCCACGCCTACTTCTCCTGGAATGGTGTGCGGGACATGGATCAGCCATGCACCGACGTCATACTCCGTCAGCCACAGATAGCCCTGACCGGTATGCAGCACATCTCCATTGCCAAAGCAATCGGGCAACGTGAGCGAGCCGCTCGCAATGCCTGCAGAGTTGCTGAACGCCGGGTGCGCGGCCGTTGGAATCTCGTCGGCGCCCAGAATGAAATTCACCTGCACGCCTCGCACCGGATTGCCCTTCGAGTCCAGCACCCGTATCGACCAGTTGAGCTGATTGTGGGCCTGGGTCACCAGCGGTGACGGCGTGGCGCCGAGCGGCACGGGCACGAGATTTTCCGGGCTCGATACATTCACCATGTCCGACGCGCGAACAAACGAGCCGACCACGAGCTGGTAGGTGTGCGCAGTGTTCAGCGGCACCGAAGCAGTTGGAGAGACACGCAGATAGATCGTGGCGGGTGTCGGCAGATTGGAGAACATGGAGTCGGTGTTGGCGCTAATCGGCGACCAGAAGCTGCCAGTGAAATACTCCAGCGTCCACTCGCCGAGGCCGAACGTATCGTCCATGCGCACGAACACGTCCTGACCGTACTGCGCGGTGTAACTGAAATAGTCCACGTCCTGTGCGCTGTCCATGTTGCCGATCATCGGCGTGCGATCATCCGGGATCACCGTGGCCAGTTCCGGCGCGTCGTTGAGCTCGTGCGCGTCGGCCGCCGTGTTCAAAATGGCGCCGAACTGGAACGGGGACCCATCCGAGGCATACGCGTCCATGAGCCAGTAGTAGTGGCCCGGCTCGGTCAATGCAAGCAGAACCTCGTCCGCATTGCCGACCTGATCCGACGTGCCGAGGACCGTCAGCGTGTCATTTTCCTCGTGCCGGACCAGCGTCAGCGCGAAGTCCGTGCTCGCATTCTGGCCGATCAAGAACACCTGTGTCTTGGCTCTCTGCGTGACCTGGAAGTGATAACAGTAGGAGCCGCCCGTCGTGGTGCCACTGAGTGTGTACGCCGTATTGACGGAGAGCGTTGGGCACAGTGGTGTGATGGTGCTTATCGCCGAAGGCGCAGAGACGCCGCTATCGATGTCGTCGGCGGCGACCTTCTGAGCACCCGACGGCGGGCGCCGGGCCGTTGTGGGCTGTGTCGTACCCACGGCCTGCGCAGCGATGTAGTCGTATGTCGTCTGGGGTTCGGTTGGCACAGCAGGCGTTTTTGTCGAGCGTTGCCTCGACAACCCCTGAAGCTGTTGCGGGGCTGCCGAAAGCGATGCAGTCGCGCGGGCATCGGGGACCGGCGTTGTTGCAAAAGACGTGGCGCTGGTGAACACACCCCAGGCCAACAGAACGGGAGCTATTACCGGCGCACGACATCCAGAACGGATGCGCGCGAGCGTACGTGAGAAAGTCGATCTTCTGTCCATGAGAATCCCTCCTTGGGAATTCTGATCGTCCGGACTCTTCCCGGAACGATCATGCGATCAATGAATGGAAATTTGCTCCGCTATGAATCGAGTCCTTCTGAAATAACGGATATCTTCGTAACGCGCACAGCCCGAAGGCCTGTGTGCGTTGGCATTGTTAGCGATGGTATGCGACGGTTGAAATCATGGATTGCACGCTGCGCGCCTTGCGTAAAAACCCGATTTCAGCTTTGAGGTGGAATCTGGGGTGGTGTATACGGCGCGTGTGCGTCAGTTGGCGTTGAAGGGGCAAGCACGAGCATCTTTTCTTCGGTGCGGATAAATTTCGAGCCCGTGCATTGCCTGCCGGGCCCAGGATTCTGGCCAATCAAAGCCCCGCTGTTGGGAAGGGAGGGGCTCGAAAACTCGACCGCGATTCGTAGAATTCGTAAGTTACGGAATTGTGGTTAGATCGGGATCCCCGGAATGCCTCAAGAGTCCCCGGGTTTGGCACTGGATTTGGCACTGGGTTCGGTGCGGAGTAGCTGCGGCTGTCGTGGCGCTCCAAACATGCAGCGGGCTGTATGTGACTGGGAACGGATGCGCTGAGTAGCGAATTGAGTATCGCCTTTCTCCGGCGAAACTCGCGACGCCAGTCTTATCTTGAGAGCCGCCCTTATATTGCGACTTTCATGGTTACGCGTGGACTCACGTGAGATAGGCGGGCCAGTTTATTTGGCGGCAGGTTGTTCGTCACAGGGCGTGTAAGGCGTGCGGTGGTCCGATGCAATTTCTGGCGTCGCTAGACCTGCCAGAAGTCGCTCCAGAGATTGGCGTCGCCGCCTCATTGTTAGCGTTCCAATGCCAGAACGACCCCGGTATGTGCGACGAATGGGATGCCGATGCCGGAGGTAACAGAGTGCTGCTCGTTCAAGAAGGTGCTGCCGTTGAGATGGTTGTTCCTCCGGGGCCGACGACGCTGTCCTCCGTGACAAAGGTGGCCTTAGAGCCATGGGCGGTCGATCCAGAAAACGAGAGATTGGATGCCTACCTTTCCGCCGTTGCATCTCGTTCGGAGATTCTGGGCATGGCGGGCGGTGAGCCTGCCTGGCTGCAGGCTGAGGAGACTCCGCCTTGCGTGTGCGGTCAGCAGATGCGTTTCGTAGCCCAGATCGATAGCGGTGCTTCTGAAGAAATCAACTTCGGGGACGGAGGAATTGGCTATTGCTTCATCTGCACCGAATGTCCAACCCAAGCGAGATTTCTGTGGCAGTGTTTGTGAGGGGAGTTGCTAGTCACTGACGCTGAGTGCGTCTCAGAAGAAACAGCCACATCATGGCGAGCGCGGCGAAGACATCGAAGCTTCCGCCGCCGCCACCATTGCCACCCGAGGGCGAAGCCGGCGGGGGCGTGCTCACGGAAACGGAGGCTGATGCCGAATTGTTTGCGGAGATACTGTCCGGTTGGGCTCCCTCGATCTTGGCACTGATCGCCACCGAGCCGCTGGTTGCGGGCGTCGCGCGCACGCGAATCGCGGCCGTTCCGCGAGTTCGCAGGATGCCGATCTTGCAAGTGACGAGGTTGCTGGAGATGGTGCACGTACCCACATCACTGGTAGCGGAGGTCACCGATGTGCCGGCCGGAAGCTGCGTCTCTACCTGGACCCCCGTAGCGTCGAACGGACCTGCGTTGGTTGCCTTGGCCGTGAATTCAAGCTCTGACCCCGGTGCGACGCTTGCAGGCGACTCGATAGCCAGCTGCAGGTCAGGCTGGATGGACATCTGCCGGACACCGCCGCCGGTCGTCGCTGCCAGCACCAGATGCGCCGGGTCGGAGGCGACAGTGATCGATACCGCGCCGCCTGCGTCGTAGTAGTCAGGCATGAGCCGCTGAAAGCTCACGCCGCCGTCGACGGAACGCACCATGTTCGCGATGACACCTGGCGAGTCGATGTAAATGATGTCCGGGTCGACGGGATCGATGGCAATGGCGCTGACCGGCGAGTTGGTCACTCCGGGAAAGAGTTCGAGCGCCTGCCATGTCTTGCCGGCGTCGGTGGTTTTGAACGCACCTTCGTTGGTGCCGACCAGCAGCGTCTGCGAATCGGTGGGGTGGGCCACGAGGAGCGCCCCGCGCTTCTCGAGTGCCGTGGGGGTCAGCGACCAGCTCTGGCCACCGTCGAGAGATTGATAGACGACGCTGTTGATCGATGTTCCGGAGGACACTGCTGTGTACAGCGTCGTTCGATCGGCGGCCACCGCGATGTCGCCAACTGCGGTGTTTGCAGGCAAGCCATTGCCCACTGGCGACCAGTGATTGCCGAGATCACTCGAGCGATACAGGCCATCGCTAGTGCCCGCGTACAGCGTCCAGGCGCCGTTGTGGACAGCCGCCAACGAACCGGTTTCCGCCGGAGGCGGCGTGGCGGCCGCGGTCCAGTGGGCGCCCAGATCCGATGAGAGTGCAATTTTCCCGTCGCGAAAAGCCGCGACCAAGGTCGTTGGCAGTGTCAGTATGGCGACGGCTTCAGTGGCCGGTTCGCTGGGCGTGGCCGGTGTATCGACAGTGAAATCCACTGTGTCCTCGCCGGGGCGCAGGGCACCGATCTGGTTGCCGGGGATCGGAAAGAAGATGTGGCCGGAGGAGTCGGGTGCTATCGAGAACCGGCCGGGCGAGGCGGCATGGATGCCGTGATCGATGCGCTGCCAATTTGCTCCGCCATCGATAGTGGTGAGGATGCCGGTGTCGCCGAAGAGATATAGACGCGAGGCGTCCGCGGGATGAATGGCGAAACGCTCGCGACCGAGGTTCGGCCTTTGCGGAACCGGCAGCGCAGTCCAGGTGTTGCCTCCATCCGTCGTGCGCATGATATTGCCGTCATGGCGCCCGGTGGCGTAGACGATCTGTGAATCGCTCGGGTCGATGTCGATATCTATCACATCGCCGGTAAGCACCGTTCGCGACGTGGCGCCTGCATCGTCACTGACTCGCAGCGATGCGTTCGTGGCGATCCAGAGGCGACTGGTGTGCTGGGGATCGATGGCCATGGTCAGTACACCGTCCTGATTGGCGAGATCCGGGGCCGCGAAGGCCACCATCCAACTCGCGCCAGCATCGGTGCTGCGATAGACGCCGTCCCAGGTGACTGCGTAGACGATCTGTGCATCCGATGGATCGACGCAGAGCTTGAGCACGTGGGTGTCGGCGTCGCCAGGCAACGTGCTCCGCAGCTGGCGTGTGCGGCCGCCGTCTGTGCTGAGATAGATGCCGAGATTCATGGTGTAGTAGATGGCGGAGCTGTCCGCCGCAGCGGCGATTGCAGAACTGTGGGCCGGAAGTGTCAGGCCCGGCGCGAAAGCGCCCATCGTCACACTCAGTGTGACGCCCCGATCGTCACTGCGCAGGCCGTTGCCATATGCCGATGCAATGTGCACCAGGTCGGGAGCACCGTCCGCGACCGCGAGCGCCGTCGCACGGAAGTAGTTGCCCAAGGTCGTGGGGGGAGCTGTGAGTTGCCAGGAAGCGCCGGCGTCGCTGGACAGGTAAAACCCTCCGGAAGTCGCGGCATACATCGTCGCGGGATCGGTGGGATGAAAAGCCAGGTCGAGCACCAGGCCTCCGTCCGGTCCCACCGATGTCCAGTCGTTGACGCCGGCCTGAGCGGCGTTCATCCCGGCGAGCAGGGATGTAAACATCACGAGGCCGCACTTGGCGCGGTCGCGGATCTTACGTAATGCAGCTGGCCTACCCGTCAGCGCGTCCGTGATTCGCATGAGCAACTCCGCTGATTCCGTTCCGGCGATTGGCATCACCGCTCCAAGAGCCTACGGAGCGCAGGGTGCATGCGTCAGGATTACAAGTCAACGAACTCCCCGTCACGATCGCCATCTGCTGCGAGAGACCCGCAGGGGCAAGGTTCAATCAAGAAATGCATGTCACGTTGAAGCTGGCCGGGAAGATCAACCATCTGTTCTTTCGCGAGGATGGCACTCGTATACGCGATCTGAACCATCCTTAGGATCGATGGCGCTGGACGTTGATGATGACCGTGAAGCCCGCTACCGCGAGCCGTATAACACCCGTCATTCCTTCGTGAGCTGGAATCTCATGCTCGGGAAGAACCTGCTCTGGGTCGCCAGGCAGGACGCACAGCGTGCAGACCATGCTGGACGTTTATGCCGCTCGGATTGAGGGCTTGCAGGACGCGGATCTAGAAGCCATATCGGGCCATGGCGGCATGCCCCACGCAGCAGGTCGCACACGCTCGCTGGTGCCCAATTTCAGCCCTGGCCGTCCTCGGGTGTCCCCAGAATTTGGCAGTGGTATGGCAGTAGGTCCCCGCCGTGATGGGCTACGACGCGGAATGAGAGGGGAATTATAGGGTGGAAGGGAGGGACTCGAAAACTCGACCTCGATTCGGAGAATTCGTAAGTTGCGGAATTGTGGGGAGATGGAGATCCCCGGAGTGCCTCAAGAATCCCCGGTTTTGGCACTGGATTTGGCACTGAGGTTCGGTGCTGAGAAGACGTCACGATCGCCGTGCGTTTCAATCCACGTAAACGATGATGCGCGCCGCGACAGCGCCGCTACCATACTGAGCCGACGAGTCGGAAGGATCGCCGATTTTTCGGCGATACTCAGTATGCGCTTCACCAGTTAAAACTTTGCCTGAAATCGAAACAACCGTGAGTCAATTGAGCAGCATTGAGTGCGACGGATTTGCGATAGTTTCTGGCGTTCTGGATGAGCGCACTCGCCTCGATCTCATTCGGGATGTGGAAGGATTGCTGCTTGAATCTCCGGCCGGTGTCCGCGGACTTGCCGCCAAAGTGCCGAGCGTCGCTGCACTGGCACGGTCAGCTCCCGTTCGTTCTCTGGTCGAGCCGGTGCTTGGTGCGCAAGCCAGGTTGGTCCGCTCGATCCTCTTCAACAAGAGTTTGGATGCCAATTGGCAGGTGGCGTGGCATCAAGACCTCGCCATTGCGGTCGCAAGTCAGGAGGAGGTTGAGGGTTATTCATCCTGGTCGGTGAAAGAAGGCGTCGTGCATGTCCAGCCTCCGGTGCAGCTTCTCGAGCAGATGCTGAGCGTACGACTGCATCTTGATCCGGCCGACGACACAAATGGAGCGTTGTGGGTGTCTCCTGCTTCGCATCGTGCAGGTCGGCTGCCAGCCGGTGAGGCGGCGAGCGTGGCCCAGCGCAACGGCAAGCATCTGTGTGTGGTGCAGGCGGGCGATGCGCTGCTGTTTCGGCCACTCATTCTTCATGCGTCGCGAAAGGCCAAGTCGCTCAAGCCTCGGCGAGTTATTCACCTGGAGTTCGCGGGTGCATCGTTGCCAAAGTCACTTGCGTGGGCCGAGGTTGCCGCTTGAGAAGGTCCTGCCCGCAATGCGCGATGTCGCCGAGGTGCAAAGGTCAGAGCAGCTGCCCACGCTTGACCGTCTGTCCACGCGGCGTGGACAAGGCCCATTCGTGGACAGCGCGTCGCTCACCTGGTGCATTCGTAACGTGCGATAGCGAAACAGAAAAACCTATAAAGGTTCGCGCATCCAAGCCGGAATATCGCGCTCGCCATGAAGGACGCGCCAAACGTCCACATGGTCATCTCTTTCGACGTAGAAGACGAGATGCGGATACTTCCGCAATGGCCAGCAACGTAAGCCGGGCAGATTCAATTCATGGGCATACCTGGAAGATCCAGTGCCCGGATGACGGCTGATATGACTGTACGCTCGCTCCAGCGCATCAATGAAGCCGAGGGCAGCTTCCGGGGCGTTCTCGCTCAGGTAATAGTCAATCGCCTCGTCTGCGTCCTGCTTGGCCAGTTCGCGCGGAACGACGGCCTTGGGCATTACCGACGAGCGCCAGATTTGGTGGCCCGGACTCTCCGGCGCAAGCCCTCGAAATATGCGTCGTCGACCGGCTTTGTCGGGGCGGACGACGCGCCGGCGAGTAGGAGACTGCGCAACTGCAGGCGATCCTGCTCTTTGCGTATGAGCTCACGGACGTACTCGCTGCTCGTGCCGTAGCCGCGCTGATTGACCTGCTCGTCGACGAAGTCCTTGAGAGAGTCTGGCAAGGAGATGTTCATCGTAGTCATGAGCGAATGGTAGCGCTGTTGGCAAATTTTGGCAAACTCGGGTTGCCCTTGCGGCTTCTTGACCTTGATGCGATGAAGTCGATTGGTTGAGACCCAGCTTGCCGAGATCGCTAAAGCTTCCAGCGTGTGCCAACGTTTACAGACGATCCCGGGTGCCGGGGTGCTTGGCTCGACCGCATTCGCGGCCGCAGTCGGCGATATCACCCACTTCCGAAGCGCTCGCCGGTTCGCCTCGTGGTTAGGGGTCACGCCGCGAGAACATTCCTCCGGTCACATTCGTCGTTTAGGGTCGATCAGCAAACGCGGCGACGGATATCTGCGGCTGTTGCTCGTGCATGCGCGCGATCCGTCCTGTACTCCGGTGCGGCCGCGGTACGGGCAGGGCGGCCGCTGGATGCCTTAAGAGCCTGGGGGCTGCGTGTTCGCGACAAATGCGGCCACAACAGAGAGGTGGTAAATGGATGGAGCGCCATTCGGGAGCGGCTGCTCGTCGAGGACAGCATCAACTTGCAGATGCCGTGGGGAGATTCGTCAACCAAATGCCGCCGCCGCGCACAGAGAATGCTTGGTTGGCGAAAGAGCTACTTTAGCTGGCGAGCCAGGTTCGGTCGAAAGACAAGCCGCTCGTTCGCTAGTACACACGTCTCGTATCCTCACGAGACAGTCTGTACCTTCTATCGGCCCCAAAGCAGACATGTTGGTTCGCTCGGTAGGGTTCGCAATGTGCCAATTGCGGACGGATACCCACGGGAATGGACGCGCGCCTTATCACCAATCAGGCATACACGGCTACCTGCGTCTGGTCGTATCCAGCCTTGCGAAAGCCGTGAACTACGCCCTCCCCGAATTCGAACAGTCTTGCTATCAAGAGACTAAATCGCCACTCGCCTATCGACTCGGTACAAATTGTCCGAAGCGGCGATGTATTGGCGGCGAGCAACAAGGGGGGAATGATTTGGACGTCGACGTACGCCACTGCAACAGTATCGATACCGCCACGATCTCAATAGAGCCCGGAAGGCTCAACATTAAGTACGGGCCGAATGGCACCGGAAAGAGCACCATGGCCAAAGCCATTGAACTAGCTGTTCGTGGAGCCGATATGGCGGAGTTGACGCCGTTCAAGCACCGTGGGAAGGATGCGGCGACAGCAAAGAAGCCCGAGGTAACAGGGCTGCAGGATATCACCTCGATTTTTGTTTTCAACGAAAGCTACGTCAACCAATTTGTCTTTCAGCAGAACGAAGTCGTCAAGAATAGCTTCGACATCTTCATAAAGAGCGCCGACTACGACAGCAGAATGGCGGCAATCGAGGCGTCCGTCGCAGGTATCAAGGACACCTTCAAGAAGAATGAAGATCTCGATCAGGTGCTGAAGGACTTGGCGGATCTCAGCGACAGCTTCGGAAAGTCTCAGTCCGGAATCTCGAAGGCTGGCCGGCTGAACAAAGCCATCGGTGGCGGAAATAAGCTGGAGAACATTCCGGAACTGCTTGTCTCCTACACCGGTTTTATCAAGAGCGACGCGAGCGTCAAATGGATCGGATGGCAGCTTAAAGGGAAGGAGTTTCTCGAAATTGACTCCAATTGTCCTTACTGCGCCTCTTCCATTGAGGGAAAGAAGGAGACGATACTCGCGGTCGGTAACGAATATGATGCAAAGTCCATTGAGCACCTGATTGGATTGCAGGCGGTGTTCTCTCGGCTTGGAGAGTACTTCTCCTCGCCATGCTCGGACGCTGTCGCGAAAATTCTGAAGAACAAGAACGAGTTGTCGAAGGAGGAAAAAAACTACCTTGTCGAGTTGAAGGGTCAGGTCGATACGCTTCGGAGCAAGTTAGAAGCCCTGCAAACCATCTCCTTCTTCTCGCTGCAGGATATCGCGGTGCTTGAGGATCGAATCCGAGGCCTAAAGATAGACCTTCAGCTCCTCACTCATCTAGCGTCCAAAAAAACAAAGTTCATTGTCGACCAGATAAACGCGTCCTTGGATACCGTTCTGACGAGTGCAGGGAAACTGAAGGGCGAGATCAACATCCAAAAGAAGGGCATTCAGGACGCCATTATCAAGTACAAAACCGAGATCAATGAGTTTCTTCGCTACGCTGGTTACAAATACAAAGTCGACATTCAGCCAGACGGTCAATCCTACAAGATGAAGTTGACGCATGCGGAGTTCGCCGGATTTATAGATGATGGATCCAAGCACCTCAGCTTTGGGGAACGGAATGCCTTCTCGATTGTGCTCTTCATGTACGAATGCTTGACGAAGAATCCGGACCTCGTGATCCTGGATGATCCCATCTCGTCCTTCGACAAGACGAAGAAGTTTGCGATGCTGCAGATGCTCTTCCGTGGAGCTGGAAGCCTGCAAGGTAAGACCGTACTTATGCTCACGCACGATCTTGAGCCCGTGATCGATTTGGTCAAGAGCCTGAGTCACACCTTCAACCCAACGCCGGTTGCTGGCTTTCTCTGCGCGAAGAAAGGCGTCGTCACAGAAACCGAGGTCAAGAAGAGCGATTTGCTCACCTTCGCTCAAATATGCAGGAAGAACATCAAGACTGTGCCCAATGACGTGATCAAGTTGATCTATCTGCGCAGGCATTACGAGATTGTCGACGACAAGGGACTTCCCTATCAGATGCTGTCTAGCTTGCTTCATAAGAGTCCAGCGCCGTCGGTGAAGAATCCAGTTGATCAGACCAAACGAGAAATGACGGAGGCGGAGCGCGCTACCGCTTCTGCAAATATCCGAGAGGAGTTGCCGTCGTTCGACTACGCATCGCTACATGCGGTCGTTGTCGATGACGCCTTGATGAGGGCCGCCTATGCGTCTGCGTCGAACGGCTACGAGCGTCTTCAGCTATTTCGAGTTATCAAAAACGACAACCACGACAACGACGTGGTCAGGAAGTATGTCAACGAAGCATTTCATATCGAAAGTGAGCAGATCATGCAGCTGAATCCGCATGCCTTCGACTGGATTCCTGAGCACATCGTTGAAGAGTGTAACCAAGCTTTGGGGATCCCCTAGCCGCGAAGATCGCCAAAATTGACTCCAGTCAGTGTGTCTCCGGATCATCCACTTCCCGGAGGCGAATTGCAGTGGGCGACTACGCTCACTGCAACCTCGGCTGCAGGCGGCTCGAAGGATAACGATACATCAATGGAGTAAGGCAGTTCGGCTGCCGAAAGTCCGTTTTGAAGAAGTCCCCTTCTGGCTCCCTGGAGTTACCCCGTCAGGCCGGACAGGCTGCGGATTGATGATAACTGCGGATGAACTCACGAGGTGACTTCATCCGCAGTCCCCGATGGGGATGGTTCTCGTTGTAGTCTTCGAACCATCCTGCAATTTGCGATAGCACTGACTCCGCGGTCCTGCACTCGCTCACGCGAGCGTCCCTCCCAGCGTATTGGCGCTGGATTGGCACTGGAACCACGCTACGAATGCGTAACTCGCGGAATGCTAAGGGAAATGTATGGTGGAAAGGGAGGGACTCGAAAACTCGACCGCGATTCGTAGAATTCGTAAGTTACGGAATCGTGGTTAGATGACATCCCCTGAACACCTCAAGAATCCCCGATTCTGGCCCTGGATTTGGCATTGGGTTCGACAGGGCGAAGCCGCAGACTGGTTTTCTACGAACACCATAGACGGTCATCCATCTCGCGATAGGGAAGCGCTTCCTCACTGGATGGAACATGTCGCGCGACACGTCCATCATCCGGCAGGCCTGCGACACGTTGCGCAGCAACCGCATGTCAGTCGTCCCTTCTATCTCAGTCCCGTCGATGAGATGACGAGTTTGTCGATCTCATCGCCAGAGCGGCCCGCCAGGCATCCGATCGAGTCTCCGGCCAGTGCGGCGAAACTGCCGTTGATCGCGCCTTTGCCATACGGACCGAATTTTCTGCCGCGATTTGTGTGGAAGATCAGTTGATGGACCCGGCTGGCGGAGGTGTACTCGATCTTCGTGAACGTCTCTCCCTTCGGCAGCGTGATTTCAGCTTTGTACCTCCCGCGACCGTGCGCGGGCGCCCATGCACCGTAGTTGTATTGGAACTGCAAACCATCGATGCGGTCGCCGTAATCGATCTTGAATCCCGTGAGCGCGCCGCCCTTGCAGACCTGGATGTCGCTCCACTGTGAGCCGCCGCCACCGCCCACCGCAATGGGTCCTGCCGCAGGTCCGGGTGAAGACGAGTTGGGAGCGCCTCTGCGACGTTCGGTGGATCCGTAGTTGAGCCAATGGTCCATCGCAGCCTCGTAGTTCTCGATGCCCCAGGCCCGCTGCAAATCGGAATAGCGATCCAAGTAATCCGCCACGCTGAAGTCTGCGCTGCCTTGCCGACCCACGTCGTAGCCATCGTCCAGCCAATGGTCCAATGCGCACTTCAGATCCTTGCCGCATTTTGCTTTGACGTCCGGATAACGGTTCAAGTAATAGCGCGCGCTGAACTCCGGGCTGCCCTGGCGACCTTCGTTGAATCCGCTGTCGCGCCAGTGCGTCGCCAGATCCATTTTCGCCTTCACGACATCCGGATTGTTGTCGTAGTAGTAATCCCAATCGAACACCGACGAGGCGAACTTCGGATCGGGACCTTTCTTATGCTTCTTCTTCTGGCCGAAGAGCTTCTTGATGCCGTTACCGGCGTCGTTGAACGCCTTCATGGCGCCGTTGGTCGACACGTTCGCGGCCGAGCGCGCCGCGTCCTTCGCCTTGTTGTATTCCTCCTCGGCCTTTTTCGCGGCCGCGGCCGCCTCTTTGCCGATTCGATTGAGCTCGGCATTGGCCGCGCTCGCTGTATAGCCAGCCAACGAGCTGCCGGTGCTGGCCACCCACTTGTAGGCCGCCTCCAGTTCCTTGCCGATGCAGTTCTGGAGTTTGGCCGGATCGACGTTCACGCCCGGAAGATTGTCCAGCAGGCTCGACAGATTCAATTGCGAGTCGAGGTTGATCGTTTGCTTGAGCTCGAACGGCGTCGCGCACGTGGCCGGGCTGTCGATGCTCAGCTTGGTCGGCTCGAGGCTGACTTTGAGCGCGCGCCCCAGTGCATCGCCCTGCATGAAGATCCGTTGTTCCTTTTGGGTAATATCGGCGCTGGCGTACATGTTGATGCCGGTGCGTCCGAGCGGACCCAAGTTGAGGTTCAGCCCCGAATCGACGATGCCGTGCAGGCCCGTCTCCCCAGCCGTGAAGCGAACGCTGGCCAGCTTTTGCTTGAGCACCGTCAAGTCGCCGATGGCCTGAAGATAGGGGCCGCTCAGCTGCTGTCCGGTCGAGTCGGTCGAGCTGGCGAACGGACCGAGCACCAGCATGTTGAAGAAGCTTTTGTGCGGGAAGGGCTTGGTGATGTCGCCGAAGCGGTATTCGGTGATGTGGTTCGGATTGCGAATCTCGAACACGGACAATGGCTTCATCACCAGCATCAGCTTGTCCTTGTACTTATCGATTCCCTTGATGAAATTGCCGCCTGGCGCCTTGGGCGTCGCCATCGAGACGCACCACCACGCGTAATCCTCCAGCGTGAAGGTCTGCGCCGTGATGCCGAACTGGAAATCCGCAAAGTCCACGTAGCCCGCCGGGGAGGTAGGCGTCTGAAAGTACGTGATGAAGTTCTTGCCGTTGGGCAAGACCATGTTGCCGCGAAAGCCGAGCACGGTATGTGACGTCAACGAGAACGTCGCGTCCGTCAACGTGAGATCTTTCATGCCGAGGGGCCCGTGTATCACGGTGCCGGGCCTCGGCTGCAGCTCAACGAAGAAGTCCGGTAGATCCTTCGCGACCTTTTCGACGTTTTTCATGTCGGCCGCCAGCTGCGCAGCCAGGGAGGCACTGCCGGCGGCATCGGTCGGCACGGGAACGACCACACCCGAGCGCAACGTGAAATCCTGCGCCTTGACGTTCATGGTCTGCTCGATCACCTGCTTCATCGCGCCGCCCAGCTTGATTTTCGCAGCCACCTGAAAGCCACTCACGAAGTTGAGCGACGTGACACCGTAGTAACTGTCAGCCACGATTTTTTTGAAATCGGCGGGCATGTCGCGGATGTCGAGTGCGTAGTCGACCGTCGAAAGTGAGAAGATAGGGTCCGACAGCGTCGCTCCTTGCAGCCGCTTCCATCCGGTATTGTTGAACACGGGCGGCAACTGGATGTCGCGATCGACCACCAGGAGCAGCGCCTGCTTGGCGCCATCGCCGAAGAAGTAAAGCTGCAACGGGATTTTTCCGACGCCCGGGACATCTGCCGTCGTCTTCGCGAAGTAGCCGCCGTTCTCGCCCTTCTTGAGTGCCGCATGCAGATCCTGCAAGGCGGCCGACATGCCAGGCATGGGAAGGTTTGCCACCGCCTCCTTCAAACCCGGTAGAACGGGCGGAGCATCCTGCGCTCGCGCGCCGCCCCAATTGAAGGCCGCCAGCACGAACAATGCGGCGAAGCGTGTGATGTAGCGTGTGTGCATGTCAGCGACCCGTCGTTGAGTTCTGCGTCCAGCGCTTATCGCGAAGACAGCGTGCTGTCCTCGTACGCGCTCGAGCCGCGTTGCTTGATCAGTAGTAAAGAAAGCTCAGTGCCTGCCGCAGTCGCTCGGCAGTGGTTCCCGTCCGATCCCAACGCTCCATCGCGACATCGCCTTGACGAAACTGCCGGAAGAGTTCCGAGCCGCTCAGGTAGCCCACGATCGATTCGACGTTGGAGGGAATCCGTGAGGCGAAGCCTAGCCGCTCGCGCAATGCTTGCTCGCCCGCAGTCGTCGCCGCTTCACCCTTCGCGGCGTAGATCGGCGCGCGCGGTGTGATCAGGATGAGCGCCGAGCGCTGAAAATCCGTGTTCCGCTGCGACGAGAAGACGTATTGCGCCAGGGGCACGTCTTGCAAGCCCGGCACGCCCTCGCGTGACTTGGAGTTCTCCTTTTCCGTCAGTCCGCTCAGCACCAGTGTATCGCCCAGCTTCATCACGACGTTGGCGTCGGTCGATGTTTCGGAAATGTCGAACCGATAGGCGAACCCGTTGCCCCCGCCATTCGGAACGACGAAGGTGCGCTGCGCGTGAACCTTGAGCTTGACCATCCCCTCGGCCAAAAAATTCGGCGTGACGGCCAGAGAGACGCCAAAGCGCTTGTCCACCGGTACCACGGATGCGCTGCCGAGCGTGGTGGTCGATAACACGCCGGCGTTCACGTTGATGCCGGCGAAGAACTCGGATGGCAGTCCCTCGATCGCGGCCAGGGTTGGACGAGCGAGGACCTCGTTGGTCGACGATGCCGCGTTCGCAATATTCAGCGAGTACGACAGCGCCGGGATCGTGACTTGTTTGGTGATCACCGTGCGACTGACTGAGGAGCTGTCGAACGACCAGGAGTATCCCGGCGCGCTCGCCGACCCGAGTTGCAAGGTGAGTGCATTGAGCAGGTTGATGCCCTTGCTCGTGCTGCTCGTTTCCTGTGTGGCGATGATGACGACATCGACCAGCACCATATCCGGGGAGCCATCGAGCGCGGTGGCTGCGGGACTTTCTTCCGCCGGCATCGCGCTCTCCATGCCTGACGTTGAGTCGAGCGGCGGTGCCGGCGCTCGCACTTCAGGCGCTACGAGCGGCACTTGTGCCTCGACTTCCGGTTGTCGAGGGGTGACCGTGAATGCCGCCGCCTGTTGATAGCGAACATCCGCCACTGCACCACCCTCGAGCGCGGCACTTCTCGATCGATAGACCTCCTGCCACTGCGACAGGCGCTGTTCGGCTCGCTCGGCGAGCAGCGGATCGACGTTGGCTTGCCGCAGTTGCGATTGCATCTGTGCCGCTACGGCGAAGTTTCCGCACGATGCGTACGCCGCGACGGCGGAACGAAGGAATGTGGGGTCGGGATTCGAGACATGGTTCCGGTACTGGTCGGCCATCGCGCACGCCATGACAGGATCGCCGGACAGATACGACGTCACCATGAGCCCGTACATGGACACCGTTGAGTCGGGCGCCAGCAGCAGCACCTGCGAGAAGCTTTCTTTCGCCCGGCTGAATTGCTTCAGGTCCAGAAACGCCAGTCCCAAGAACTCTTGCGCGATCCAGTTGCTCGGGTCCAACCGCAGCGCCGTGCGATAGCCTTCGATCGCTAGATCGCTTTTTTGAGAATCGCCTTGCCGGGCTAGCAAGTGATAGACGAATCCATTGAGGAAGTGCAGGTACGAATCGCGCCCGTCGAGCTGTAACGCGGCGTTGATGGCCCTGCTCGCACGCGGCAAGTCCATCTTCCTGATGAGCTCCATCGCCTGTATCGCCTTGACTGTCGACTCCGATGTGATGCCCTCAGGAGGTCGCAGCGAGGACTCGTCGATGAGGTCCGCAAACACAGGCGGGGCGCTCGAAGCATGAGGTTGCCGGCCCACGCTCGTCTGCGACGCACAGCCCGTCAACGCTAGCGCCACACAGGCGGCTAAAACCCGACTTCTCGTCACCGTCATCGTTGTACTTCTTTGAGCGTATGCCTCTCTGAATGTCGGACCAAACGGCAAAAACTTGAGCCACATGCATCGGTTGACGACTCAAAGGTAGTGATGAGGAGCAGTTCCAGCGATGAGAAAGGGGATTGGCGTAAGACATACCCTTAGCGATGAAGCTGCGGAGGACAGGTAGCTCGACTGTTCAGAGGCGAAGCACTTTAGCGCGCGGACGTGAGGGTGCCCGCGCGGATCACAGCGGCCGATGCGTGGCGAACATGATCGCCACCGGCCTGAGCTTCTCACGTGGAGTTTGTCGATGCGCCCTCGCGCCGACCCATATCGTGCTGGTTCCATCTTGTGGACGAGCCAGAGATCTTTGTTTGCCTGGACGGCGCCAGGTAGCGTGTCGTGTCTGGGGCTCATATGAGCCAGGGGTAACTCACAAGGTGGGGACGGTTCCCCGGTAGCCTTGATCCTGATGGGTGGCTGAAGCGCATCCCTGCGCAATCAATCAAGCAGAGACACTAGCGGACGTGGCGTTGACATTCGGCGGTTCCCATTTCGGCCTGGATGCAACCTGCTGGGATCATGAGTCAGTGACTGGAGATCTGTTCGATGATTTCCTCGATATCTATGGCGACATCGCAGGCGGGTTGTGGCTGTACGAGCGCGAACACGTCGAGGCGGCGGTATTCGAATGGTCCTTGGGTGCCGGAGGGCTTGGTGTCCAACGGCATCGAGCGCAGGCAGCAAACGCGGGCTCTATGCCATCCAAATCAATTACTTATACCGGGATGGGGGCCGACCACTTGAATGCCTGCGACGTTATTACTATTGTAGTAACGTAGATCGGGATGGGCTCTGGCGGCCTAGCAAGGTGAAACATGGTGGCGCTCAAAATCCGCAAGGTGGGAAATTCGCTCGGACTGGTACTTCCGAAGGAGGTCATCAGCCGCCTTCGCACCGGTGAGGGGCAGGATGTGTTCCTCGTCGAGGGCCCGAACAACACCTATCGCATTACGCCGTTTGATCCGGCCTTCGAGAAAAAGATGGAGAAGGCCGAGGAGATCATGGCGCGCTACCGGAACACGCTCCATGTGCTCGCCAAATGAGCGAGCCGATCTGGATCGAGGAGGATCTAGTATTGGCGATCCACGATCGGCTGCTCGTCGAGCATGGTGGTGCTGAGGGCGTACGGGACGCCTCGCTGCTTCAGTCTGCTCTGGGAAAGCCACTGAATCATATCGCGTACGCCAGCTCGGACATTATTGAACTTGCCGCCAAGTACACGGCAGGCATCGTGCAGAACCATCCTTTTGTTGATGGCAATAAGCGCACCGGTTTTGTGATCGGTGTGCTGTTTCTTGAGCTCAATGGTTATCGATTCACGGCCAGCGAGGAAGCCGCTGCACAAGCGGTCCTCGAGCTGGCGGCCGGCACAGTTGATGAAGCCGGCTTTTGTGAGTTTCTTCGCACCAATACGCGCCGACGCAAGTAACAGGGATCGAGGGGGAGTCGAGGGGGGCGTAACAGGGCTCGTGTCGAAACCATAAATTCTTTGCGATGTGGGCGTAAAAGAGAAGGGTGAGTTTCGCGGATTATTCGGGCGAAACTCGCCCCGCGCGGACTCGAAAACTCGACCCCGATTCGTAGTATTCGTAACTTACGGAGTTGTGGTTAGATGAGATCCCCGGATCACCTCAAGAATCCCCGAGTTTGGCACTGGATTTGGCACTGAGATTCGGTGCAGAGATGTTGAGATAACGTGGCGCTCGCTCTGTTGATGCTCGCACATTAGCGTTGTTACAGAGCCCCTGGGCGCTTGATCGGCGGGCTCCGCTTCTATCCTCAGCGCTGTGAATTGGGGAGGCCCCGGAATTCTGGAGCTGCCGCTGCGTTCGGGGATTGAGTACCTCGAAGAAAAACGCGAAGGAATCGTTGCACCACCGGCATCTGGAGTGTGTGCTTCAGTTCGGGCACTTGCACGAAAAATAGGTGCGGATCAGGATGCCTACGGACGGTTTGATGCGACACGAGTGACTGCTACCCCATTAGTTTGCTCCACCTAAAAATGCGTCGATTGCGGAAGCTCAGGTGGCGTGCTCTCGCTGCGCCTTCCCCAACCACAACCGGCGACGCTCGTTTGCCACTGCTGTGAACGACCCGCGCCAATGAAACTCTTCTCGACGTTTTCAGGTGCAATACCGTGGCACGGCGAGTAAATCCACAGTCGCGTCTCAAGCCCGAGAAAACGTCGTCAACGTTGCGGCCTGGACAGGCGCGGAATGTCGTCCGCCTTCGTGCCGATGCTCCGCGCTATCAGTGCCGCGGCCTGGGCTTGCCTGTGTGTGCCTGTCTTCGCCAGGATGCGTTTGAGATGAGAGCGAGCCGTACTGAGGCCGATGCCCATTGCCGCCGAGATTTCCTCAACGGAGTTGCCCCGGCCGAGGGCGGCGGCCACGGAGCTTTCGGCGCCTGTAAGCCCGAACAGATCGCGCAAACGTGATCGGGTGATGGGGGCTTCAGGGTCGCGGACAAAGATCAGTACAGTCGGCCGCTGCCGTCCAATGGGATGTGTCGAGGGCCGCAAAGGCACCACCTCCAGTGTCAACGGCAGGCGGTGAGTTCTGGGAACAGAGAAGGCCGCGCCGGGCTGGGCCGGCTTGCCAAGCGCAGAACCCATCGCTGCGCGGACCATCGCAAGCAGCTTGTCGTGTTGTGCCGGCTGCCGAAGCGAGAGGCGTCCGCCGATGGCCGCCAGTTCTTTATTCTCGCATAGCAGTGTCTCGGCCATCGCACTGGCGTGGATGATGCGGCAGGTGCCGTCAACTATGAACACACCGGTGTCCAAACGATCGAGTGCCTCAAGGATGGGGGCATGGGATCGGGATGCCTCCGCGAGACGCTGCCCGAGCCTCATCGCGCGTTGCAAATGGGTTAGCAGCGTCTGCGCGCGCATCCGGTCTGCTGGGGCATAGGCTTCGGCTTCGCGCGGTCGATGGATTCCGAGCACGCCGGTTGCGCCATCGGTTGTCGGAAACACGGCGCCAAGCATGTGATAGATGCCCAAGTGCCGTAGCCAGTCTCGGTAGAAGCCGCTGTGGAGCTGTTCTTCGGGCGTCACCAAATCTTCGTCCGTAATGATCTTGAACATGCCGTGGGCGAGGGAGCGTTCGACCCAAAGGTCGCGGCGGTGCCAGTATTCGGCCCAGGCTTGTTCGCGTTCGGAGACGATCAGGTTCTCCGTACATTCGATCAGATTCACCCACGCACCATCGCCGTGCAGCTTCAGGACTGTGCTGGGTGAGCTAAAAGATCTCGCGATGCGCGCCGCCGTTCCGGGCCACAACGAATCATCCAGGGCCGTGTCATAGAGATGCGCAATCAAGCTCGAGAGCTGAGAATCGTAGAGATCAGAGGGCGGCATGATTTTTCAACGCTGCGTATCCCGTCGGGCCTGGCCAGGCCGAGTCAGTGATATCTCCCCTGTTTGGGGGATGAAAGCGTCCCTTGTCAGCTCAACAATGGTGCGATGAATCTACAACGGCGAGGCATCGCGAGCAAATGAAGGACTCCGTCCGGCTGATCAATATTCCACCTGCCGAGTGCGACTCGATGACTGATCGTGCCCCCAGAAGAATACCGTCGAGCGGATTTCGTCGCCGGGGCCTTGCCCTGACCGCGCTGCTTTGTTCCGCCACCGCCGTGCAGGCCGCTCCGGCCTGGGATATCGTCGGGCTGAAGCTGGGGATGACCGAGCAACAGGCGCTCGCGGCCATCAAGGCGCACTCGGCCAACGCGCAGGTCACCTCAAACTCCCTAAAATTCACCTATCACGACGGCGCGCGGCAACAGGAAACGCCATCGTTCACATCCGGTCTGATCGTTCGGATTCCGCAGGCAGGCCAGGACACCGAAACCATCCAGGTGGAATTCTCGGCGCCGCCCACCGACCAGCGAGTGATCAGTTTGCGCCGCACGCTCTCCAATTACGCCAACCCGCTGGCACTGGAGCGGATGATCGACACCGTCACGCAAAAGTACGGCAAGCCGAGCACAGAGTCGAAGTACGGCATCGGGCAGATCACCACGCAACTGGCTTGGGCGGAGGCGAACCGCAAGCCGTGTGGCAAGGTCGACAAGGGGCTGCTGCTGCCCCCGGTCTCACAGACGCCGGATTCGCTGAAGTGGTATGAGTTGCAGCAGAAGAACAAGCTGGCACCTGCCAACGGCGCCGATTGCAGCGCCGTCCTGCAGGCCAAGCTGACCACCAAGGCGGGGGGCTCGTCGGTCGTAACCATGGAATTTCAGATGGCCGATCCGGGCCACGGCGTCCCTGCCATGCAAGCGACCGCAAAGTGGCTGGCGGATCTGGAGGCCGAGGCGCGCAAGGTGCGACTCAATTCCGGAAATGCGCCAAAACTATGATCGTGCCGACGGTTTATCGGTCACGCGCGATCAAAGGTACGGCGAATGGCGGTTTGCGCGGCGAGCATCGAAGGCCAGTGCGCCTGGTTCACTTGCGAGGAGAGCCTCTACCGCCGGAAAGCGGGCGCGGAACAGAGGCGACTTGATCGGGTCGAGAGAGTAGATCACTTTGCCGTCGCGATCCTTCACCTCGATCCGCAGCTCCAACCCAAGGCGTTCTGAGAGCTGCTGCCAGGTGACAGTTTCGGCAATGTCCTCGCTGAAGGCTGCTGCCGCATAAAGCTTGGCCGAGCGCTATTTTGGTTCCGCCGCGCCAGGGAATTGGGCTGATAGGATTGCGCTCGTAGGTTGCAGCGAGCGCACGGTGGCGGTCCGCCCAGATACCATCGCGAAGTGCATTCGGAGTGTGCTCCGAGAACGCCAGGGTTTGATTCATGCTGAAGGGAATGCTACGCAAGGAGCTGCGAGAGACGATTCGCTCGGTGCATGCGGGACGGTGGGTCGCACTGGAGTTCGACAGAGCGAAGCCGCAGACTCCCCGCCTTCTTCGAAGACCGTCCATTGGTCGTCGTGTGTATCGGGATAGAGCAGCATCATGCCGGCCTGACGAGGCGGGAGTTTCGCCGGTTCTTCGGCGATACTGACGCACACGCTTCTCGTGCTAGTCGCGCTGAAAATGTTTCTCATCACAGCTTGAGCGCGCGCTTGAGATCGTCGTGCTCGAAAGCGCTCGCCATGCGGTGGATCTCGGCTGATCGGGCGCCCACAGCTTTGGCGGTATCGCGCCAAGTTTTGGTCGCCGTCGCAACTTCTTTGATGATGGCGCGCGCGCCCGGCAGTGTGAGCCCGAAGAACTGCGAGGCGGACTCCAATAGGTCAAGCGAACAGGTGCCTTCATCGAGATCGATGTTCGTCGTCAGTACCCGCGCCTTGAGGTCTGTCGGGACGGGATTGAGGTCATAAGCCGGCGAGAGCGACCATCCTGCCTTGCCGCCCCAGAGGAAGCCGTGATTGCGCAGGTGGTCATCGACGTTAGAGATGAGTACGTTGAAGACGACGCGGCGATACAGAGCATGGGCGTCTGTCTTTCCCTGCGCGCCATGTTGGACAAGTGCATCGACGATTTCAGGATAGCTGCCACGCTCTCCATCGCTGCTCCCGATCATCGCCATTGCTGATAGAAAAGGAACGCGGATCGCGCCGTCGCGATCGAAGCGCCGCGACAACATGACCGCCTTACCTGCGACGTTGAGCAAAGTATGCTCTGGGGTGGCGATGCCGGCCAATCCGGCCAGTCGCAGGGCGATCTCCTCCCAGGTCTCCATGCTGTAGTCGTCGGTCTCTTTCGGGAACTTTGCAATGGCAAGGTGGCCATGCTGATCGATGATAGATGCTTTCGGGCGCGCGCCGCCCAGCGAAGAGCCAGGGGCGAAAATGAGTTGGAGATCTTCGTCAGTTTCCTCATCGCGGAGAATTCGCTCGGTGATCTGCAGCAGCCTGCCGAGCTCAATCAATGCGGGCACGCCAGCGCGGGTCGGCGCCTGAAATGTTTTTTCGCCGACTCTCCGGAATCGAAGCGCGCCTAGTCGCGTCTCGTCGGCGACGCCCAGCAGATAATCGCTTTCTGAGAGAGTGCGAACCGCGCGACCTTCGCGATCAGCTAGACGGCGTTCCGCTCGCTGCATGAGGCGCCGGCCCCAGGTGTCCGGTGCGGAGTCGCCAATCGAACCGAAAGTGGCCCGTCCGGCCGGCGGAGCGAAAGCACCACGCGTCAAGCCAAGAGCGGGCTCCAATGAGAATCGGTCAGAGGCCTCGAGCCAAGCTCGGTCATATTCGAACAGGATGGTCTGCGAGCCGCGGACGCGATTGCTTCTCGCCAGTCCAACCGGGCGCGTTCTTCCATCAAGATCGATATGCACCTCGAAGTCAGTCATCGCGAGATGTTCCGGCCGATCGCTTGAGATGGACGCGCTTGGGCAGCTCGGCACTGGCGAGAGCCTGTCCGATGGGATCGTTGCCAATGTCTGCGACCTTGCTCAGGCCGTCGAGCAGGCCGAGCGCTTGGAGCACACTTGCGTAGATGCCGATGCTGACGCTGGTGTCGCCAGTCTCGACCCTTTGCAACGTCGATCGGGAGGTGAAGGCACGCTCGGCCACTACTGCCATCGGCAGACGCCGTCGTCGGCGGGCGTCGTGAATATCCGCCCCCAGTTTGCGTAGCGCGCGCCGCACGCTGGCGGGGGGTTGGTGTGGGGTCGGCATATGCGAGCTTCGTGCGACAGAATAAGAGAATATGTAGCACGAAGATCACATTATTCCAACCGGAGAAACGGCAGATGAGCATCCGAGCGCCTCAACCCATTGGGGATTGTCCCGCCCAAAGCCCATTGGCCGAGTCAAATCAGATAGTTAGCCGGCTATTTCTGCCCATCTCACTCCAAGCGCAACTCCTTTCACTTTCATTTGCTTGCCAAATGAGCGAGCGGATCTGGATCGACGACTGTGGTCCGCAATAACCTCGTGTGACCGAATCTTGGCTGGGTCTATTTCGTCACGGACGCGCCAGCGAATACTCGCCTAGACGGGTGCGGCGACCACTAGGAGGGAGTCGCCGCGACGAGGCGCACGCCTTCTTCACACGAGAGTGGGGCGATGCTATGGGTCGCACCAACTACGATGATGAAGAGCTACTGGCCGACGGTCGCCCGCGGCGATGTCGTGGCGCCGCCGACGGTGCCAAGTTCCTCGTTCATCCGCGGTCGCCGGCCACGATCCGACCGTGTATCAAAGCGGGCTGCCAAACACGCGACGGCTTGAACTGGTCTCGGCGACTCGCTCGGCCATGGCACGGTCGCCATGCGCCTACCGGCCCGGTCGCGGCGACCCGAGGTCTGGAGCGGATCGCAAACGAACTGCTGCATCTCGATCATCGGTCCTATGGCTGCCGATAAACTTGCAACCTGCATGCTTTCGCCCAGTCGGCGTCTTCTCCGCTGCGCGGGCCCGGTGCTAGTATCCAGACAGTGGTAAAAAACTGCCTGTAACGTGTATCAACAATAACTAGTGGGCGCCGCCCGGTGTCACGTTACCGTCCGGTCGAGCGCAAGTTGATTTGATCTGGACCTATAGCATGAGACGATTTGTACTGATCGCCTGCTCGTTGCTGCTCGGTGGTTGCGCAGCTACGCATTCGAAAGCGCCATCCCTGGGACGCAGCGATACCTCAGGATTCGATGCCAGGGGAGCGTCGGTGAATGTGGATTACCGTTTTCAAACCAGCGGTATCTCCGCCGACTTCGTGAGTTATTCAGTGGCGCAATCTGCGTCAGAAAGTACCATCAGCAAACTGCGCGAAGCGCGTGTGACCGAAGTGAAGGCGCTGCTGGATGGCTATGGCTTCAGGGCCGTGTCCCAACCAACCGCCGACTACACCGTGCGCGTGATCGAGGGCGGCGAGGTGACCGAGCCGGATTCCGTCGGTCTGCTGCTGTTGAGCAGCTTCAGCATGCTGACCATCCCGGCTTCGTTTACCGCCACGCGCGGCTACACCTATGAGTTGTGGTCCAAGGGGCAGAAGCTGCACAGCATCGAGACCAAGACTGAAAAGAAGCAGTTGTTTGGTTTGATTGGCTTGCCACTGCTGGCGATCAATGTCGGAGGGTCGGGGATCGCGGCGCTCGCGTCGGCGCGCATAACAGCGTGTTGAGTCTGTGGATCGATCAAGGCTCGTTTGAATGACCACCGGGCGCCGTGTCGCCATCCGAGGCTTGTGTCTTGCAGGTCTCGGCTTATGGCTGCTGCCGGGAATCTCGGCAGCTCGCGAATTTCTGCCTGCGCCTTCGTGGCTCGAATCGGTGAAGGCGCCCGCACCGGTCATTGGATACCGGTTGGGAATGGTGGCCTGCGAAGCCGGCGCGGAATGCTCGCCGTGCGGGCAGCCGAGTGCGGAATATCTAACAGACGTGCGTGCTGCGCTCCGCGATGTGAATTTATTTGATCGTTCCTCGCCCAGCCGCATGAGTGTGGCCGTACAGATCAAACAACAATCTTCCGGCTACAATGACCGCAATGTGGGCACCTGTAACGCCGCGATCACTTGTCGCTTTCGCGACGGCGAGCGCACGGTGTACGAGTACACCCTCAACGTTTCCGCGCTGATGGATGCCTTCACGGATGCGACCGTGAAGGCCGTGTTGACGGCCAGCGTCAAGAGTCTGGTGCTGAAGCTGCGGCGTGAGCATGGCGACGCGGCGTTTCTGGCGCGCGTCGGGACGTTGGAACAGGCAGTGGATCGTGATCTGGTCAACCACAGTCGTTCCATCGGTGGCGTGATGGCGCAAGGCTTCGTCAGCACCGTCGAGGGAACCATCGGTGTGGTTCAGGGGGTAGCTGAGGTCGGAATGGGGATGGTGGAGGTCGCCGCGTCGCCGGAGTTCCAGGCCGCAGTTCAGGAATCACTGGTCGAGCAGCAGGCCGAACGTGATCGGCAGGATGCCATGTTGCGTGATATTCAGCGGCAAGCGGAGGACCGGCGTCGCGTTGAGCAGGCGCGAGCGGAAGAACAGCAGCGAGCTGTTGCGGCGACGCCGGTAATGGCGTCGATGCCATCGGCTGCAACGACGGTGCCGACTACAGCCGCGTCGTCAGCTGAATGGGAAAAGGCGCAACAAGAGGAACAAGCGCGAATTCGGGCGGCGGCAGAAGAACGAGAGCGTCGTCAGAAGGTCGAAGCGGAACGTGCCGAGCAAGAGCGCAAGGCCAAAGAGGCGGAGCGCGTGCGTTTGGCGGAAGAGCGCAAACGGCAGGAAGAGGCCGCACGACAGCAGCGGCAGCGTGACCTGGAGAATTACCTCGCCGCCGAAGCTCGCTCCATCCGGATGCGCGCCATTAGCTGCGACGGCAGGTATCAGGCCACCGGTTCGCAGCCAAACGTCCGGCCGCGCCTGGCGAATTGTCTCCGAGTGAGCTACGAAGCGCGCTGTCCGGGCACTCCGCAGGGCATGGGGATTGCTGATCGGATCAACAACTATGTCGGCGGCGCTAGCTGCTACGGCGAAACGCGCGAACTTCCCGGCCGGCTGAATTGCCCGGTGGATGCGGTCATCGTTGAAGTGACCGAAGTGAGCCTCTGCCCTTGAGCGGCGGATGACGCGGGGGAACGGGGCATTCAGGTCTGGCCGGCGGCGGATCTGATTCCGAGATGTATCGGGGACTTGTGATCGGGCCAGCCGCGAACGAAGCGTTGACGCAGCAGATCCGACGCATTGACACCATGGTGAGGCAGGAGCTTAAGGACACGCCGGCGTACCGGCGCCTACAAACCGTCAATGGCATCGGGCCGATCCTGGCGTGGACCATTGGCCTCGAGGTCGGCGACATCCATCGGTTTGCGCGAGTGGGTCAGTTTGCCTCGTACTGTCATGCGTGCAGAGCTGCGCGCTGAGCAATGGAAAGAAGAAGGGCGAAGGCACCGTAAGAACGGCAATGCCTATCTGTCTTGGGCGTTTCACGAAGCGGCGCACTTCGCCGTGCGCACTCTGCCGCAGGCCCGTCACTACTATGAGTGTAAGAGCCGCCAGCGTAGTCGCATCGTGGCGATCCGAGCGATTGCACACAAGCTGGCGCGTGCCTGTTATTACATCCTGCGCGATGACGTACCGTTTGATGCCGACAAGCTTTTTGCACATTGAATAGCCGGCGAGGACGTAACCCTAGTTTCGCCTGGGTCAAAGCCCATTTTTCGATTGGCCGCCCTCGCCGCGCTGCTAACGTTATCGAGCAGGGCAATACGCCTGCGCAGCAAGTCCTGTTGGCCTGGCGTGCGTTGATACACAGCCCGACTTTTTGTAAGTACCCACTGACGAATGTTGCGCGGAAACCGAAGAGTGTCTGGGGCTCCGTTGAGCCAGGGGCGCAAACGTTCGCTCCACTCGGAGTGAACTGCGCCTTGATCCTGATGGGTGGCTGGTGCGCAGGCACAGGCGACACTATTGAAGAGACACGAATGCGCTTTGCCGCTCGAAAGGTCGAGCTATCCGATATCGATGACGACATCGGAGAAGAGCCACTGCGGCTTGACCTACGGCTGGCTGATGGGCGGGCGAAGCTCGTAGCACTCGGGCTCGAACCCTCGCTTCGGTTACTGGCGCATCGCTCAACAGATAGCCTTCTTGTCTGGTGTCGAAATCGACAAAGACACTGCGGAGTTACTTCTTTTCGCTAGCGATCCGCCTTCTGATTGCGGCGAGCTGAGGGCCGCTTAGGAACGTATTCATGCGGTCATGTGAAACTTTAGCAGCGCCGAGGCCGCTGACAATAATTCCCACCAGCCAGCCGAACAGCAGACCAATCAGCGCACCGAAGATGGCATTACCGAACGGATGACGGTGATCGGTCAGGTAGCCGATGATGGCGCCGCCAGTCACCAGCGCCATGCGAAACCTGCTTGCGATGCGCTTCTGCATGCGATGTTGACCGCATAACTGCTGCTGTACTACATCGTTTCGTACTCTCGTGTCCCCCGTGTCGTGATTGACAGCGATGAACGGCCACTGCGCGCCGTCACGGCCAATCGCGTAGCCGACGGTGACCAAGTGTCCTTCGCGCGCAGGAATGTCGATATCGCTCGGCGTAACGGTATGCTCCTGTCCGTTCGCATCCTTCAGGAAGAGATCGCTTTTTCCATCAGACGGCTGAGCACGGCCCGTTAAGTAACGAAGCGTCCAGCTTTCACCGTGGATATCGAGCTCGTTATGGTCGTTGTTGGACATCGGATACTCCAGAAAAAGGCCGCGAGAATAGTCTCGCGCTCGAGCGCGTATTGGAATCTGGTGAGCGCCAACCTGCATTCTATAAGTTTTTAATTACTCTATCAGAGCGCAGCGCTTCTCGACAACGGATACGGAAAGCTATGAGTTCATGCCTAAGACCCAATGTGGCAGGCCAAAGCAGCTGTTGCCTAATCAAGGCGTGTGAGCGCGCTCTCCATGCTATGTGCGACTGGCCTGGCCGAGAGAGTTCAATCGAGCATCACCGTGTGCTTGCGAGTACGTGCCGCATGCCTGGGTCACAGCGGCGTTGAGCAGATCAACGCTCATTGACCTTCCTTCAGGAGCCGTCGCCAGGCGCGATTGCAGTTTCGGTTTGGGCAGCTCACAGTTGTTGTAGATGCCCTGGAAGTCCCCCGGTATAGGCTTCCACTGGACACTCATTTGGGCCAAATTATGGCCATGAGGGTGTTCTCATGCGACGGAAGATCGATACACATACTGACGAACGAGGTCGTTGGTCCTCGAAAAAGAAGATGGACGCGGTGCTGCGTCTGCTGAAGGGTGAAGATCTGGATACGCTGTCTCGGGAGTTGCGGGTGAACGCCGCGACGCTGTCTTCCTGGCGAGAGGCGTTCCTGGCAAACGGTCTGGCCGGCCTGAAGAGCCGAGAGACGGATGCTCGGGACGAGAAGATCAACCAGCTGCAAAAGGCCCTGGCCGAAATGGCGTTGAATCTGGAGATCTCCAAGGAGATCAACCGGGTTTACGAGAGGAAGCACGGCCCTTTGGCCTTCGGGAAGTCGATGAAGTGAGGTGCGGCGTGTCGGCTTCCCTCGATCGCGTGGTGCCGCTGAACCGAGTGTGTATGATGACTGGCGTGGCGCGCTCGAGTGTGTATTTTGCTCGTCGTGCGAAGGTTTGCGCGCTGCCGTCTTCGGCTCGAACGGGCCGGAGCGGGAAACATTGGCTCAGTGACGACGAGCTGGTCGTTCACATTCGACAGGTGTTGGCCGGCACGCCGTTCCTTGGCGAGGGCTATCGCAAGGTTTGGGCGAAGCTGCGCTTTGCTGGCATTCGCACCAGCCCGGGCCGCGTGATGCGGCTGATGCGCGAGCACAGCCTGCGAGCACCGGTGAATTTCGGTGCACCGAAGGGGCCACGGTCTCACGAGGGCACGATCATTCCGTCTGCGCCGGACCTGCGCTGGGGCACCGATCTCACCGGCACATGGACCACTCAGGAGGGCAACGTCAGCGTGATGCTTACGGTTGACCACCACACGGCGGAGATCCTAGGCATCCATGCCGCCAAACGCGCCTCACGTTGGGAGGCGCTTGAACCGGGCCGCCAGGCCGTGCGTCGCTGCTTCGGCGCCATCCGCAAGAACGTCGCCAGTGGATTGGAGCTACGCCACGATCATGGCTCGCAGTACATGAGCTTCCACTTCCAGCAGGAGATCGAGTTCCTCGGCATCAGATCCAGCCCCGCGTTCGTGCGTGCGCCGGAAGGCAATGGCTGCGTCGAGCGAGCCATTCGAACGCTGAAGGAGCAACTGCTGTGGGTGAGGACGTTCGACACTGTCGAGCAACTGCGGCGTGCGCTGCTGGACTGGGCCGAACTGTACAACGAGCGATGGATGATCCAGCGACACGGGTACATATCACCTGCGCAGCGGCGACGCGACTACTACGCGACCGCAGAGAAACAAGCTGCCTGAGGAAACGAATTACTGCAACCGAGTGTCCAGTAGGGCCTTGACCGCTACAAGCTCGCCATCCAGCGCGGCTACAAAGTCCTCTATCGCGAAGCGCACGTGCTGCTGGAGGAGATCAATGAAGCAAGTGAGCTCGGTGAGCTGCGGAAATATCGCGCACAACTGAAGAGCGCAGAGCTGCTTGTGATCGACGATCTGTTCCTGCGTAAACTGCCCAGCAACGCCGGCGACGAACTCGCCGATGTGCTGATGAGCCGTTACGAGAAACTCTCCACCGTGATCACCTCAAACCGCACCATCGATGTCTGGCCGAAGCTGCTGGGCGATGTCGTCGTCGTCACGCCATTGCTCGACCGCATCATGCATCGAGGTCACCTGCTGAAGTTCGACGGCAAGAGCTGGCGGCTGAAGGAAGCAGCCGAGCGAGTTGCCAAACGCGCCGCCACCGCGTAATCATCCCGCCGTCCCGCTGCTGTCCAGTGGGGGACTTTGACCTGGCCATGGGTGGGGGAATTTAGAGTGGCCGCCGGGGGTGAGCGAAAAGACGTAGTTCTGTAGTTCCTCGTTCATTGCATTACTCCTGTGTCTGCCGTGATTTCGGCAGCTGTATTTATCGCGTTCGAAGCCACACGAAATTTCTTGGCGCTTCCGTGTTGTCCGATCGCGCGGTCGGCCTTGGAGATCCTGACTGAGCAGAATGCCGCCCGTCGCAAGGCGAAGGAAGCGGCCTGAGATTTCAGGCTACTCGCCAGCTCGTTCCGTTCGAGAAATTCACTAACGACGCCGTTGCTTAGACCGCCAAGCGGCCAAAGCTGACGATCAGGCTGGCGATCGACAGGATGAGCCCGGGATCGAAATTGAACGTGAAACTGCCGGGCAGCATTTGGTGACTACCCTTCCGAAAACGGAATTGTTCTTCGTGTTCGGTGGGCGTCACCGGCCGGACAAGTCCTGCATAGGAACTGGGCGGAAGGAGCGCAAGCGCACTGCTCGTAAGGTTCTATTCCGAAACTGATTTTTGCCCCCTTGTGTCTTCGACGTCGTAAGTCATTTCCGTACAGTTCTGCGCAAGAGTCAGCGCAGCGGCTTTTCCGCTCGTCCGTCGAACTGTTGTGTGCGACTACGTTCTCGGGGACGGTCATGCCATGGATGAGGCAATCTACAGTTTCAAACTGGCGGGCGTTCTATTCATCGCCATCGTCGTCGGGTTGTGCCTATTCGGAGCGCTACTGCGAGCCATCCCACTCGGCACAACGGTTATAGCGTTTGGGTTCGTGCTCGTTGTACTGCACGTGATCCTGGGCTTCTACCATTGGATCGAGGCTTCCAGCTTTTCCGAAGACACGGAAACGACGTTGAAGTACATCGTCTTAGGGGTGATCTTCGTCTTGCTACTCGCGCTAGTCATCTGGGCCAAGACGGCAGACGACTAACGCTTTCGCCAGTCACTGCTCTTCAGCCGAAACCACGGTAGGAAATCAGTCGGGATGCACACCGAAATCGCGGCTCTTTTATCTGCATTTTCATGCAGCCAAATGGCCCCCGTTTTATTTAGGGTTTTCTAACTGCGCAAGCGGAAAGGGAATACCGCATCCCCCCAGGCCACAGTACCCATTCGGATTCTTCGCCAGATACTGCTGGTGATAACGCTCAGCATAGGTCGCTGGCACTGGCTGCGCACGCTCGGGACTGCCTGTTCGGTAGCCATATCGCCGGCTTCTCCATCGACATCGCTTGCCCGCTCGGGCCGATTGCGAACTACGCTCTGTATGCTTCCCTCTCTCTCGTCGGGCGGGTCGTGTCGCGGTGCTGTTTAATCCTGTCCGACCTAGCATCCGGGCGGATGAAGGACCCAGCATTCCAGGCGGGTCAAAGCGCTGGACTTGTGATCCGCTATGGGAATAGTGTGTCCCAGCGGATCGCATCCGCGTAGAGCGGCCCCCGCCGATGCTGGAAACATCGACGAGGGCCTAACCACAACGCCTACGTTAGAGGCAGTTATGGCTACCTTCATTATGGCGCACCCGGCGCTTGCGCGGGTAGGTGCGCGTGTATCTCACAGAACAAACGGCTGTGCCGTGCTCCACCGAGCGTCATCGGGTAGGGCGCGGCCATGAATCGGCGGCGAGAATGCGTTCGCAACTACTCGCCAGTATATTCTAACAATCGTCCCAGCCAGCTCAGTTCACGGACCGGCGCGCCTCGTGCGAGGTATGAGCCATGACCCGCGCTACCCGCGAAGACATGGTCGTCCTCAGCATGGGCCTCAATTCGCTGCTCGCGAGCGTCCGGCAGACCGAGGCATGGTGCCGCTCCCAGGGGGACGTGGCATCGCTCCGGCGCACCCGCCTGCTGATACACGCGATCCTCATGACCCGCAGCAAGTTCTTCGCAAGCTCAAAAACTGGCGAGGCAGCGAACGACGACGTCACCGAAGCGCTGTTCGTCGCTGACGGCCTTCGCGACGCGGCTCAGCAATGTCACGAAGGGCAGGCGGCCCTCCACGAACGACTAATCGGTGGTGCAGAAGCCATCGAGCGGTTGTGTATCTCACCGCTCCGCAAGAGGTAACAACTCATGGCGGAGAAGGAAACCTACGAAGCACTTCCCGCCGGCCGCTCTCTCGAAGAACTGATCGAAGCGGAGCGCACCAATCTCATGCAGGTTCAGGGGATGGCCAGGTGCCTGTACGACGTCTTGCTGTACTCCGATGACGATGATGGAACGATGCATGCCGATGTGGCCCACGTCATCGCGAGACTGATCGCAGAATCGGCCGACGCCCTCGAGAAGATCGTCAGGCGCTTCAAGGCCGGCGAGTTCGGCCCACCGCCCAGCAAGACACCCTCGGGTGATGCGGGCCCCGGTGGTGCGGCGTAGAGCGAGCAGCACGCGAATATGAGCGACACACAGCCCGCATCACCGAAGTCGCCGCAGATCAAAAAAGAAAGTCGTGCTTACTTCGCGGCACTCGGGAAGCGCGTCACGCAGCTGCGGAAGTCACGTGGGATGACGCAAGCGGAGCTGGCTCGCGCGCTCGGTGTTTCCCAGCAGGCGGTTTTCGCTTACGAGATCGGCGAGAGGCGGATCTCCGTCCTCGTTCTCGAACGGCTCGCAAAGCTGTTCCGCCTCAACATCGACCAGTTCCTCGGCTTCGCGCCAGAACCGCCGCTCAGGAAGCGTCGTCTCTCCCCCAGAGCGATGCGCCACGCGGAGCGTCTCCAGGCGCTTTCCAAAACACAGCAGCGCTTTGTCGTCCGCATCCTCGACGTGCTGGAGGAGCACAACAAATCGGCTGCCACTCGGCCGCGAGTTGGCGCATGACGTTCGCGGAGGGCGCAACGGAGCATACGAAAGGCAAACCTGAACGATGGCGAGTTTCGCCGATATATCGGCGAAACAGCGGCTGCGTTTTACCGCCAGTATCGGCCGAATTTTCCGCGAAACTCGATAGTGACTTCGGTGCGCGGTTGAACAAGGCTGTACTCGTGAAAACGCGGCTCCAGGCGCTCGCAACAATGGTGAGGTCATGATGGATAGTGCAACCGACAGAATTGTTCTTGGAATGTTTTGCAGCGTCAGCCGCGGCATCAGTGATTCAGTCGCAAATACATCGTGGAGGTAACTCGCCATGTCTGCTGTGCCCAATGAGATTGCTATCGCCACAACAGAGAGGATGGTCCTCGCACCCGCCCGCTACGTCTTGCTTCCCGTCGCCCATCTGCTCACCGGCTACACCGTCAAAGCGATGGAACGGAAGATCGAGCGCGGTGACTGGGAGGAGGGCAAAGTCTGGCGGCATGCGCCGGACGGCCACATCATGATCGACATGCAGGGCTATCATCGATGGGTCGAAAGTCGCTAACGGTCGGTGTGCGCGCCAAAGGACCGGACCGCATCCAGTTCGACTTCGAGTATCAGGGCCGGCGCTACCGGCCCACTCTCAAGCGCATTCCATCCGAGGCAAACCTACGGCGCGCTCACGTCCAACTCAAAGAGATCAAGCGGCGCATCGCCCTCGGCACGTTCGTGTTCGCCGAGGAGTTCCCGGAGTTCCGCGATCTCCATGCATTCGCTCCCATCGAGGCTCCGCGGACATGCAACCAGGTCTTCGATGAGTTCATGGCGCACAACGAAGCGCGCATGGCGAAGACGGATCTCGCGTACGCGACGGTCGAGAGCTATCGAAAGATTCTGGAGTCGACCTGGCGGCCCGCCATCGGCGAGCTGATCTTCGAAGAGGTGAAGTATTCGACGTTGGCCAAGATCATTGATGCGAAATTGGAGATCTCGAAGAAGACCCACAACAACATCGTCAGCGTCATCCGCTGCGCGTTCGAGTACGGCTATCGCGATCATCCCGGGAAGAGCAACCCGGCGTCTGTGCTCAAGTGCTTTCGCCTGACGAAGAAAGATCGTCCGGCACCGGATCCCTTCTCGATTCAAGAGGCCGAAGCGCTGATCGCTGCGATCCACCGTGATTGGGGCGAGGCGCAGGGCAACTACGATGAGTTTCGTTTCTTCACGGGCCTGCGTCCCTCGGAGCAATTCGCACTGCTGGTCCAGGATTGCGATCTCGAACAGGGCAAGCTCAAAGTCACCAAGGCTCGCGTGATGAACCGCGACAAGGACCGCACCAAGACCGGCGTCGATCGAATCGTCGAGCTATGCCCGCGAGCGATCGAAGTCCTCAAGCGGCAACTCGCGCTGAGGGAGCGAATGAGGCAGGCAGGTCGAATCAGGCACGATCATCTGTTCTTCCGTGCGAATGGCAAACCCTTCGGGCTGATCAGGCATCCCTACGACCGATGGCGCTGGTCGCTGACCATGACGGTGAAGGGCCGGTATCGCGAACCGTACAACGCCCGCCACTCGTTCGTGAGCTGGAACCTGATGCTGGGCAAGAATCTGCTGTGGGTCGCCAAACAGCACGGGCACAGCGTGCAGACGATGCTCGATACGTATGGCACCTGGATCGACGGCTCCACGCAGGAGGACATCGAGGCCATCCGCCAGGCCATGGAAAGGAGGCCGGCAGCACTGCTCACGGGGCCGACAGAGCCGAGATTGGAGTTCGATCCCCCAGCATCCCTTCCGCCCACCCAGCGTATTGGCACTGGATTGGCACTGGAACCACGCTACGAATGCGTAACTCGCGGAATGCTAAGGGAAATGTATGGTGGAAAGGGAGGGACTAATTTTCGTCCCTTTCTAACGTGATGATTCTCATAGAATCAGTAACTTGCGGTAGGCATATGTACCGCAAAGTTGTACCGTATCGGTCATGGAAACGACCAACCTCAAGCGTCGCGGGCTCACATGGTACGCGCGCCTTTTTGTTCCACCGTCGCAGCGGGTGGCCGTAGGCCGCTCCGAAATCGTCCGCTCACTTAAAACTCGGGACCTGCGCGAAGCCAACCGGCTCAAGCACCGAGCGCTCGCGGAAATGCACGCATGGCTCGCCCGGCAGATCAGCGGAAAGGTGCTCTCCAGTGAAAGCCTGGACTACGTGACGCAGGCCGCGCGCGAGCTGCGCGATGCAGTCCGAGCAGGCGAGGCGACCGAGCGCGACGCATTGGTCGCGCTTGATGTCGCTGTCGATAAGCACCTAGCGGCCCAGGCCGAGCGCAACGGGATCGATCCGGAGAGCGGCGATCCTATCCTGACGGAAGCGCACGAGAGCGCGATCCGACTCGCGCATGACGTTCTGACTCGCGGTGACCTGTTATTGCTGTCTGAAGCTTCAGAGCAGTATTTGCGCGAGGTGAAACCGCACATCACAAAAGCGGGGTATGCCGCCAAGGATCGCACCATAACGGCTTTCAAGAAATGGTTACGCTCCGATGTGGACGTTGCGACGATCACCCGCAAGGTCGCAGGCCGCTACGTCTCCGAAGAGATCATTCCGACTGATCATGCGGCAAAGACAAAGAAGGACACCATAGCGAACTTGTCCGCGTTCTGGTCGTGGCTGGAAACAGCGCACGGGTGCGAATCCAACCCTTGGCGAAACATGGCGAGCCTCATCCGTGAGTCGAGTCGCGGCGGGACCAAGCGAGAGCCGCGCCCGTATACGCCGGAGGAGATTCAAAAGCTGCTACCGAAGTTGCCCGAGGGTGACCCGATGCTACCCATGGCATGCATTAGCGCGTACTCTGGAATGCGACTCGAAGAGATCGCATCGACGAAGGTTGAGCACGTCACGAAGGATGCCATTCGCGTGCTTGAAGGAAAGAATCAAAACAGCGTGCGCTATGTTCCGCTGCACCCCATCATTCGACCGATGGTCGCCCGCCTCAAGGAAACATCGAGCGACGAATATCTAATCAGCGGTTTGTTGCGTGGAGGAGCTGACAAAAAGCGCAGTCACTACGTGAGTAAGCGATTCGGGTATTGGCTGCGGTCGAACGGATTCACGGATGAAACATTGACCTTCCATTCCTTCCGGCGCTCATTCGCTCAGCGATGCGAGCATGCGAAGGTTCCAGAATCGACCGCGAAACTGTTGATGGGGCATGCGCGGCAGTCGCTCACGTTCGGCCTGTACTCTCCCGGCCCGGAGTTCCCGGTGTTGCTCAAAGAAATTCGGAAGGTGAGCTACGGCGCAGCCGATGAAATCGTTGCAAAGCTCGCAAAGAGCGTTGAGGTCACGATGAAGTCAGCCCGCAGGCCGCGAGCGAATTCGATTCGGTCAGCGAAAGTGAGGCCGCCCCCTAGCGAAGACAGCGCCGAAATACTTCCTCTGGCGAGACGCCGAGCGCCTTAGCAATTTCGATCAGTTCCACCACACGGACGTGCCGCTGTCGGCTCTCAATCATCCCGATCACTGAGTGCGGCCATTTGAGCCGGGCGGCGAGATCCCGCTGCGACACCTCCGGCCGTGCGGCTTCACGCGCTTCCTTGATCCCCTCCGCGACCTTCTTGGCGGCGCTGCTGTGCAGCGAACGTATCGAGTTTGACAAGTTGTGCGCTCCGACTTTCTGAGCGCTCAGATTTACGGCATAATCCTCTTGCTTCGATTTTCCGAGCAACTGGAGGGCGGATCGTGGTCACTGCGTTAGATGCCCAGGACTTACTAACGTTGACCCTTGCGCTGGACATGCTGTCCAGGCAGGTGGAAGGTGAGCTGTCGAAGGCGCGCCAGCAAAAGAACACCAACGCGAAACAGCTAGCCATGCGCAGCATGCGCCAGCAGGTCAACAACGTGCGCGCGAAGCTGCAGGCGATGGAGCTTGCGCAGTGAGCGCCCGCAAAGTGACGGTGCAGCCGGAATGCGCCAATGAGGAATGCCGCCGTCTGAAGCGGTTAAAGGCAAGCGCGGCAGTCGAAATCGCAAGGATGCAGAAGACCAAAGCCCTGCTGATCGCCGTCCAGCACGCGGCCGAGTACGAAGCCGACTTCGTCGTGAGCGACGCGTTGGCCGTTATTCTCCTCCGGTTCCAGCAGCACATCGCGACGCTAGATCAACGTGTCACTGAGGCCGCGTCTTGATCAAGCAAGAATCCCGCGCTTATTTTAAGGCGCTGGGAGCGCACGTCGCTCTGCTGCGCAAGTCGCGAGGAATGACACAAGCGGAGCTGTCGCGCGCCATCGGCGTGTCACAGCAGGCCGTGTTCGCGTACGAACTGGGAGACCGCCGAATCTCGGTGCTCGTCTTGTTGAAACTGTCTAAGGTGTTCGGCGTCGGCGTTAACGAACTCATCGGAATGACTGGGGCGGTGCGTGTTCGCAAAGGACGCCTGTCTCCCCGAGCAATGCGCCACGCCGAGCGACTGCAGGCGCTATCGAAGACTCAGCAGCGATTCGTGGTCAGGATTATTGATGTGCTGGAGGCCGTGAACGCCGGGTGAGGTTTTTGGCAGAAAAATTCATGCCCCTCCCTCGATCCTTGATGACGCGCGTTTCCCCCCATGCCGGCCCTCTCGGGTGTGCTGCAGTGACCATCAAGTCACACCTCAAGCTGCCCCATGAGTCTCGACACCGACGCTGCAGCCCATCGACCACCGCGCGCTGTGGCGATACCGAGTGAGTTGAGGTGCGCTGCGTAGTCGCGCAGTGACTCGCATCCCTTGCGGCGTGCGTCATCGATCACCTCCCGCAGTTCCTCCGCGCGTCCCTTCGCGATCACCTGTGCTGCCTTCGATGCGCGCCTAGCGCTGGCCTTGGTTCCCGGCCGCAGGTCAGGGTTCCCGAGCTTCACGCCTCTGCGCTTGGCCGCTGCCAGTGCCGCCTTAGTCCGCTCGCTGATCGCCTTGCGTTCCGCCTGCGCGATCACTGCCATGATCCCGACAACGGTCTCATTCATGTCGGGGGTATCGCAGGCGACGAAACGTGCGCCGGACTCCTGCAGCGTCAGTAAGAACGCCGCGTTACGGCTGAGCCTGTCCAGCTTCGCGATCAGGAGTGTCGAGTTGGTCAGCCGGCAGAGCTTCAGTGCTTCGGCGAGCTTCGGCCGGTGATTGTCCTTGCCGGACTGCACTTCTGTGAAGTCCGCCGCCAGCGTCCCTCCGGTGACTCTCAGGAACTCCCTGACGCTGGCTTGCTGCGCCTCAAGGCCGAGCCCTGAGCGTCCCTGGCGGGCTGTGCTGACGCGGTAGTAGGCGATGTATCGGCGCTGGAGAGGGCGGGGCGTCATGCTGTCCGGTTCCTTCAATCTGACGTATGACGGAAGCGTACAGCCACGGGAGGGTCACTGCAAGCCATGTGCGCGTTCGCGTGCGCCCCTCTACGTCCGCTATTCCATGCAGAGCGTCGGCTTGCCCGAGCGGCCCGACGTGACACCCCGGGCCGCCCGCAGTGACCCCTCAGGTTCGCTCGCAGATGAACCCCGTGTCCCTTGACCAGTAGAACTCCCTGCGCCCGAAGCGCACGAGGAAGTCGCCCAGCTGGCTGGACACCTCGAACGCAGCCCCGACCTTGAATGTGAACATCATGTGGATTCCCTCTCTGTAGTGGATGACGAGAGGGGCGCGGCTGAGATCGTTCCCATTGCGGAAGCATTGCCGCCCGCCAACAGGTTACACGAGCGCGACCAGCGCGCAAGCATCGTTCCCTAACGAGAAACGTTCCCTAGGAGGAAGCTTATGCCGATGACTCTCTCAACCCGTCGCCCATGCCGAGCCGAAGGCGGTTGCACGCAGATCGCTCACGGAATGAGCCGCTTCTGCTCGAAGCACCTCAAGGCAATCACCGTGCACGGGCACACCTCAGGGCGCGCCATCAGGGCACACGAGCTGCGCCCATATCGTCGCCTCGCGGCGGATCTGCTGAAGACCTACCGTGACCGCCAGGACACCTCAGCGGCCCTGCGGTGGCTTCAGAAGATGCTGGACGTGCTTCCCGAAGATGAGGCCGGTGTCGAACTGGCGCGGCTGAAGTCCGCAGGAGTTACGCCCGAGGAGATGTTTTGCGCTGCTCTCTCGATATGGGCATTCCATCGCGACCGGCCGCGCTCGCTGCCTGACGATGCGCGCCTGACGTTTGCCCTCGGTCGGGCAATCGTTCGCCTTCGGAAACGTCGTCGAGTGTTCGCCCGCACCTCTCTGCGCATGCAATCGTTCTATGTGTCGCCGAAGGCATTCCGGTACATCGGCCTGCGCATCCGTGAAGCGCTGCCCGTGCTGTTCCTGCGCCTAATCGAGATGCACGAGAAGGCGAAGGACGAGGAGGCGGACCTGCGATGGCTCATCACGCATGGGGATGAGAAGGCCGCAAAGGTCCGGCAATAGTGCCAGTTCTCGGAGATCCCCCATAGATCGAACTCCCGCAGATGATCGCGCCCGACACTCAGGGTCTCTGCGGTGATGCTGTGATGACTGATTGCGCCCCGCTGCAGGGGTCTTTCATCGCAGCCGTGGATGACTTGTGCACGAGTTATCCACAGCAAAGACAGGAACCCCCAGCGCAAGTCCGGTTGGGGGACTCATAGGGGGTAACTGAAGTGACACTGTAGTGATACTGAGGTGAAACACTTCACTACTCACTTCTCTAACACTTCACATGTTCACTTCAGTGAACCAATCAGGACACCAATGGTGAACCTGCAGTGACACCTCAGTGTCCCCATTGCTCCCGCTGATGTTCTCGCTTCGCTTCGATCCTTCGTCGTTGTCTTCGTAGTCGTTGTCTACGCAGTAGCGCATCGCGCTCGCGTGTCGATGTTCTCCAGTTTGTCCGCAGCGTCGCGACACGTCTTCGCGATGTTTTCACCGCTCGTTCTCCAAAACGAGCAAATACCTTTTTTGTCATTCATCCCCGGAGGTTTCCTGCATGTGCACCTCTAGTGCAGCCGCCGACACCGGCCTCCCGGAATGGATGTTTGCTCCCGAGTGTCCTGAGTGGGCGCGTGATCCGCAGTACGCGGACCTCGATCCGGTGACAGCGTTGGAGATCCGCCGAGGCTTCATCGATCAGCGCACGCTCAATGCACGAATCTCCCGCCGCAAGTACGCAGCCAAGAGATCAGTGCGTCGCATGCCAGCAGATCGCAGGCTCGCCAAGCTCAAGGCTCACGTGACCATGTGGCGCAATCACATAGCGCGAGCCGAGTCGCGTGCGCCAGGGAGCATTGCCGCGATTCAGACAGCGCTCTCCATTCACAGCTATCGCGCAAAGCTCGCGGAAGCTGAGCAGGAGCTGCGGCGATACGTCGAGAGCGCGCTACGCACAGAGCTAGCCCGCGATGAGTGACTGCGAGCTGCAGAAGCGATGCATGGGCTGTCTGCGGTTCTTTCCGGTGAACGCCTACCCGTGGAAGGACAAGCGCAAGGGACAACGCCGCAGCCGCTGTAAGTCATGCACGAATGCCCGCACGGGCGCATGGCGCGCACTCCATCCCGACTACGGGAAGCGATGGCGTGAAGCTCACCCCGAGTACATGACCACGTATGCCCAAGCGCGGCGCACTGCTGCACGCGCTGAACGATCAACCCACGAGGAACCTCAATGCGACCCCGAGTCTATCGACGACACGAACTCTTTCAGTGCGCTGTGACGGGCAAGCGCTCAATCCCCGCGCCAGTCACGCAGTACATGCTTGCTTTCAACCTTCTACGCCTGAGCGATGCGAGCGACCCGCGCAACGCTGCACGTCGAGCGACGGTCGAAATGTTCGAGCGCGTCCATCCAATCAGGTATGAGCCCAGCACGGCCGGTGCTGTGAAGCTCTGAGGTGAAGCAGGGCGGGGACCGTGAGGCGCACTGAGGTGCACAACCTTGCGGCCCGCTCTGCTGAGCCGATAACCGAATCTCTTCCCATCAATGTCCCCAAGGAGGGACACCCCCATGTCCAACGAACAGAACAGCGCTCCCATCGATGCACGCAGCAAGGAGCAGCAGATTGAAGATATGCTGATTACCGCCGCGAGTGCGCGCGGCGAGATGCCGACGCCGAGAAACATTGGTGGGCATCCGAGCATGTCCGTCAAGCTTATCCCCGGTCAAGAGCCCGTGGTCGAGTATCACAGTACCGAGGATGCGAGGCTCGCCGAGATGCAAGCGTCGATGCCCGCGCAAGACATCCGCGACGACGGCCGCGACCTGCAAGCGGAACTCAAGCAACTCGCCGATGAGTTCAACCGCCTCGAAGCCGAAAAGAACGCGGTTGTGTATGACCCGCAGACCGGCGCGAAGAGCTGGAAGCACAGCGCCGCTGATCGGGAGCGGTTCGCGATACTCGCCAAGCAGGCATGGTCGAACCTCGACTACCAAGCACAGATCAACGCGCGCATTCAGGCGCAGCGCGAGCGTAAGGCCGCAGAGCGCGAAGCGCAGGCCCGCGCGGAAGTTGAGCGCGAGGAATGGTTGACTCGTGAAGCCATCAAGCGTGCCGACGAAATGGAGATCGAGCGTCGAGCTGCCGCAATCATCCAGCAGCGCCGTAACCGCATCGCGTAACCGAATATCGACTCATCAAGGAAACATCACCATGTCCTGGGTTCCTTCTGTTCTACGTAAGCCTCGCCCGGTGCGGAGGGGCGGCGTCCTCACGGGCGATCACTTCAACGTCCGCGAGCGCATTGTGCAGACAGAGCCGCTGTACTCGCAGATGATCGGCGGTGACGTGCTCGACGCGGGTCAACGACTCGGAGAAATGGGGCAGTTTCACCGAGCCTGCGCCGCTGCGCTCGGCGATAAATTCGCCGTGAGAGTCGATGGCCTGCTGATCCGTCGCGAGGCGGCAGGCGGTATCAGCGTGTCCTGCACGTTTCCTCCCGGTGCACCGGATGCATCCGCAGTGATGTCCTCAGGTTTCACCGATGCGCCCCCTGCGGGATGGTGGCTCGATGACGGATCGCCGGCACCGGGCACACCCGAAGGCCCGCCGATGTTATTCCCCGGAGTCACCCGCGATGAGTCGTCGAAGAAGTAGCGGGTGGCGTCCGCCGATCCCGCCCGGCGCAAAGCGAGCGACGGTTGAGCAATGCGAAGAACTGCACGGCCGGGTGTGCGATGTGCTGCTAACGGCAGTGCGCTATATGCAGGAGTCAGGGCAGATTGATCGCGGCGTGCTTGCTGTGGCTATCGCATTTCTGAAGCTTGCCGAAGTGACTGCGCCGGCAATCACTGAGAAGGCCCGCGACGAACTCCTCGACACCATGCCCGACTTCGACTCGCTCGCCTGATTCCCTCCCTGTCCCCCGCAGTGTCCCTTCGGTTTTCACATCCGAAGCGCTGCAGGCTCTTTCCCTTCCTCAAGAGATCCAAGCAAATGAAATCGAAGCTGAGCGGCGACCGCTGCCGATGCGGCTCATGTGGTCTGTACTTCACCAGCACAAAGAACTTTGAGGCTCATCGCCGAGGTGCGCCGGATGCGCGCCGGTGCCTCACTGCGGATGATCTGCTGTCGCGTGGCTATGGCCCGAACGCAGCGGGCTTCTGGAGACGCCCCAAGGATGGCTCTCTAAAATCGCGCCGGCACATCCCCTGTCTGAGCTAGAAGACGACTTCTAGGTGGGGCAAGGGGTAGGTAAGGGGGTCAGGTCTGCGCGTCTCCTGCGTCAGAAGCCTGTACCGCATACATGTACCGTATTGGCCGGTACATCGTTCTTAAGTGGTTGATTTATAAGCGTGTACGTTGAATGGTGGAAAGGGAGGGACTCGAACCCTCGACCCCGGCATTATGAGTGCCGTGCTCTAACCGGCTGAGCTACCTTTCCAAGCCGTTTTCCGACAGTGGGACCGCGCGGAAGGGCGGTTCCCGA
>Ga0164243_10001111_pt1 | contig 46396 bp, 29 predicted proteins | sample OricompcompostOP_FD_108781 | JGI IMG/M metagenome (GOLD analysis project Ga0164243, IMG submission 108781) | Organic Plus compost microbial communities from Emeryville, California, USA - Original compost - Organic plus compost (OP) | ecosystem: Engineered > Solid waste > Mixed feedstock >...
CACAGGGATCGTGGCTTCCGGCACAGGCGCGGCCCGAATCGAGGCCACACATACCGGCGATTACCAGGCCAAGGCCGATGCGGAAGCGGGCGGCGGGGATGTGTCCATCGGCGCGTCAATTGCCCTGGGCATCGTGCTGGAGCACGCCAGTGCCGCGGCCATGCGCGACATCAATGCTGGCGGCGATGTCAGCGTCCGCGCGACCAACTACATCGCGAGCGGCGCCGACGCCAAGGGCAGCGCCAAGGGCAACTCGTCCGGGGCGAACGACGCCGACACGGAAGGGCAGTCCGCGCTCGACAACAATTCCAACATCGCCAACAGCAGCAAGGTCCAAAGCCAGCCGGGCGGCAAGGTCGCGCTGCCGAAGGCGAAGGACAGCACGGAAAGCGCGTCCGACACGACCAGCGCGCAGGCCGACGGCAAAGGCTCCGGCCAGGTCGGCATCGGGGCGGCGATCGGCCTCAACATCGTCTCCACCGATGCGACGGCGCTCATTCCCGAAAACCGCTCGATCACCTCGCGCGGCGGAAAGGTCGAGGTCGCCTCGGCGCTTCAGGTCGACGGCACGGCCAAGGGAATAGGCATTGCGCTCGGCGATGCAGACAAGGACACGAACATCGGCGCCGGCGTGGCGCTGAACGTCATCACGGCGACGAACGCCGCCACCATCGGCGACAACGCCACGATCAGCGCGGCCCATGGACTGGCGGTCACCGCCAAGATGGCGTCGCATAACGGTGACGTGCGCAACGACATGCTCGTGCAAAGCGCGGCCGCGTCCGGGGCCAGCAGCTACGGCATTGCCGGCGCGGTCAGCGTCGATGTCATCACCTACGACACCCGCGCGGACCTTGGCGAGAATGCCAATGTGCTCGGCGGATCCGGCGCCGTCGATGTCGGCGCGCAGGCGGGCTTCACCGTGCAAAATCTTTCCGGGGCCGGGGCCTTCGGCGGCGACGCCGGCGTCGGCGCAGCGGTGCTCGTGCAGGTCTCGACGATTGGCACTACCGCGATCGTTCATCAGAACAGCCAGGTCGATGGCGCAGGCGGCGTGCATGTCACGGCGGAAACCTCGTACGTGCCGAAGGCCGACAATTTCAAGGGACTTGGCTTCGCGCTGACATCCGGCGCGTTCGGCGGCGCCGGCTCCGACGGCGGCACGGCGGTCGGCGGCTCGGTCGCGGTCAATGTGCTGAATTTCAACACCGAAGCGCGTCTCGATACCGGCGTGCGCGTCAACCAGCGCGCACCGGCGACCGGCAGCGTGGTTGTCGATGCGGCCAGCACCGTCACGCTGTTCAGCGGCGCCGGCGGCGTCGGCGCCTCGATCGGCAACACCGGCATCGGCATCGGCATCGACATCAATATCGTCAACCAGAAGACGCTCGCGCTGTTTGCGGACAACGTGCTCGCCTCGACCGCGGGCGACGTTTCGGTGCAGGCGCATTCGTCGAACCAGCAGACCTCGATCGCCGGCTCGTTCGGCGCCGCATCCGACACGGCCGGCGCGGGCTCGATTTCCATCAACATCTACAATCAGGGCAGCGACCCGCTGTGGGGAACGCGCGCGATCGTCGGCGAAGACACGGCTATCGTTTCGGGCGGCAAGGTCTCGGTCGTTGCGTCCAATCCGCGCGACGCCAACGGTCAGGTCATATCGGACACGCAGCGCGTCATCGCCGGGTCGATCGGCGGGTCGGGCGGCACGGCGGTCGGCATCGCGCTCGCCGTCACGGCGCGCCGCGATACGTTCATCGCCAGTGTCGGCGACCGCGCGAAGGTGACGGAGGCGACCGGGCTTGCCGTCGGCGCGGCCAATGGCCTCGATCTCACCATGGTCGCGGCGGCGGGCGCCGGCGGCCTTGAGAACGGCGCAGCGGGATCGCTGACCGTCAGCACGCTCGACGAGACGACAACGGCGACGATCGGCCAGAATGTGATCGTCACCGGCACCACCAGCGCCGGGGATGTGAAGGTCACCGCCGAGGATCGCACCAAGATCGTGAAAGTGGCGGGCGCGGCGACGTTCGGCGCCGATCTCGGCATCGGCGCGGGGCTCGACGTCGGCACGCTGTCCAAGACCACGATTGCCGCCATCGGCGCACATTCGCAAGTGACGACCCAGGGCTCGGTCGAAGTCCGCGCGTTCTCCAAGGAAAAGATCAACGCCTTCGTGGCGTCGGCCGGCGGCTCCAGCGAGCTTGCCATTTCCGGCTCGATCGGGACGCAGGTGCATACGATCACGACACGGGCGGTGATCGAGGGCACGGAGAGCGGCACGCCGACGCGCGTCCTGGCGAGCGGCAACGTGATCGTCGAGGCCAGCTCCGAAAACGAAATGGACCTGTTCGCGGGCGGTCTCGGCCTTTCCGGCTCGACGGCGGTCGGCGCCTCCGCGCCAATTCCGGTCCTCAACAAGATCACGGAAGCGGTCATCGGCCAAAATGCGGTTGTATCGGGTCTCGGGCTCGGACCGGCGGCCTCGGTTCGCAGCGGCGGCTTCACGGTCACCTATGAGGATGCGCCGACGTCCGGCCCGCGTGAAGCGGCTACGCCGCTGACGGGCAGCTTCTCCTTCAGCCTCAACGGCGATGTTGCAAGCACCAGCGGTGGCGCCAATCCGACCGCCGGCGACCCGAATGCCAACAAGCAGCGGCGCGTGACGCCGAGTACCGTCAGCATGCGCGGCGTTGCCGTTTCGGCGACGAATTACGACGATATCGGAATTATCGCGATTTCCGGCGGCGTCTCCGGCTCGGTCGCCGTCAACGTGACCGGCGTCGTGAACGTATCGAACATCACGACCAGCGGCCGTATCGAGCACGGCGCCAGCGTCAATACGGCGCCCGGCGCCTCCGCCAGCCAGAATGTGCTCGTGGTCGGCGCCAACGACTATCGCAAGCTGACGGTTGCGGTCGGAGCCGACGTCGGCGGCTCGGCAGCGATTGCGCCGACAGTGTCGGTCGATGCGATCAATCTCGTTGCGGAAGCGCTGATCGAGGGCGCGGCCACGGTGAACGCGGCCAACAGCGTCGGCGTCAAGGCGCGCTCGGCGGAAGATCTGCAGACTGTTGTCGCGAGTCTCAGTGTTGCCGGCACGGCGGGCATTTCCGGGTCGCCGGCAATTCTGGTGCTCAACAGCCGGGCGACGGCTTCGATCGGCGATACCGGCGGGGAGGGCCCCGATGTCGCGGCCACGGTGCGGGCCGGTGGCAGCGTGGTCGTGCAGGCGATCGACGATACCAAGATACTTGATGTCGACGGCTCGGTCGGTGTCGGCGGCACGGCCGGCGTCGGCGTGGGTGTGGCCATCAACATCGTCGACAAGAACACCACGGCGCGCATTGCGGACGGCTCGGTGGTCGATGCAGGGGCGTCGTCCGGGACTGCTGGCGTCACCGGTGTAGGCGGCGTCGACAGCCGCTTTGGCAGTGCGGCGATGTTGCCGGGTCTCATCGTCCTGGCCGGTTCGAAAGAGAACATTGCGTCGATCGCGATCGCGGGCGGGGCGGCCGGCACCGTGGGCGGCGCCGGCGGCGTCAACCTCAACATCATCAATTCGAATACCGCGGCGACAATCGGCGACAATGCCCGGATCAATCAGCTCGTGGTCGGCGCCGCCAGCCAGAATGTGCGGGTCGCCGCGCGTAACGACGTGAGCGCGGTCGCGGTGACCGGCGCGCTCGGCGCCGGCGGCACCGCCGGCCTCGCCGGCGCAATCGGCGTTGGCATCGTGCGCAACGGGACGGAAGCTTCGATCGGCACCGGCGCGGCGGTGAAGGCGGCGCGGATGGTGACGGTGGAGGCGAAGAGCTTCCAGGATATCGTCGCTGTCGACATCAGCGGCGGCCTGGGCGGCAGCTTCGCGGGCGCCATTTCCTTCGGCATCTGGGTGCTCGGGGGCGACTACAACACGGGTGGCGGCGACGCGAGCGAGAGCGCGTGGGCGACCGATTACCAGGACACGCTTTCCGGTAGTGCACTCGGCGGCTTCTCGGGCATGCTCGGCGGCAATCGTCCGATCGGCTTTGCGAACGGCGACGTCGGCGGCAACGCAATCGATCTTCACACGTCGACTTTGCGCACCGGCGATGCGGTCATCTATCACGCCGACGGCGCGCCGATTGGCGGGCTGACCGACGGTCAGACCTATTTCGTGGTCAAGACCGGCGCAACCACTTACGCGCTCGCCGCAACGGCAGCCGATGCGGACGCAGGAAACGTGATCGCCCTCGGCGGAGCGGGCGCGGGTTCGTTCGAACTCGCGAGCAATGCGCGCGCGCAAAGCGGGCTGCAGCAGTCCCGCAATGCCCTCGTCGGCGCAACGCCGACGGCGCAGCTTTCCGATGCGATTACGGACACCGCGCAGCCCGGAACGGTGGCGCTGGTCGGCGCCGGCTCGACAGTATCGGCGGGCGCCGGCATGACCGTCTTCGCGCAGGATGAACTCGACTTCGTGCAGGTCGCGGGTCAGGTCGCGGCCGCCGGCGGCGCCAGCATCGGCGGCGCTTTTGCCACGCTCGTCCACAACAACACCGTGCTCGCGCAGGTTGGCGACAATGTCAGCATCACGGCCAATGGCGCGGGCCTCGATATCGAAGCGCGGTCGACGGAAGATGTCGTGCAGGTCGCCGCGGGCGGCGGCGCCGCGGGTTCGGCGGCCATTCTCGGCTCCGGCACCGTAACGATCCTCAACGAGACCACCAATGCGACCATCGGCAAGAATGTGATCGTCAACGGCGCGATCACGTCGTCGACGGCCAATCCCGATGTCAAGCTGATCGCCATCGACAACACCACGGTGACCGATGTCGCGGGCGCGGTTGGCTTCGGCGGCGGCGCCGCGGTCGGGGTCGGGGCGGATGTCATCGTGCTCGACAAGACGACGCTCGCAGTCGTCGATCAGAACGCGAAGATCACCACCCAGGGCTCCGTCGAACTGCGCGCCTCGACCAACGAAGCGATTGTATCCGTGGCGGCGATCGGAACCGCCGGCGGCGCGGCAGCCGTCAGTCTGGCGGCGAGCGTCGTCGTCGCCGACCTCACGACCCAGGCTTTCGTGGCGGCGTCACCGACGACGGTTATCAACGCCGACGGCAACGTCATTGTCGAAGCCGTGTCGCGAAGCGAATACGACCTGTGGGGTGTCTCGGCGCAGTTCGCCGGCGCGGCGGCAATCGGTGCATCGGCGGCGGTTCCGGTCGTCACCAAGCATGTGATTGCCGAGATCGGCAACGGTGCGTCGGTGACCGGCCGGGGCCTGCGAAACGCGACGACGGTCTACAACGGCACGTTCGGCGACATTCTCAACCCGTCGCCGATGGACGTGACCAGCGATGATGCCGGGGGCGGCGATCTCGGCCTCAGCGATCCGAGCTACAACAACGGCGGCAACACCGACCTGAATTCGGCCGACAATCAGCGTCAGGACTATAACGCCGACCAAAGCTACGACGGCGACAGCCAGGCCGGCCAGCGCAAGGCCAGCGCGCTTGCGCAGCAAGGTTTCCGCGGCGTGGCCGTCGCGGCGACCAACAGCGACGACGTGAGCTCGACCGGCATCGCGCTCGGCGCGGCCGGCGCCGCGGCGGTGAGCCTGACCGGTTCGGTGCAGGTCATGGACGTGACCACGCAGGCCCGCATCGGCGACAATGCCAAGGTCAACACGCTTGGCGGCAGCGTTAACCAGTCGGTCCTGGTCGCGGCGGGCAACGACTTCCGCAGCCTCGACGTTGCGGCGGCAGCCTCGATCGCAGGCGCGGCAGCAGTCAGTCCGGCGGCCGCCGTGCAGGTGGTCGAAATCAATACCAGCGCGATCGTCGGACCCAACGCGGTCGTGAACGCCGGTAATACCATTCTGGTGCAGGCCAAGGGCAGGGAGCAGTTCACGGCGGTCGCTGCCGCTGCTGCGGGCGCGGTCTTCGCCGGCGTCGGGATCGCGCCGAACGTGATGGTGCTCGACAGTCACACCACGGCATCGCTCGGCGGCACGATCACCGCCGGCGGCAGCGTCGGCGTCATTGCCGATGACACCAGCCGCTTCATCGACGTTGCCGCCGCCATGGGCGTCGGCTTCGGCGGTGTCGGCATCGGCGGCAATATTCTCTTCATCACCAAGCACACCCAGGCGGACATCCTCGACGGCTCGAACGTGACCGCCAACGCGCGTGGCAGCCAGATCGGCGGCGTGCTGGATAACCTTGGCACGGAGGCTCAGGACTACGCGGTGCAGAACCGCCCCGGCACCGTTGCCGGCGTGGTCGTGCAGGCCACTTCGCGCGAAGACATTACGGCGATCACCGGCTCGGTCGGCATCGGTCTTGGCGGCGTGGGTCTGGCGGGCGACATCGTTGTGATCGATTCCGACACGGTCGCGCATATCGGCAACAGCGCCACCATCAAGAGCGTCGGCGCGGTCATTGTCGCGGCCGCGAATACGCTCGAAAGCTTCACGCTGGCGGGCGGCATCGGGGCCGGTTTCGTGGGCGTCGGCGGCGGCGTAACCGTCGGCATCGTGCGCAATGGCGTCGAGGCCTCGATCGGCAACAACGCCACAGTGACCAGCGGCGGCAACACCGAGGTCATCGCGCTGTCCCGCAAGAACGTCGAGTCCTTCAACATTGCGGGCGGTTTCGGCGCCGGCGCGTTGGCGGGGTCCGTCGGCATCTGGACGTTCGGCGGTGCCGTATCGACAGACTACAGCTATACGGAGACGGACGGCGACGGCAACGCTGCTGGAACCCAGAGCGAGGATTCGCTTGCCGGCTCCAACTGGAGCAGCAACTTCGACGCCGCTGCGGACGGCAGCAGTGCGCCGGGCGGCAGCTACGGCTCGATCCTCGACGGCCAGAGCGGTGGCGGCGGGGGCAACACCAGCCGTCTTGCCGCGGCCAACCAGAGCACCAAGCCGACGGTGAGCGCGGCCAAGCCGCATACGTCGATCGCTGCGCAGATGAACAATGCGGTCGGCGACATCGAGGGCACGATCGCACGCGTCGGGACGGGCACGAGCATCACCGCGCAAGGCGGCAGTGTCATTGTGCGGGCCAAGGACGCCACGACTCTGACCGAAACCGCGGGTTCGTTCGCGGTCGGCCTGGTGTCGGTCGGCGCGCCGGTCTCGGTCATCACGCTCAATATGCCGGTGCAGGCGATCGTCGAGAACAACGCCACGATCAGCGCCGGCGCGGTTGGCGCGCCCAACGGCAACGTAACCGTCGAGGCAGCCCAGATCACACGGATCGACGGATTCGTTTTCGCCGGCTCCGGCGGCATTCTCAGCATCGGCGCCCAGATCCTGATCGTGAACGACAACATGGATCAGGCGGCGTGGGTCAAGAGCGGGACGACCGTCGCCGCCGCCGGCACTATCACCATCAATGCGACGTCGGACCAGGCCTACTCGGGCGGCGCGCTCGGCGCGACCATCAATGCAGTCGGAGGCGGCGCGTCTGTCGCGATCGTGAACGTCACCGGCGGGACGCATGCGCTGATGGACGGCAATATGTCGGCTCCGGGTGCGATCTCCGTCGTGGCGGCCGCCGACACCAGGATTGAGCTCCAGACCTTCGGCGTTGGCATATCGTTTGCCGGCGGCGTCAACGGCGCGATTGCAAGCGCCCATATCGGCAAGGCCAGCGAGGCGCGCATCAGCGACGGTTCGACCGTCGTGACGCTCGGCGATGTCACCGTTGCGGCCATCAGCCTCGCCACCGCGGATCTCAGCAGCTATGCCATCCAGGTGGCCATCGGCGCGGGTCTCGGCATCTCGGTGGCCTCCGCCACCATCGATCCCTCCGTCACGGCGCGCGCCGGCGGCACCTACCTCATGGGCAACGGCACGCTCTCGGCGGTGGCGCTGTTCAACACCGATGCCGCCGGCAACAAGATCGCGGGCCGCGGCGCACGCACGGAAGCTTTCAGCGTCGGCGCCGCCGTCGGCGTCGGTCTGGCCGGTGCGGTCTCGATCAGCGACGTGCGGGCGAACACGCTGGCGCGGCTCAGCGACGGCGTGGCCGTGCTGCCGATCCTCAACGATTTCAGGCCGAATGTCGTCGTCCGCGCCCTGTCGGGGCCGGATGCGATCGCCAAGGCACAGGGCATCGGCGCCGGCCTGTTCGGCGGCGCGGGCGCCAGCGTGTCGCTCGCGACCATCGGCGGATCGACGATTGCCGAGATCGGCGCGAACGCGAAACTCGGCGGCAGCGAGCAGCGGATCGGCAGCGTTACGGTGAATGCGCGTTCGTTTGACGTCGCCAATGCGAACAGCTTCGCAGCCGCCGGCGGCGTGTTCGCGGGCGTCAACGTCAACCTGGCGCGCGCCCATGTGGATATGCCGGTGACCGCAGATATCCTCAACAACGCGACAATCTATTCGTCGACGGTGGATGTGCGGGCCTCCGAGGACGGCGAGGCAAAGAGCGAGTCGAAGGGCTTCTCACTCGCGATCGGGCCAGGTCTCGGCGGCGGCTTCTCGCAGGCGGATTCGCTGCATCGCGTCGACGTGACGGCATCCATCGGCAACGACAGCATGGTCAGTGCGTTCAACGGCCTGACAATCGATGCCACCACCACCCGTGCCGATGTCAACGCGCGCAGCAACGCTTCGAGCGCGGGCGTTCTTGCCGGCATTCAGGTCAACCGTTCGACGGCGCGGTCCGATGGCAGCACCACGGCCTACCTCGGAGCCGGATCGCAGGTCCGTGGCGGCGCGTCGGCGCCGGTCGTCATCAACGCGAACTCGACGACATCCGCCGACGCCTTCTCGACCGGCCGCGCCATCGGCATCGTCGGCTATGGCGACGTCGAGGCCTCGACCACCATCGCTCACGAAACGCGCGCGGAAATCGGCGCCGGTGTTGAGATCGGAACGTATCCCTTTGTTGAAGATCCCGGCGATCCGGTTGGATCGGTGACCGTATCGGCAGCCAGCATCGGCGTCGGCAGCGTGCGCGCGGAAGGCGCCGCCGCCGGGCTGGTCTCGGACCCCGACGTCAGCGCGAGCATCGACGTGCAGCCCGCGGCGCGCGCGATCGTCGGCGACGGCGCATTCATCAATACGCACGCGCTGACCGTCTCCTCAAGCAACCAGGCCGAGGGCGACGGCTCGCTCTCGGGCAAGAGCGCCGGCTTTGTCGGCATCGGCTCGACCAGCATCAGCCATAACGTGGTGCAGACCGCGGAATCGATCGTCGGCCATGGCGTATGGGTCTTTGGCTACGGCAGTGTCGACATCACCGCGACCGGCGGCCGCGATCCTGCCGCCCCGCACGACTACACCGCGAACGCAAATGCGGGCGACGACACCGTCAGCGTGACGGACCACGGGCTCGTCACGGGCAACATCGTCCAGATCGGAACCGAAGGCTCGACCTTCGGCGGCGTCGCCACCGGCCGGATCCTGCCGGTCCTCGTGGTCGACAACAACACCATCCGCTTCGGGCGCGAAGTCGAGTCTTCCGGCGTCGACGCGGTGCACGACACGATCACGTTCACCGCGCCGCACTTCCTGCAAACCGGCGACAAGGTCATCTATGCGGCGCCCGGCCAGACCGCGCAGTCCTACTGGGTCAACGTTGTCAACGACACGACCATCAAGTTGCTCAATTACGATCCGAACGCATTCATCTTCGGCCCGCTTGAACTACAGGGCCAGGGCTTCGAGGCCGGCGATATCGACGATGCGAACAATACGCTGCATATCGAGGATCACGGCTTCACGAACGGCGAACTCGTCACCTTCCATCTGGCGCAGACCGCGTTCGATGTCGGCGTCGGCAATGTCAATATCGCGCCGGACGGAACCGGCAAGTTCATCCAGACCCCGAACAATCAGATCTACATCCCGGGCCATACCTACGAGGACGGCGACATCGTCACCTACACGGTGAGCGGCGGCGACGCGATCGGAGGCCTGACCAACGGAGCGAACTACCAGATCGTCAAGATCGATGGCGATTTCATCCAGCTCAAGCCGGAAGCCGGCGGCAGCGTCATCGGATTGACGTCGGACCTCGCGCAAGAGGGCGCCGTGCATCATTTCGCGCTGGTCGGCGCGGGGCCGGTCGATGGCCTGACCGACGGCGACCGCTACGTCGTCGAAGTCGTCGACAGCGATACGATCCGGCTCAAGGATCTCGGCGGAAACACCATCGACCTCGCTACAGCCGGGATGGGCATCAGCCATCTTGCCAATGACGCCATCGACCTGCAGCCGATCGCCGGGACGGCGCAAATCTATCTCGACCTGTCGGGCGGAACGACCACGCTGCTGGCGCCGGGCGGCGCCAGCCTGGAAACGACCTTGCAGCTCAAGGGCGACGGCGTATCGCGTGTCAGTGCGGACGGCCTGGCGCTCGGCGTGGGCGCGGGCAATGCCAACGACGCCGTTACCAATCTGACGTCCAACGTTCACGCGCTCATTCTGAGCGGGCCGAGCAGCCGGCAGGCGACGCAGTTCGACGTCGACTATCTCAACGTCAATGCGCAAAACCAGATATTCGGCAGCGCGACGGCCAGCGGCGATGCCGGCGGCCTGTTCGCGTTCCCGAACTCGATGGCGCGCACCACGATCCATGGCGAAACCCTGGCCCTCATCGGAGAACTGGGTGTCGACCATGGGCCGGGCAACGTCGCTCTCAACGTGACGCACGCTCTTTCGATCGATGCCGATGCGCAGTTCGGTGCCGACGCTTCGGCCGGCGGCGTGGGCGGCGGCCTGATCGCCGTCAACGGCGCCAATGCCAAGGCAGAGACGCACTACACGACACAGGCCGGTTTCGGCCACGGCGTCATCGCCGTGGTCGATCAGTACGATTACTACGACGATGGATCGGCCTTGCTGCACGTTGCGGCTCACACGAGCCACACCGAGACGTCGAACGTGCGCAACTCGTCCGCCGGGCTCGGCTCCGGGTCGAGCGCGGGCCGCGGCGACTCCGGCAGCTTCGCCATCGGCACCAATGAAGTCGTGATTGGCGCGGGTGCGGACCTGATGACCACCGGCCGTCTCGAACTGTCGTCCACCGTCACCGATTCGAAGGTCGACGCGGTGGCGCGGGCCCGCGGCACGGCGGCGATCGGCGGCTCGAAGGCGACCGCCCGCGCGCACGCGGAGGATCAGGTGAATGTCACGCTGCAGAGCGGTTCGACGATCCGCGGCGAGAACGGTGTGTTCATCAATGCGGACGTGAGCAACTACGATGTGCGGACCCATGTCGATGCCATCCTGAGCGCGCTTGGCGGTTCGACGACGGCGACCTCCGACAACAACATCACCGTCACGACGCACATCGATGCGCAAGACGGATCAAGAGTGATCGCCGGAACGAAGACTCCGTCGAGCTATTTCAACCCGGCGCTGCAGGTGACGACCAACCTGGTCATCAACCGCGACGACGGGCACGTGAATGCTGACGGCGCCCTGATCGGCCCCGATCACGAGGAGAGAAACGGCTCCGACGCATCCGCGCGACTGATCGACTGGAATGCCGACGTCTTCATGATGAAGGATCCGGCCCAGAACAAGCGGCTCGTGATCGACGACAACTACACGGTCGTCGAGGCGGACGGCATCACCGTTAACGGCGGCAACGGCGTCGGCTATCGCTCGGTCATTTACATACCGGTTGGCGTAGGCCTTATCGAAGTGCCGCTCCCGATCTTCGTCGACGACATCACGTCCGATGCCGTCGGCCGGGCCATCTTCCGCGCCAATGACCGGGCCGATGGCACCGCAGGCGTCATTCAGGGAACTGCCGGCCAGTGGACGTTCGACCGTGGCGCCGGCGAGATCTGGATTCAAAACGACTCGGCGTCGGATTTGCATCTCAACAATATCCAGACGCTCGGCACGTCGACGCTCACCGATATCCCCGGCTTGCCCGGCTTCTCGTTCCTGTTCAACGCCGTCAACATTGAAGTGGATGGCGCGACGAACTTCAAATTCGACATCAACAATACGTATGGAAACGGGACTGGCGAAGGCGACTTCCCGTATACCGAACCCTATATCGATGTCCGCCATACCTTTGCTATCGGAAAGACTGCGAGCGTCTACATCGACGGCGTGATCAACAATCCCGTTGGCATCACATCGATTGACGCCAACGGTGGTTCGATCCTGCAGGATCGGGATCACCCGAATGCACTCATTCGCACCAACGTCCTCAGTCTCTATACGAATTATTATAACGGCGGGAGCATCGGGACGCCCCAGGCGGGTCCGGTCGAATTCCCCACCTCGCGTTATGCTCCGGTCAAGATCGAGATGGTCCAAAGCGCCGGCCGCCCCGCCTCCGCCAGTCTTCTGGCCAATGGCGTGATCGTGGCGGAAATGCAGACGAGCCTGCGCGATCCTTTAGCCAGCACGGCCTTTGTTAACTTGTCGCTCATCGAGTCGCGTTCGGCGAGCGCGCAGGTCTATTTCAAGGACGCGAGCCTCGACACTTTCGTGCCGTCGAGCGCCCCGACCGGCGTTGTAGTCGACGCCAACAACAGCGCAGCGAATACGGCCGCAGGCATCGCCAACAGCCAGTACTATCGCGAATACTACTACCCGAGCTTCGGCGGCGGCGTGCAGGCGCCGGATTCGGTCGCGGCGTTCGGTCAGGCGACCGGCATCCATGTGCCGGTGACCTACCAAATCAGCTATTCGGACGGCACCACGTACCTGACGCCGGCGAATAATCTCGTGACGATCACACATCCGAACTCGTTTGTGCTCGGATCCGGTTTCGTTCAGGACGCGCCGATCGACCTGTTCAGTTCGAGCGTGACGCTGGCGCCGCCGGTCGCGCTGACCGCGGTCGAGGCTCCATACAATAAAGTCGCGGGGCACGCGCAGACGACTTATTTCGGCGTCACCGACGATGATCTCACGGCCATGGCCGTGGCGGCAGCTACGCCCGCCGCGGTCAACGACGTGCTGATTGACGACTTCACGGCGCTCGACCCAAGTCTCACCCGCATCAACCGCGTCACACGGCCGATGATCCTGTGGCAATGAACGAAGTGGACACCCGGCTGACATCAGCCGCAAGCGCACCGAGCCGCACCGCGGCGCCGTCCAGTGAGGCGCTGTGGGCGCGCCTGCTGAAGGCTTCGGATATTCACGAGTTCGCCGCGAACTGGCTCGCACTTCAGGCGACGATGCTGCCGCCGTTGCGCGCCAGCGTGCTGATCCTCGGCGAACCGGACAAGGGCCCGTTTTCGCCCGTCGGCGTATATCCCGCGCCCGCCTCGATCAGCGCCGACCTGTCGATCGCGGCGGAAGCGGCGCTCACCGACCGCAAGGGCGTGTTGCGCGAGCGTCCGGCCCAGCGGGACGACGGTGCGCAATGCGTCGCGCTGCCGCTGATCATCGACGAGCGGCTGCATGGCGTCGTCGCCGTCGAAATCGCCATGCCGTCGCACGAAACGCTTGCCGAGGTCGGACGCCGGCTGCAGTGGGGCGCAGCCTGGATCGAAAACCAGATTCGCCGCGGCTCGTTTCTTCCCAGCCGGCAGATGGTCGACATTCTCGATCTTGTCGCCATGACCATGGATGCGCCGCGGCTCGAATTGGCGTTGCTGGGTCTTGCCAACGAAATCAGCCGCATTCTGCGGGCGGATTGGACCGCATGCGGACTGGTTCCGCCGTCCTCGCTGGTGGAGGTCAAGGTTATTTCGCATGGCATGGGCCTCTCCACCCGCGGCGAACTGGCGCGTCTCATCGCGGCCGCGATGCAGGAATGCCTGGACCAGCGCGAGATCATCGCCGTTCCGGAGACGGCGCCGGCGATGGTGGTGACGCGGGCGCATGACGAACTGGGCGAACAGGTCGGTCAGGGGCCGGTGCTGAGCGTGCCGCTCGTGCATGACAGCCGCATCAACGGGGTGATCACCGTCAAGCTCGGGGCGGACCGCACGCTTACCGACCGCGAGCGCGAATTCTGCCGCCTGGTCGGGACGGTGATTGGGCCGCTTGTCGAGTTCAAGCGTCGCGATGATCGCTGGATCGGCGCGAAAGTCGCCGAAGTCGTCCATCATGGCATTCAGCGGCTGGTCGGTCCCGGCCATCTTGGCGTGAAGCTTGGCACGGTGGCAGCGGCGACCGCCGCCGCCGTCCTGCTGTTCGCGCAAGCGGATTATCGCGTCACGGCGGCAGCCACCCTCGAGGGTTCGGTTCAGCGTGTCGTCAGCGCGCCCATCCAGGGCTATATCGCGCAGGCCGGCGCGCGCGCCGGCGACCATGTCGGCGAGGGCGAGGTTCTCGCGCGGCTTGACGACCGCGCGCTCAAGGTCGAACGGACCCGCTGGGTCTCGGAGCGCGAGCAGCGGCTCAAGGAGTATCAGCGGGCGCTGGCCGAGAACGACCGCACGCGCATCCAGGTGCTGCGCGCCGAAATCGAGCAGTCGCAGGCGCGTATCGATCTGATCGAGGAACAACTCGCCCGGACGGAAATCCGCAGTCCGTTCGACGGCATCGTCGTGCGTGGCGATCTCAGCCAGATGCTCGGCGCGCCGGTGCAGCGCGGCGACCTCCTGTTCGAGGTTGCGCCGCTCGACGATTACCGCATCCTCTTGAAAGTGGATGAACGCGACATCGGCGATATCGCGGTAGGGCAGGACGGCACGCTGATCCTGTCGTCGCTGCCGTCCCTGAGCCTCGCGTTTCACATCAGCAAGCTCACGCCGATTTCGACGGCGGAGGAGGGGCACAACGTCTTTCGCGTGGAAGCGCAGCTTGTCGACAAGAACCCGGCCATCCGGCCGGGCATGCAAGGATACGGCAAGGTCTCTATCGGGCCGCGTAAACTCATCTATATCGCGACGACACGGACGTCGCAGTGGTTGCGCATGGCCTGGTGGCGGTGGTGGTTCTGATCCATGGCGCGGACGCTGTTCAGTCCCTCCTGGTATCGCGTCGCGCAATTGCGGCCGATGCTGCGCAAACAGATCGTGATTCATCGGCATAGCTACCGCGGCAAGCCGTGGCACGTCGTCGAGGAGCGTTCGGGCGAACTGCACCATCGCTTCAAGCCGGCGACCTATTTCGTCATCGGTCTGATGGACGGGACGCGGACCGTCGACGACATCTGGCGTGCTGCGCTCGACAAGCTTGGGGACGATGCGCCAAGCCAGGACGATATCATCGGTCTGCTCGCGCAGTTGCATGCGGCCGACTTGCTGAAGACGGATACCTCTCCCGAGGCTCACGACCTCTTTCTACGCGACCGCCAGCGCGGGCGGATGAAATTGCTGGCGCGGCTCAGCGCGCCGCTTGCCTGGCGCATGCCGCTGTTCGATCCGGACCGGTTGCTCGATCTGCTGGTCCCCGTTATCCGCCGCGTCTTCAGTGTCTGGGGTGCGCTTGTCTGGCTCGCGATTGTCGGCTCCGGAGTCGTGCTGGCCGCGCTTAACTGGGGCCGTCTTACCGACAAGATCAGCGAACGGGTGCTCGATCCGTGGAATCTGGTGGCGCTGCTCATCGCCTATCCGTTCATAAAAGTCCTGCACGAACTCGGCCACGCGCTGGCGGTCAAGGTGTGGGGAGGCCGCGTGCATGACGTCGGGGTGATGTTCATCCTGTTCATGCCGATACCCTACGTCGATGCGTCGGCGTCGTCGAGCTTCGCCTCGAAATGGCGGCGCGCGCTGGTCGATTCCGCCGGCATTCTCACGGAACTGCTGATCGCCTCGATTGCGCTGATGATCTGGCTCGATGCGGAAGAGCCGATATTGCGCAGCATCCTGTTCAACATGATGCTGATCGGCACCGTATCTACCGTGCTGTTCAACGGCAACCCGCTGCTCAAGTTCGACGGCTACTACATTCTCTCAGACATTATCGAGATTCCGAATCTTGCGCAGCGGTCGCAAAAGTATCTGCTCTACCTGTTCAAGCGGTACGTCTGCGGCGTCGCGAACGCGTCGTCGCCGGTGACGGCGCCGGGAGAACGCATCTGGTTTCTGATCTACGGTCCGCTCGCAGCGGCGTACCGGGTCTTCATCACGATTTCGATCGCCCTGTTCCTTGCGGGGGAATACCTGATCGTCGGCCTCGTGCTGGCGGCATGGTCGGTGCTTCTTCTCGGCGTCATGCCGATTACGCGGTTTGTTTCCTCGTTTGCGAAAGATCCCGATCTGAACCATCGCCGTGCCCGCGCGGTCGCGGCAATCGGCGGGGTTGTGGCCGCCGCGCTGGCGCTTGTTGTTCTGGTGCCGGCGCCGTATTCGACCGTCGCCGAAGCGGTGGCGGTCGTTCCGGAGAACAGGCAGGTCCGGTCGGGCGCCGAAGGCTTCGTGGTGCGTTTCCTGGCCGAGCCCGGCGCGGCTGTGACGCCCGGCACCCGCCTGGCGCAGCTGGCCGATCCTTCCGTCGAAGCGGAAGCGCGCGTGCTAAAGGCTCAGGTTGCCGCGCTCGAAGTACGACTCGCCGCGGTCGAGTTCACGAAAGTGGTCGATGCCGGCGTTCTTCGCGCGGAAATGAAAGCGGTGAAGGAAGACCTCGATCGCGTCGCCGAGCGGAAACTCGATCAGACTGTCGTCGCTTCCGCCAGCGGCCGGTTCCTCGTGCCACAGGCGTCAGACTTGCCCGGACGGTTTCTCCAGCGCGGGGTGATTTTCGGCTACGTGCACGATCCACACGACGCCATTATCCGCGCCGTGCTTGATCAGGTCGGCATCGGCGCGGTTCAGCGCGGCGTGACGCGGGTGACTGCCTGGCGCGCGGGTCGCGAGACTCGGCCGGCGCCGGTAAAAATCGTCCGCATGGTTCCGGGCGGACGGAATGAACTTCCCCACAAGGCGCTTTCGACCGAGGGCGGCGGCATTCACCCGCTCGACCCGCGCACGCCCGACCACCTGCGCACGATGGCGAACGTATTCCAGATCGATCTCCAACTCGATCCGGACGACATGGTCGACTTTATCGGACAGCGCTATTACGTCCGATTCGAGCACAAGCCGCGTCCGATCGCGTTGCAGATTTACGATCGCGCGCGGCAGCTTGCATTGGAACGTTTCGGCTTCTGAACCATGGCAGACGCGATTCCCTTTCCGGCGACCTACGGCGCTTATCCGGAGAGGCGCAGCGAAAACGCGTCCATTTCCGGCAGGGCCGCATCCCAGCGGTTCGGTTTGTTTGCTGCCCGTACCGCGCGCGAGCATGCGGCCCGGTTTGTCGCAGCGGTTCGTCGAGCCGACGAAAAGGTCACGGATATTCCCGAGGCCGGCATTGCCGACTACATGCGGACGATCGCGGCTGGCCTGCGCACGCAGGCGAGTGCATTCGACGCGGCGGCGAAGTGCTTTGCGATGACCCGCCGTCAGGCCCAGAGGGTGCTTCGCTTCGACCCGCACGACGAGCAGATACTCGGCGCCTGGCACATGCTCAACGGCAATCTGGTGGAGATGGAAACGGGCGAGGGCAAGACGCTTGTCGCCGTGTTCACCGCGGCGGCGCAGGCGCTGGCAGGTTCGGCGGTCCACGTCGTCACCACCAACGACTATCTTGCAAGCCGCGACGCCGCCGAAATGGGGCCAATCTATCAGCGGCTCGGACTTTCGGTGGGCTGCGTGAAGGAGGGCATGGATGTTGCCGCGCGCCGCGCCGGTTACGGCCGGGCGGTCACCTATCTGACGCCGAAGCAACTCATGTTCGACTACCTGCGTGACCGGATCGAACTCGGATCGAAGGCGAGTTGCCGCTTGCGCACGGAGCTTGAGATCGCGCTGGTCAACAGCGCAGCGGCCGGCAACCGCACCTTCTACTTGCGCGGCCTGCAGGCCGCCATCATCGATGAGGCCGACAGCGTCCTCATCGACGAAGCGGTCGTGCCGCTGATCATTTCCCGGCAGGAGGCCGCGCCCGACCAGGCCGTGATCGCGGAGCGCGCCATCGGCCTTGCGCATCAGCTTGTCCGCGGCCGCGATTTCACCGTTTCAGCGGACAGCCGCGACATCGTGCTGACGGAGGCCGGAAACGATTTCGTGGCGCAGATCGCAAAGCCGATCGGCGGCGTCTTTGCGAGCCCGCTGTGGCGCGAGCAGTACATTCTGCAAGCGCTCATGGCGCTGCATCTGTTTCGACGCGATCGCGAATACATCATCCGCAATGATGCGATCGAAATCGTCGATATCAATACCGGCCGCACCATGCCCGACCGTTCCTGGGAGCGCGGCCTGCACCAAATGATCCAGGCCAAGGAAGCGTTGCCGGTGACGGCGCCGAATGAATCGATGGCCAGGATCAGTCATCAGGATTTCTTTTCGCGCTATCATTTCCTGTGCGGGATGTCCGGCACGATCACGGAGGTCGCCCGGGAGATCCGCCGCACTTACGGTCTGCATGTCGTTCGAATTCCGACGCACCACCCCTCGCGACGGCGCAATCTTGGCCTGGCGATCCACCGGACGGCCGAAGAGAAGCATGCCGCCATCGCCGAACGCGCCCGCGTGCTGCTGGCGAAATCGCGGCCGCTCTTGATCGGCACCCGCACGGTTGCCGATTCCGAACACCTCTCCGCCGAACTGACACGGCGGTCAATTCCGCATGCGCTTCTCAATGCGCGCCAGGACGCGCAGGAGGCCGAGATCATCGCGGCGGCCGGCCGCCTCGGCATGGTCACGGTGGCGACCAACATGGCGGGCCGGGGCACCGATATTCGCGTCGATCCACGGGCGCTCGTGGCCGGCGGCCTGCATGTCATCGCCTCTGAACGCCACGAGTCCCGCCGCATCGACCGGCAGTTGTTCGGCCGCACCGCGCGGCAGGGCGATCCCGGCAGTTACGAAGAAATCATCTCGCTCGAGGATCAGCTGTTGCATGCGATGCCGCCCCGTCTCGTCGCCCTGGTGTCGCGCTGTCCGTATCCTCTGGCGCACCGGCTGCTGATCTATGCCGCGCAATGGCTGGCGAGTCGGCACGGTGCGCGCCTTCGGCGCCTGTTGGCGCGCTACGAGCGTGAGATGCAGCACGCGCTGTCGTTCGCCGGCCCCGGCGGCACCGCGCCGCAGCAGACGCAAAGATAGCCGCGCTTATTCCGATGCAGGCATTCCGGGATTGACGTTTGCCTTGACCTCGTCCGCTACGCTCCAGGGCGCATTGCGCGAAAACCGCGCCACCAGAAAATCGATGAAGACGCGGACCTTCACCGGCACGTGACGCGTCGGCGGATAGAGCGCATAAACCGACAGTTCCGGTGCGCGATAGCCCGACAGGACGCGGCGGAGCCGGCCATCCTGCAACTCGGCGTGGGCGAGGAAAGTCGGCAACAGCGCGATGCCGCGGCCACTCACCGCCGCATCGCGCAACACCTCGGCATTGTTGGTGCACAATTTCCACTGCACGGGAATCCAGTGGTCGCCATCCTTGCCGGTCAGCTTCCATTGCATGCCAGTTGCGAGGTGGCCATAGGCGAGGCACTCGTGGTCGCGCAGGTCCTTTGGATGTTTTGGCGTGCCGGCCCGCTTCAGATAATCTGGCGAGGCGCAGAATACACGCGGGGCCGGCGCGATCTTTCGGGCAATGAGACTTGAGGCCGGCAGGTCGGCGATGCGGATCGTCACGTCGAACCCTTCCTGCACCGGGTCGAGTTGTTGATCGCTCAGGATCAGGTGGATCTGCAACTCCGGATAGCGCCCCATGAACGCGCCGATAGCTGGGCCGAGATGCAGGGTACCGAATGACATCGGGGCGTTCACCCGCAGCATGCCGCGCGGCTCGGCCTGCAATTGCGATACGGCAGCCTCGGCGTCGTCGATTTCGGAGAGAATCGCGAGGCAGCGTTCGTAGTAGCGCTGGCCATGATCGGTCGGGCTGGCGCTTCGGGTTGTGCGGTTGAGCAATTGGACGCCGAGTTCGGTCTCGAGGTCGATCACATATTTACTCACCGCGGAGCGGGACAAGCGCATGTCGCGGGCGGCCTCGGAAAAGCTGCCGTGCGACACCACCTTGGTGAAGGCGCGCATGCTGGTGAGTTTGTCCATCGCGGTAGCGGCTCTCTGTGAGGCAACCGGCAGCGTCCCCGCCCTTGCTCTGCGGAGTGCAAATGACGCGCTCAATTGTCCTCATTTCGTAGACAGTATAGTCAAAATATGGATTATTGTCATCGCATATTGGCAATCCTAGGTTTGAGGGCAAGATCATTCCAACGCCCGCCGATCCGGCGGAGAAAGGGTGCAAAACCATGCGCGGCATCCATCACGTCACAGCGATTGCCGGTAACCCCCACCGCAATCTCGATTTTTACACCCACACGCTGGGCCTGCGGTTCGTGAAGAAAACCGTTAATTTCGACGATCCCGGCACCTATCACTTCTATTATGGCGACGAGGCGGGCCGTCCCGGCACCATCCTCACCTTTTTCCCGTGGGAGCACGCGGGCGCTGGGCGCGGCGGTGTGGGTCTGACGCAGACAACGGCGTTCCGCGTGCCGCTGCGGTCGATCGCATTCTGGACCCAGCGGCTGGTCGAGGCGGGTGTCCGGCACGAAGCGCCTGTGAAGCGCTTCGGCGAGACCGTGGTCGACTTCACGGATCCCGATGGCATGAGCCTTTCGGTGGTCGGCCTGGCCAGCGCTAAAGCGGAACCGGCCTGGAGTAACGGCAGCGTCCCGGCGGAGCACGCAATCCGCGGTTTTCACGGTGTCACCCTTCTGCTCGATACGGCGGGTCCGACCGGGGCCATCCTCACCGGCGTTCTTGGCTTCAAGGAGATCGGGCGCGAGGGATCCTATGTCCGGTTCAAATCCGAAAGCCCGGTCGGCGGTGTGGTGGACATTCGCGAAGCGAAGGGTTTTCTGCCAGGCCGGCTGGGGCGCGGCTCCGTGCATCACATCGCCTTCCGGGCGGAGAACGATGTCGAGCAGGCGGAGATGGCCCGCAAGCTGACCGAGAACCATGGCTTGTGGGCGACCGAGCAGAAGGATCGCAACTACTTCCGCTCGGTGTACTTCCGTGAGCCGGGCGGCATCCTGTTCGAGATCGCCACCGACGATCCGGGTTTCACCGTTGACGAGCCCTTGGCCACGCTCGGCCAGGAATTGAAGTTGCCGCGCTTCCTCGAAGGGGAACGCAAAACATTGGAAGCGGTTCTGCCGCCATTGGGAGTGGCGGCATGACATTCACCTCAAATATCGCCACGGCCGGCGCGCCACTCGGGCGCGCCAAAGCGGCCATGGTTCTCCTGCATGGCCGTGGCGCCGCCGCTGAAAGCATGCTGTCGCTGGCCGAAATATTCGGCCAGCGCGACGTCGCCTACCTTGCGCCGCAGGCGCCGGGACGCACGTGGTATCCCTATTCCTTCATGGCGCCGATCGAGCAGAACGAGCCTTATCTCTCGCGTTCGCTCGCGGCAGTCGGAGACCTCGTCACGGGTCTGTCCGATTTCGGGCTGGAGCGCACGATCTTGCTCGGCTTCTCGCAAGGCGGTTGTCTCGCTCTGGAGTTTGCCGCCCGCAATACGCAGCGCTATGGCGGTGTTGTTGGGCTGAGCGCGGGCCTGATCGGTCCAGAGAATGTTCCGCGCATCTACGGCGGATCGCTCGCACGCACTCCCGTGTTCCTGGGCTGCAGCGATATCGATGCGCATATCCCGCTCGGGCGCGTAAGGGAGTCGACGAAGATTCTGAGCGCACTGGGCGGAAACGTGGTCGAGCGCATCTATCCAGGCATGGGACATACAATCAATGACGATGAGATCGGTCATATCAGGTCAATGTTGGCCGACATCGTCGGCTCTTTGTCACCTGTTCCGGACAAAGGTCCGCTTGTTGCAAACGGCTGAGCGCCGGCGTCGATCAACGCGCAAGGTGGGAACGCCCAAACACGCGATGGCCGGAACAGGTCCGGCCATCGCGAAAACGATTGTTCAGCCACCGCAGACTAATTCTTCGGGATCGTGTCAAATGTGGAACGCGGAATGCGGAAGAAGCCACGGCCGCCGGCGAGCGTTTGATAGCAGGCGGACGCGCCTGCGAGCAGGCGTTCGTACCACTGCTGATCGCCGAGGCTTGCGGGCTTTTCGCCGATCGAAAAGATCGAGCCATTGGGATTGAAGCGCACGTGGACGAGCACATTGTCTTCTGCAGCATTGGCTGCGACGTCGCTATTTTCCTGAACAGGGCTTATCGTTCGGAGCGCCGACCTGGTCGCCATTCCATTTTCTCCTTTTTTCGACAAAATTGTTTCCGCACACGACCGGTGCACCTGCGATCCATCGCCCTGTCGATGTCCCCACGCGTCCGGCCGCTCGCGATATATTTAGACAGATATACCGCTGATTGAGCTTGAAAGGCGCTGCCGGTATCGTCGTTGATCTGAATCAACGGCGGCTCCGGGACCCGTCGTTGCGTACTGCTGCGAATCTCAAAAAAGCGTCCGCTTTCCATTTTCTGGAAAGGGGAGGGGCGGGAGGTTTCCAGCAGAAAGCAATCGTTCTTGATCTTTGGGTGCATCACGTGGAATGTGCCGGCACAGGTTCCGCGGCTTGGGATTTTCGAGGATTTTTTGCGCGCCTTCTCTCTTGTGCTGATCGTCGCCGGCTTTGCTGTCATTGCGGCGGTCTATGCGTTCGACCCTGGCCTCGACCTGCGCATCACCTCGCATCTGTTCTTCGATGGGACGGCAAAAAAGTTCTGGCTGGCCGATCACCCCGTGCTCGTATCGTTGCGCAATCTCAATTCAGCCATCGACATCGCGATTGGCGCCGTCCTGGTCTTTGGCGTTATCTATGCGTGGTTGGTGCCGACCAAGCCGCCGCCGGTTGCGCGTCGGACGGTCGTCTTTCTGCTGGTGACATTTCTGTTGGTGCCGGTGTTCCTGGCCAACGGCATCTTCAAGTCGCACTGGTCGCGGCCGCGACCTTATCATGTTGCCGAATTTGGCGGAGCTCAGCCCTTCGTCCAGTGGTGGGACCCGAGCGGCACCTGCAAGCGCAGCTGTTCTTTTTTCTCAGGGGAGGTCTCCGCCGCCGCATGGACCATGGCTCCCGCGGTGCTGGTGCCAGGCATTCCCGGGATCCTGGCTATCGCCGCGTCACTCGCGTTTACCGTCATGATTGCCGTTGTCCGCCTGGCCCAAGGCGGACATTTTTTTAGCGACGCCGCGTTCGCCGCCTTGATTACATGGCTCATTGTGTGGGTGGCGTATGGGATCTGCTATCGCAAGAAACCTGTATCCAGGTCGGATAGCAGCACCTGATATCTGCAGATACGCGCTGTGGAACCTGAGCGCACCGAGTGCGATGTGCTCACATACACTCTCATTCACTCATCATTTGCGACGACTAATATGCTACCGCGAGAGCGCGCCGGACGTGCATTTACCATAATTGTGGGCATTAACTACTTTTTATCTATGTCATTTACAGATTTTTAACCATGCGTAAGCTGCTTCCATAGTGCAGTGCATTCAAAGGTGCCGCAGATGCTCATGACTCCCCGTGCGTCCGAGCCCAATACCGTGGTGGTTGAGCGAGAATCTTTTCGCTTACCGCCAGTTGAAGAGGTGCTCGGGCAAATCAAGGCGCTGGCTGGTGTGCTGCCGCAGATCGATCTGGACTTCGAGCCGGACATTCGCACTCTCTGGATTACGTTGAAGCCGGAGCCGAAGCCGGTCTTCACGCTTCCTGCCATTTCCAGCGTCAAAAAAGTGCAGGAAGCGGTTATCCGCTTGTGGAGCGGTGCGCCAGCGTCCCCCGTGATGTTCCTCGCTTATCGCGGCGTTGGTCCGCTGTTCTCGCTCGGAGGCGACCTCGACTTTTATCTCGATTGCCTGGCCGAACGGAATTCGGAAGGACTCCTCGACTATGCGCGGCAAGCCGCCGAAGTCATTGCGTCCAACACAGACGGCTTGCGAGGAATGGCGATCACGATGACGACCATTCACGGCAAGGCGCTGGGCGGCGGAATAGACCCGGCGCGGGCTTGTCATGTTCTGGTAGGTGAAGAGCAGGCGACATTCGGTTATCCGGAAATTCACTACAATCATTTCCCGATCTCTGCCGTTCCCATTCTTTCCCGCCATGTAGGGACGGTTCAGGCCGAGCGGATACTCACGCAGGGGCTCGACTATACCGCAACGGAGTTTCATGCCTGCGGCGTGCTCGACGCGGTCGTGCCGACAGGGGCCGGAGAGGAATGGATTCGCAGTCATGCGAAGCGCAGCCTGCCAAGTCACCGCGCGCGGATGGCGCTGATTGCGGCATTCAATCGTCGTTCCGGAAACCTGGCCGTCGAATTGAAAGAGGCCGTCGATACGTGGGTCAAGCATTTCATGGAGCTGAAGCCCATCGACATTTCCAAGCTTCAGCGCATCGCCCAGGTGCAGGAGCGCATGCTGGTCAGAATGACCAGAGTCGCAAACGTCGAAAGTCCCAAGCTGCAGGACAGCGAACCGTGAGCCCATGGGGGTGTGAGTCCACGGTAGGGTTAAACGTCGGTGTGCAAAGTTTATGAATATTTTTGAGGGCTGCGCATTACGCTGCATTTGACGGCACGCCGCGGCGATGCAAGACCTGATCGCGAAAACGCCGCAATTTTGCCCGGACTTTCGCCAGTTACAAGGTCTGCCGGTTTATTCGTTTTGGTCCGGTAAGGGCCGGAAAATCGCTGCACGCAAAGCGTTCCGCGAGTCCCGGATCGGGCCAATTGTTTCTTAAGCCTTCACTTCTATCGTCTGCGGGCACAGGGAAGTGCCTTTAGCCGCGACCCGACGATTTTCGGACGGATTGGGCGCGCTGAAAACTCAGGACGCTTATGACGAATACGGTTTATACCGGGGGCGCCATGTCGTTTCGCGAAGAGATACGGCGTGCCATATCCAGGGTCCAGGGCCCGGATGTCGGTGCAGACCAGGATCTCGCAAGCTACCGGCTGCTTGTCGCGTCGCTTTTTTCCTCGCCTGCTTCGATCTTCATCTCGAACATCGTCGGGGTAATGGTCCCGTTTTTTTGCTATTCGGCGACGGGACAATCGATGTTTCTCTGGCTCGGTGCGCTGGCGACGCTCGTCGTTATCCTGCGCGCCGGCACCGTCACGCGTTATCTGCGGCACGATCGTTCAAATGCTGACCTAGCCGAGGTGAAGGCGTGGGACCGCGAATATTTCCTCGGCGCCACGGCCTACTCGACGATTCTCGGCATCAACTGTTTCTACGCGCTCGCTTTCACCGCGAGCGAGGCAGCGCATACAATCACTATTGTTTCAGCCATTGCGTTTTCATCAGGATACGTCGCCCGCAATGCCGGGCGGCCGAAGTTCGTGATCGTTCAGCTTATTTCGTTCTGCGTTCCGATGTCGCTCGGATTGTTCATGGCGCAGGAATTTCATTATCGGATGATCGGGGCATTCATCCTTCTCTACATCGTCACGAACATCGCCATCACGTTTTCCATCAATCGCAATTTGCTGGCGCTCGCCGCGGCTCACAAGCGCACCCGTGCTTTGGCGGAATCCCTGCGACACAAGAACGTCACGCTTGATTCTGCGCTCAACTCGATGACGCACGGCCTGGCCATGTTCGATTCGGATCTGCGACTCGAGGTTGCCAATTCCAAGTTCAGCGAGTTGTTCACTTTGCCACCCGACGTCGCCGTGCCGGAAGCCTCGCTCGATACGATCGCCAGGGCTTTCGTGACCGGGCGCACGCTGCGTGACGACACCGCAAACGATATCGTCGCGCTATGCCGGCGGGCGCTCGAACTGAGGCAGCCGGGCTTTGCTGAAATCGTCACCGAACGCGCGGAAACCTTCGTGGTGTCCGTCGATCTGACGCCGGATAACGGCCTGCTCATGCTGACCGAGGATGCGACGCAGCGCAAAGCGATCGCCGCCAAGGTCGAGCACATGGCGCACTACGACAGCCTTACCGGACTCGCCAATCGCTTTACTTTCAACGAGGCGCTCAAGAGGGCCTGCGGTGATGTCGACGAGAAATGCACTTTCAGCGTTCTCTACGTCGATCTCGACAACTTCAAGCACGTCAACGACAGCATGGGCCACGATGCCGGCGACAAACTGCTGCTCGCGGTGGCGGGGCGCCTGCGGAATATTGCGGCGAGCAGCGACGTGCTGGCACGGCTCGGCGGCGACGAATTCGTATTGATGCATCCGAACTGCACCGTCGAAATGGCGCTCGGTCTCGGCAAGCGTATCGTCGACATCATGAGCCTGCCGTTCGATATCGACGGCGTCACCATTTACGTGACGACGAGCGTCGGCGTGTCGGTCGCGCCGGATCACGGCACTGCGCCGATCGATGTGCTGCGGGCCTCGGACATCGCGCTCTACTCGGCCAAGGGGGCGGGCCGCAATCGCGTCTCCATGTTCGCGCCGTCGATGGCGGACGCGCTCAACCAGCGCCGCGAGATCGAGAACGACCTGCGCGAGGCGGTCCATACCGGCGCGCTGTTCCTCAATTATCAACCGATCGTCGACATCGATAATGGCCGCTTTGTTTCCTGCGAAGCGCTGATGCGCTGGCGCCATCCGACCAAGGGACTCATCGGTCCGGACGTGTTCATTCCGATCGCCGAACAGACCGGCCTGATCGCGCAAATGGGCGCCTGGGTGATCCAGCAGGCATGCATGGATGCGGTGACCTGGCCGGACGACATTACGGTGTCGGTGAACATTTCCGCGTTCCAATTCAAGGACGCCAACCGCCTGATCGAAACAGTGAAGGACGCGCTGCTGATCAGCCGTCTTGCACCCAACCGGCTTGAGCTCGAAGTCACGGAATCGCTCCTGATCGAGGATCAGAAGTCAACGCTCGAAACGATCCGTGCGCTGCGCCGTATCGGAGTTCGCTTCTCGCTCGACGACTTCGGTACCGGCTACTCGTCGCTCGGCTATCTGGCGCACTATCCGTTCTCGAAGGTGAAGATCGATCGCAGCTTTGCCAAGAACGTCACAACGGATACCCCTTCGCGTTCGATTATCGAGGCGGTATGTGGCCTTGCCAACCGGCTCGGCCTGCATGTTGTGGTTGAAGGTATCGAGACCGAGGAGCAGCGTCAGGAAGTCAAGCTGCTGGGCGCCGAACTTGCGCAGGGCTATCTGTTTGGCAGGCCGGAAACGCTCGACAATATCATGCCGCGCATCAAACGCGCGGCTTAGCTTCCCGCTCGGCATTGCTGGCCGGTAGGTCGGGAGCTGTATTCTCGCCATTCCCGCGCGCACCCGCTACAATTTGGTATGCGCCTGAAATCATCGATCTGGGTGTCCGCCTATTTGCGCCGGTGCCAAGCCGCCGGAAGCTACGCGACCTTGCGCCGGCGCGGCGCGGAGGAGGCCGGCGCGATCTTCATCAAGGTCGATCGGTTGGATGGCACGGGCGATCTTTACGGCCCGGCGCCGCAGACCGCTTTCGACGACGAGCCGACCGACCGCAAATTCATCCTCACATTCGGCGAACCGGCGCAGCCTAACGCCGATATTGAAGGGCGATTGCAAAAAGAAATTCGCTTCGATCCGGATCTGTGGATTGTCGAGGTGGAGGACCGTGAGGGCCGTCACTGGCTCGACGATCAACTCGCGCGTTGATCGCGTTTGACAGGCTCGCCCGGCGAGTAGCTCGTCTGCGGCCGTATCGTTTCTCCGGTGGAGCGACGGGCGCCGGTGTCGCGCGCAGGCGTGGCGGTAGATTCCGCAGGCTCGCCGGCATAATGCCACAGCGCGATCATACGCAGTGCCGATTGCTCCGACATGGCGTGGTAGAGCTCGGTAAGATCGAATACGCGCCGCACCGACGTGCCGACCGCCGGATTGACGAGGAGGAGAATGCGTTGGATTGCATCGATCGGCATGCCGAGCGCTTTTGCAACAATGAGCATCGGTTCGCCGGATGCATCATTGACGATCTTCTGCGCCACGGCCCGCGGGATGCCGAGCGCGCGTTCCATCTCGCGGACAAACTCGAATGGCCGGCCGCGCAGTGCGGCGCTTTCAAGCTCGCGGCAGGTCGCCGCCGCGGCGGCGGTGCCGATACCGGCGAGTTTAACTGCGCCGCCATCGAGTTCGTGCAGCATGGCGCGGCGCGAAGCGCTGTCGCTAGCGAAGAATTTTTCGCTGAAACGACATGCTGCCGCCCGATCGGCGGCATCGGCCGCCGGATTCGGCTTTGACGTAGGCAATGGCGTGGAAGGCGGCACCAATGCGAAATGCAGCGTGTCCGTGCCGCTGACATCGGTGTCGGCAAGCCGGCGCAGCACGATGTCAGGGGCGCCGCCGTGCGCGGCCAGTCTGCGGGTGATGTCGGCGCGGGTGTCCTCGTCGACATCGCCGATCAGGCGTAAGGCAAGTTCGGTGAAATGACGGTCTTCTTCCGGCGTATGCAGTGTTTTCTGCACGTAAAAATCGGTCAGGACGCGGAGCATGGTCGGCTTGGGATCGACACCGTCCCGCTCGATCAGGCCGGCCAATGTTTCGAGCTTCGGGGAAGGGGCACTCATTACAAAGCCTCTGCAAACGCACTGCATGCCGTCCCGTCTCCACCAAACGCCAGGGACAAAGAATGGTTGCGTATTCAGTGTATATGCGAAAGTGCGTTAGCGGAGTGTTAACCAACCTCCGGCGCGCATGGGCCTTTTGGGTAAACGTGAGGGTGTGCAGCCTGGTCACACCACCACAGCAATTCTCCCGGAAAGCGGAAATTTAACAGCACGTTAACCAACGGCGTTGTCCTATTCGTCGCGAGCCGGTCGGTTCCGAAGTGATGGTATCGGCCGCGCGGCCGTCAGCGACGTGCGCGCAAGGGGGCAATGCGATGGGGACAGTGATCAATTTCCCGGAAGCCCGACGTGTCGAACGGGAAGCCCTTGATGGTCTGCGCGGAACCGCAACCATCATGATATTGCCGGTCGTGCGCATCGAACGTCTGACGGATAATCCGACGGACGAGGTATCGCCCCCGGCGACGACAGGCCCGCGCAGGCGGCGGCGCCGTGCGCGACGGTCCTAGGTTTTCTTCGCGGCGCGTGCCGCCAAGAGCGTGATCCCTCGAACGGGCTTCGTCTTGGATCACGCGTTTCTGAAAAGTGTGTTCCCGGCGCGTATTGCCGAAGTTATTTCGTCGTCGCGATGAGGGAATGTTTCATTGAAAGTGTGGCGCGCTTTGAGCTTCACCAGCCTTCTCGGCCTTCACGCGGCGTTGGCCGGCTGCGCGCTCAACGGGGATTTCGGCCGGGTAAGGCCGGAGCTTGTCAGCGATGATATGCATGCCTGGGTCGGCGCTGCCGCGCGCAAGCCATTTGGCGTGCCGCCGTCGATCTATCCGTTCACCGACGAAGAGCGCTTGCTGCGCGATTATGCCTACCAGCTCATCGAGCCGCCTTACGAGCGCAATAAATGGTACGCCGTACTTAACGAGTACGGCCTGAGCCGCAAATTCCAGCCGGATTGGTATGCGTTCGACGTGTCGGCTTACAGCCGGCTTCTGATGGCGCGGCCGTATCGCTCGGCGACGGCGCGTTACGTCCGCCTTAATGATGACATCCGCAACGATGTGACCCGGTCGGAGCCCTTCTTCATCGTAGCCCGCCGGGTGCTCGACACCGATCAGCGGCGTCTCGCGACGCAGGCCAATGTCACCGTGGCAGAGGAAGCGCCCGGCAGCGCAGCAGCGCGCATTGCTGAAAACGCGCTCATCATCGCCTGGGTCCAGCAGTCGCTAACCGACAAGTCGGCATCTTACCGTTACGCTCTCGAGCGCCTGGTCATCGCAACGCCGGCACCCATGTCCGCCGAGGTGGAACGCTCGATTGCGCTCCTGATGCAGAGGATCGCGGAAAACCAGTTGGTGCCGCAGCCGCTCCTGCCGGTCGTTCCTGCCGGACCGCTGGCAAGCCTTGGCATCGGTCCGCAAGGCGCGAGAGTGGTTTCGAAGTAAGCAGATCCTACGATTTCTGAATTTCGCACTTCGCGCCGGCAACGGCGCGCTGAGCCATCGGCATCAGGCTCGGCTCGGGGCTTAGTGCGCGGATCAGGATTAGGCCGGTCGTCGTCGGCGCGTCGACGATCAGGCGGTCGGCGGAGGTCACATCCTCTTCCTCCGGCACGAGCTTGCGCTGCGCTTCGGTCATCAGGTCGAGCTCAATGGTGCGGCGGCCGGCGGCGCGGTCGGTGATCGCATAAAACGCAATGCCGTAGCGCGTATAGAACGACACGGAAGTGAACGCCTGGCTTACCGGAGCGATGAGCTTGAGCGGTCCTTCGCTCAAGTCGTAGCGGCAGACAGCGGTCGCGAACGAAGGATCCATGAACGGCATTACCGCGCCGTTCGGTCCCGGCTGCGGCAGCGGCGTCACCGCATTGATTGCGGCGACGGGAGCTAATCGCGAATAGGCATCGTTGGTCGCGGTGCGTGGCAGATAGAGCACTGTCGACAGATGCACTACGACTCCGAGTGCCAATCCGGCGAGGGTCCATAACGCCCAACGGATCATGTGCATTGCCCTGTCGTAATAGACGGCATCGGCGCTTCGCGTTCAGTGCGGGTGGCGATGCCGACCGGCGTGTCGTAAAGGCGCAGCACGAGTAAATAGCGCTCGACGGCGCTCGTCGGCAGCCAGTTGCCCGGCCGTGCGCGCGGGCCGACGGCTATCCGGAAACTGCCGTCGCTGTTGCGCAGCAATTCCTGGCTGGTGAAACTATTGCGGTTAAGCGGGTTGGCGAGCAGCTTGCCGTCATAGGTATAGAGCGACACAGTGAAATAACGCGCCTGCGGCGTGACGCCTGAGACCGTCACGTTGCAGCGGCCATCGAGAAGGCGACCGTCGTCGTCGGTGCGCGCGGTGAAGGCGACGCCGTCGCCGAGCCCGATCGGCAACCAACCTCCGCGCTCGAACTCGGCACGCGCGTAGGGGTCCGCTTCGATCGTGCCGGATTTCGGCTGCGCACTCCACGCCCCGATCTGCAGCGCATCGAGTTCCAGCCCTTTGCTCAGCGCAAACCAGGTCAGCCCGAGGCCGACCACCGCCGCCAACGCAAGACAATAAAGTGAGCCCAAGATTTGCCGCACGGCTTATCCAATGACGGACATGAAGCGGTTCCTTGATGTCATTGTGGACGTGGCGAAGCAATCCTTTTTGAAATGCTTGGCGAATCGACCGCCGCCGTCAGTTGCCCTTCACCGCGTCGGGTGATTTTGGGTCAACAGCCGTCGCGACCGCGCCACGTGCCGGCACCATGGTCTGACGCGCTGGTCCGATCGGGGCGGGGATCTGCTCGGCCGCTGCCGGCAGTGGCTTGCGCGCGGTGTCCTCCATCAGTCGCTCGATGCGTTGCAGCACCTCCGAGCCCTTTGCCGTGAGCAGCGCCGGTCGCGGCAGCGCGTCGTTGCCGCTCGGCGCATTCTCCGCCACGAGGTCTGCGGGCGCTACCGTGGAAGGATTCGGTGCCACGCCGGGTATGTTCTTCAATTCGATGCCCTGGTGCGCATAGGCCATGACTTCGTGCCAGGTCATGGCGGGGAGCGAACCTCCGGTCATGCGGTTCAATGGCTGATAATCGTCGTTGCCGAACCACACCCCGCAAACATAGTTGCCGGTGTAGCCGACGAACCAGGCATCGCGGTAGGCATTGGTTGTGCCGGTTTTGCCGGCTGCCTTTACGCCCGAGAGGATCGCGCGCCGCGCCGTGCCTTCCTCGACCACCTTGCTCATCATCAGCGCCATCTCGCCGGCAACCTCTTCGCTGATGGCACGCCGCGGCTTCGGACCGTCGCGGTCGAAGCGCCAGATTGTGTCGCCGGCCGCCGAGCGCACTTCCAGGATCGCATGCGGCGTCACGGCCATGCCCTTGTTGGGGAAGGTCGCGTAGGCGACGGTGTGCTCGAGCACCGACACTTCGTCCGCGCCGATGGGCAGCGAGGGCGTATCCGGCAGCGGGGCCTTGATGCCGAATCTACGCGCGGTCTGGACGATCATGGCGCGGCCGACCTTGGCGTTGCCCTTGCCTAGCATGATCGACAGCTTCACCGGAATGACGTTGATGGAGCGCACCAGCGCCTGTGTCAGCGTTATCGAGCCGCTGTACGAACGGCCGTAGTTCTGGGGGCACCAGTTGCCAATGCATACCGGTCCGTCGACCACGATCGAGGTGGGCTTGAACCCGTTCATCAGCGCCGTCGAATAAACGTAGGGCTTGAACGAGGAGCCGGGCTGACGCATCGCGTCCGTTGCGCGGTTGAACTGGCTCACCGCATAGTCGCGTCCGCCCACCATCGCTCGCACGGCGCCATCGAGATCCGCCAGCACCACCGCGCCCTGGTGGGCGTTGTAGTCGCGGCCATGCTGCTTGAGCGAGTTCTCGAATGCGTTTTCCGTAGCGTGCTGCAAATTCATGTCGAGCGCCGTGCGCGCGACGAAGGTGCGCTCGGTGATGTGCCTTGGAAACTTGTCGACGAGTTTCTTCATCTCGTCGAACGCCCAGTCGAGGTAGTAGTTCGGCGCGTTCTCGTCCCGTCTGTCGATGGCGGTGGCCGGATTGCGGCGGGCGCCGAAGACCTGTCCCTCCGTCATGAAGCCGGCCTCGACCAGATTGTCGAGCACGACGTTGGCGCGGGCGCGCGCCGCCGGCAGGTTGATGTGCGGCGCGAATTTCGAGGGCGCCTTGAACAGGCCTGCCAGCATCGCCGCCTCGGCGAGGTTCACATCCCGCGCCGACTTGCCGAAATAGTACATCGCCGCCGCATTCACCCCGTAGGTGCCGCCGCCCATATAGGCGCGGTCGAGATAAAGCTTGAGAATCTCGGACTTGGTGAGGTGCGTCTCCAGCCAGACCGCGAGGAACGCCTCCTTGATCTTGCGCTCGAGCGTGCGCTCGTTGGACAGGAACAGGTTCTTCGCCAATTGCTGCGACAGCGACGAGCCGCCCTGCACGACACCGCCGGCGCGCGCATTGGTCAACAGCGCCCGCAGCGTGCCGCCGACATCGATGCCCCAGTGATCGAAGAAGCGCCGGTCCTCGGTCGCGAGCACCGCCTTGATGAGGTGATCCGGCAGTTCGTCGAGCGATATGGCGTCGTTCTGCTTGACGCCGCGGCTGCCGACCTCGTTGCCGTAGCGGTCGAGGAACACGACCGCGATCTCGCTCTTGCGCAGCCAGTCCTCGTCGGCGGTCTCCTCGAACGCGGGCAGGGCGAGCGCGAGGCAGACGATCAGCCCGCCGAGCCCGAGCGTCGCGGCCTCCGACAACGGCTCCACCACCAGCCAGCGCCGCCAGCCGGAGACGTGGAACCGGTCCATGAAGTCGGAAAACCGCTCGTACATCTCGCGCGCCGCGCCGGCGCTGCGGAACACGCCGAAATCGATCCGCGCGTCGATGTCGAGCAACACCCGTTTGATCCAGCCGAGCCAGGAGGGACGGTGGGGACGGCGGCCCTCCGGCCGGCCCGCCGACCCGCTGTCCGGCCCGCCATTCGGCTGGCCGTCGGCTGTTCCATTGCCCGGGGAAAGATCGCTCACGGGAAATCTATTTCAAAATCTGGTTCGTCACGGACGGAGGGCGGCAACGCGCCCGGTCATAGCCGAATCGGACATCACGGGCCACTGACAGTAGCGTCACTATCGCCAACCTTCCGCACAAAATACCGGCGCTTTCGCGGCGGTTGATGATAACAGCAAAAATTATGAAAAATCAGCAATTTCGCGCGAGGCGTTGCGGGGGTACTTTAAGACCGCGCGCGGGTTTTCGAAGCGTGGTGGCGACGGCAAGCCGGATGCCGGCGCCGGGCGTTGCCGGTTTCCCGCCGGGGCCGGGCATAGCCGTCCGAAGGACGGCGTCGCTTTGCTTGCCGCGCCCGGCACAAGGCCGGGCGTGACGCGGCGTGAGCCGCCGGCGGGGAGGAATCCGCGCCGCCCCTGAAGGAAGCGGGACGCGGCCGCGAAACGCTGGCGCGCCGCCCCCAAAAGCGTAGAAGGTGCGAACACTTCCAATCCCGACACCCGGACCCCAATTCCTCCCGATGACCGACGACAGACCGTTCTGGCAGACCAAGACCCTCGAAGAAATGACCCCGCAGGAGTGGGAGAGCCTGTGCGACGGCTGCGGCCGCTGCTGCCTCAACAAGCTCGAGGAGGAGGAGACCGGGCGGATCTATTACACCGACGTCGCCTGCCGGCTGTTCGACATGGGCACATGCCAGTGCAAGGACTACCCCAACCGCCAGGCCATCGTGGAGGATTGCCTGCAGCTCACCCCCGAGGTGGTGCCGGAAACGCCGTGGCTGCCGCCGACCTGCGGCTATCGGCTGATCGCGGAGGGCCGGGACCTCTACTGGTGGCACCCGCTCGTCTCAGGCGACCCGGAAACCGTGCACATCGCCGGGGTCTCCGTGCGCGGCAAGATGAGCGGCACGGAAGAGACGATCCCCGACGAGGAGCTTGAGGATCACCTGTGTGACTGGCCGATGCAGGTGCCCAAAGCCGCCCGGCGCAAGCCGGCGGCGTGAGCGAAGGTGTAGGCGAGGCGGAAGAAGGTGGTGGGGAGGTGATCTTGCGATCGCTACTTTCCTCAAGCCTACGCGCTTTCCCTGTTCTTCTTCGCAGGAGAAGTGCTTTCTTATTGACTAGCTAGAACTTTCTTCTCGAGACTATCGGCTTCGTCTTTCATCGGCTTGACTTGTCGATTGGCGTCAATCCAAAGAGCGCCGAGCGTCAAAGGTGCAGGTAGAAGAGAGAATACAAACATTAAAACAGTAGTCCATTCGTAACCAGCCGCTACGTCATCCTGTGCTTTGTATGCGATTGCTACGAGCGTAATTGCTAAAGAAATCGCTACTAGGGAGTTGATGAGCACATATTTCCGGTACTCTTGGAAGAGTCGGATTCTGAAAATTTCATACTTACTCTCCAGTCGATCTAAATCTTCTTCCAGCGGTTTGGGGGGGCGTTCGCTCTCGGGTACGAGAAAGAGGCTCCGCGTCCGGTCAATCGTTCGGACTAGAGGCGCAATGCCGAGTTCACCGTACATCTGAAGCAGGGCTGTCCCGACGTGCAGCCCAACCCCTAGTTGAATCAAACTGGAAAAGTCCCCATACTTCATATTCAGTCGCCCCCTGCCAAGGACGATTCGTGGCCTACAATCCCAACATTCTTCGAGACGTTTTGCGAGCCCGTTCCCTTACTCGAGCTCAGCTTTCCCAGCGCCTCGGTATCAATGCAAGCGAACTCGAAATAGAACTTCGGCGGGAGCCTGAACCACGCCAAGGTATTCTGAATGAGATCGCGAAGGAGCTCGCTCTTCCACCATTCATTTTTTTCATGGAGAAATCGCCGCAACTCCATGATGTGCTTCCAGATTTTCGGTCGTCAAATCCGGCGCCGCTAGCTAAAACTCGCGAAACGATGGAGGCCATCCATTTCGCAGAGGGCGTCCAAAAAACGGTCTTAGAAGAACACGTTCGCGGCGCCGTGCCGCTTCCGGCGTTCACCGCCACCAGCAATTCCGACGTGGACGCGTTTGCGCTCGAAGCCCGCCGTTTCTTCGACATCACGCTTGAAGACCAGTCGACCGCGAAAGATGCTCGCGAGTTCTACGTAGTTTGCCGCAAGAAGATCGAAGCGAAAGGCATTTTTGTATTACATGACAGCTTCCCGCATGCCGACGGAAGCGGCTTCTGCCTCGCGCACCCCCTGTACCCGGTCATCGTCGTCAACACGATGCAGCAAACTCGCGGGCGGCGCCTTTTTACTTTAATTCACGAACTCGCTCATGTTCTCATGGGCGCGTCTGGCATATCCGATCCGTTCGTGCGCGAGAACGCGACTGAACGACTTTGCAATCGCTTCGCAGGCGCCTTTCTTGTTCCGCGAAGCTACATCGCATCGTTGCTTGGGATTGCCACGCCCGCAAACGATCCAGACTTGGAAGACGTGCGCTGGGCTTCTCGTAAGTTGAAAATTAGTCAAGAAGCATCGGTGCTGCGCCTTGAGCAGCTTGGTGTTTACCGCGCTGGTAGTTACGACAAGTGGAAGCGACTAGTCCACAATGCTAATCCGGACTATTCGGAGAAGAAGGGCGGACCACCAGAACCGCCAGCACAGGAAAAGGTCAAGCTAGCAAAGTATGGATTTCAGTTTGCCCGCGCATTCGACAGTCTTCTCAGTGATGGGCACATAAGCGAAATCAATCTCTATCGCTCAACCGGGCTTAAACCGAAGTATCAGCGGCCGTACTTCCTATACGCGAAGTCCATCTCCGACGCGGAGCTCCGCGAGCTCGAAGATGACTAAGGAAGGGGCGAAATGCTGTTGTGTCGTGGACACCAGCGGTCTCTACGCAATTGCTACTGCGTCAGGAAATCTGCAATCCGTACTTCTCGACAATTTAAAAAGTGGCGTTATCGGTGTGCCCGCATGCGCATGGCAGGAATTTGGCGAGTTGTATGAGGGGGAGGCGGAATTTCTTGCCCCTTACATTGGCAACAAGATCATAATGAAGAAAGCTACATACGTTGGTGCTGCTCGTATCGCCGAGAAACTCAATTCGGGCTTTCCTCGCGGAGCGTACGACAATCATACCGAGCTTTATACGGCTTCGATTGCGTCGAACAACGAGTATCGTATCGTCACTTCAGCGGAGCAAGTGAGTCAATACAAAAAAATGGAGTGCAATGTAGTCGATATCGAAACGTGGGTGGAAGAGATCGAAGGCTAGCTTATTGCTGACACCGTATGGTGGGCTCTCTTTTTAGCGGGATATCTGATGTACTATTCCGATGAGGCGTTGAAGGATCTGGCAAGAAATTATTCTGCCATAAAAAGCAAACTAACCGACCTTCTCGAAAAATATATATCGCTCAATTTGAAAAATCCACGTGCGCAAGAATTTGCTCGGCACGGTTTTCCGCGTCGTTTAAAGATTATGGATCGGTGTATCACAAACGTATTTGATCAGATTCCGCCTGAGAGCGCTAAACTTCCATCGCGAGATGAACTCAGTGATGCCACCATTAATATCCAGAGTTTTGTTTTCAACGTTTTCGGTGCTGTCGATAACCTTGCGTGGATTTGGATGGCGGAGAGGGGTCAGAAGCGTGACGATGGTACGCCCGTCCCCGATACCCACATTGGCCTTGGTCCCAAGAATGATAGTGTGAGGGGAACGCTATCGCCAGAGTTGAGGGATTATTTGAAAACATTGGAGAAGTGGTTTGATCATCTGAGCAACCTTCGTCATGCTCTCGCACATCGTATCCCGCTCTATATTCCGCCTTATGTGATTGAGACCAAAGATTTGGCTGCCTATCGCGAGTTTGAATTGAAAATGAACGAGGCAGCAAAGAAGCGTGATTTTAAGGAATACGATCGCCTTTCTGCCGAGCAGCTCGGTCTCGGCCGTTTTCGGCCGTGGATACAGCACTCCTTCGAGGAAAATGCTGGGCCAGTTGTTTTCCACGCGCAGATGCTCGCTGATTTCAATACGATCGATGAGCTCGCTCATAAGATGTTGGTCGAATTCTCCCAAGCGAGCGGGTCACCAAAAGCTTGACACCGTAACGCTGCCTTTCTACGTTTTCGCTATCTCCCCACAATCAGGTCTAATTCCATGACGCGACGGTCTTCGCCGCGCGCGCAGCTGCGCGCGCGTTTTCGTGAGATGAGCGGGCAGGGTGCTGCGTTCGCTGCAAACACCCCCCTCCCTGACCCTCCCCCGCAAGCGGGGAGAGAACAGGCCGTGCCGGACGGCGAGGGTGGCGCGGTACATCGGCACACCAACACGTCGGTGTTTACCTCGGCGCAGGCGACACAGGCCACCGAGCGCGCCCGCGCGCTCTATGAGGACACTGCCGTGCCGGTGCGCGAGATCGCGCGGCGTTGCGGCGTCACCGAGCGCACCATCCTGAAGTATGCGCGCAAGCTCGACTGGAAGCCGCGCTATCACTGGATCGAAGGCGCGGCCGGCGAGCGGCATCGCCGCTGGCAGCCGGCACAGGAATTTTCGCCGGTGAAAGGCGCAGGCGCGCGTTTTGTTTGCCGCGAGCAGGCGGGACAACCGTTTGCCGCCGGGTTGAAGGCGCTCGACCCGCAGGCCGATGCTGCCGCCACGGCGGCGTGCGAAGAGGCGCTCGCGCTGGCGCGCCTGGCACAGGCGGACGAACAGAGGACCGACGCCGTCGCCACGGTGGGCGATCTGCTGGCGCAGATCGCATCGTGGCGGGCGTCGCGCGCGAAGGCGGCGGAACGCCAAGCCCGCGAGGAATTTCGCGCGGCGACCGATGTCGGCGGGTTTGTGTGGCGCAACGGCATGCCGTTCCTGGCGAAAAATCGCGCGATCTACGAATGGGAAGAGCGCGCGAAAGCGGGCCCGCTGCCGCCGGACCGGGTCGAGCAGTTGATGTGGCGTCTCGCCGATGGCGCGCTCGCGCGCTGGGAGGCGCTGCAGGCCAAAGCGGCGCGGGACAGCCGCGGCGGCGGCTGACTTTTCCGGGAGGCGATTGCATTCGGCCCCGGCGCCGGGCAAAAGCTTCGCATGACCGAGACGGAATTGCCCTTTCACGCTCCGCGGCGCCTGCGCGCGTTCGTGCGGGCGAGGGAAGTCAGTATTGTTATGCTGGCCGTCGTGGTCGGTGCGGTCGGCGGGCTCGGCGTCGTGGCGATGGGCTCGGCCGTCGATCTGCTGCACGCGGCGTTTTTCGGGCTGTCGCTCGGCCAGCGGCTGTCGGCGGTCCAGGCGATCGCGCCCTGGCAGGCCGGGGTGCCGGCGGTTGGCGGCCTGCTGCTCGGCCTGTCGTTCCTGATGCAGCGCAAGTGGCGGCCGGGGAGCCCGGTCGATCCGATCGAGGCGAACGCGCTGCGCGGCGGCCAGATGTCGGTGCGCGACAGCCTGATCGTCGCCGGCCAGACCGTGCTGTCGAGCGGCGTCGGCGCGTCGGTGGGCCTCGAAGCGGGATACACCCAGCTCGGCAGCGGCGCGGCGTCGTGGATCGGCCGCATGTTCCACCTGCGCCGCAGCGACCTGCGCCAGCTCGTCGGGTGCGGCGCCGCAGCGGCGATCGCCGGGGCGTTCGGGTCGCCGCTCGGCGGCGCGTTCTATGCGTTCGAGCTGATCATCGGCGCCTATACGGCGGTCACGCTCGCGCCGGTTGGGATCGCGGCGCTGACCGGCTATGCGGTCGTGCTGATGCTGTCGCCGGTGTCGCTGGGGTTGCCGGGCGGAGAGGTCGGCACAGTCGCGGCGCGGGATTTTCCGATGGCCGCGGGGCTCGGCGTCACCGCCGCGATGTTCGGAATTCTGCTGATGCGCGGCGTCGCGACCTGGGAGCGGCTGATGACGGCGCTGCCGCTGCCGGCGATGCTGCGGCCGGCCCTCGGCGGCATCCTGGTCGGCGGGCTGGCGCTGATCACGCCGCGCGTGCTGTCGTCCGGCCACGGCGCGCTGCATGTCGGGGCGATGCTGGAACTGCCGCTCGGCGGGCTGGCGTTGGTGCTGCTGCTGAAATCGACGGCGTCGATCATATCGCTGGGGTCGGGTTTCCGTGGCGGCCTGTTCTTCGCCTCGCTCCTGCTCGGCGCACTGGGCGGGCGGGTGTTCGCCGAGACCGTCAATGCGGTCTGGCCGGCCCTGCATCTCGATCCCGACGTCTATACCATCCTCGGTCTCGGCGCGCTGACGGCGACCGTCATCGGCGCGCCGATGGCGGTGGCGTTCATCGTTTTGGAGAACACCGGCGATTTCTGGCTGACCGCGACGGTGTTCATCTCGGTGATCGTCGCCAATCTGCTGACCCGCGAACTGTTCGGCTACTCGTTCGCGACCTGGCGGTTCCATCTGCGCGGCGAGACCATCCGCAGCGCGGCGGATATCGGCTGGATTCGCGATCTCACCGTCGGGCGGATGATGCGGCCGGATGTCAAGCGCGTCGACAAGGACACGCCGGTCGGCGAGTTTCAAACGCTGTATCCGCTCGGCTCCGCCACCCGCGTCGTCGCCACCGATCGCAACAACATCTACGCCGGCATCATGATCGTGGCCGACGCCTATGGCGCGCTCGACCCGAAAGTCCAGACCATCGAGCCGTTGCTGCGAAACGCCGATGCCGCGCTCACGCTCGGGATGAATATCCAGGAAGCTGCGCGTCTGTTCGAGAAGGCCGAAGCCGAAGCGCTGGCGGTCGTCGATGCGCAGCGCCGCGTCGTCGGGCTGCTGACGGAGGCCTATGTGTTGCGCCGGTATGCCGACGAACTGGATCGCCGCCGCCGGGAGATACTGGGCGAGACGCAAGCCTAGTCTAGCCGCCGGCCTGGCTGCGCAGGCGGGCGAGGGCGGCGCAGCAAAGGGTTTTTTGCTTGCAGGGAAGCGGCGACTGCCTACCTGAGCCCTATCTGACCGTTATCTTATAATCGTCACGGCGCCAGAAACCCCGGGAACCTGCATCATGAGCAAGCCCCTCGTCGTCTCGCTGCCGCATCGCCTCGGGCAGCAGGAAGCACAACGGCGCATTCAGGCCGGCCTTGCCGGGGTGCGCCAAAAGTATGGTTCCATAATTTCCTTTGATGAGGAGACCTGGGCCGGCAACCGGCTGACGCTCAAGCTGCGCGCGGTGGGTCAGACGGCGGGCGCCATCGTGGACGTCGAGGACGACCATGTGCGCATGGAAGTGACGCTGCCATGGCTGCTGGCCAAGGTAGCCGAGAAATTCGTGCCGACGATCGAGCGCGAGGCGACCCTGATGCTGGAAAACAAGTCGTCCTCCTGATCCGGCTTTTTTGGTTCCCCCGGTAACCGCCCGAAATAAGCGGCGCATCCCTGCAATTGTGCAGGGTCACAAGCGCATTTTCCGACGCTATATCGTGCGGCTATGGCCAAGCTGTCTGAACACGACCGCGATCCTGAACAAGCCGTTAACGGCCAAAGCGCGGCGCAAGACGCGGACGATCCCGCCCGCGCCGAGGTCGGCGAAGCGGCGGTCGCACCGGTCGGTATTGCCGCCGTGGACGTCGTTGCCACGCCTCCGGAATCGCCGGCAGACGAACCGTTACAGGGTCGCTGGATTCTGACCGATGCTGAGATCAAGCCGATCATTGTCGGCGTCAGCCTTGCGATGTTCATCGCGGCGCTGAACCAGACACTGATCGCGACCGCGCTGCCGACGATCGGCCGCGACTTCGGCGACTTCGACAACCTGCCGTGGCTGATCACCTCCTATCTTTTGTCGTCCACCGTCGCCGCTCCACTTTGCGGAAAACTTTCGGACATTTACGGTCGCCGTACCATTCTCCTCTCGGCCATCGGGCTATTCATCGTCGGCTCGATTGCCTGCGCACTGGCGCCGAACATTCTCATGCTGATCCTGATGCGCGGCCTGCAGGGGTTTGGCGGCGGCGGCATCGTTCCATTGGTGCAGGCCACCATGGGCGACGCGGTGGCGCCACGCGAGCGTGGCAAATACCAGGCCTATATCGGCGCCGTCTGGGTCCTCGCCGGCGTCCTCGGTCCGGTGATCGGCGGCTATATTGCCGATTACCTGCACTGGTCGGTGGCGTTCTGGATCAACGTGCCGCTCGGCCTCGCCGCGATGGTCCTGATCAACCGCCAACTCAAGCGGCTGCCGCAAAATCACCGCAAGCACCGCCTCGACGTGTTCGGTGCATTCCTCATCATGACATCCGCCATCGCGTTGCTGCTTGCGCTCTCGTGGGGCGGGGTGCGCTATCCGTGGCTGTCGTCGACCGTCATCCTGCTGGTATGTTTTTCGATCGCGCTCACGCTGGCTTTCGCCTATCGCCTGAAGCACGAGCCGGAGCCGTTCCTGCCCTTGTCGGTGTTGGCCAACCCGGTGATGCGCGCCGGCACCGCGGCGGCGGCCTGTGCGATCTCGGTCTCGATCGGACTGACGGTGTTCCTGCCGCTCTACTACGAAAGCGTGCACCATCTGAGCGCCGCCCATTCCGGTCTGGCGCTCATCCCGATCGCGGTGATGACGACGCCGGGCTCGCTGCTGTCGGGCCGGGTGATGCTGCGCTTCGACCGCTACAAATGGTTTGCGCTGCTTGGCCTTTCCTGCGCGGCGGTGTCGGTGACGGCGCTTGCGCTGTTTCCGCGCGCGCCGTTGTGGGTCGTGATCGGATGTCTTTGCGTATTTGGCTGTGGCATCGGTACGGTGCTGTCGATGACGACGGTGAGCATCCAGAACGCGGTGTCGCGATTCGAGGTTGGCGTCGCGACCGGCGCGATGAACTTCTTCCGCGCCCTGGTGAGTTCGCTCGTGGTCGCCATCATGGGCGCGATCATTCTTGCAGGACTCGGCGCGTCCGGGCTGCGCGCATCGGAAATCCTGTCGCATACCCAGAGCGCTGCGGTCGGCGCGGACCTGGCGAACGTGTTTCGCTGGGTGTTCGCATGCGCGGCGTTTTTCCTGGTATGCTCGATCGTCGCCCTGATCCTCATGGAAGAGCGGCCGTTGCGCGGCCGTAGCGAAGGGCCGAAGGGTTAAGGACAACGGCAGCTTGTGGAGTGCCGATCGGCGGGTTCTTCCGGGATTTCAGAGTGATTCCCGCGCGGATACGCAACCCCCGTGATTTGTGGTAGAAGCCACGCTCCCAACGCAGCCACCACAAGGAAGGCTTTGTCTCGTGAACGCCCACCACAACCACGCCGTCATCTGGATCGACCACCATGAAGCCCGCATATTTCATTTCAACGCGGCTGATGTGGAGCGCCTTGTGCTGCATCCGGACAATCCGACGCAGCATATCCATCACAAGGCCAATTCCATCGGCAGCGGACACGCAGCCGAGGACCAGCACTTTCTTCACGCGGTTGTGGCGGCGGTGGCCGACGCGGGCGCGGTTCTCATCACCGGGCCGGCCAATGCCAAGATCGAACTGATCAAGCATATCCATCGCCACGATCCACAGCGCATGGCCGCGATTGCCGGCGTTGAAACCGTCGATCACCCGAGCGATGCCGCCCTCGTTGCCTATGCCAGGAAATACTTCGTCGGCGAAGACCGCACCACGCCGCAGAAGTAGGTGCGCGAAAGTCCTCCCCGCCGCCAGGTTCAAGCCCTGGCGGCCGAATCAATGCTATGAAGCGACGATTTGTTTAGCGCGGCGCCGGCCTGGCTGCCGCGAAACAAAGATGGGGGATTTTATATGACAGTTGTCGTGTTAACCGCGGGCAGGGCGCTGGCCGTTTCAGCGATGCTGTGTCTGTCGTCGCTGGCTGCATCGGCGCAAGGGACTGCCGGGCAGCGATCCGCATGCATGGGCGACGCGTTCCGGTTTTGTAGCGCGTATATTCCAAACGTCGCCAATATCGAAGCGTGCCTCAAGCAGAACGTAAGCAGTCTCGATCCGGCCTGCCGCGCCGAGTTTCAACCGAACGGACGGACAAGGTTGCGGGCGCGACATTTCCGCTAGCCTCTTGTTTTGGAAGTGACCGTTGCAAGGGTTTCTCGGCTCAGCTTCGCAGGCCGGGAGCCTCCTGGCCGGTGCGGGCCACATACTCCGTGTAGCCGCCACCATATTTGTGAATTCCGTCGGGCGTTAGCTCCAGCACGCGGTTCGACAGCGCGGCCAGGAAATGCCGATCGTGCGATACGAACAGCATCGTGCCTTCGAACTGCGACAGTGCAGCGATGAGCATTTCCTTGGTCGCCATGTCGAGATGGTTCGTCGGCTCGTCCAGCACCAGAAAATTCGGCGGGTCGTAGAGCATTTTCGCCATTACCAGACGCGCCTTCTCGCCGCCGGACAGGACGCGGCATTTCTTCTCGACATCGTCGCCGGAGAATCCAAAACAGCCGGCAAGGGCGCGTAGCGAACCCTGACCCGCTTGCGGGAAGGCGTGTTCGAGCGCCTCAAAAATGGTGTGGTCGCCGTCGAGCAGATCCATGGCGTGCTGGGCGAAGTAGCCCATCTTCACGCTGCCGCCGAGCGTTACCGCGCCGTCGTCGGGCTCGGCCGCACCGGCCACGAGTTTCAAGAGCGTTGATTTGCCGGCGCCATTGACGCCCATCACGCACCAGCGCTCCTTGCGGCGCACGGAGAAGTCGAGCCCCTCGTAGATCGTGCGGGCGCCATAGCCCTTGGATACGTTCTTCAGGCTCACCACGTCCTCGCCGGAGCGCGGGGCGGGAAGGAACTCGAACGCCACAGTTTCGCGGCGCTTGGGCGGCTCGATTTTCTCGATCTTGTCCAGCTTCTTCACGCGGCTTTGCACCTGCGCGGCGTGCGACGCCCGCGCCTTGAAGCGCTCGATGAACTTTACTTCCTTCGCGAGCATCGCCTGCTGACGTTCGAACTGAGCCTGCTGCTGCTTTTCGTTGAGCGCTCGCTGCTGCTCGTAGAATTCGTAATTGCCCGAATAGGTCGTGAGTGCGCCGCCGTCGATTTCGATGACCTTGGTGACGATGCGGTTCATGAATTCGCGGTCATGCGACGTCATGAGCAGGGCGCCGTCGTAATTCTTGAGAAACTGCTCAAGCCAGATCAGACTTTCGAGATCGAGATGGTTGCTCGGTTCGTCGAGCAGCATCACGTCGGGATGCATCAACAGGATGCGCGCCAGAGCCACACGCATTTTCCAGCCGCCGGAAAGCGCGCCGACGTCACCGTCCATCATCTCTTGGCTGAAACTCAGTCCCGCGAGTACCTCGCGGGCGCGGCCTTCCAGCGCATAGCCGTCAAGTTCCTCGAAGCGCGCTTGCACCTCGCCGTAGCGGGCGACGATCTCGTCCATGTTGTCGAGCTGGTCCGGGTCCGCCATCGCGGTTTCAAGCTCCTTGAGTTCGGCTGCCACGGCGCTGACCGGACCCGCGCCGTCCATCACCTCGGCAACGGCGCTGCGGCCGGACATTTCGCCGACATCCTGGCTGAAATAGCCAATGGTCACCCCGCGATCGACGGAGACCTGGCCTTCGTCAGGTTCTTCCTGGCCGGTGATCATCCGGAAGAGGGTGGTCTTACCGGCGCCGTTCGGACCGACAAGGCCGACTTTCTCGCCGCTCTGGAGCGCTGCGGAGGCTTCGACGAAGAGAAGCTGATGGCCGTTTTGCTTGCCGATATTGTCGAGCCGGATCATTGACGCAGACACCCGCATAAAAACGGCGGCGGGCCTGATGCCGCGCCGCACAATCGGGATGTCTATAGGATGCCGGGCTGGCGGGAGGCAAGCGTGGCCTCCCCTTGAACGGCGTTAAACAAAGCGAAATCCGGAGCCGAAGTCGCGGTTGTCGCTGTTCCGGCATTCTTCGCGTTTACCGCTATCCGAGCGGTGTGATTTTGGCGAGGCGCACGTATTCCCGCCAGTTGTCAATCTCCTCCAGCATCAGCGCCTGCGCCTGATCTGTCGTGAGGACAAACGGATCGCCCCCGAGATTGGACAGGAATTTCTGTGTTTCATCGCTGCTGACAATATCGACGAACCACTTGTTGATCTGATCGACGACCGGTCGCGGCGTGCCGGCAGGCACAGTCGCGGCCCACCAGCTGGTGACGTTCATGGGCACGCCCAGCTCGGTCATCGTCGGTACATCGGGAATGGACTTGAACCGCTTTTCCGCCCCGACCCCGAGGATGCGCATCTTGCCCTGGCGACGCTGTGCCAGCGCGAGCACCGGGTTGTGGACGGCATAATCCACCGCGCCGCTGAAAATATCATTCATGGTGTCGGCCGCGGTCTTGTAGGTGATCTCGACAGCTTTCACGCCGGTCTTGTTCTTGTAGATTTCGCCCATAATGGTGGCTTCGTAATTGTTGGTGGCGTAGCTCGCCTTGTCGCCTTTCGCGATCATCGCCTTGGTAAGGTCGTCGAGCGTCTGGTAGGGCGACTTGGCATCCACGACGAACATGAACGCCTGGCGATTGATGGTGGCCACGACCTGCAGGGCCTTGGCAACGTCAAATGGCGGCCTTTTGAGCAGGCTCATCATGCTGCCGATCGAGTTGCCGCTCCAGATCAGCACGGTGTAGCCATCCGGCTTGGCGCGCGCGACATACTCGATGGCGATGTTGCCGCTGCCGCCGGGACGGTTTTCAACGATGATCGGCGTGCTGATCTTCGCGCGCACCTTCTCGGCCATGTGGCGCACGATAAGATCGCCGCCGCTGCCGGCGGCCGTTCCGGTGACGAAGTGGATGGTGTCGGTCGGATATTGTTGCGCACCGGCGCCGCGGACGCCGATCAGCGAGGCGGCGGCGAGTGTCGAACCGCCCGCCAGCAGATGACGCCGGGACACGTAAGTCCGTGATACGTGGGACATGGTGATCCTCCCCATTGTTTCCTCCTTTTTACGAGCGGGACTTTGTCCTCGCTCCCTGAGCTGTGGTGGATGAACTGACCTTCGGTCAGCCCCAGACTTTCCGGGCAGCCTCGACCAGCCGCGCGAGTTTGGCTTCCTGCTGATCGTCCGTCATCGGCCGCCCGCCGATCGAACTCGCGAATCCGCATTGCGGGCTGATCGC